>Ga0209017_10000479_pt1 | contig 39261 bp, 28 predicted proteins | sample YNPBryunderm2012_FD_185812 | JGI IMG/M metagenome (GOLD analysis project Ga0209017, IMG submission 185812) | Anoxygenic and chlorotrophic microbial mat microbial communities from Yellowstone National Park, USA - YNP Bryant MS undermat 2012... ...
GAAACCGACACAGAGACCTACAATGAAGTGGGTATTCCAGTTTTTCAGAGGTATAAGTGAAGTAAGGATGGAGCTAATGGGAGAAGAGATAGTAAAGGTAACAAATTTAAGGGAAGTACCTAGGAAGATTCTTTCACTGATGGGGAAGGAGTGTGAAAAATATTATAATTGAGAATGACACATGCGGAATGTGGATTATATTATTTTAATTTTTAATTTTGGAGGGATAAAATGACAAAGGTATTAGAGATAAGACGGCATTACTTTCTGGTCGATGGGAAACCAAAACAATTATGGTTTGGAGAGATGGATTATTTTCGAATTCCAAGAGAAAATTGGAGTAAATGTCTTGATCAATTGAAAGCGATGGGAATTGATGGTGTAAGTATCTATGTAGCCTGGATCTCTCATGAACGTAAACCAGGCGAGATAGACTTTACAGGCAATTTAGACCTGGATGCATTTTTAAATCTGATAGAACAAAGAGATATGTTCGCCTGGTTACGTCCTGGACCATACGTTTATGCGGAATTACGTTTTGCTGGAATACCTCCCTGGCTAGCAGTAGAGCATCCGGAGGTTCTGGCTTGTAGATGGAAAGATGGGAAATTTCAGCCTCTAGATGAGGGTATGTCAATTTCATACTTACACCCGAACTTTTTGTGGCATGTTGAAAGATGGTACAGTAGAGTAATTCCTATTATAGCCAGGCACAGTTTATCCAAAGGTGGCTGTGTTGTCTCTATCCAACTGTGTAATGAGATAAGTGGAATACATATCTGGTTTGGAGGTATAGATCAAAATCCAGATGTGTGTGGATATGGCAACCCAGATGGAAGATTTGTTAGATTTCTAAAAGAAAAGTACCGGAAGATAGAGAATTTAAACTCAATCTGGGGTGCTAGCTTTAAATTCTTTGAGGATATCTCTCCTAAAGAAATGGAATATGCCAACAATCATATAATGGTGGAATATGATGAGAAGCAGTTCTATTATAAATGCTATATACCAGAATATGTAGAAGTCTTAAGTAAACTTGCCAGAAAATACGGTACAGAAGATATTCTACTGAGTATCAATATCGCGGGTCCATCAGATATCCCATTATTTTCTGAATGCTCCAATAGGTTACCTGATATATATCAGGCTGTAGATCTATACTACGATCTACATATCTCAGGTAGATTGGATTCAGTGACTATAAGTTACGACTCAGAATATGGGGCAGAACTTTGTAAGGCATACACAAAAGGACCTCCTGGAGCTTTAGAATACGAGTCAGGGATATTTACGGATATACATTCTATTGATCCTAAAGAGCAAGAGTTATGGATGGCATTGGGAGTTTTAAATGGACTGAGATTAATTAGTCTCTTCCAGGCGGTAGATGGAATACATACACCTTGGGAGGCTGATGTTGGTGGTATCTATAATTATAATGCCCCAATAAAAATGGATGGACAGGAGTTAAGACCACACTATTATACCATTCAGAAAGTAATCCGTTATTTTAACGGAGATCCTTGGTTTCTAGATGCAGAGAAAGAGTATGATCTCTTTATAGGAACTTATGACAATTTAGTTTCAGATATAAGCACTGTCCATCTTCTCTTTCGAGGGAATATAACTTTTGGTATTATTGATTTAACCAGAGAATCACCAAAATGTCCTTGTCTATGGGTCAATATGTCCAAAGTTATGCCTCAAGTTGTCATAGATAGGCTTATAGAATATATCCATTCTGGAGGGAAGTTGATCCTTACTGGAGAACCTCCTCTGTATAATGATAAAGGGTTACCTTCTAACTTATTAGAAAGCTTAGGGATAGAGTTAGAATCTCCCAATTCTCCTTTCTCTCTTGTTAAATTTAATGAAGATCAATATGTAAGACTAACTGGCTTTGCCGGTAAGGTCTTTGGACGTAAGAAGACCTTATATGCTTTAAAAGATGCAGATATCCCCCTAGCAACAAACGAAACTAAACAGACTGTCATTGGAGTCTATAAGAGAGGCTTAGGGAAGATTGTTTTTGGAACATTTATGCCAGAATATATGGTATCAGAGCACAAATCACTGTTACTCCTTATGCTTCAGTCTTTAGGGATTGAACCTTTAGTTAAGACTGATAGATTACGGGCATTTATAATTAGGAACAGAAATACTGGAGAACGTCGGCTGTGCATAATAAATTACTGGCATCATCCAATAAAAGAGGTCATACAGGTCTCAGGGATGAATTTAGAGATAGAGGCTAGACCACTTGAATGGATGATCAGACGAATATAGGTTCTTATGGGATACAATCTTCCTGAAGATCATCTCCACAATTTCCTGAAAAGCTCTCTTGACAAATATAGGAGAAGGGATAAAGTATAGAGAGGAATTAAAATTTACTAAGTGAGGAGGGATATTTTATGACGTTAAAAGTTGGTGTAGTTGGAATGGGTAATATCGGCAATATTCATGCGCAGGTCTACAAGGAAAATCCAAAAGTAGAACTGGTTGCCGTATGTGACATCATCAAAGAAAGGGCAGACAGAGCGGCAGAGAGGTATGGGGCTAAGGCATTCTACAGTGTAAAAGAGATGTTAGCAAGCGGGATACATCTTGATGCCTGCAGTGTAACAACCGCAGGAAAGGAAAATGGAGGAGACCATTTTGTCCCTACTATGGAGTTACTCGAGGCAGGGATAGCAGTTCTAGGGGAAAAACCGATATCAAACAATATAGAAGAGGCAAAGCAGATGGTTGCTCTTGCCAGAAAGAAGAAGATTCCATATGCTATAAATCTAAACCATAGATTTACCCCAGCTGCCAGAAGGGCAAAACAATGGGTTGAGGAAGGTAGACTTGGATCTATTAATATGATTAATATGCGACTTTGGATAAATAATCCCAACGAATCTTCTCCCTGGTTTCATCTTAGAGCTCTCCATCCACACTCCTTTGATGTAATGAGATACTTCTGTGGTGATGTAAAAAGAGTCGTTGCCTTTATGAAGAAGGGAGAAGGTAGAACAATATGGTCTAACACTCAGGTCCTCCTTGAATTCAAGAATGGAGTAATAGGGACTCTTACCGGAAGTTACGACGCTGGCGGAGCTTATGGACTTGAACGTTGTGAAGTGGTGGGTTCAAAGGGGAGATTTGTGTTAGAAGATGCTTGTGAACATCTCTATTTTTACAACAGATTTAGTATAGAATATGAATCTTATCATTATCTTGGCGGGATGAGGTCTTTCAGTGAAACATTTAAAGATAGGATAGGCGTCTGGATCGATCAACTTTCAGCTGGAGTAAGTTACGATCAGATAGATGCCTCTGGACTTGATGGTTTAAAAGCCCAGCTTATAATTGAAGCTGCGATAAAATCATGGGAGACAGGAAGCATAGTAGAAGTGGAGGAGGTTGAATTTTAATATGATAGAACTAGGAGTAAATTCAGTTCTCTTTGGTGGTTTTGATTTTGCTACCGCCTGTAAATATATAAAACTAGCCGGATATGATGGGGTGGAGATCTCTGCTATAAAAGGGATGTGTGAACATCTGGTACTTGATAACTGGAAAGAACAGGTAGATGAGATAAGGCGTACAGTTGATGAGAACGGGTTGAAGATACTTTCCATGGAGGTTGCTTCTCTAGATGAAGATAGACTTACAAAGGCTTTCGAAGCCAGCTCTGCTCTAGGTATCCCTATTGTAAATGTTGGGCCTGGTGGAAAGTCCGACATCCCTGAGGATCTGGAGAATTCTATAGCAAAACTCAAAAAGATGTCTGAGAAGGCAGAGGGATATGGGGTGACGCTCTGTGTAAAAGCTCATGTTGGTAGTGCAATATACAATACTCCTACCACCCTCTATGCGATGAGTAAAATAGACTCTAAAGCTTTTGGGATAGATATGGATCCGAGCCACATATATAGATCTGGAGAAAATCCTGAAGAGTCTCTTCTGAAAGTTCTACCCAGAATAAGGCATATACACATCAGAGATTGTAAGGGAAGAACATCTGGACCTGGAACCCCATTTATGCAGATATGCGGTAGGGGAGATATAAACCTGGTAGCTTTTTGTAAGAATCTGGTTGATGGTGGCTATTCTGGTCCGGTCTGTCTTGAAATAATCGGAGCCCTTCAGTTATCCTTACCTGAGGTGGTGCTTATAGCATCCGAAAGTTATGGGTATTTAAATGCAATCTTTAAACAATTAGGAGTCAGATAGGAGGATGTTATGGTGGATAGACCCAATCTTATACTCATAGGAATAGATAGCCTGAGAGCAGACCATATGAGTCTCTATGGCTACCACAGATTGACAACACCACATATTGACAGGTTTGCTAAGGATGGAACTACATTTCTGTATACATTCAGTCCTCATATACCTACTACACCGGGATATGCAAATATGTTGACCGGCTTAGATGCCTTTGGTACCAATGTTGTTGCCCTAAGGCATAAAGGAGATCTAGCAGAGGGGGTTATGACACTCCCCGAGGTACTGGCTCAGTATGGCTACACTACAACCTGTGTTGGGTTTAAAGGGAATCCAGCCTCAAGAGGTTTTCATAACTATCTGGAATATGCTGGATGGGGATCTTATGCTGAGGGAAGAAGCCACAAGGCAGAGAACCTCAATGCGGTAGCTATTCCAGAGCTAAAGAGATTGGTAAAGGAAGCTCAACCCTTCTTCTTATTCCTGAGGCATATGGACCCTCACTCCCCTTATCTACCTCCAAGTCCGTTCGAAAGGATGTTCTACGACGGAGACGAGTTCGATCCAAATAATAAATCATTAGAACCTGTCTATGCGTTTAAACCATTCAGGGATTATTTTCTCACCTGGTTTCCTCCAGGATGTACAGACAAGGATTATATAATAGCTCAGTATGACGGTGCAGTCGCATATATGGATGCCTGTATAAAGAATATCTTTACGACAATCGAATATCTAGGAATAGAAGAAAATACACTGGTGATTATAACCTCTGATCATGGAGAGACTCTCTATGACCATGACTGCTACTTTGACCACCATGGGCTCTACGAATGTACCTTAAGAGTACCACTTATATTCAAATTCCCAGGTAAAGTACCCAAGGGCAAGGTGTTTACTGATTATGTACAGCTAAAGGACATTATGCCCACAACATTAGAACTTATGGGTATAGATGTAGATATAAAGTTTGATGGAAGAAGTCTGGTACCGCTTATGCATGGAGAGAGGATAAAACAGGAACCGGAGTTTTATATAACAGAATGTACCTGGATGCGTAAACACGGTTGGAGGACTCCTGAGTGGAAATTGATTCATGCACTCGAGCCGGACTTCCACTTTAAACCCGAGATAGAACTTTACAACTTAATAAAGGACCCAGAAGAGAATCATAACCTTGCCCAAGAGGAACCGAAGGTAGTAAAATTTCTGGAATCTAGGATGCAAGACCATATAAAGAGACGAGAAGATGAGACTGGGAGACGTAATCCTATGTATACAAATCTGGACTGGCATGGTATTGAGGGGAAAGGACCCTTCAAATCTTCTCAGGAAGCTTACGATACATTACATATAGGTTCTCCTGAGGCAGCAAGAAAGATACAGGCTCTATTAGAAGAGAAAAACAGACAGAAGCAATAAAAGGAGGTCTTATGAAGAAACTCAGGACTGTTGTTATAGGGATGGGACCTATAGGTAATATCCATGCAGATGTATATAAATCAAGCGAATTTACTGAGCTTGTTGGTGTATGCGATATTATACCTGAGAGGGCGGAAAAGGCAGGAAAGAGGTTAGGTGTCCCATACTTTTTAGATGCCGAGGAGATGCTAAAAAATCTCTCCCCAGATCTGTGCAGTGTCGCTACTGGAGGCTATGAGTACAGTAGCGATCACTATGAACCTACTATGCTGGCTTTATCCTATGGATGTCACGTCCTCTGTGAAAAGCCTATATGTAACGATATAGCAAAGGCAAGGGAAATGGTATCTTTTGCCAAAGAGAAAGGACTCTGCTTTGGAATAAACTTGAACCACAGATTTACCCCGGCATTTAGGACTGCAAAGAGATGGTTCGATGAGGGTAGAATAGGGGACTTGCTCTTTATAAATATGGCTCTATGGATTGGTAAATTTCAGGACTTTGAATCTCCTTACTATCATTTAAAGGCGCTAAATCCACACTCTGTTAATATAATGCAGTATTTTGGTGGACCTATAGAGAAGGTTCAGTGTTTTGCAATGAAAGCCCCTGGAAGGGCTATTTGGTCTACCGCATCTATCAATGTGAAATTTAAAAATGGAGCAGTGGGACATCTTACCAGCAGTTATGATATAGAACGTGGCCATCCTATGGAGAGATGTGAGGTAGCAGGAACTAAGGGTAGATTTGTAGTAGAAGATATGTGGAGAGAGGCAGTTTTATATCCTGCAGGTAACTTAGAGAAAAGGGTATATACAAACCCCGTCTTTGGTGGATTTAGAGACTTTAACGATACATTTAGAGATAGACTCAACGCCTTTGCCAAACAGATAATCGATGGTGCTAAACCGGAAGAGATAGATGGTTCTGGAATTGAGGGATTAGAGGCTCAGATAGTTATAGAAGCAGCTATCAGGTCTTTAGATACTGGTAGGATCGTCGATGTAAGTGAGATTTAGAGGGCAGGTCTTCCTGCCCTCTAAATAAATCTCTGTCTCTTTGTAACCCACTCATCCCAATCTATGTGCATATCCCTGAGAGTTCTTTCAACCCATTTCTTCGCCGGAAGACCCTTTACCGCTTGCAGTCTAATTGGATCTGGTCTATTGCCAAGTCTATCCTCAAGCCATCTGGTTAATCTTAGTTCAAACTCGTCTTTTATGTCCTCTTCTCTATCGTATAAGTTCACTTCTTCTTTCGGGTCTTCTCTCAGATTAAAAAGCTCCTTTGGTGGGGTAGAATAAAGTCCCTGATCTATAGTCTTTATTAACTTCCAATCCTCTGTCCTTATAGATATACCTGCCCTCCAGGTGCACTCGGTAGAGACAACTTCCCTATGAAGCCTATCAGTCTCTCCTTTAATAAGAGGAAGCAGAGATTTGCCGTCAAATTTTGAATCCACTGTTATATCGAGAACATCTAATAGCGTAGGCAGAATATCTATATGTTGCACTATAGAGTCAATCTTCCTAGAAGGGAATCTGTCTCCTATCCTGATAATAAGCGGTATATGTATCGTTGGTTCGTAGAGTCCCTGGTGGTCAAAAAAGAAGTTATGTTCAGTCATATTTTCTCCGTGATCAGCAGTCAGAATAACGAGGGTCTCATCATATATTCCAAGCTGTTTCAATACATCTAAAATCTCTCCTACAGCAGAATCTACGTATTTAATAGCCCCATCGTAATGAGCGGTTATATAGTTAGCATCCGTTGGATTACCTAACAGGTCATAGTGCCACTTCTTAAAGAATGGATAAGGTATCTGATCTTTCGCCGGGTCCATACTATGGTTATTCGGATCAAAAGGGTCTTCCCCCTTATAGAAAATACTCCAATATTCTTCAGGGGGAAGATAGGGGGTATGGCAATCCCAGTAGTGAAGAAATAGGAAGAAATCCTCTTTATGGTGTTCCTTTATCCATCTTATTGCCTCAAAGTTTATCTCTTCAGCCCTTATATGGTGTAGATTCTTACTCTTTGGATTTATGTAATACTCGTAACCCCTTCCGAAATAAGGCTTTATATTAAATAGATTATCAACTGCACAGGTCCTGTAACCGTTGTCTCTAAGTATCTCCGGTAAAAGCGGAATGGAATTATCTATCGTCTCATCCCCACCATGCGAAACAATCCTGTGATTGATGCTATGTAGTCCGGTAAATATAGTTGTAAATCCGGGAGTTGTAGGTATACCATTGGCAAAGGCATTGAAGAAAATAACCCCCTCATCTGCCAGACTATCTATATTTGGACTAGTCTCAAATTTATAGCCATAAGAACTCAGGTGGTCAGCCCTTAGTGTATCTATTGCTATAAACAGTATCTTCATTATTTCTTTCCTTTCATTTCTCATAGAAGAATTGTTCAGCGGAAAAATTAGCTGCAATGGCAAATCCAGAGCGTGGTATATTCTTCATTCTAGCTGAAACTATAAGCGGTTGTTTGACCTTTTCTACAACCGGAATAAGCGGTAGATACTGTTTATGCCAGATAATCCCCTCTTTCCACAGTCTGATATACTCCTCTGAACCGGTAACACTCTGCCATCTCTTTACATCTATCTCATATGCCTTCTTTATCCACTCTGGAGGCTCTTCCCCTTCTTTACCTTCAGTGTTGTACCATCTGGTCCATTCCGGTGCACGTATGGCGCCAGAAGTATACCTGTTAACCTCTCCAGGCCCATGACACCAGAGAAGTCCAACCTGTATCTCATTGGCAGACCAGCGCTGACCGTACAACTGCGGATCTATCCTTTTTAATGTTGCCTTAATCCCAACCGACTTAAGATGTTCAGTTATAAGTTCTCCTACAGGCATAAGGTCAGGAGCCTGAGCTCCGCATTCGATAAGCATCTCAAATCTTTTTCCATCAGGTCTAAGTCTAAAACCTTCAGGGTCTCTCTTGCTTAATCCTAACTGGTCCAGGAGTTTATTGGCTTCTGCAACATTATAAGAACTGGGAACAGTTTCCGGAAAAGATGCAAAGCCATAGTAGACACTATCTATAATCTCCTTTCTATTAATAGCCATACTTATAGCCCTTCTAAATCTAACATCTCCAACTATCTTCCGCCATACAGGGTCTTTATATGTAAGATTTATAAATATTGCACTTGGATCATTATGCAGGTCTAAAAGCACTGCTCTAAAACCACCCTTTTCTTCATTCTGCTTATAAAGGGGAAGTTTTACCAGAGAAGCACTTTCTCTCAAGAAATCTATATCTCCGGTCAGGACCCTCATATTGACCATCTCTACATCCTGTACCTGTGTGGATACTATCCTATCTATATAAGGCAGTTGATTTCCGGCTGTATCTACCTTGTAATAGTATGGATTTCTCTCCCACTCATAGACACCACCGCTAGCCTTTACCAACATCCAAGGTGTAAGGACAGGGAATCCGATACTCTTTGCCTGAGTCTGTTCCCAGTTTGTAAAGTCCTTCAGATTGAATAACTGCCACCACTCATCTTTAAATCCTTCCTTTTCCAGTAACGGCTTTAACTTTTCCATAGGAGTATACTTAATATGAAATTGCTTCAGATAATGAGCAGGTTTTAAAAGATCGGTATATCCCATCCATCCCACTATACCAGTAAGGAGCTCTAAAAAGGCTCCGTAAGGCTTGGGGAATATCAGCTGGAAGGTATACTCATCTATCACGTTTAACTTCATCGGTTCCCCTTTGAGGCTGTTACCAACTCTGAATCTTGCAGGAAAGACAGGGGTAAGTTTATCGTTCAACAGGACATCCTCATAGGTAAACCTGATATCTTCAGTGGTTACCGGATGTCCATCAGACCACTTTAACCCTTTCCTCAGTTTAAATGTAAATATCTTGTTGTCCTTGACATCAAAGCTTTCTACTATATTGCCCCTAATTCCCCCTCGAACTGTAGGAGGGTCCCAGAGTTTTCCTAGACCAATCCCAGGCGTAATTAACAGATGTTCATTAAGCATAACAAATATGTCAGGAGCCCAGTCTGCTACAGAGTGTGCAGTTCTTATAGTACCTCCATATTTGCCAACCTGCCAGTCGGGAAGGTCCTTTTTTGAAATCAGTACTCCAGGTCCAACCACGAAAGGATGTTCGGGGAGTCTCTGTTCTACTGGTGGTAATTTCCCCTGTCTTACAAGTTCTGCTAGCATAGGTGACTCATTGTACCTCTTCTGGGCAAAAGAAAAGGGCACCAAAGTCAAAATCAGACATAACACCATTAGACTTACTAAAACCTTCTTCATTCTAATCACCTCCAAATTAAAGGATTAACTGTCTTTTAAGTAATAAACAGAGCTTATCATATCACAGGACTTAAGATAACATATAAAGATAATACAGTCAAACATATTAAGATTCCTTTAGCATTATATAATCTCTGGCAATCTTCAAATCTTCCAGTGCCTCTTCTGCATCACATAGTGGTTTTATCTCCCCCTTTATAGCTCTTACAAAGTTTACAGCCTGATTATACATCGCATGAACCCAGGGTAACTGCGGGATAATGGTTTCAGGAGTCTTTCCTTTACCTGGGTCTTTAAAGATTTCTACCTTCCCTGCCCTATTATATGCTAATGGAGCTGGTAAGCTGAGTTTTATATATCCATATTCAAAGGTTACTAATACTGATTCCTGCCAGTCTATAGTGGTTGAGTATGGAGACATCTCGATTATTCCCGGGACTCCGCTTTCTGACTCCACAGCCATTACGATACCTGATGGATCAGCATATTTTACTCTGTAAGGTTCTCCCAAAAGATACCTTAGGAGGTTCACCTGATGGATATAGTAGTTTACAAAATCCGCATACTCTTTATATGTCTTTTGATCCATATCCTTTGCCGGTGGGTCATACTCAAGGGCTGGATAAGGTTCATCTGTTTTGATGAGATCATTAAATCCGCCCGCAATCCAGTCTCCCGGTGGCATAGTAATACGTATATACTTCAATCTTCCAATCTCTCCAGAAACTTTAAACTCTTCTATCTTAGATCTTGCATAGATTGTGGCAAGGTCGCTCCTTTTGTGATAGCCAACCATAATCCAGGTCCCACTATCCTTTACAAGAGATACAATCTTCTCTCCTACTTCAACAGAGCTAGCTAGAGGCTTTTCTATAAATACAGGGACCTTAGTCTTCAATAATTCTGGGATAAGAATTCCATGCCTTGTAAAAGGTTGAACCGCTACAATTCCGTCAAAGTCTTCGGAGTTAAACATATCTTTATAATCTTTGTAAAATCTGGGTATCTCATAGCGTCTGGCGACCTCTCTACCCAGATTTTCCCTCAACTCTGCAATGGCAACAACCTCACACTGAGGTACTAGGACATAATTTTTAAGATGGGCACACTGCCCCATATTACCAACACCAACAAAGACAATTCTTACTTTATCCATATACAGACACCCCTGGAGCTATATAGACTTTAAGAGGCTCTGGAGAGATTCAAAGGACTCTCTCGTTATAAAATCTATAGGCTTTGCCCAGTACTCATCTCTGAATATCTCCACAGAGAGAAAACCACTATAGCCCTTTTTCTTCAATATCTTCAGGATATCCTTCAAAGGAATTACACCCAAACCCAGATACAGTCTATTCTTATCGGTAAGCTTTTCCCTGGGGAGGTCCTCACAGTCATTTATATGTACAAGGAGGAGTTTCTCCGCAGGTATAGCTTCTATCTCTTCTAAAGAGATTCCAGACTTGTAATAGTGAAATGTATCCATCATAATACCCAACAGACTATGACCTGCGTATTCCACTATATCTAAAGCCTCCTTTGGTCCGGGGACAAATGGATGCATCCCTAATGGTTCCAACGCTAATTTCACTTCATAATTACTGGTAATTTCTGCGCATCTCCTGGCAAAATCTCCAGCCCTTTTAATAGCCTCTTCGTATCCCATCTCTTTAGGAGGAACATCAGGACAGACTAGGAGCATCTCGCAGTTAATCTTCATTGCAATCCTAGCTCCCCATTCTATACTCTCGATTGAAGCCTTCGTATCTCCAAATGTATTCAGAAAGAAAGGGCATATAGATACAGGTTTCAGATTGTTCTTCTCCAGTAATTCTTTCAAATCATCCACCGAATGGGACTCAAGATATTTCTTTACTTTATCGACCCACAACTCTATACCTTCAAAACCTGCCTTACTAGCTGAGATAATATCCTCTTCTAAAGAGTAAGGCATTGTGGTGGCTTCATTTATACAGGACCTCATAATATTCACCTCGCCTCCAGGACCAAGATCCAATCCTGATATATCGGAAGCCTAATACCAGAACCCTCAACCAATTCGGGTAACTGCCATTTCCCTTCTCCATCTGGTACAACATTACCGATATCAATCTCACTGCCATCTGCAGGATTAAAGAGATACGCCCTGTATGAAGTACCTTTTTCTATCTCCTTTATCTTAAAGTTATTGTAAAAGAGAGGTATATATACAATTCTTACTTCTCCAGGTATCCCTGCACAGTAAGGATGATAATGATTCTTCTTGTTCTCTTCCGAGACTTCTACCTCTACCCATTCTGGATGTGGCTCAAACTTCCACCACCTGTATCTTTCCAGTAATCTCTTAGCAATCCCTAACTGCTTTGACCCGGGCAACTTATATGCAACCTCCCAGGGTGTATCTCCCCAGCTCATACCATGAGGAGAAGGTCCGAATGGTTTATCCTTTCTATTTACCTGCCAGATACCATTTGCCCCGTATGTATATCCACAGGCTCCATTCAAGATGGTTGCCCAGAACATAAGCCTCTGTATCTGCTCCCTGCACTGACCCCCAATACCCTCATAGCATACCTCACCATTTACCACTGGCTTTCTCGGTTCTCCATAGTATGACTGCTGGACCCTAAAGACTGTATTCCCTATACTATTATCACTGTGTCCTGTCTGAAGCATATCGAAATCTATAACCTCCAGGATAGGGGTAAAGTCCCTCGTGAATGTCCCGGGATGAACAGTGATCGGACGGTGGAATGGATCTATCTCCCTTAGATACCTTCCTACTTCTATCCATCCTTCTCTCTGAAACTCTCTATCCTTCTCTTTATCCTTTGACAGATAATAGGGCATATCATACTCTCCTGCCAGACACCATACAACTGGAAATGCTGAATACCTTGCAACCAGATATCTCCAGTGCTTCTTCATCCTCTCTATACCCATCCACGGGAGATGATATCCCCAACCACCAACAATACAGGGGACAAGCCCTGACCTAACAAGCCAACCTATTCTCAGATCTGCCATATCAAAATAGTTCGGGTTTATCCTAGAATAGTCCTTCTCCCAGGGGAATCCAGCCTCGTTAGCACCCCTTGGATCAAAGGCAGGCATATCGGGATAGAGTCCGGCAACTATCTGTATAACAGAGAACCCTTTTTCTACCCTGTCCTCTGTCAGTATCTGAAAATCTTCAGGCAGGGAGAGCCTCTTACATAGGCCCATCCACCAGGTATCTCCTAACCAGAAAAAGGGAGTTCCATCTATGTGTTCCAAGTATCTTCTGTTTTCACTTACCCTTATAGGACCATGCTTGAAGAGTGGATTATTTCCCTCATAAGGGATGACCTCCAGTTCCCCTCTCTGGTTATTCAGACTGGAATTAGATGGGTCAGACGAGACTGTACGGAAGCTATGCCTTCCTGTCCTGGGACTTGAATAACGGACCTTCCAGATATTCCCCCCATCCCAGAAGGCAGGAACAGTTCTCTCTTTCCCATCTGGATCGGTAAAGATAACAGAAACCTCTACCTCGTTAAAAGGATCAGAATAATCTTTCTCTGACTCAAAAGAAAACTCAAATACACAATTCTGCATTACATATCTCATAGAAACCTCCCAGATAAATAGATTTAACCCTTACTAAAACTTCATCTTCTTTAGGTTTCGGAATTTCTCTCTCTTCTATGGAGATCTTCTTTATCTTTTCTAAAACCGCTACCTTCATAAAAATCTCCTCCTACTTTAATAATAAATACCAAGCATCAAAAATGTATCCAGTCTTGGAATTTCAATCTCTAAATATCCTTCTCTTTTCTCAAAATTTAAAGGCGTCTCTTCTGGTAAAATTACCACTCTAGAAAAGGTTTTATCTTCTGTCTTAATCCTAAGTTTTATGCCAAAAACAGGGATATTTGGTAGCTCCTGCTGAAAGTTTAGAAGGTTGACAATATATCTTCTTTTCTCTTCCTGATAAAACATAATAACTTCTACCGACTTCGGAGCATCTACCTCAAATGAAAATCCCTCTTTTACCAGAGATTTAATAAGCCTGACAAATAACTCCCTGTGAATTTCATGCTCTACCATTTCTAAAGGATCTGCGACCCATACAACTTCTCCCTTTCCAAATCTTCTCCTTATAATGGCAGGATAATCTGTATCAATCCCAGGAGGATTTGAGTGTATAGATGCAAACCTCATAGGATCTGAGGGATCGGTATATGGTAGCTTGATATAAGCTATAACCTCTTCCTTATTAAAGGGCTTTACCTTTATCTGAGAACTAAATAAGGTAAGAGGGTATTCTGAAGAGACATCTCCAAAAATCTCTGGAAGCCCCTGGCAAGGACTTATATAAGTTACTTCTTCTTGGGTCTTGCCTATATATGATGCCCCAAAGACATCGGCAAGCATAAAGTCTTCTCTTCTATTGCCCTTTTTGTCCAAGAGTAAGGTATAATAACTTGCATATAATCTGCCACCAGAAGCAACATAATCTCTAAAGGCACTTACCTCTTCTTCATCCATCATTAAGACATCAGGAAGGATGATAACCTTATAGTTAGATAGTTCACTGAGATTTTTCTTGGTTATTATACCAAAAGGGATATGGCTACTTATTAAGCTTTTAGCGGTATTTAGTGCCGAATCTAGATGAGGCTGTTTACGAGAACTTTCTAAGACATTCTTCCCTTTGTCCTTTGGATCAAACTTCGATTCAAAACTAAAGTAAACTCCAACATCTTGGCACAGTTTCCCACCAATGTATTTTTCATAATCTTTCACCCTGTTATATATTTCTCCCATTGTCTCATAGATCTTCTTATTCAAAGTTCCCACTGGGTCAATGGCATCTATAAAGAGGAATGCTCCTCCATTGGATAGAGCTGAATACACTTGAACTTCTAAAAGTTCTTTAGGCTTAGTGGTCGTATGGTCTCGTAAATCTATACATCTACTTGTCATAAACTCAAATGGCTGATTATTGGTAAGATTATAGTATAATTTACAGATGAATGACTCCTGTAAAGAGCCTCCATAGAAATCTCCTCCGCAATAGTCACTAGCCCTAGATATCTCTGAGGTTACTCCAAAACTCCAGTCAGCCACACAGGTAGAAAATTGGTGCTCTACTGAAATGTCTGGATTTATACTCTTCACCTTATTGGTAGTAAGATGAGTAAATTCCGAAAGCCACTCTTCCCTCTTTCTCTGGAATTCTACCCAGTCAGGACTTTCCCAGTCAATAATCTTTGGAAGCTCTTTCCCTGTTTCTTTAAAGAACCTTTCTTGACAGGATTTACAGTAACATACCGCAGGCCAGAATGTCATATCAAAGAAGATACCTTCAAAATTGTAATTATTACAGAGCTCCTCTATCTGATTTAAGACAAATTCTCTATATCCAGAATTAGGGCAACAAACTCCATAACGTCCAATAGGGGAAGGTCTTTCTCTGGAAGGTTTACCATCTAAAGCTATTATCCTCCAGGAAGGTTCCTTCTCATAAGCCCAGTTATTGAATATAAGACTATAATAGATAACAACATTAATCCCTTCTCTGTGACATAGCTCAATCATTTCTCCAAGGATATCTCTTCCCTTTAAACCTCTATGCATATGACCTGTTTTTGTATGCCAGTAGCAATAACCTACGTGAGAATTGGCATATACCATTGCTGTAGTAACTTTGGCTGTCTTTAACAGTTCTACATATCTCTTGGGGTCAAACTGAGATAGAAATTTTTCATCCCAATCCTCGATATGCATATCTACTAGATTACGACGATAATCTCCGGAAAACCACTTCCTGCCAGAAGTCATCTCTCTATACCTCCGCTACAAACTTGATACTATGTCCCACATTCACACCTGCCATCCTCAATTATAATATCTTTTCACACCCTTTTCCATCGATAGAAGAATCTCCCTTAGATACTTCTCTTACAAGGGGAAAAGATAGAGTTCTCATACTATACCTGCAGAATATAGGCACTAGCCATAAAGGTTTTTAGTTTTAGGAGTGTCAAAGTCACGTCAGAAAGACTATAGAAAGATTAACCCTTGCCCAATAGCTCCTAGATTAATTCTCTATTTCCTACGTCTTCTAATACGAACTACTTTAGAGGAAATTACTGTAAAATTACCTGATAATTCATTCATATGTTCTTTAATCACATTTGATACCAGTTCAGCTTTATATCCCGAGGGTAGACCAGATAGACGAATCAGTATAACCCCTTGCATGATAAGACCTTGACGAAACACTAGTTCTCCAAAATCTTTATCCGCTGTCAGTAATAAAGCACCTTCTTTATTGGATAGTTCAATTACCTTATTATCAGGAAGACTGGGTTCAATCTCCGCAACATAAAAGACAATATATCCATCTGCTCTAAGGCGTGTTACAATAGGTTTATCTATATTTTCGTCTGCTAAGAATTTCATTTTACAGACTCAGAAATAGGGTAAACTACATCAGCCTTTAATACCTCTGCTGCAAAGGCTAAAGCTGCTTGAATAGCTTCTCTGGTAAGTTGTGGATGTTCTTCAAGTATCTGTTCTATGGTTTCTCCTGCCGCTAACTTCTCTAAAATAAGTTCGACAGTAATCCTTGTACCTCTAATAACAGGCTTTCCCATCATTATTGAAGGATCTGATTGGATCAATTCTTTATACATAATCATCCCCTTATCGGCTCCACTATATATACTATAATCTCAATTATAGTATATCATTCTTTAGCCTTTCAGGAAACTCATCCTACATCCCTTATACTTTCATCGTTAGTTTTCAATTCAATCCTCCATCCCTTCTCAAAAGAAAAGATTTAATACATTATACTATACCTGCGGAATGTATAATCTACCATCTTACAAAAAATAATAGGGGCAGAAGTCCTGCCCCTATCTAAGTTTTAAAGGGCTACTCTAGAATCTCCCAGAGTGGTGTAAGTCTTTCTTTACCCCTTGGGCCTAGTACTATAGGCTTTATACCGAGTATCTCACAATAGTAAACAAGAGTATCTACATAATCTCCTGGTATAGCCTGGATATGATTTGCAGGGAATACATTTAAGAATTCTTCAAAAGAGCACTCTAATCTAGCATGGACGTGAGGCCAGGTTGGGTTAGAGAGATTATTGATCGCCTTTCTCTCCTCTTCTGGAAGCTCCAGGCTTTCTCCGGGAACAATAACCATATATACCTTGTCATTGTAAAGGCCGAGTCTGGCAAATGTCATCTTAGTTGGTGCAGCGTCAAATGAAACTGAAGCTCCTCCTGCCTTAAAGTAGTATTCAAGTGCTGGATGCAGGGTAATCTTCTTAAAGTTCTCCTTTGGATCAAGGCTTAGAGATGCATAGTAACTTGCATGATTTCCAGAGTTACAAAAATCCCATATGTCCTTCTCCGGGTAGTAAATCCTGACATCCATAAATAGCACCGGGAGTCCTCCAGAGACATACTTGAGTATCTCCATAGTGATGGCAGCAAACGAATCTGCCTCTGTTGCACATACAGTTGGCTCTTTGAATCCGTACCAATCGTATGGGTCATTCATAACCATCTCTGGGATATCTCCAAGGCAGACATACTCTGTTAATTCACGCTGTCCCTTAAGTCCACAGAAGTCAAACCCATTCTCCTCATTTACCTTCTTCATAGCCAGGTATAACCTGATCTGTGTCTTTAAGGTCTGAGGGGTTAGCATCTTCCCATCGTAGAGGATCCTATCTCCCAATAGCTCAGTAAACCACTGGAATCCTTTCTCCACTTCCCTATCATCTATCTCTTCCATAACCTTTACTAGAAGGAGCTGGTCTATCTGATATGTAGTAATTCCAAATGTCTTTATATTTGGTACCAGATGGAAATACCCAGTCTCCATACCCATTGAGTGTCCACCATACAGCCCATAGACCTCTCCTTTCATACTGGTTACCGCCTGGGAAGCCCTCAGCCACTTGATAACCTTCTCCTGAACTTTAGGGTCATATATATCTCCAACAATCCTGTGGGTTCTTCTTCCAGTCTGTCTTATCTCTCCATCAGTAGCAAGGAGTCCCACATTTCCAGGGTACTGTGCATTATTATTGGAAAGGCTCAGGATAGGGACACTACTATCAAGAGAATTCAGGAACGGCCATGCGAGATATGGGAAATCCCAGACGTTATAGCACATAACTATCTGCTTGCAGTTAGCTCTGGTAAGTTCTTCTGCTATCCTTTGAGCTGTTCTGACACTCTTGATGGTCTCCGAGGCTACAACTACTTCCGGGGCAGAACCATCTATGTTCTTCAGGTTTTTCTTTATAACCTCTGCCCATCTCCTGACCACCTGCATATTCTCCTCTTCATTGGCTGAATACACGTGTGGTCTTCCATCATTTACCATAACTATACCTATTGGTGTTGATCTCATCCCTTCTCACTCCTTTCTTATTCTAATACCACTATCTGGTACCCGTTAACTTCGGGTACAGTAAACTCTGCATAAGTATTATTATACACAAAATCCAGATCTCTCATCTCTGGTGCCAGGTAGCACCGAGAAGGAGGGTTGGCAAGTCTTACCTTTAACTTTAAATTATAAAGAGGTATTACATCCTCTATTATGTCTATACTCTTACATCTCCTCTCAGGTATATAGTGGAGTATATGGACAACGTATCTCTCCTTCTCATCAAGCCTCTGAAGATTCACAGTGATCCTTGCAGTAGAAGGGGCATCGCTAATGACCAGTGGTCTATCGAGAAGCAGATCTATACAATTTTTAACCAGTTTCTTATACACCAGATTCCCGTGAAGTATATAAGCCCTGAATACAGGATATGAGATATAGATCACATTATCTCTCCTAGTTACTGCCGGATAAGGGCTTTTCTTCTCAGGTGGTGTCTGCGCGTGTGAGGAGAAATGTTCCCAGGTCCTGTTAAAGTATGGCTGATAGACCTCTGCCAGAACCTGTGTACCGTCTCTAGGCTGGACCTTTGTCCCCCTCTCATACATCACATACTCTGCTGGCTCTATATCTTTGTCTGCAGGGGCTAATACCTTGAAATAGTCCGGACAGTAGTCACTATCACCAAGATAATCAACTCCGACTTCGTCCAGTATGAATCTATCACTATCTAATCCGGACTTATAGCTCAATATCAGCTTTCCACCGTTCTTCAGATATCTCCTAAGTTTTTCAGCCATAACCTCATCTATAACCACCCTGTCAGGAGCTATTATGAGTTTATACTTGTTCAAGTCCTCCAGAGAATCTATGAAAGAAAATTGATAATGAGACTCTGATAATATCCTCATAGCCCCTTCATCTGAATCTGTTCTCCAATCGTTATAAAATGAGCTAGAGATAAGAACACCTATATCTGAGATTGGTTTAGCGTTCTTGCACCATTCTTCTCTCTCAGCAACCTTCTTATAGACACTACCTATAAGGTTATAGACAGTTATGTCGAGTCTTCCTCTTGGGTGTAGCTGATCCCCAACAGAACACTTAGCCCCGAGGGAAAGCATCGTGAAGCATTCATACTCTAATGCAGGTCTATTTTTGAATCCTCCAAAGTCTGCCCAGCTTTTATGGAATCTTCCTGTCATACCAAGAAGATCTTTGCCAAGGGTTTGATAGTAACGGACAAATAACGGGAAGTGATTGTATCCCCAGCCTCCAGAAGGTAGTGATTCTATCTCAAAGTGGGTAAAATAGTCGGATTCCTTTCTCATTCCTAGTTCATAGTTACTCTCTAACCTGAGCCTGGAGTTATAGAATATACTTATATCTGGCTTCAGACTCTTTACTAACCTATCCATCCGGGACATAAAGTTTCTGCCAACAATCTGAGAATGTCTGTATAGATCGGTATCGTTTGTTGGATCAAGACCTAGCTGTTTCATACTCTTCATACAATGATTACAGACACAACCAGGATAAGTCTGCATTACTATGTCGAAGAATATCCCGTCTACATCGTAAAGTCTGAGGATCTCTTCCGTCTGTTCTGCCACATAATCCACATAGGGGGAGTTCATACATAAAAATCTCCAGCCCCTATTACCAAATGGAGGTCTTCCCGCTAGTGTTCCGTCCTTATTTACCTGTAGCCAGTCTCCGTGATTACCTGCCGAATATTCGTCCCATACAACACTGATATACGCACAGACCCTTATCCCTTCTTTGTGACAGGCTTCTACCATCTCACCGAGTAGATCCCTCTTTAAAGAGGGATGCATCACTCCAACCTTTGTCGGATAGTAAGACATACCATGGTGACATTTGGCAAATACCGTGATAGAGTTTACATAGGCAGACTTAAGGGTTTTGGCAAATTCTTCTGGATCAAAGTCCACTCCGACATCTGGAATTAATGGCGAAGTATGAAAGTCAAGATGGACCTGTCTGAAAGGTAATTCAATCACAATATCTCACCCCCTCATCGAGCATTATCAGATAATTCTCTACTGGTACATAGTTTGTCACCGTATTACCGGAGCCAAGAGCATACCTTGTAGGCATACATTTATCCAGAATATCCCTCACATAGGCTCTTAACTCTTTTTCTTCCAGTCTACACAGCTTATCTACATCCACTCCGCCCAGAACCGCTATCCTATCTCCGTATCCCTTCTTAAACTCTGTCACTGGAATTATAGTATCCTGAAAAGAGTGAAGGGCATCAATCTTTACATCCTCGATCAGGTCTTCTATTATCTCCAGGATATTTCCACAACAGTGGAACCAGTACATCTTGTTATACCTGTGGGCAAGTTCAGCGTATCTCTTATGCCAAGGCAAGACCAGTTCTCTCAAAAATCTTGGAGATAATATGGTGCTCGTCTTAAATCCAAGGTCATCACCCTGAAATATTCCTTCGACATTATCAAGGGTGATCAGATCTTCATAGAACTTATATATAGTCTCTCCAACCCTGTCAAATACTGCCTTTACCAGGTCATAATCTTCGTACAAGAGATAACTCATACCCTCAAAACCTAAAAGAGACTCACTACTTATCTCAAAGACTCCACTTGATGGACAGACCATTAGCTTCATACCTTCAGGCAGATTCCTGGAGACAAACTCATAGTTAGAATAATCAAAAGATTCTGGTTTAGGCCAGGGATACTCTTCAAAGTCTTTCCAGGAAGTAATTATTCCAATAGACTCCTCTATCCAGCTCCTCTGTCCTCTTGAGAGGATAGCGGTATCGGATGTTACCCTCCTCTTCTGTCCGACAAAATTCAATCCTCCAGATACCCTGATATAGTCATAGCCCATCCTGTACCAGAAGTTTATCTGTTGTCTCCAGAAACCCTCAAAGTCTTCCTCTACCGATCTAACCACCCTATCTCCAAAGATATTCTCGGTGATATAAGCAACAATCTCTATGTCCTGGAATAGTTCAACAAAATGAACCTTTCTGGCTGGCTTCTTTCCCAGGAGTACATCCTTAAACTCGTAGAAGTCTGGTTCTGGTTTCTCAAATGGGACCCTGAACCTTCTCATAGAACCTCCTTAAGATATCCGATATATCTCTCCATCATATATTCAGGTATATTTGGTGGAAGGTGATTCCCAACTGCAAAGATAATCCCTTTATACTTTTTAGCCAGTTCGATTGTCTTATCTATACAGGTCTTAACTGTATCCCACTTACCAAGAGTAAGATCTCTGCAATCGACATAGCTTCCAACTAAGACAACAGAACCTCCAAATCTCTCGACCATAAATCCAAAGTCATTACAGGGTTCAAAGATAAGACCATCTGCCCCTGCATTTACTATATCCTCTGCAAACTCCATAAAGTTGCCATCAGAACAGAAGAGGACCTTTTTACCAGCCTTATGTAAAGGCTTCCATAGCTCCGCATATCTAAGAATGATTATCTTTCTATATATCTCTGGGTTCATAAATGGACCGCTACTCCAGACAAAGTCATCGTGCTGGATGATCACTTCTGCGGTCGTCTTTGCCCATGCCTCCATATGAAAGAGGGTAAATCTAAAGAAGCTATCCAAGACCTTTTCCATCCTGTTGATATCAGAAAGAGCCATAAGAAACATCTCCCAACCAAACGCCTGTATAGCACCAGAGACAATGGTCTTATAGTATCCACCGGTAGTCAGCTGATCTGGAAAGTCCTCCCTGGCTCTCCTTATAATATCCTCATAAGCCTGTACCTGTTCATTGAAATCTGGGAATCCATACTCAGATGTAGCATCGAAAGACCAAACTTCTTCAAGGGTCTTGAATGGACATTCTTTGGGTAATCTTTTATCACTTCCATCAATAGCATATTCCGCATGTCCCATATCGGTAGCTCGTCCAAACTTCTCCCAATCACTATGAAGTCCATCATTTGTATTCCACAGAAAATCTATCATCCAGATATCAAAGAACTTCCTTATTGTGTCAAGGTTTATTTCGTTAGCACCTGTCTTTCTCAGGATATAACTAGTATGATAGTTTATACTGTATTCGGTATGTGCTATCCTAGGGGTTTCTTTTAGATATATGGTATCTAACGCTATCTCTCTACTCATAGAAGCGTATAACCTCCGTCTATAACTAATACCTGTCCGGTCATAAAACTGGAGGCATCAGACGCAAGATAAACCACTGCCCCAGTTAACTCCTCCGGCTCACCCGGTCTTTTCATAGGCGTTGGCTCAAGCCAAAGTCTACGATACTCTTCCTTTTCGAAAAATGGAGCAGTCATAGCTGTCTTCATATAACCTGGAGCTATGGCATTTACATTGATATTATACTTAGCCCATTCAACGGCAAGTGATTTTGTAAGCATAATAACACCAGCCTTAGATGCATTATAGGCAACCTGCGGTTGTGGATAGTTTACTATGAGACCAGACATAGAGGCGATATTTATAATCTTACCTTGCTTACGCTCTATCATATGTCTTCCGACAGCCTGAGAACATAAGAATACACCTGTGAGATTTACAGCTATCACATCATCCCAATCCTTCTTACTCATAAGTTCCGCCGGGGCATGTCTTACAATACCGGCATTATTCACCAGGATATCTATATGGCTGAAGTCAGCTATCACCTCTTCCACCATACGCCTTACATCTTCTTCTCTGGTAACATCTGCCTGAATTGCTATGAACCTCCTCCCTACTTTTTTAGAAAATTCCTCTGCAGTCTTTCTAGCCAGGTCTATATTAATATCAACAATGGCAACATTAGCTCCAGCTTCTCCTAAGGCTTGAGCCATAGCCTTTCCCAAACCCTGGGCAGAACCAGTAACGATAGCATTCTTACCATCTAATCTAAAGAGGTCTAATACACTCATAGGTTAATCCCTAATCGAATGGTCTAAATGAATCTAGAGCGGTTATATCTCCCTCAAATTCCAGGACTATTACAGTATCTAATGGGTCTGGTGCCTTTTCAGGTAGTCCAGAGAATATTATACGCTCACCCTTTATGGTGAAGTTCACCTCTTCTTTAGTCTCAAGGAAGTATGCCTTCTTTACATCTATCTTACATGGAGCTAGGGCAAACTCTTCATTCCAGTAAAACACATGGATATAGAGCTTATTGTCTTTTAAAGTAGTCACTCCATGTGGGAATCCAACCTTTGTCCTAACTGTCCCGTAGATACTCTCCCCATTCTTCTCCATCCACTTTCCAACCTCTTCCAGTATCTTAACTGATTCCTCTGGAATAGTCCCATCTGGTTTCGGACCAACATTCAGAAGATAATTTCCTCCCCCAGAGGCACATCTGGCAAGATTCCAGATAACTACCTGAGGAGGCTTCCAGTTGTTATCACCCTTGCAATAACCCCAATGGTCGTTCAGAGTCATACAGGACTCCCAATCTCTTGCAGGGGCATTGGGGGCAGGAAAATGGCCAGGGATATACTGTTCTGGAGTATCAAAGTCTTCCGGTAACTGGCTCCTGTTATTTATAATTATATCCGGTTGATGTCTTCTGACCATTTCATTTAACTTCTGTGACTGCCAGTCTTCCGCAGTATATGGCCAGCCTCCATCATACCAGAGGATATCAATCTTTCCATAGTTTGTCATAAGCTCTTCCACCTGAGTATGAATATAATCTACAAGTTTCTTCCATCCTTCTGGATCATTCTTAGGCCCTTTAAAGTAAGCATCATACCTCCAGTCAAGTAGAGAATAATAGAAACCAATCCTCATATTATGCTTTCTGCAGGCTTCTACATATTCCTTTATGAGATCACGTCTGGCAGAACTCTTAGGTGCTGTAAAATCGCTCACCTTACTGTCAAATAGAGAGAATCCGTCATGGTGTCTTGTGGTCAGAACCATATACTTCATTCCAGCTTTCTGGGCAAGTTTTACCCACTCTTCAGGATTATACTTCTCTGGATTGAATCTGTCAGCCAGCTTTCTATACTCCTCCTTTGGAATTCTCTCCTGATACATTACCCATTCCCCTCTACCGGGAATGCTATAAACTCCCCAGTGGATAAACATCCCAAACTTTGCCTGTCTCCACCAATCCATCCTATCCATAGAACTCGACCTCCTTATCCTATAATTTATTGGACCTATAAGGATAAATAATAGTACGCTTAGGAATAAAATAAAAACTGCAATAAATCTTAATAATTTGCCCATTATATAAATTCTTCTGTCACTTCTGAAGCCATCTTAGCCCATTCCCATAGTCTATGTGGCTCGTAGTTAACCGTGCTTATGTCCTTCATTATAATCTCTACTATGCAACCTTTCTCCTTAGCCCTCTTTAAGACATACTCAAGTTCAGCCCTAGCCTTTTCTACACTCCAGACTGCCTCTGCTAATACTGCCGGATTTGGTTTATAGGAGAACACATAGTCTCTACCTACAGCCTCTACTGCCTCATCTACATTCACCCTATAGTTCATAGAAACCTTCCTCAGATTGGGGATGTTTCTCCTTAACATATCCATCTTCCTGTGTAATGGCTCACAGCATCCATAGTAAGATAATCCAAATCTATCCAACCATCTCTTTTCATACCTGACTGCAAATTCCTCATGCATCTGAGGTGAAACTGCTACAAAAATTTGGGCGGTAGCACATCCCCAAAGGTCAATAGCTCTTACATAATCCGGATTAAACCCCGGTTTTGGGAGTTCATCTGTATATCCATATCCACCTGAACCCACCCTTACCGGTCCATTGTTCAGTGAGAGTAGCCCCAGAGATTCATACTGGTCAAGTCTATGCAGATGGGCATCTACAAGTCTATCTATAGCCTTATGAACTAGCTCAGGTCTTTCAACAAGGTCTATCATAAGTTCCTCTACCCCCCACCAGGTAACAAGTAGATCCCATGGAGCAAACCAGAATCCTGGTGCCCCTATCTTTTCGACAGGCAATATCCCATCAAAGATCTCACACATAAGTTGATAACGCTCTTCAGTTGCCTCTGCATCATATGTAACCACTGGATACTTTATCTTTTCAATGTCCTCCTCGCTCTGAATCTGGGGATGAAAGTGTCTTGAGACTACAGGATTATTGGAATCGATTCTTACAACATCTGATTCTTCAGATATTCCAAACCCGGTATCATATATGACTTTGGGGCAGTAGATCTTAGGTTCTATAACCATATCTGCTCTAAGATGTTTCCACTGGTATATCGTCTGGCGAAGGTACTGTTCTATCATCCTACAAAACTCACCCTCACACCGCAGGGTAAGTTCATCATCTATATTCATTTCATGCCAGGGTATCTCGTTGATCCAGACCATAGGCTTTACATCTTCTAACTTATTAAGTCTCTTCCACATCTCGGCTTTTTCTTTCTGGACAGGCAAAGATGCTATCTCTGCAAGCTCAGAAGCCAAACTTCTTAAGATCTCCTTATCGTGCTTGGGTACAAACATAAAAAGCCTCCCTTTTTAATAGTAACAATTCTCATAAAAGAGTTGCAATGCATACTTGTATGTCTCTAAGTTAATGGTTGGTGGAATAGAGTGGTCTGAATGAAAGAAATACGGAATTCTCATTCGCTTTAGCTCTCTTAATTTTGGTACAATCTCCTCTCTTACCTTCTCTGGATCATTCGTACTCAAAGGAACAACATTAATATTCCCCATATACGAAATCTTCCTTCCATAGATCTTTGCTATCTCTATTACATCACATCCTGCTTTTGCCTCCATCGGCTGAAGACAATCAAAGCCTGCGTCAATGATAAGTGGAATAACTTTGCGAATATCTCCACAAGAGTGAAGGATAACAGGAAGTCCATAATCCTTTAGAAAAGATACAAAAGCCTTTTCATATGGAAATATTAATTCTTCATATGTCTTAGGAGAACAAAATGGACCATTACTATAACCAAAGTCTTCATAGAGGAAGAATCCATCCGGAAGTCCTACCTTCTGGAAGAGAATCTCGTAGTGTCTTATATAATGGTCTAGATAAACCTGACAGAAATCCTTTATCCATTCAGGATCAAAAAGTAGAGCTGGAAGGAAATTTTGATCTCCAATAGTAGCACGCATAAGCTCAAACACAAACATATTACCAAACATAGCAAATTTTTTCTTTTCTCTCGCAATCTTTAGAGCATTCTTAATCCCCTCCAGATCGCCAAGTCTCTCTTCATTTACTTCAAGAAGTGGTTCTCTATATTCCTTCCACTTTTCAGGTGTTGTTACTTCAAAACTTATATGCTCCGGTGTTCCAGATTTATTCTTCCAAAACTTTAATGTTGCCCCTCTCCCATCTTTTATAATCCACCACTCATCTGTCTCTTTGAGGATCTCTCTCCTACCCATAAAAGGTTCAGTATTAAACCATCCTCCACAAAGAAATATATCATAGTCGAAGTAAATTTCGGGTTTCTCACCTTCTGGATAGCCCTGTTTAGGCCAGTAGTCTCTCAATGTCTCAGGCCAGAAATGTTCAAAAAGTCCCATCCTGTCAGGTATTTCCTTATTCAGTAGTGTCTTAACTCTTTCATAAGAAGTCATTGATTCTCCCTCCTAGTCTTCTATCCAAGCATCTCTTTTAATAATCTAGAGAAAACATCCTCGATTTCACCAGAAAGTTTTAAATCAAAGAATGGTTCATTTAGATATCGCATTGCTAGGACTGAACTTATCCAACTATTAGTCCATCCAGACTCTACAGACCATACCCCCCATCCTATATCTGCCGAAGTACCATAATATTCCCAAAGATTATAATCAAAACCACGCATCCAACAACCGTCTAAATAAGTATGAGTGTTAGACTTTACTTGAATGCGACAGAGAAACTCTGCAAGTCTATCTTCTGCTACTTTGATCTTTTTATCACCAGTTACTATAGCAGCCTCGTGTAATCCTAAAAAAGCATAATTAACTGTATAAAGAAGATCACAAATTGGGTCACCATTTTCCTGAATAAGAGGAGCCTCTCTTATACCATATTCCTCATTTGAACGGGGAGGTGGGTAATCTCCATATTCTAAGAGTCCAACTTTTTCCCGTATTGCCCCACATGGTTCCATCTGTAATAATAAATCATCTATTATCTTATTTAACCATCGGCGATATTCCGGAGCATCTCTACACATTATAAGGGCTACAAGGGGTAGAAGGATTCTTGCCATCTCCTGGGTTAGTCCATTTGTCCATCTCCACTTATCTGGATATACTTCCATCGTCATCCTTATAGCGTTCTCTGTTTTCTTAAAGAATTCTTCATATCTTGTCAACTTATAAAGCCAAAGATAGCATGCCCATAGATAGGCTTGATAATGCGGAGAGTAATGTATTATTTCTTTATTATGATAGTATTGCCAATTATGTGCTTCTAAAAAGGAATCAGGATAATCAAAACGAGCCTTACGAAAACCTAGAGGTCCCGTAAGTCGGAAATTAGCAAGAATACTCTTTAATATGTATTCAATCCAACTAACATCCTCTAAAAGGAAACTAACTTTAAGACTTGAAAGAATAACCCGAGCATTATCGTCTCCATAAAACACTGGATTTTTCTCCCCCCAGCTGACTAATCCATATACGGGTGTATCAGGGACATTATAGAAAAAGTCAGAAGACCAGACATAATTCAGGATTTCTTTTGATAGTTTCTTACTTTCAGGATTTCGGTTTATTATCCAATCATAAGCAAACACCATAGCTGTTTCAGCTAAACAGTCAGCCCTTACTACTATTCTTCTCATCTGCCTTCCTTTATAATCTATCCCTGATTCGAATCCCTCTATAGACCCCTTTTTCCAATCGATGCTATAGACTATATTATTTCTAAACCATTCAATAGAGCGATTAAATGCTTTGAGCTCAAAATTCTCAGGTAGAACTTCTTCTAAGCCTGCCATAGTAGTTACTGTCGGTTCCCAGTTAAATTCTAATATATCATCCGAGTTAGATATCCATCTTAGTATTCCTTGCCAGAGTCTTTTCCAACTTTCCTTCGGAGCGTATCTACCAGTTATAAATTGACCTAGTTTACTTGTTGCAACTAAAATATTATATTCTGGTAATTTAAAAAGAAGGGGAAAAACTTCTTGAGGAGGTCCGCAAATAGCCTTTTTATATCCTGCTACTTTTGCTAGAACAAGATGTAATTCATTCAAGCTATCATATATAGGTAAAAACCAAGCATTATGAAGTGTAAGAATTGAATACTCTTCTAAGCTGGGCTGGAAAAATTTCGAAGATACTACAACTCTTTCCCATCTAACTTCTCTTGGTTCTCCGACTTTAATACTAGGTAATGACTTAGGATATTCTATGTATACTCGTAGAGATTTATCCCTTACCATCTCGAGAGCTTCATTATCAATTATTACTCCATTACAGGGATATTCATCTGCTAGAATGAGGATAGATTCTCCTGCTGATGATATTTCTAAAGCTTTTCTAGGATCTTCACTCCTAGAGATATGGAAACCAGAGTTTTTTAATACCTTAAAAAGATCATTGGCTTCTTTACATACAAGAATCATAAGTCTCTTCCCCTTCCCAAGTATATCTTGAATCTATCATTATATACATATACCTTTGGACCGGACCTTTCTATTCCTTTGATAGTTTCTATCTTAAGTTTATCGATATCTACATTATCAGAGATAAGAAGGTAGGTAAAATCACGCTTAGTTAGGAAACTAATCACATCTCCAGAAAAGGTCAATTCTTCTCTATTTTTGAGATTAATGATTTTTACCAAACTTTTCCATGGGTTTAATACTTTACAAGCTCCTCCTTTGGTACTTTCAATCATTATCCAATTAACATTACCTGAATTATATTCAGATGAAACAAGAAATGCTCCTATCGCTCTTAAATTTTTAAATCTAATCAAAGTCAATGTCTCAGGTATCGCCGGGAAAACCTGTATTATTCCATTATAACTCTGGACTAACATCTCATTTATTGCAGTTATAAATCCACTTCCACTTTCTACAAATACCCATTGAATTTTTCTCCCTTCATATGTTGTTGAAGTATACGGATAAAACCAACTCTTGTTTAACTCATTAGGGAACTCTTCCGCATCAAGGAGGACACTAGTCCACATACTAAATAAACCATTCGGCTTAAGATGCTGTCTTATTAGATAAGAAAGATAACGGAGTGCTTCATCTCCCATTCCTAATCTTGCAGATACACATGCCAACCATTGCCAAGAAAAGCTATCATCCCAAGTAAAATCACTTTTAAGACTTCTCCTCCAAGTTTTGGATGGTACTAATTCTAAAGTTCTTTTTGCCACTTCAAAAAGTGGATGATTCTTATCTATCTCTCCAACAGGAAATACTGGAGATAAAAGTGAAGGGTGAGCAAGTTTAGTATTATTATCTGCCCATTCAGAATCAAGTAAGTATCCATCTTTAATAGGATATTCTGAAAGATTTTCTAAAATATCCTGCCACAGTAATCTCTTCTCTTCGTCTATCTTTAAGATAAGACTCGCTTCTATCGTTGCTCTAATAAGAGATTTTATAAGGGCAAGGTCTATTGTAGGATTTTTTGTCCATTCTGGTCCTTGTTCCGGAGAAAAACTAGGATATATATAGTATCTACCACTTTTATCTTTTTTCAGATAATTTTGATAAAAAATAGTACTCTCCCTCATTACCGGATAAGCTATGTCTTTTAGGAATTCTGTATCCTTAGTATACAGATATTTCCACCAGAATAACTGAGCATAAAAAGCACTTGTACACTGTATGTATCTATAGTAACTTGGAGCAAATTCTCTACCATCTTCTATACAGTCCACTGGATATTTAGCTCCATCTATACCATAAAGTTTCTTGGTTTCTTCTTTTACTTTTGGTAACATTTTAGAAAATGTCTCGAAAAATGGGTCTCCAAGCTCTATATGGTTTGATGAGAATATTGGCCAATAAGTCATCTGAACATTTATGTCTCCAGTATAACAACCATGCCATCCTGGAATCTCCGGAATACCCCATAAACCATACAGACCTGGAGCTATCCTGCCTCTAGATGTAGAAGCAAGTTGATACAGTGAAAAATACCAAAGATTTTCCAAAAATTTATTATCTAACTCTATAAATGATTTTTCCCAAAACGAATGCCACCAGTCCTTATGTCCTTGAAGAAGTGCTTCATATCCAATAGAAGAAGCTTTCTCTAGCTTCTTCTTTGCATCTATTAGCAGGTCTTTACTCTCTCTCGAAGTTACTACAGTTATAAAAGCTAAATTTTCACTTTTCCCCTCATTAAGCTCAACTTCACACCAAACCCTGTTATTTAGAGATTTATATCTGAGTCTATCTGTATCTACTTTAGCAAGGATCATATATTTAAAGCCATCAGGAAATTCATACTGTATCCCAAAATAGTTATCCTCAATTATCATCTGAGGGCTTGTCTCCATAAAAATATCTGAATCCCTAAATACTTCAAATTTCTGTACTAATTTTCTTTCACACCAATCTTCCTCTTTAACAACTATAAGATTATCTTCTGCATAAACAAAGATATTTAGTAAAGTATCAGAGATATTTGTTTTATAAGAAATATTAAGTACCGCACTGTAAAGGTCGAGTTCAAAATACTCATCTCTTACTGAAATATCAAGTGGAAGAAAATTAGATTGAGTCTTACATCTTATTCTAAAACTACCGCATCTTTTTGGCACAGGATAGGGAGCCTCTATCCCCTTAGACTCTTTCTCCATCAGATATTTTGACAGGTAGGAAGGACCTTTTTCTTCAAGTATCTTTATAACTTCGGAATGAGGAGTAAGCTCAAAGTCTGCATATCTCCTATCCCATATGTCAAGCTTATTTATATCAAACTCTACTTCACCTAGATAGGGAGCGTAAACCATACCACCTAGATGTCCGTTCCCTAAAGGAAAACCATCTAATTCGTTCCTTGGTGGCAACTCATATACTAGGTTATGCTGCCTTAAGAAGGATTGATAGTCTATATCAAACATAAATTCTTCCCTCCTATGATTTCGGCATTAAGATATACATACTCCATGGTTCTACACCTGTTAGGCATATCTTTTTATATTGAGATCCTATCATTGATTCTGATTCAATTTCTTTTTTATCTCCGCCTAAAGTCATTAAAATAAACCTGTTTGCATTGCTTATTACCCGTAAATTTAATTCTGATATTCTATCAAGAGAGGCATTAAGTAGTATGAAAACTTTATTCCCTAATCTGTCGATTCTTATCCATGTAATGACTTTAGCTAAGTTATCAACTATTACAGGCAGTCTGTCATAACTTATCCACTGACATATAGATTTTAACTGCCCTACCTTAGCAGCATTATGTATGTAAGACCAGGGGAAATATCCCATTACAACAACTCGCCCACCAATTTCATTTTCGTAAGCTGTCATACATGGTCCTAAATTATTTCCACCATAGTCGAAAAGTTCAGAGAGTATCTGGACATTATCAGATATCAACTTTAAAGTATAGCCATCTTCTTCCCAAAATGATTGTCTACAATCCCTCTTCCATCCAGCAAAATTACCATTTAATGAATTATCAGTTAATTTTTCCCATACATCCTTAGAATAGGATTTATCAACTTCTACACCACATAAATAAGAAAGACCCAATTTTTCAATATTAATTAGAGCTGGTACATCCATAATTACACCCTTCTTGAATATCTCTTTAAGTTTATCATAAGAAAAACATAATGGCGTCCGACCTGAAAAGGCTATCACTGTATTCTTTTCTACTGAATAACTTATAGGAATGCCTATTTCGGCAAGAGTATATGGTCTCTTTAGAGACCATATATAATCACTCGAATCTAACCATTTACCCTTATAACCATTTATCACAAAGAGGTCTTCATTCCATGCTGGCCATACACCTTCACAGGCACCACGTCCTATTTCTTTGGTAATTAAATCGTAGAAGGGTTTTCCCTTTTTTATTTCGTCAAAGAATATTTCATATTCATCCAGCGGATCATCATGCTGAGATAAAATATTGAATGCAGCACCTGTAGCCCCAGCTGCCATATGTGCTCCTGCTTCAATGACAGTTGTCCTTGCACCTTTCTTTAAGATATGGTAGGGGAAATTTTCTATTTCTGCTTGAATATCTTCTACATAGGTAGGAATCTTAGATACCTGTCTACCTATCTCCTGACTTTTTTCTACAAGTTCAAGAAGTTTTTCATCTGAATAGAAACCTCCTCCAGGCCTCCATTTAATTTCGAATTCCCCTGAACGACTTAGAGTATTAGCCCATCGATCAAAGGCATAACCCTCATAAAATCTATCGCCTGTCATAAATCCAAGAATAATCTTAGGATTTACCTTATGTACAGTTTCTTCGATAAGCTTAAGGAGGCTATCAATAAGTTTACGGTTATGCTCAAGCCATTTACACCTGAGCTCAAAGTTATATTCATTATCACTTTCAAGCTCCTTTACTAATTCTTCTCTTGTATAATCTTTACCTATTTCATTAGAAAATTCTTTTACACATTTATCGCAAAAACAAACCGCTTTTACTGGTTTATGCCCAAATAAACGGACATCATCATCTATCCAAATAAAATCGGGATTAATCTCTGCTATCATTGTATATAATCTTTTGACATATTCACGATGCTGTGGGGCCTCTGGGCAAAAAGAACCAAGACACTTATTACCATAAGGGTCGACTACATTTTGCCATAGAGGAGGAAGGGAATTCGCTAGATTCTCTTCATGGTGCCCTATGGTAGTAAGTACATTAATACCTACACGCATTCCTCTTTCTCGAATAAGTGGAAGAACTTTATTCAGTCTTTCTAGTCTTTGTCCAATTACATCGAGAGGGGGTGGAGAATGTGTTTCCTGGATAAAAAAAGCTAGCTCATCAGCTATATCTCTATATTTGTCAAATAGATTTAAAAGTTTTTTCAATTGGTTATCTGTCATCCATTGAGTAGTAGCTATACGAAATGAAATCATAAATATTTCACCCTCCTCCTTTGAACACCATCTTTATCTCGGAACCATTTCTAAAAGAACTAGGGCTTAAGAGTATACTATTTTTATCTCTTATAATATTGTTTGCTAACTCTTCATCTATGTAAACCTCACTTAGATTTTCCCCTTTCCATTCTACACTTAGATAAAAATTCTTACCTGCATAAAATAGTGGATTTAAAGTTTTTAAATAGGCCATACCTTCGAGAGGAGTTGGAGAAATTATAAGACCAAACTCGGTAGGTCTAAGTCCTAAAACTCCTTCGACATACGGAGTAAAAAGTCCGCCATAATTTCCTAGCTCGGGAGACCAATCTGCATTTACACTCCCATCTCCATAGATATTATTATGTATTGTTCCTTCTTTTTCTTCATAGTCTCGAATGACTTTATACATCTTTGTACCCTTCTCTCTATATCCATTCTTCAATCTGATCACAGCGGTATGAGCTCCAAGGAAGAACCAAACATCTCCATTAGTAACATCATAAAGATATCTAGTTCTTCTGGCATCAGTTCTGCCCGGATAGTTAGTCTTCACAGGCCATGGACTTTCTATATCGGGGAACATATCCATATATCTCAAAATACTCTGGACCTTATCTGACTCAGCAATACCATACAGTATGGCGAATATATTAGCTGTAGTCTCAAAGTACTTATCCCCATAGACTCTTCCTCCCCTTCCATCATTACCATGAACATAAACACCCCTCTTAGAATCCCAGAACCCTCCTTCTGACAATTCTTTGTTAAATGCATCCTTTATTCTTTCAGCTATTAGATCATGATACCTAGCTGACTCGCTCTTCCCCTTCAGTCTTTCAACTTGAGCCAGTAATCTAAGTACATAGTACATATTCACATTTACGTTAGCATTATCTGCATGCCAGTTTGTGTTTTCCGTCCAGTCTCCTTCAATTCCAACCTCAACTAAATCAGGATTATACATAGCCATAAAGTGGCTAATAATATAGTCAACGGACTTTTCTACCTTTAATAACTTTTCATCTGTAAACCACGTATCGTCAAGTGTATAAAGGTAGTAGAGAAGTATCATATGTGCCCAATAGTTCATATTATCTAAATTATAATCTTCGCCATGAATACCGCCATAACATTTATATTCTACTCTCTTTACATTGTATACATACCCTATCTCTTCATTTCTACTAGTAAGGATAGCGTGAGGAAGTAATCCTGTAGAGGGGTCTGTATTCTCTAATCCTTTATCAAAAGTATTCCTCAGAATCGAACAAAACTTGTCATCTACAATTGGAATAAGGTCGTGAATACCAGCCCATGTATTAAAACCCTAAATCCCTGCAGGATAAGGATCTCCCCATACGGATTTATGTAATTCTACAAAACACCCTTTATAAACTAGCTTATCTATGTATACTGTTTTGAGCCTAGTAAAGATACTGTCTAACCAGTCTATATCTGTATCAACAAATTTCATCCTCTCCTCACAATATGAAACCAGCTGGAAAGATTCGAAAAATAGAAATACTAATAAAATCGAGGAGAAGGCTACTCTCATAGCCTTCTCCCTTCATTTAACCAGATGATATCCCTATATACTTCGTCCCAATTTTTGTAAACACCGTCTAAGCATACCTTTACAGTACTTGAATCTTTCACAATGTCAAATACCCCTTTTATTGTTTCAGCAAATTCTGAGTTAAATACTGGATCATGGACATCATAGAATTGCCCATATCTATCCTTAGCAGGACTACTTAATAGTATTATCTTAGTCTCTTTTACATAATCCTTTGGGTCCTCTCCTGATGCTATACAATGAGCTACATTCAATGCCAGTTTTAGATTCGGTACACTTAGTTCTTTTATAAATTCTATTGTTTCTCTCATAGTCTTACGCCATCTTCTCCATGGATTATTCTGCAAGTACATAGTTATTTCATATTTAGATGCTATTTCAGCTAATTCTTTAAAGTTCTTCTTGAAGGATGACTCTGCTTCTTCTATAGTGACCCAGTTTTCTGCATTTCTGTGAAAAGAGAATAATACATCTTTAATGCCCATAATCTGGGCTTTTTTAAAAGCCTTTTCTATTGTATCTCTGGTCTCTTCATACCTTGACGGGATATTGTCCAACAGTGTAAGATCTGGATAGAAGTTAAGTAACGGAGAGAAATCTAATATAAGATTTATCCTTTGACGCTTGATAAACTCTGCTTCGTATTTTAGTGATTCGATATCTTTATCTATCAGATATCCCGCATCTATCTTTATACCATCAAAAAATTGATCAAAGGTGGGTCTAAAGAGTATCTCCTCCTTTAGAGAAGATATATTTCTCAATGATAGTGCTCTATTCTTACTCTTATCTTGAAAGACAAGTTGAGGTTTCTTCTCTATGTCTGTATCTTTCAATCTTATTCTAAATATCCTTATTTCTCTAGATTCTATACTATAATCATATCCTTCTTCCTTAGCTTTGTGGTTTATCTTCGCATTCCGGGGATAATAGCCTTTTGTACTTGGTGGTGGACCTTCTATCACTAACTCTTCTATCTTCTCTATCTCTCCGGCTTTCGCCTTTATATTAAATGACTGAGTCTCATCGGTATTATTAGTGACTGATAAGGTCATCACCTTTCCATCTTCTAATAGGTCTACACAGTATTGGAGATTTCTATTATCTAAATCAATAATCAACTCTTCATTCCAGAGATCGTTTAGATATGCCTTGATAACGTTAAGAAAATCATACACTAAAGGAATCTCCTTTTCTGGTGAATTATCTATTACTATCTCTTTTTCTGCTTCTGAATTTATTCCAAACGGAGTACAAATAATATCTATCTTACCCTTACCCTTCGTAATCCTAACTATTAGAGGAAGACCTTCAGCCGTAGCTATAATATCTGCATCTTTCAAAAGCTTAACATCTTTCACTTCAAAAGGCTTCTCTAGATATCTATTACCTTTATAGATAGCCTCTTTAGCAGTAGTTACACTGTCAACTATAGAATCTATCTCGAATAACCTTAAAAGACTTTTATCTTTAGGTAATTGATTTACACTTAATATGAGATGTCCACCGTCCTCTACAAATTTTAGCAATTTATCTAATACCTCTAGATTTAAGTCTATCTCTCCAGCCACAAAAACTTTATTATAGATACCGAATATCTCCCTTCTAGCATCAGAAAATATTACATCGAAACTATCCCCATAGGGGGTCGATGTCAAAAAGCCTCTCTCATCTCTAAAGAATCCAGAGTTTTCATATCCAGGATAAAGCATAGTGAAGAGAGCATGTACCTGATAATCTCCTAATCTGTATGGTAAATTCCCCCAGATCTTATAAACTTCAGATGTATAGAGATGCCTTGGAAATGTCCAACCATTAAAGAAGTCCATAAGAATCGCTATTGGAGTGTATATTACTCCGGGTCTTCCATATTTTTCTACAAATTCTACTGCCTTTGCTTGAATCTCTCCAACTGGGGAAAGCATCGCTTTAGATGGGTCATCCTGAAATGGAACCTTTTCTCCTTTGATTCTTTTCTCAGTATTATCATTTGTCAACCAGCTTTGTTCAAAGCCTAGAATCTCGCAGTTGTACATATATTCAGTATACAGTAATCTTTTCAACAAGCTTAAACTTGTCCCACACTCTGGACCCCACTCATAGCCCTTTTCCTGCCCCTCTGACTCGTAGCATTTATAACCCCATCTATTCCATACAGATACATTCCCAAAAAGTAAGATCCCATACTGTTTACTTGCACCTCTCAAGAATGAGAACCAAACATTTACATTGGGCAAAGCCTGTCCAGATTCCTCACCTAGTATAATAGAATCTCCTTCTTTAGCAAAGTAATGTCCAAAGTTTAGAGAGCAGAGGACTGCGAGATGATGATATAAGTCATCTCCTAGGGCTTCAAAGAATCTTGAAAAGTTAAAATACTGTCTTCTAAGGTCTCGATAGGCTGGACACATTAAGGGAGCATAACCACCGATATATCTACCATCCTGCTCTCCGTTATCAAGACCAAGAAAGTGATTTCCGAGAACCTCTTTCATATATCTAATAGCTTCCTCAGGTGGACTATACTGCCCCCAAGACTGTCTTGTTGGATCAGAACCTGGTACATATCCCCAAAAATCGAATAGATACAACCCCCTAGATTTGATTTCATCTACAAGCTCATTAAAATTCTTAGCAAATAGTGTACTGCAGAAGGGCCATATTATATTTCCAAGCTTAAAATTTTTTGTGTATATATCTAGGTCTTCTTTGTAATTGATTATTTCTCCATCTTTTATTGTAAAGACACGGAAGGTCGTAAATTGGATTTTATCATCAAGGTCTTCTCTCGTAACAGCCTTTACCCATCTCTTTCTGTATTCTGGGTAAATCTCCGGTTCTACATAATATACATAGGCTCTATGTTTCACTTTAACACCTCCAATTAAATAGTGTTTATCCCTTAATAGCGCCAATCATAATACCTTTAATAAAATATTTTTGAATGAAAGGATAGGCGATTAATACAGGTATCATACTTATAATCAGAGTAGCAGCCTGAACACTCTGTGCTGGAATAGGTATCGCACCAAGTTCTCTTAAACCTAAAAATTCCCTTCCCTGAGCCATTACCACTATGTCCCTGAGAATTATAGTAAGAGGAAATTTAGTATCATCAGTTATAAAAATTAGAGGGGTAAAATAGTCATTCCATATCCCTACAGCAATAAAGAGCGACATTACCGCTATAATAGGGGTAGAAAGAGGAAAAACTATTCTAAATAGAATCTGGAAGTCATTAGCACCATCTATTTGAGCCGATTCTATAAGACTTGGATGGATTGTAGACTGAAAAAAAGTACGAACAACAATTATGTTCCAGGCACTAAGTGCCCCAGGAATTACCATAGCCCAAAGGGTATTTAATAATCCTAAGGCACGAACAACAAGGAAGTAAGGCACTAACCCTCCACTAAAAAGCATAGTAAATGTAATTAAAAAGGTAAAGAAATTACGTCCTAAAAATTTAGGCTGAGAGAGGGGATAACTGGTAAATAATAGAAGAAGCAATCTAACCAATGTCCCTATCGATGTATAAACAGTTGAGTTCCAATAACCTTGCCATATTCTAGGACTTAATAAAACTTTCTTATAGGCAGAGAAATTGAGACCTACAGGTAGTAATGTAACCTCTCCTTTAGCAACTGCTTCTAGATGACTAACAGAAATAGATAGTGTATAAAGAAATGGATATATCACAATAAATGTAATTATCCCCAACAAGATTATATTAAAATAATCAAATATCTTCGATTCACCCTTTACTTTCATTTTACACCTCTTTTACCAGAGACTAGTTTCGCTTATCCTTCTAGCTATACTATTTACAAGCATTATGGTTACTAATCCAACAACTGATTGAAATAGTCCCACTGCTGTACCCAAACCAAGGTCAGGGGCACCTCCTATTCCAGCGATTCCTCTTCTATATACAAAAGTACCTATAACATCTGCAGTTTCATAGGTCATAGGATTGTATAAAAGTAATATTAGATCGATCCCTACAGAGAGAATAGAACCCATACTTAAAATAAGAAGAATAGTGATGGTAGGGGTCAATCCCGGCAAGGTAATAAATCTAACCCTTTGCCATCTATTCGCACCATCAATAATAGCAGCTTCATATAAAGTTGGATCTATACCTGTTAGAGCAGCTAGATATATAATGGCACTATATCCCATACTTCTCCAAACATTTGCTGAAATATAAATTGTTCTAAAATATTCAGGCTTAGTTAAAAAATAGATTGGTTCTCTACCAAACCACTTTACAAGGATGATATTAATTATACC
>Ga0209017_10000480_pt1 | contig 39138 bp, 26 predicted proteins | sample YNPBryunderm2012_FD_185812 | JGI IMG/M metagenome (GOLD analysis project Ga0209017, IMG submission 185812) | Anoxygenic and chlorotrophic microbial mat microbial communities from Yellowstone National Park, USA - YNP Bryant MS undermat 2012... ...
ATTCACCAGCGAACAGGATTTCGAAGTCCGCAAAAAGAATCCACCATCATCCCGGTTTCACTTCAATCGTTGCCCTGACTCAGACTCAAACGGAAAAAACTTCTTCTTTTCTGAAAGAGCCATGACTGATCTTTTCTCGAATTTCTGACGGTCGAAGAAAAAATTAAACTCGATTGACCCAATTGGTTTTGCCTCTTAGGTTGGAAGACGTCGAAGTGCCATTGGTTCCGAGCAAGGTACTTTGATGTTGAAGCAAACCACCAAACGGGTGAGTTTGCTCACAAACCGTCGCATCTTCAAAGTCTGTGCAACCAAGAGGATCCCATGACTCGTTCATCACGACGGGAACGGCCCGGATGGCAGCGCCGCGCGCTGAGGCGTCCCGAATGGATCAGGCTGGAGGAGCGGATCGTTCCGGTGGCGTCGCAAGTCTGGACGCCGACAATGCAGCTGGCGCAATGGGGATTCGATTTGGGTCGAGCGCTGTCGCCGGAGCTGCAAGCCCTGGTGATGCCGGCTCGTCAGGCGGAAGGAGCTCCGGTGGCAGGGATGCCACGTACCGCGATGCTTCAAGATGATCAAGGACGAGTGGGTGTGCGGATTTCTGGTGGCCATGTCGAAGCGGTCGCTCCGGCCATACCAGCGCTTGGCGGCTGGGTGTCGGGGATGCGTGCCGACCTGTTCTTACTTGAAGGCTTCATGCCGGTCGAACAACTGGAAGCGCTGGAGACGATCGCGGCCAACCACCGAAGCGGGATCACCGCCATCGCGCGTCCCCAGGTTGGTACGGGTTCGATTCTGAGTCAAGCCGATTTCTTGATGGAGGCTGACCGGGCTCGTTTGGGAATGGCAGGCGGACTGAACGGGGCGGGAGTGACCGTCGGTGTGCTTTCGGACAGCTATAACATCTTGGGCGGCGAGGCCGCCGGGATCGCCTCGGGCAACTTGCCTCCCAACGTGAATGTGATCCAGGAGGGGCCGGCGGGAAGTAGCGATGAAGGTCGAGCCATGATCGAATTGGTTCATGATTTGGCCCCCGGTGCGGGTCTGGCGTTCGCCTCGGCCTTCTACGGCGAACTCGCCTTTGGCAACGCGATCCGCAACCTGGCCGATCCCGCCATCGGCAATGCCCGAGTCATCACCGACGACGTGTTTTACTTTGAGGAGCCCCTGTATCAAGATGGCATCATCGCGCAGGCCATCGACGAAGTGACGGCCAATCGCGACGTGGCTTACTTCAGCCTGGCGGGCAACCTGGCTCGCAACGCCTGGGAGACGACCAACGCCTCGTTTGGACGCGATCCCGTCTACAACACCGGTCCCGAATATCTGGATTTCAACCCCGGCACTGGAGTGGACACCCGCCAGCGAATCACCCTCCAACCCAATCAGACCTTCCGGATCACGCTTCAGTGGGACCAACCTTTCTATCTTCCTTCAGAAGTGCGTTCCCACATCGGTTTGTTTCTGATCGACCCGACTCGAAACCGATGGGACGAGATCGTGGCCTTTTCCCACCGAAACAACCCCGTTCTGGGAATCCCCTCACAGTACCTCGAATTCACCAATCCAACCAACACTGCAAAGGCTTATGATCTTCTGGTCTATCGTGAATCCGGGGTTTTTCCTCAACAACTCAAATGGGTCAACTACGGTGCAAATAACTTTGGTGAACTGTTTGTCAACGAATATGCGACCAACAGCCCCACGGTGATCCCACACTCGGCAGCCAACGGAGCGCTATCAGTGGGGGCGGTCAACTTCTTCGACCAATCGAACCCAGCGTCATTCACGTCGGCGGGTCCAATGAGGGTGGTGTTCAGTCCCAACGGCCAGCGGTTGGCTCATCCCGTGATTCGCTCCGCGCCCGACGTGGCGGCGATCCAGGGGAGCGACACCAGTTTCTTCGGCAACGACTTCGATGGCAACGGCGGGTTCAACTTCTTCGGCACCTCGGCGGCGGCTCCCCATGCGGCGGCCATCGGCGCATTGTTGCGTCAGGCCGAACCGGGTTTAACGGCCTCCCAAGTTCATCAACGCTTGATCACCACGGCAATCGACGTGGGATCCCTTGGAATCGACGACCTCACCGGCGCGGGTCTCGTCAACGCTTGGAACGCGCTAGCGGGTCCTGTCCAGGCCGCGTCATTGCCACTCACTGAGAACTTCGAGAGTGGGTTCTTGTCACCCGCCTGGCAAACCCGGACCACGGGTTCGGCGGCCGTGCGGGTCCGGTCCGATCTTGGCAGTTCACACCATCTGATTCTTGACCAGACCCTTCCAACTCACTTCGCCCACGCCGGCTTGGCCGAGGCGACCCTCCGGGTGGACGCCCGTGGTCCCGACCCGGTGATTCTCTCGTTCCACCAACGCGAGTTCAACGACACCGACCACCCCATGCCCGCAACCTTCACCCATTCGGTCAACGCCGACGGGGTGGCCTTCAGCGTTGACGGCGTCAACTGGCATCGTTTGGTGAGCCTCACCGGAACGAGTTCGACTCAACTCTTCCAACTCTTTGAATTCAACTTAACCCAGATTGCCGCTGATCTCAACCTGACCTTGACCGCCGATACCCGGATTCGCTTTCAGCAATACGGCAATGGTCAGGCTCCCAACCACGGCATGGCATTCGACGAGGTGAGGGTCCGACGGGAGACCCCGGCCTCGCCTCCTACTGCGACGCTGGGAAGCGCTCCGAATGTCGGGGTGGCTCAAACCGGCGCAGGCGTCTATCAGTTTACTCTTGTTTACGACGACGCCCAAGGAATCAACACCGCCACCCTGGACGATTCGGATGTCACGGTGTTGGGTCCGGTGGGCCTCATCGCCGCGACCTTCCAGGGCTACACCATCGGCTCGGGTCATCAACTCGTGGCGACCTATGCTTTCACGCCTCCAGGGGGTGGCTGGAACGCCGCGGACAACGGGACGTATGTGATGACGCTCAACGGTGGACAGGTGGCCAATCTTGCCGGCTTGTTCGCGCCGGCCGGGACATTGGGCGAATTCCAGGTGGAGATCGCGCAAGGGACAATTCACGAGGTTCAGATCGACGATGGATCGGGTCAGCGTTCTATGATTCGCTCGCTTGAGTTGACCCTTAACGGTAACTTCGTAGGCGGCCTGGCGTCGATTCCAGCCGCGGCGTTTCAACTTGTGCGAGTGGGAGGTGGACCTTCCGGCCAGGTGGCGGTCAGGGTCGCTGGGGTGGTGTTCGACGCGGCGACGGGAACCAGCCGGGTCACGCTCGACTTCCTCGACACCGGCGATCTCGCCACGGTTGCTGGTCCTCTGCGATCGCTGGCCGACGGACGCTACGAATTGACAATTTCCGGGAGTCTCATCCTTGACGCCGGGGGTGACGCGCTCGACGCCGACGGGTCAGGTGAACCAGGCGGACGTCGGGTGGACCAGTTTCACCGCTTCTTCGGTGATCTGGACGGCGACGGCGATGTGGACGCGGCCGACTACGCCACGGCCCGCCGCTTCCTGCTAGGTGGACCGAGCTTCTACAACCCCTTGCTCGACGCCAATGGCAGTGGCGCGCACGATCCCTTCGACCTGAATACCTTCCTGGCCAACTTCCGTCGCCGGAGACTCTGATCCAGATTCCAACCGTTCCTCGGATCATTTTCTAAGTGGTTGTCCTTCAACGCCGATTGGTCGCAAGACCTCGCGGCCGATCGGTCGCGTTTCATCTTCTCCACGGTGTCCACGTTCCTTGATCATCCCAACCTCGGAGACCTGTCGTGATGAGCGTTCACAAGACGGCGGCCTTGGGACTCGTCGTGGCCTGGCTGATCGTTGCCCAACCAGTAGCTCCGGCCGAGGCCGCGTTGATTCTGACGACCAACCAAGCCAATTATGGGAGTTTTCAACCGGGCGACACGTTCAATGTGGAGGTGTTTCTCAGTCAATCGGCTGCCCCTCCGATCCTCTTGGGAACATTCCTACTGGAGTTGGCGTCGATCACCCTGGAGGTGGACGGTCCCCACCAAATCGTGGGCTTCACTCCCTCGTCCGATTTTCCGGTGAACGGCACCGCGACGACAGGAACGACTCCAACAACGTCATTGGATGTGTTCTTGAGTGATCTCCCTGGCACGGTGGCGATCCCGGGGGTAGGGGATCCGGGGTTATCGTTGGGGGTATTCACCATTCAAACCGCCGCGTTGGGAGGAATCTTCTCGCTGCGGGTCCGCGAGTTCGACGAGACGCCCAACTCGTTCGACTTCGCGGCGGTGGATGCCAACAACTCCAACAATGTGCTTGTTTTTGATCCGACGGCCTCCCCGTCGGCTTCCTTTGAGGTGGTCATTGTTCCGCAGGACAATGGGGTGCCGGAGCCGGGTACCCTGGTGTTGGCTGGATTGGTGACGGTGGCCGGGTGGGGTTGGCGATGGATTCACTCGGGATCGAGCGGCTGCAATTCGGGCGCAAGGAAGCGGCCATCGACCCGGATGGGTTGACCGTCGAATTCGATGCGGCCCCCGCCACATTCGGGACGCTGGATCAACACGAGATCCCAGTGGACCTTCGAGCGATTGCCGTTGTCGGCCTCGTCGTAGGCGTTGCCGGGAGCAAGATGGAGGCTCCCAGCAATCTTCTCGTCAAAGAGGATGTCGCGCATCGGCTGGAGAATCCGGGGATTGCAGCCGATAGCGAACTCGCCAATCCGGCAAGCTCCCTCGTCGGAATGGAGAATGGCCCGCAAGCGGTGGGAGTCGCCCACGCGGCAATCGGCCTCGACAATCCGCCCTCGCTTGAAAACCAGCCGAATCCCCTCAAAAAACGCTCCCTGGTAAACCGTGGGGGTGTTGAACTGAATCACCCCTTCAACCGACTCGACATGAGGCGCGGTGAAAACCTCGCCGTCCGGGATGTTCTTTTCGCCCGCGCAGCTCACCACCGGCATGCCCTTGATGGAAAATCGCAAATCGGTTCCAGGCCCCAGGACGCGCGCCTCGTCGGCATCGCGCATCCGTCGCGCCAGGGGTTCCAGAGCGCGGGCCATTCGGGCGTAATCGAGACAACACACATCGAAATAAAAGCGCTCGAATGCTTCGGTGGACATGCCAGCTTGCTGGGCCATGCCAGGTCCGGGCATTCGCAAGACGCACCACTTCGTGGATTTGATCCGGGATTCGAGATGAACCGGCTTGAGATAATGGGTACTGTAGGCGCTCATTCGACCAGAAGGCACGTCGGACATCTCCCCGATGTTGCGTGCCCCGCGCAAGCCGAGATAGGCTTGAACATCCTCCATGCGGTGGCGATCCCAGCGCCCCCAGAGGCGAAAGAACTCGTCGTCGCCGTGGAGGGTCAGATCACGAATCACGCGGTTGTCACGGAGTTCGACATACGCACGCGCGCCGCGTTGAGCCGCGCCGCGAACCAGTAGACCAGGTAGGGTGAGATCATCGAGATCGAAACATTCAACCAACAAAGTTTCGCCCTTGGCGAGTTTGACCGAGTGATTCAAAAGGAGGTCGGCCAGGATTTGCCAGCGGGGATCGGCCATGCGAGCGGGTCCAAAATGACCGCGGCGTTGCTTGTGGCGCGGAGGACGCCGGGTGCAATCGTATCGAATCGAACGGGCGGGGTGGGGCAGTCGAGTTGTCCCGCGCGACTTCGGGGGATTGCCGAGTGGGAGGATCCGAGTTAGCCTAGTCCAGGTCCAATCGCGGGGAGGGCGGCCAATCCGCTCTCGTCGATCGGGTTTGGAACAGCATGGATCGACCGGTCCGCATGACGGAACTCAAGCCGCGGGAATGGATGGACAATTGGGCCGTCGATGTCGGGATTGTGGTCGGTATCGACTCGATTGGCAAGAGACGACCGGTCGGCCGCGTTGCGTTGCGTCCGGGTTGGTTTTTCCGTTCAATCAAGATGAGGTGTCATGAATCCCTTCGACCTCACCGGCAGAAAGGCGGCGGTGACCGGCGGTAACGGCGGCATCGGCTTAGGGATGGCGCGGGGGCTGGCTCGCGCGGGGGCCGACGTGGCGATTTTGGGTCGCAACCCGGACAAGACGCGGGCGGCCGCCGAAGCAATTGCTGCGGAGTTCCACGTGCGGGCCGTGCCGATCCTCGCCGATTTGGGCGTGGCTGCTCAGTGCGCTTCGGCCGCCGAGCAGGCCGCCGAGGCATTGGGCGGTCTGGATATCCTCATTAACAACGCGGGGATCAATATTCGTCGCCTTCCTCAGGAAATGACCGAGGAGCAATGGCGCGACGTGCTGGAAGTCAACCTGACCGGGGTGTTTCTTCTCACCAAGGCGGCCTATCCGTTTCTCAAGGCCGGGGGCAAGGGTAAGGTCATCCTGATTGGCAGCATGACCTCGATTTTTGGCTCCAGCTTTGCGCCGGCCTACGCGGCGACCAAAGGAGCGGTGGTCCAGCTCGCCAAAAGTCTGGCGTTGGCTTGGGCACCCGACCACATTCAGGTCAATGCTATCCTACCGGGCTGGTACGACACCGACTTGACTTATAAGGCCCGCGAGGAGATCGCCGGGCTGCATGATCGTGTGCTAGCGCGCATTCCCCAAGGGCGCTGGGGGAAACCCGAGGATATCGCGGGAACCGCCGTTTGGCTCGCCTCCGCCGCCTCGGACTATGTCACCGGGATCGCCGTTCCGGTCGACGGCGGTTATTCCGCCATGCTCTGATGGGTCGCAGCGGCCCGACTTCTTGAGTTCCTCGTCCCCCGCGGCATCCATGACGCCAATCCCCGATCCTCCTTCGATCCCTGACCCATCGAACGATGACCGCGACGACGCGGTGGTGGACCTCCTCACGCGGTTGGTGGCGATCCCCAGCATCAACCCAATGGGTCGCGCCGTCGCGCTTGACGATCCCCTGCATCGGGAAGGACGCGTGGGTGACTTCCTAGCCGGTTGGCTGGAGGCGCGCGGAATTCCCTACCAGCGTCAGGAGGCCCAACCAGGACGACCTAATCTGGTTGCCCGTTACGACGCTCCCGCTGCGCGTCGCACCCTGTTGTTCGAGGTTCACCTGGACACCGTGCCGGTCGAGGGGATGACCATCGACCCCTTCGGCGGCGAACAGCGCGATGGACGGTTGTACGGTCGAGGTGCCTGCGACGTGAAGGGGGCGTTGGCGGCGATGCTCCTGGCGTTGGCGCGGCTCGCGCGGGAACGACCACCCGGGTCGGCCTCGGTGATCCTGGCGATGGTGAGCGACGAGGAATTCACCCACGCCGGGGTGTCGCATCTGGTGACAACCGGGGTGGTGCGTGACATCGATCTGGCGATCGTGGCCGAGCCGACAGGCTTCGATCTGGTCAACCGTCACAAAGGCACCGCGCGGTGGCGGATTCGAACCCGCGGGGTGGCCTGCCACTCCTCGACTCCTGAGTTGGGACGCAACGCGGTTTACGCGATGGCTCCCGTGGTCATGGGTTTGGAAGCACACGCCCGCGCCTTGAGGCGACCCGATCTAGATTTGGGCGGCCCCACCTTATCGGTCGGCACGATCCACGGTGGAGTTAGCGTGAATGTGGTGCCTGAGGAGTGCGTCATCGAGATTGATCGTCGGCTGATGCCGGGCGAATCGAGTCGGGAAGCGATCGACGCGGCCAACTGCGCGGTGCTAGAAACCCCTGGCGTCGATCCCACCCAAACTAGCTTCGAACCGCCTTGGATTGTCTCGCCTGCCTTGGAGGAACACGCCTCGTGGGAATGGCTCGGTCCCCTGGCCGACTCGATTGAGCGGACTCTGGGACGACGACCTGCCGTCCGAGGCGTCGCCTTCGGCACTGATGCGGGCGTCCTCAACCAGGCCGGAATCCCCTGTGTCGTGTTGGGTCCCGGTGACATCGCTCAAGCTCACACCAAAGAAGAGTGGATCAGCCTGGTCCAACTCTGCCAAGCGGTCGAGGTGTACGACCGCTTGGCCCGCGACCTGGGGTGAGGCGTTGAACCGCCAAGGATTCACGTCACACAAACGCGCGAGGGAGGGTTAGAACACGTCTAAGCGGAAATGGTTGCCATAATAGAACCGCTGACCCTTGGGATTGCCCATCCAGTTGATCGGCCCCGGAAGATAACGGCCCAACCCGCGGTAATTATGGCCGGTCTCCCACATCGCCCGCTTGCGGACGCCACCGATGAGCTGCCCGCCGTAGAAGTTGTAGTAGCCGGGACCGGGCACTTGGGGAAACCGGCGCATCTCGCGAGGATAGGCGTAAAAATCGTCGAAAAGCTGAGCGTTGTTGTAGCCATTGTCAGGGTTGGCCGCCGAGCCATACGGCCAGTAATAGTAATTCTGATACTCTTGGGCCCACGCCTCGGCTCCTCCCAGGCCGACCCCTGCTAGGGCCGCAATCACGGCCAGCGCTTGGAACTGACGACGCACGGAGAACCTCCTTGTCCGATCTGGTGTGGAACTAATTCAACCACGTCACCGAGTCCTCACCGTCCTTCCTCTTGAAGCGTCTCGTCTAGGATGGAACTCGACCGAATCCATCCACCCTCGACGACGGTGGAACTTCGCCTTTGGTAGTATTGGCAAATCATCCTGTCCGCTCGCGGTGATTGTTCCAAGCGATCGCCCCTCCCGGCGCGTTTAGATTGATCCTATCGAGAATGGCGTTCGCTCGGGACAAAACAGACCTTCCTACTCGAACTTCACTCAATCAATCCCACCGAGGCTCTACCGAGACCGGCTCGCCACCCAACGCCTGGCCCGTGGTCTCCCCTTCCGACTCACGTCAACCCAAAACGAGGAGGAGCAATCGGATGACCCATCTTCGCTTCGTCCCATCCCGCGCCACGGAGCCAAACGGGAGGCGCTCCATGCCGATCCTCACAAAACCAAACCAGGCCGACGATCGGCACCCGTCGGACCGCCCGAGGGTGACGCGGTGGCTAAGTTGGATCGCCATTCCAACGGCATTGCTCGCCACCTTCGCCCCAATAACCGCTCAAGAACAGCCTCTTCGGCTCGACCCAGCCTCGGCGCGGCTTGAACGCCTGCGAAATGACGTCACCCTCCTCGCTTCACCCGAATTCGAAGGCCGATCCGGCCTGGGTGCGGTCAAGTCGGCCCACTTCGTCGAAGGTCGATTCCGCGACTTGCAACTCCAACCTGGCTTTGGCGTTAGCTATCTTCAAGAAATCATCCCCGCCACGGCTCGTCGTCCCGAACCAAACCCACCTCAGGAGATTCCTCCCGCCCAGCACGATGATGCCCCGGCGGAGGCGTCCTCCCGAGTGGTCTGGGGACGAAATGTCGCAGGGGCGTTGATCGGGTCGGACCCGCAGCTAAGTCACGAGTGGATCATCCTCTCGGCTCATCACGACCATCTCGGAAAACGAGGCGACGTCTATTATCCCGGAGCCGACGACAACGCCTCGGCGGTGGCGATGATGTTGGAGACGGCGCGGGAGTTGACGGAGCAATCCCGACGGGGAGCGGGTCCGTCCCGCTCGATTTTGTTCGTGGCGTTCGACCTGGAGGAAGTCGGCTTGATCGGCTCACGCTACTTCGCCGACCATCCGCCATTCCCGCTCGATCGCGTTCGTTTATTCATCACGGCAGACATGCTGGGCCGATCGTTGGCAGGGGTTTGCGACGAGTTCGTCTTCGTCATGGGTTCAGAACATGCCCCCCAGCTTCAACCGTTGTTGAGCGATGCAGCCCAGGGACGTTCGATCCGTTTGGCTCCGTTGGGCGTGGACGTGGTAGGCACCCGGAGCGACTACGCTCCGTTTCGCTCGCGGCATGTGCCGTTTCTCTTCTTCAGCACCGGCGAATCGCGGGAATACCACACTCCGCGCGACGTGGCCGAAACCCTCAACTACCCCAAGCTCCGGGAGACCACCGAGTTGATCGCCGATCTGGTCGCCCGAGCGTCGGAACTTCGCGGCAACGCAGCCCCATCCTGGTCCGAGACGCCTCACCACTCGTTGGAGGAGGTCCGAACCATCCGTGACGTTCTCAGACGGTTGCAAGAGCGAGGCGACGAGGTGCAGCTGGACGGTTTGAGGAACTTGGCCATCACCCGCATCCTACCCACGCTCGATCGCGCGCTCGAGCGAAAAGCAATAACCCCAGCAGAACGCAAAGCAATGGTTCGCGTCGCCCAACTGGTATTATCCGGCTTGTCGAATTCATCGTGGTTTTGACACCCTTAATAACCATCCAATCTGAATTCAGACATAATATGTTGTTCAAAATGATCTTAACATAAGAATGTTGCACTTTCTCGTGAAGAACAGGACGTCGTGGGATTTTAAGATGAGGGTATGGGAGCAAGCGAGGCGTTTATAACGGGGTGTGGGGCGGACCATGACGTCGAATTATCAAAGCGGCGAGACAGTGGGAACCAACGCTCATCCACTCCAACCGAGGAGGATGGTCAGCGCGGTTCCCAGACCTCCAAGAGGATGGCGGCGCGGGATCGCGGCGGCGATTGTCGGCGTGGCGGGGGTAGCGGGTCTGCTAGGCGCGACGTTGGCGGGTTTTCCAGGGATGGACGGCCAAGCGACCCATGTTTGGGGTTTGGGGTTCGGTCTGGTGGTGGGGAGTTTGGCAGCGTTTCTGCTTCGTGGCACGGTGTTCAAAGCCCTGGAGGACTATCTGGGGCGAACCGAAGAGTTTCATCGCCAATTGGCGGAAACCTCGATCGACGCGGTGTTGTTGCTCAACGATCGGCAAAGCGTGGTTTCGATCAACGAGGCTGCTGAACGGATCTTTCAGGGTTCTACCGCCGACCTGGTAGGTCGAGACTTCGACGAGATGATGGATGACACCAAGGAGCGCGATCTGGCCACCGGGGTTCCTCAACTGATTACCTTGGTTGGTCGGGTGACCATGAAGCGTCTGACTCAAGAGCGGTTCCCCGCCGAGGTTAAAATGACCAAAGTACGAATGCCGGGGAATCGGAGCATGGTGGTCGCGGTGGTGCGCGACCTGAGCGCGTTAGAGCGGGTTGAAACCGAAAACGAACGCAATCGGGCGCTGGTGGAACGCCTTTTCGCCGCCCACCCCGACGCTTTGGCCTACAAGGACGAACGGGGACTTTACCGCATGGCCAACCCTGCTTATTGCCGTTGGCTGGGTCGGTCCGCTTTGGAGGTGCTTCGCCAGTCCGACCGCAATTTGCTTCCTCCCGAGGAGGCCGACCGCGAACAACGGGACGATCAATTCACCATAAACGCGGGAACGACGCAGGTCTTCGAGCGTCAGCGACGCGGGGACGGTCAGAAAGGCGTTCGCCACTATCAAATCATTCGCACCCCCCTTCCGCTCTCGGACCAACCGGATTCCTCTGGGGTGTTGGTCAGCGTGCGGGACATTACCAAACTCAAGGAGATTGAACTGCGGTTGAGGGAAAACCAGGAACGTCTCAAACTGATTTTCCGGTGCAACCCTTCGCCAATGGTACTGAGCGACGCGCTCAACGGGCGGATCGTGGCAGTCAACGACGCCTTCACCCGCTTAGTGGGTTTGACCGAAGCGCAAGCCTCCGGGCGTAGCCTGGAGGATTTAGGTTTGGATCCCCAGACGATGGTGCCGGAGGAGCAGGCAGGTGGCTCTCGGCAAGATCCCAGGGTTACCGGTTCGGACACCACTGCGCTGAACAACGATATGTTCACCTTCCGCCCCGGCACGCTCCGCACAGCGCGGGGGGAATTGATGCCGATTGGGGTCAGTCACGCGCGGTTTCAGGCGGGCAACCAGACGTGGTGGCTCACCGTTTTGGCCGACACCACCCCTCAACGTCAGTTGGAACGCTCGAAGAATGACGCCCAACGGGAACAACGCGAACTGAGGCGGGAATGGGCCATGCTGGTGGGTGGTCTGGCGCTAAGGGGCCTCGCGGAACTCCGCGATCTGGCCCTTCGCGTCCCCCAGGCACAATCCCCCGACCTTCTGCGACGTCTGGAGGATGTTCTTGATCTGTCCCAACTCTTCCGGCAAACCGAATCCCGCCTCGTCTTTCAGCCCTTCGATCCCCAAAGGTTGCCTGCCCAGATATTAGCCCATCTGGAGGGATGCTCGACTCCAACGCCTCGGACTCCTCTACCCATTCAAGTCACATCCACCATCGCTCCCCACATCCAATGCGAGCTGGACACGAACCGCCTGGTCCGCATCCTAGCCGCGCTGGTCGAAGAGCTGACGCCTTGGACGATCCATCATCGTTCCATTTCCATCGAGGTGGCGATCGTTTCGGATCCTGTCCTGGAAAAGGGTCGGCGCGACACTTCCAGGTCGTTCCAATCGGTTCGCGTGACTTTTGTTGTGGCGATCAAGCCGCCCAGTGACCAGATCGAAGCGCCGTATCATTCGACCACCCCCTTCCCTCCACCTCCCAAGGCAGGCGATCTCGGTCTGGGTTTCCTCATCGCCCAGGGGTTCGTGGAGGCGCTTCGAGGGCGTTGGTGGATGGAGTCGGATGCGTTCGCGGGTCCCTCGATCCGCTTCGAGCTTCACGGTCGAATTGTTGAAAGGTCGGAGATCGAGTTCGGAACCGAGTTGGCGGTGGCCTCGGCTTGCGACCTTCCGACGGTGACGTCGGCCCCTCACACAACCCGCCCCGTTGCACCTCTAGGACCGGCTCGTCCCCGTGTGTTGTTAGTCACCCCCCGAGCAATGTCGGGCTGCGAACTGGCGGCACGTCTTAGCGAATTAGGGTGTGATGTTCTAACCACTTCCCAAGGTGAGGATGGTCTGCGTCTTTGGAGACAACGGCGGTTCGATCTCGTGCTGATCGACCTCGACCTCCTCGCGCCGGATCCCGTGACCGTGGTTCGGCGGATTCGCCGCGAAGAAGCGATTTTCCACCAGGTTCCTCTGGTGATTGGGTTGACCTACGACTCCAGCGACCACCTAGACACCCTCGCCAAGGAATCTGGCTTCGACGCCTTGGTCCGGCTGCCGTTGGGACGCGCGGTGTTGAATCACCGTCTCGTCGAACCGACCCGGCGTTGGATGCTTCAACACCGTGCCTCTCCCTCCCCGTCCCCACCCCTCCCCCTCAATCCGCTTCCACCTTTCTCCAAAACTGACTCGCCCGCGGCTTCGTTTGGTTCTAAGCCCCCTACCCATTGACGAACCGGCGAAAAACCGGGTAACTTGGTATTGCAAACCTTCCTGAACTTCCCTCGTTCCGATCAGGGCATTTGTAGTCGTGCGAGGCGTTCCGGCTTGGTTGGTCCACCCGGTATGAACCGCGTGGAATCGCGCTGCGAGGCGTGATTGGACACCTTGCAGGTCACGGGCGAGCGCGGCGAGCGAGAAGGACCTAGGTTGAGAGAGCATCCGCGCGGAACGACGTGGAGGAATCTGTGGCTGAACCGAACGACGTCCCATCCTCCCGCGTCCCGAGGGCTGCGGCGTCTGCGACGTCGCAGGTCTGGTCCCACCCGGTATCCGCCACTTCGGTGGTGGGGCTGCAATGGGGCGATGAGGCCAAAGGAAAGCTGGTGGATCTACTGGCCGACCATCACGACGTGGTGGTGCGTTACCAGGGGGGAGCCAACGCCGGCCACACCATCGTCGCCAATGGCGTCACGTACAAACTCTCGTTGGTGCCGACCGGCGTGATCCGTCCCGAGGTGACCTGTGTGGTCGGCAACGGCGTGGTGATCGACCCCGAGGCGCTGTGGCGTGAAATCGACACCCTGAGCCGTCAAAACATTGCGTTGGATGGACGGTTGTGGATCTCCGACCGAGCCCACCTGATCCTCCCTTGGCATCTCGAAGAAGAACGGCTCACCGAGGGAACGGCGGCGGCAACGGCTTTGGAAGCGATCGGCACGACCCGTCGTGGGATCGGGCCGTGTTATCGGGACAAGGCGGGGCGCGCGTTCGCCCTCCGAATGGCCGACCTGGTGGACGATCCTCAGCGTTTCCGCGCGTTGCTGGCTCGAATCGTCCCCCATAAGAATCGCCTGCTCCAAACCTTTCTGGACGACTTCACCCCATTCGACGCGGAGGAGATCGCCCATCGTTACCTGCAACATGCCGAGCGGTTGCGGCCGTTTTTGACTGACACGGTCGAATGGCTGCATCAGGCCCGTCAACAAGGACGACGTCTCCTCTTTGAAGGTGCACAAGGGGCGATGCTGGACGTGGATCACGGCAGCTATCCCTACGTCACCGGCTCCAACGCCGCCTGCGGGCTGGCATCAGGTTCAGGGGTGCCCGCGCAGACGGTCCGCCGCTGGATTGGAGTGGTCAAAGCCTACTCAACCCGGGTCGGCGGCGGTCCCTTCCCGACCGAGTTGACTAACGAACTGGGCCAACGCATCCGCGAGGTGGGCCGGGAGTACGGCACCGTCACCGGACGCCCCCGCCGCTGCGGCTGGTTCGACGCGGTGATGGTTCGTCGCGCTGCCCGGATTGTCGGCGTCAACGAACTGGCGGTGATGCTCTTGGATGTCTTGAGCGGTCTTCCTTCCGTTAACGTGGCGGTTGCCTACGAGGACGACTCGGGCCGACGCCTGACCGCGCCACCGGCCAATCCGGATCGCCTGGCCGCATGTCGTCCGATTTATCAGACGCTACCGGGATGGACGGAGGATCTCACTGGAGTTCGTTCCTGGTCCGATCTGCCCCAAGCGGCCCGCGACTATGTCGAATTTTTGGCCGAGGCCATTGAGGTCCCGGTCACGTTCGTCTCCGTCGGCCCCGACCGGCTTCAAACCATCTACAAGGACGACAAGGATCAAACGCGTTGAGCAAGAAGGCTCGAGGTCGGGCCGAGTTGATCGTCCCTCTCCCTTCTCTGATCGCTTTGACCCGACCTGGGAAGCATCCGCCTCAGGTCGAATTGGTCGATTCCTCACCCCCATAGATATTTCTTCAACCCGCCGAGATGCCGCGATGATGAGGGAGCGCCCACGTATGGTTGCGTCGGAAGGATTAGAACGCTTGAATCGCTTGGGGCTGGACCCCTCTCAGCTGCCGCGGCACATCGCCATTATCATGGATGGCAACGGCCGCTGGGCGCAGCGTCGGGGTCTGCCCCGCGTGATGGGCCATCGTCGAGGGGTGGCCTCCGTCCGTGCGGTGGTCGAGGAAGGGTGTCGGTTGGGTCTGGACCAACTCACGCTTTACTGTCTCTCAGTCGAGAACTGGAAGCGTCCCGCCCGCGAGGTGCAAGCCTTGATGAAGCTGTTCCGTCGGTTCCTGATCACCGAGCGCGAGGAACTGGCGCGTCAACGGATCCGCTTGACCATGATCGGCGATCGTCAAGGTCTGCCGTCCGCAGTCCTAGATGAACTGGACAAAACCCTGGAACTCACCGCGGCTAACGAGGGTCTGACCCTCTGCCTAGCAGTCAACTACGGAGGACGTCAGGAAATCGTCGAGGCCGCCCGGCGACTGGCTCGCGCCGTCGAACAAGGCCGCCTCGCCCCCGAGGAGATCGACGCGGCCCAGTTCGAAGGGCAACTCTTCACCCGAGGCATGCGGGACCCAGACCTCCTGATCCGAACCGCCGGCGAGATGAGAGTGAGTAACTTCTTACTCTGGCAAATGTCCTACGCCGAACTGCACGTCACCCCCACCCTTTGGCCCGACTTTCGCGCCGACGACCTCGACCGCGCTCTGGTCGATTACGCCCGCCGTCAACGCAAGTTTGGCGGTTTAGTGGACACCCCGTCCCCTGTTCAATCGGCTGTGACCCTCTCCCAAGCCGACTCCAACACAACCTCCGGTTCACCCTCCTCCGACGACGAGCAGGACGCCCACGGGTTGGCAGGCTTGGCCGACCCCGCGGCGGCGTCGCCCGCCCCTACGCCAACGACCTCCTGGTTTTGAACCGCGCGACGAGGCACAATCCCCACTGCAACCGTCTCGAACTCCAGACGGTTGGAGCGGGTGATCCGGCCCGGTCCAGGCTGGCTTTCTCTCGCGGGCTGAGGCACCGGCCTCGCTCCAATCCGAGTTTGTTGATTCCATCGAGGACGTGGCGTCGGATGCTCAAAGCGCGACTGGCAATGGGTTCGGCCTTGGTGCTGATCCTGGGGCTGATCCTGACGGCCGATACCTATGGGCCATCCTGGTCGCCGGGATGGATGTTGCTCTGTCTCCTGGGTTCGACCGCCGGAGCCGTCGAACTGACCGCGATGCTGCAAGCGACGGGTCTACGGCCTTCGCGTTTGACCGCCCACTTGGGAACCGCCACGGTCGTCCTGAGCATCTTCCTGGGCCGCGCCGCGGCACTCTCGACGGAGGAGACGGCCTTCATCTCGACCAAGGCCAGCCCTCCAGATCCACTGCCCCTTCTCGCCTGGCCGATGACCGCCTTGGCCCTGGTGATCCTCGCGACCTTCCTTCGGCTAAGCCTCTGCTTTCGAAGCCGCGAGACCGGAGCGACCGTCGCCGACTTGGCCGGAACCGTTTTCGTGGTCGGCTATCTTGGTGGTCTGGGGTCGTTCGTGGCGGCAATCCGCTGGCTCGATCAACCTCAGGCGGGATGGCTGCCGCTGCTCTTACTGGTCGTCGCCTCCAAAGGCTCCGACACCGGCGCGTACACCTTTGGACGCCTGGCCGGCCGTCGCAAACTTTGGCCCTCCCTCAGCCCCAACAAAACGGTGGAAGGGGCGGTCGGTGGTCTGGCTGTGGGTCTGGGATTGACCCTGTTGACCGCTGGCCCTTTAGCCTCGGCCCTAGGCTGGACCACCCTCACGATCATCGAGGCCACCACGTTTGGAGTCGTGGTCTCGATCTTCGCCCAACTCGGCGACTTGATGGAGTCCATGCTCAAACGCGACTGCCTCACCAAGGACGCCTCCAAGGTCCTGCCAGGCTTCGGAGGCGTGTTGGACGTGTTAGACTCGACCCTCTTCGCCGCGCCGGTGGCCTTTCTCACCCTTCGCTTCTTCTTGATCTCCTAAACCTTCTCAGACTGAAACCGAAGCCGCCTCGTCTGGGGACCAACTAACCGCGAGGGTGGCCAAACCTGCCCACGCGAACGCATAAGACCAACCATCCCGCCTCGGAGCGGTCTCCATCCAAAACGAACGTGGCACTCGACTACTCGCATTCGATCATTTGTCTTCCTTTTTGGGCGGTTCGGAACCCGGCGCGGCGAGGGTCTTGAGAAGGGTTTCGGCGAACTTTTGCTGCTCGGCTAAGAGTCCCGCGTAAGGGAGGAGTTGGGTGCGGCGTCCTTCTTCGGGACGAACCACGACCTCGACCGGTTTGGGCTTGGTGGTTCCATCGGCGACGAGTTCGACCACGACAGTCGATTTCCGTTCGGTCGGCAATCCCTCGTTATGGATGATCTCCAGCGTGGCGCGGGTGGCGAGATTGTTAGGATTGTTGTAAATCTGGTCGAGCTTGATCCGATATCGCCCCGGCACGGCTCGGGGACAGACGTAAAACTCCTCGGGATTCTTGCCATACCCATTGTTGAGGATCGACCCTCCCAAGATGGTGCAGGGCGTCAACATCGTAGCCTGGCCCCCGTCAGGCTCTTCGACAATCAAATCGAGGTCGGCGTCGCCATCCCAGGTCAGGCGGATCACCAGGTCGCGGGCCTCGGAGCGCGCCAGACGGGAACGTACACGATGGGCAGCGTCTGACGAACCCGCTTTGTCCAACTGCTCGGCGAGCGCTTCGGCCTTCTCGCGGGCCTTTTTGCGAATCGCCTCGTCAACCAGCGGCCACCCCACACTCAGCAACTCCTCCACAGTGGCGACCATTCGTTCGGGATCCAACGTCTCCACCGCCAAAGTCAGGGACATCAGTTTGGGAGCAGCCAACAACGGCCCCTTAGTCCGAGCGGTATCGATCAAACGAATGATCGTCTCGTCGTTGCGTATGCCCCGGGCGTACATCAGTTCCGCCACCATCACCATTGCGGCCACGTCCTCTGACGCCAACGCCAAATCGGCTGCGTAGCTCAACGCCGTTTTGACCTTGGCCGGATCGCGGCGGTTGATGTCCATCGCCACCGCCAGACCTTGATACATCCAGGATTTGGCTTCGCGGGGATGATGTTTGAGATAGTTCCACAGGATAGCTTCAATATGATCAAATTTAGACTCTTTTCGGAGCAACGCCACTTTTTCGCCGACTTGCTCGGGGGTCTCGGCATGCGTTTTGAAGTAGCTGTCCCAGAAGGCGAATGGTCCAACTGTCTTCAATTGGGGGTTGCCCGCGGTCGAGGATGAGGAGGATGGGTCCTCCGAGCCGCTCAACGACGCCCGAGCCGGAGGCAACTCGTTGATGGTGGGTTTGCCGGATTTGCCGGTGGCCGTCGTCGCCGTCGAACCGGGACGGCTCCGCGGGGGCTGGGCGGCCGTGGAACCACGTTGGGATCCGGACGCACCAGGACCGACAGAACCCCGCGGCGGGTTCGATCGGTCCTGGTCTCGAAGAGTAGCTCCCGGGGGATTGGGAGCCTTGGGCGTCTTGGAGAACGCGTTGTTCAATTCATTTTTTTTTGAGTCAGGCCATCGGCGGGCGAGGTGGGAGGTTGGGGAAGCGTTGGCAGGAATCCTTCTAGACCCAAGGAGAACATGCCACCCATGCCGCCCAGACCCATGCCACCCATGCCGCCCATACCCATGCCGCCCATGCCGCCCATACCCATGCCGCCCATGCCTATGCCACCCATACCCATGCCGCCCATACCCATGCCGCCCATGCCCATGCCACCCATACCTATGCCACCTCCACCCATGATCAGGTTGAAGGGAATCAAAGACAAGTCGGCCACAGGGTAAACTCGGATGGTCAATGGCAGGTCCTCGGAATCCTCGTAGTCGATTCGGAGGATGCCGTCGCGGACGGTGGAGATGAGCTTCAGTTGCTTCAGGATCAGTTCCAAGCTGGTCTTGAGCTTGACGCCTTGAAGGTCGAGGGTCACGGTGTCATCCATCGTGAAACCGGCTTCCTCCAGACCGGCCTGGTCGACGAAGAAATTGATGCCGCCGGGCAGTTCAGGGCTGCGGGTGGCGTTACGGATGTATTCGATGACTTCTCTGAACGGAGTCGGCTCGGCGAAGGGCATCGGAATCACTTCTTCGAGCTTCTCACGAATCAGTTTGCTTTGTTCGTCGGTCTCGAACAAGTTCGTTGATTCGTAACGGGCGATCCGACGCTCCGACATTTCGCGGAACTCGTCGGGGTCAGGATATTGAATGGGCTCGGAATCGTTGAATGGAATGGCGGCCCGTTCGATATCACCAAGCGTCAGGAGGGTTCGGTAGAACTTCAGATCGCGGTAGGCCAAGGCAGTGGCGAGAAAGCCTTCGGTCTGAGCCTTGAACACCCCGGCATGGGGTGCCTCAGCGCGTGGGGACAACGCGCGGGCCTTCACCGCCAGGTCGAAGGCGGTGCGGAACGGTTTCGTGTTCTTGGCTAAGGCGTCCACGGTGTCCTTGGTGAAGGCACGAACGTTGAAATCACCCTGGTCCATCGCGGCGTCGAACTGAGTCATCAACGAACTCACGGTCGTTTGAATCGTGCGCAGTTCATCCAAGGCGCGGAGTTGTTCTTCGGCCTGAGACTGGATGCGAATACGCTCGGCGGTCTCCGCGATGATTCGCTCTTCATCCCGAACCGCCGAGATGATGGCGTTTTGAAGACGGCGGTCGAGATTGCGTTTGACTTCGGGGGACACCGCGGGGTTGTTCTCAACGACGATCTTAGCCAGCCGCAACACGCTCAAGGCGGCGGCGGGTTGGCGAGCTTGGATCAGTTGACGGGCGCGCTGAATCCGCTGGTTGACATCGTCGGTGAGTTGTTGAACCGCGATCCGGTCGAGTTCCGCGGTCCGCTCGATAGTAGCGCGGGGCTCAGGCAGACCGGTCGGCACGCCGGCTCGGGGCGGCGTGGACTCCTCGTCGAAGGTGGCGTCTCCCAGATCATCGTTTAGGGTAGAGGGCTGATCCTCCTGGTCTTGACGCATAGCGACCCGAGTCACACGGTCGCGTAAAGTCCGAGCGCGGTCGAGCAGCAAACGGGCCGCTTGAGGATCACCTTGGTCAGCGGTGCGTTGGGCCAACTCCTCGAGCTGGACGGCCAGGGCGGCGGGCGATCCAATCGAGTCGGCAAGTCCCGGATCGTCGGCGCGGGCCGCGAGCGAACACAGCATCGCCGAGATCCCGAGGCTCAGGGCCAATCCGAGTAAGACCGTTTTCGACCCAGCTCGGTGCCGCGGGGGTCGCGGTTGAAACATGACGGGGTTCTCCACCAGAAGACTCCACCGGGTTGAAACTGGAACCCGGATTCAATCCTCACGTTGCTTACGCGGTGCGGAAGGGATCGGGTCCACCGAATCGAAGGGAGTGCGAACCAAAACCAACAGGAACGAAGTTCGACGGGGCGAAGCGAATCGAATCGAAGCCGTCAAAGCAACTCGGTCTCGCCAGGAGGCCGCGTCCGACCAGCTAGGGCAACCTACTCCGACCAAACGCAAGCAAACCAGTCACGGACCATTCGAATCGATTTCGAATCGGCATCGCGCGATTATGCCACACGAACCCGCGGAGCGAAGCTGGGAAACCCGTCCGCCATCCCCTTCTGCGGGTGATCCCACCGGCGCGACCGCCGCGATCGGATGGGCCGGCTTGCCGAGTCGGTCTGGTCGAACGGCTTTGGATCCGATAAACTCGACATGGACGCGCCGAACCGTCCGTCAAGAGGGATGAGGCCAGAATGAACGCCGCGTCCGACCAACCTTCCCTACGTTACGTGACTAACCAAACGATTCAGCCGAGAGGCAATCACCGGGATCGCGTCGATCATCATCGATCCCACCCGCATCACCCACCACCGCAAACTTGGCGGACCTGACTCCGCCTCGTTTGTATGATTGGAACACCGTTGTCCGACGGATCGATTGGATTGGATGACCACGATCGTAACGGCCGGGAGCGAACCGGATGGACGACACACCTTCGGACACTTTGACGCCCGATCTTTCCCTGGAGGCCGAGCCGATGATGGAAACCCAACCTCGTCCGCCACGTTCTCAAGCCACCGCCGCCGCGTCATTGTCACAGACGAAGCCGCCCCCGCCGATATTCGATTTCACTGCCTACCCGGAGAATACGGTCTTCTACGAGCGGCGGACCAAGAATCAACCGCTGCCCGTCGAAGGTGGCCGAATTAAGCAGGAACGCCGCAAACGGGTCGATCCCTGCACCTTCGAGAAGCAATACAGCGTCGAGGAAACCGAATTTATGAACGCGATGCAGGCGTTCAAGAATCAGTCGGGCAAGCCATTTCCCACCTATGGCGAGGTTCTGATGGTGGCACGCAAGTTAGGCTACCGTAAAACCGGCCCCGTCTCTCCTCTGCCGGGAAATCCCGCCCCGCCCGGCAACGACGAGGAGTTTTGATTCGGGCGTGACTTGCCGCGTTGGCAGCCAAAGCCCGCGACAATCACGGGTCGTGACCAAAGTCACCCCCAGGGCGGATGTTCCCGACCCGGTTAGGTATGTCAAGGAGGATCGAGATGGGTGGGCGCGGCACGGTTTTGGTCACCGGCGCGGCCGGTTTCATCGGTAGCCACTTGGTGGAACGCTTGGCGCGCGACGGCCACCGGGTTCGCGCCTTCATCCGCTACAACGGGCGCGACGACCGCGGCTGCTTGGAATGGCTCGAACCCGACGTGCTGGCTCAGGTCGAGGTGGTTCGGGGTGATCTCAAAGACCCCGAGGCGGTGCGACGCGCCGTGAGGGGGTGCAGTCGGGTGTTCCACCTCGGCGCGCTGATTGCCATCCCCTACTCGTATGAAAACCCGCTCGACGTGATCCAAACCAACATCGAGGGCACCGCCCACGTCCTCAACGCCTGCCGCGACTCCGATAGCTTGGATCGGGTTGTGTTGACCTCGACTTCAGAGGTGTACGGCACGGCGCAACGGGTTCCGATCGACGAAAGCCATCCCCTGGTCGGTCAGTCGCCCTACGCTGCCAGCAAGATCGGCTCCGATGCGTTGGGGATCGCCTACCACCGCTCGTTTGGAACGCCGGTGACGATCCTCCGTCCCTTCAACACCTTCGGTCCCCGTCAATCGACCCGCGCGATTGTTCCGACGATTCTGAGTCAGGCGCTCGTTGGTTCGACCCTGAGGCTGGGCAGTTTGGCCCCAAGGCGTGACCTGACCGAAGTGAGCGACACGGTTGCCGGGTTTGTGGGGATCGCCGAATGCGACGAAGCGCTGGGGAGGGTCGTCAACATTGGTCGTGGCTCGGATGTCTCGATCGGCGAGTTGGTCGAGCTGACCGGGCAGGTGTTGGGTCGTCGGCTGTCGGTGGAGACCGACCCCCAACGTCTGCGTCCGGCCACCAGCGAGGTGGGCCGCCTGTTGGCCGACGCTAGCCTCGCTCGACGCCTCTTCGGCTGGGAACCCCGCGTGAGCCTGGAAGAGGGATTGCGGCGAGTCGCCGACCACCTGCGCGCTCATCCCACCCGCCGAGTCGGTCACTACGCCACCTGACCGGTCTCCAACCCGAACCCCCGGCCCCGCCCGCGATGGCCCAGTTCCCCAGCAGGTGGCCAGTGTTCCCATCCCAAGACCCAACCCACCGCGCCACCACCCGGAAAATCCGATGACCGACTGGCGGAAGGCTCCGAGCTTGACCTAAACTGCTCCCGTCGAAACCACTCCTTCGCACCCGTACCCAAGTGGCCAAGGGTTGGCACTCTCCTCGGACGTCGGACGTTCACACCGTGACCTCCCACGCGAACCCACGGCGTTCCAAGCCCGAACCCCGGTTGCCCCCCGGCTCCCAACCGATCCACGGGATGAAGCGTTTCGCGTATCCGATGGATCCTCCGCCGATGGGATGATTCGCGTCCATCGATCCACACCACCGGAGGAATTGAGTTCCCTACTCTTCGTTCCCAATACAAACTTCAACCTCATTCGAGTTGCCAGCTAGACCGTTCGTCTCTTCCCGTTCTCCATTCTCCAAAACCCCGCTCGGGCTCCCTGCAAGAGTCTCCACTTCGATTGACGGCCCGACGGGTGGCGAGCCTCGACATGATTTCGACCGAACCGATTTGCGCCAATCCGGATTGCCGAGCGCCGTTGGGTCGAACCGATCTCGCCTGGGGGCGTTGCGCGCGTTGCGGGACCCTGTTGTCGCGCGATCTAGTTCGAAGCCTTTACGACGGCATCTCCACTCCGCCTCCGCCAACCGCCGACGCCAAGGTCACCGCGCCCCCGGCAGCTCCTCCTTCGGCTCCCGCGGCCCCCACAGGAACCGCGGCCTCCCCAACCTTGTCTCCCCCCAACAACGGCCCGGGTTGGAGCGACGAGATCCTTACCGGAATGGTGACTCGTCCCGAAGGGGTCCATGTGGGGGGAGGGCGTCACGGACGCCCCCGAACCTTGACCGGGCCCCAAGCCAAAACCCGGATGTTCGGCAAGTATCACATCGAACGCAAGCTCAGCGAAAGCTCCACCGCCAAGGTCTATCGCGCGGTGGACACCGTGCTGAGACGGGTCGTCGCGCTGAAGGTGCTTCAACTGACCGATCCGGCCTCCATCAAACGGTTCCGCCGCGAAGCGCAAACTGCTGCCCGGATCGATCACCCCAACTTCTGCCAAATCTACGAGATCGGCGAACACCAGGGAATTCACTTCCTGGCGCTTGAATATCTCGAAGGCAAAACCCTGGCCTCGCTGCTGGAGAACAACCCCCGTCCCTTCTCGCTCCGCGAGAGTCTGGCGTTGGTGCGTCGTTTGGCATTGGCAATGGCGGTCGCTCACGAACGGGATGTGATTCACCGCGACCTCAAGCCCGCCAACATTATGATCGACCCTCTCGGCGCGCCGATCATCATCGATTTCGGCATGGCCAAAGTCTTCGACCTCAATCTGACACAGTTGACCAAGTTCGGTACGCCATTCGGCACGCCGTGTTACATGCCACCGGAACAAGTGTATGGCGACCTCAACGCGATTGGTCCCGCGGTGGACATCTACGCCCTTGGGGTGATCCTGTTTGAGTTGCTGGCTGGTCGTCGTCCTTACGTGGGTGAAAGCCAATTTGCCATCTTCGCTCAGATCACCAGTGACGCCCCACCGCCGCTGTTGACGACCTACCGTCCGGGGTTGGATCCCCGTATCGAAGCGATTTGCCGCCGGGCGATGGCCAAACCCATCGCGTCGCGTTACGGCTCGATGATCGAGTTGGCCTCCGACTTGGACGATCTCCTGAGAAGTTTCGAGACCGAGGAGGCCGCACGCGTGGCCGATCCGGCCTGGATCGTTCCGGACCCGATCAAGCCGAAAAGCCGGCCTTTCGTCGAGCCCAAAGACAACCGCCCGGTGACGCGAACCGTCTCACCCAGTGGCGAGGGGGATTACACCAGTCTGCTCCATGCACTTCGTCAAGTTCCCGAACGCTCGCGGCTTTATCTCAGACCGGGTCAATACCGCGAGCGTCCCATCCTGGACAAGCCGGTGGAACTGGTGGGCGATGGCCCAACCGGGTCGGTAAGCCTGGCTGGAGTGGTGCTGGACAGCGACCATGTGACCCTGCGGCGTCTCCACTTTAGAGCCTCCACCGGCTTGGAGGAATCGCGTCCCGGCGGCGTCGTGGAGGTACGCAAGGGCCAGGTACGGATCGAGGAGTGTCTGATTGAAGGCGGGGGCAAACGGGTGGGGCTGCTGGTGCGAGGACCGGAGGCCAACCCCGTCGTGACCTCGTGTCGAATCGAAGGCCGGGACCAAGTCGGGGTGTTGGTCCACCTTCATGGTCGGGGCCTGTTCGAGGAGGTCGAAATCCACGGCGGACGCTTGGCTGGCATCGTGGTGGGGGAAGGCGCGGCACCAACTTTCCGCCGCTGCGTCGTCTCCGACCATGGTGGCCCCGGCCTCTTCGTCCGAGCCGATGGCGCAGGTCTGTTCGAGGAATGCCAGTTCCACGGCAACGCCAAAGCCCAGGTCATGCTGGGCGACGACGCCTCGCCAACGATTGTACGCTGTGGAATCGGTCCGGGACCGGATTCGGGCGTCTTCGCCCACGGCCGCGCTCGTGGCCTGATTGAGGAATGCACCGTAGCCGGCCTGGAGAAGATCGGCCTGGTGATCATTGAACAGGCCAATCCGCATTTGGTCCGCTCGGCAATCCTCCGCTGCCGCGAAGGCGGCGTGGTGGCCACCCACGCCGCTGGTCTGCTCGAAGACTGCGAGATCGCCCACCACTGCGGCCCTAACCTCAAAATCAAGCGGGACGCCACGACCCGGATCGTCGGGTGCCGGATCTACTCTAGCGGCGACTGCGGCGTTAGCCTCTCGGCAAGGACCCAGGCCGTCTTGGAGGATTGTGAGCTTTTCGAACACACCGGTCCGGGCGTCATGATCTGGCGTTCGGCCAACCCCCAGTTGCTTCGGTGTCGGATCCACCACAACGCCTCGGCCGGGGTGCGCGTCTTCGACCACGCCCAAGGACAACTGGAACACTGCTCGATTGACGCAAACCAGGGACCGGGACTCGATCTGGACTACCACGCCAACCCGTTGGTGCGGAGCTGTCGGATTCACGGCAACGCCGAACACGCCGTTCTCATACGCAACCACTCTTCGGGACGGTTCGAGAAAAACGACCTCACCGGCAACCGTGGCAGCCTGCTCGGCCGCTTGTTTGGGTTTCGACGCTCGAGAGGAGTCTGGAAAATTGGGCGGGGATGCCACCCCCAGCTTGAGGGAAACCTCGAATAATGCCGCGACCAGGCGCATCCGAGTCGCTGGCGATCAGATGTCACTCAATCCCACCAACTCCGGGCTGACCTTCAGGTTTCCTTAATGGTCGAAGGGGACTAGAATTATCCAAAACACAAGGCGGTGAGCGTCTGGGTGCGGCGGTTCTTGCGTCCCTTGCGCGAATTGCCGCTCGACTTTGACTAGGTGTTCCAGGTGGGGGTTGGCGTTACAGCGGGAACTGTGGCACCTCCTCAACCTCAAACCCACCGGGTCCGAATCCTGGAACGCGAACGCCGTCCCCGAACCCGCCTCTGTTGATCTGGTCTTTCGGCTTTCGGTCCGTTCCAAATGAAGCAAGGGTTGGAACGAGCCTCACTTCCTCTTGCCCCTTGCCTTGTCGTCCGCGATGCTAAGAATGTGGAGCGGGGGTCGTGGCGTGGGAACAGCCTCGGTTCGCATCCCTGTTCACCCCGCCTTGGCCCCGCCGCCGCGTCCGGTCGACGCTTGGAGTTTCGCGCATGTTTGAGCGTTTCACAGAACGCGCCCGCAAAGTGTTGCAACTGGCCAATCAGGAGGCGCAGCGGCTCAACCACGAATTCATCGGCACTGAACACCTGCTGCTAGGTCTGGTGAAGGAAGGCAGCGGCGTGGCCGCCAACGTCCTCAAGAACCTCGACGTCGATCTCAAGAAGATCCGCATCGAGGTTGAGAAATTGGTGCAACCCGGCCCCGAAGTGGTGACGATTGGCCGGTTGCCCCAAACCCCCCGCGCCAAGAAGGCGACCGAATACGCCATCGAAGAGGCCCGGAATTTCAATCACAACTACGTCGGAACAGAACACCTGCTACTGGGCCTCCTGCGCGAACAGGAAGGTGTGGCGGCTCAGGTTCTGATCAACCTGAATCTCAAGCTCGAGGAAGTGCGCGAGGAGGTACTCAACTTGCTTGGCCACGGCACCGACTCCGGCGGCGGCGAAGGCGAACGCGCCTCTGCCAAACAAGGCAAATCCAAAACTCCCGCGCTCGATTCCTTCGGCCGCGACCTGACCGAACTGGCCCGCCAAGGCAAACTCGATCCGGTGATCGGACGCCACAACGAGATCGAACGGGTGATTCAAATTCTGTCCCGCCGGCAGAAGAACAACCCGGTCCTGTTGGGCGAAGCCGGGGTCGGCAAGACCGCGATCGTTGAGGGTCTGGCCCAAATGATCGTGGACGGCAACGTGCCCGAACTGCTCCGCGACCGACGGATTGTGGTCCTTGACCTGGCGATGATGGTCGCCGGCACCAAGTACCGCGGTCAGTTCGAGGAACGGATCAAGGCGGTCATGAACGAGGTCCGGCGCGCCAAGAACACCGTGCTGTTCATCGATGAGCTGCACACCCTGGTCGGCGCGGGCGGAGCCGAAGGTGCCATCGACGCCTCCAACGTACTCAAACCCGCGCTGGCTCGCGGTGAGATTCAGTGCATCGGAGCCACCACCCTCGACGAGTACCGCAAGTACATTGAAAAGGATAGCGCCCTCGACCGCCGCTTCCAAACCATCCTGGTCGAACCCCCCAGCCGCACCGAAGCCCTGGAGATTCTTCGCGGTCTACGCGACCGCTACGAGTCGCACCATCGGGTTCAAATCACCGATGAAGCGCTGGAAGCCGCGATTGAGCTGTCGGACCGTTACATCTCAGGCAAGTGCTTGCCTGACAAGGCGATCGACGTGATCGACGAGGCCGGCGCGCGGGTCCGTCTCAAGGCGATGACTCGTCCCCCCGACCTCAAGGAGATCGACGAGAAGATCGAGCAACTCAACCAGGACAAGGAGGAGGCAGTCGCCAATCAGGACTTCGAACGCGCCGCTTCGCTCCGCGACCAGGCCGATCGCCTGCGCCGCAAGAAAGAGCAAGCCACCCGCGAATGGCGTGAGAAGTCGCGGGAGATGGACGGCACCGTGGATGGCGAGGTCGTCGCCGAAGTCGTCAGCAAGATGACCGGGATTCCTCTGACTCGATTGGAGGCGGAGGAAACCTCGCGTCTGCTCAAGATGGAGGAAGAGCTCAAGGCCAAGGTGATCTCGCAGCATGAGGCGATCGCGCGGATCTCTCGGGCCGTGCGCCGCAGTCGCGCCGGCGTCAAGAACCCGCGTCGTCCGATCGGCTGCTTCATCTTCGCCGGTCCTACCGGGGTGGGCAAAACCCATCTGGCCAAGAGCCTGGCGGAGTTCATGTTCGGCAACGCCGACAGCCTCATCCAGATCGACATGTCGGAGTACATGGAAAAGCACAACGTCTCGCGGCTCATCGGCGCGCCTCCGGGCTACGTGGGCTACGAGGAGGGAGGCCAGCTGACCGAGAAAATTCGGCGGCGTCCCTATTCGGTGGTGCTGCTCGACGAAATCGAAAAGGCCCACCCCGACGTGTTCAACATGCTGCTCCAGATCATGGAGGAGGGCCGTCTGACCGACTCGTTCGGCCGGCATGTGGACTTCAAGAACACGATCCTGATCATGACCACCAACGCCGGAGCCGACGTCATTTCGAGCTCGACTCAGTTCGGCTTCCCCGGCTCGACTGACGCTCTGTCCTCTTACGAGGATATGAAGAAGGCGTTGATGGGAGCGATCGAGAAGCAGTTCCGTCCCGAATTCCTCAACCGCTTGGACGACGTGATCGTGTTCCACCCGCTCAACCGCGACGATCTCAAGCAGATCATCGAGATCGAGGTCGGCAAGGTGCGGGGCCGGCTCAAAGATCGTGGTTTGGAACTGGTGCTGTCCGACGAGTCGAAGGAATTTTTGATCGAGAAGGGCTTCAACACCGACTACGGAGCGCGTCCTCTGCGCCGGGCGATCGAAAACTTCATCGAAGACCCGCTCTCCGAGGAGATTCTCCGCGGCACCTTCAAGGATGTGCCGTCGATCACGGCCGTGGTGGAAGGGACCGACGACGATCGTCGCCTCAAATTCTTGCCCACCGCCGAGGTCGCTCAACCAGTTCCCGCCGGAGTCGCCGGTCCCGGCGACCATGGCGAGGGTTCCGAACCGGCCCCGGTCGGCTGAGACTCTTCTTACCCGTTCCAACCTGTCCACCTGTCCATCAGTATTAGTACGGATGGTTTTGGTTCGATACGTATCGAACCAAAACCATCCGTAAGGCTTTAATGCTTTGCGGGGTCCTGGTCTGATGATTCGCAAGCCCCGGTGTGAATCGCCGGCTAGCTAGGTAGTTGCAACCTCTGATCGGACCCGCTAACATCGAGCCGTGGTCACGGGGAGTCTCTTCGCTATGACGCCGTGCATCTTGGTCGCTTTTCTGGTTGCGGCTTGCAACGACGCTCAACCAAGCCAGCTGGGATTGACCATCCCCTTAGCAGTGGTTTGCGAAACCATCAACGGTTACGAGGATTACGTTCCTCGTGAACAGCCCGTGTTGAGTCGCGGCGAGAAACTTCGGGTCTATGCCCGCGTCGAAGGAGCCACGATTCGGGAAACCCCTCGGGGCTTTCGAGTGTCGCTCACCCAAGACGCCTTCATTCGTCGGGTGGGGTCGGAAGGAAAGCCGGTGTTCAGCAAGCTCAACATCGTGGATTTTGACCAGACGCAACCGGACTCCCCCGACGGCGTTTACCTGGAAAATACCATCGAGACCAAGGGACTCCCACCCGGCCACTATTGGTTAGAGATGGAGTTACGGGATCGTCTGGGCGGCGATCCCAAGCCCCGAGCCACCAAGAAGGTGGAATTCCAAGTCCTCCCCCCCGCGCGAACCTCCAGGGAGCCGCGCTGAGAATCCCGACGGCTTCTTGCGGAGACTCGATGATTTTGGTTAGATGGAGAATAAGATTTCGGGCGGATCGTTGGCGCGTCGGGTAGGATCGACGCGCGGACCGGCTTGAGCAAGTGATCGACCCGCCTCATCCTCAACTTGGCGGACGTTCGGCTTGGCCTTACCACGGATGGCTCGCACCCCTGATCGAGGAGCGTGGTTTGATGAAGTTAACGAGGTTCTCGGGTTGTCGCAGGACGTGGCGCTGGTGGGGACTGGGTGCGGTGATCGTGCTTGCCGCCGCGACCTCTCTGGGGAAACCAGTCTTCGCGGAACCGATCAACTTTTTCCCAACCGGCAACGCCGAACGGGACTTGAGTTCGAGCCGTTTTCCGAACGTCGTCATTCTGATCGACAACCCCCTTTTCCCGGACAACCCGACCAACGACGTGGCTCAGGCCCAATTCATGACCGACGAAGGTTGGTTGTCAGGCTGGAACTTTAAGGATTTGCGGTTCTTGTACGACCCCTCGAACGATACGATGGGCGTGTCGGTCAACTTCTTCAAGAATCCTGACGGGACTGGTATCAATATCGCGGGCGATGCCGACGGCAACGGCAACCCCAACACCTCCGACCCCCGCACCATCGCCGCTGGCGGCATCGATCAACCGAACTTCCGGGGCACGGAAAGCATCACCGTCGCGCTCGATTTGGATCGCGACGGCGTGCCCGACGTGGTGGCGGGCATTCCCGCCGACAAGCCTGGCGATGGTCTGGCCGCCTTCACTGTCGCCCGCTATCGTCAAGTCCTCGGCGGCGGAATCCAACCCGGCATCGAGCAAAGCTACGGCGAGACCCTCACCAACAATGTGGGGGTGTTGACCTACTTCGGCACCCGCGAGGCACCCGATTTTCAGTTCACCATCCGCAACTTCTCAACTTTGCCTGGATTTACCCCGGAATTCGACCCCTTCACTGGCGATTTGATCGTCAACTACGACGTTCGCGCCTACGCCGGCAGCCTGGACGACGTGGTGTCGGGCGAGGATCTGTTTTTCGGTCAAGTTCGTGGTCAAATTATTCCCGAGCCGTCTTCGATCGTGGCGATGGTTACCTTGGCCGCGCTCTTCGGTTGGCGGACCCATCGTCGCCTTAGACGAAACGCCGATCCGACGATTTGATGACGGCCACCATCCATCCCACGGCTCGAATCGGTTACTGCGTCGCGGTGTTTGTTTCATCCCAACCGAGCTGATGAGGATCGGTCGGTCTTTTCTTGCGAGCTTTTCGTCGAATCCGTCGCTTCCTCCAACCCCGTCGATTTGGCGTCTCACGGGCATGCCGAATCGGCGGGGTTGTCTGTTGACAACCCGGGATCATCCATCCCCATGCCATTCGATCCGACCGCAGGCGCTTGGTACCGAGACGATCTTTCCAGAACCAACGCGGAATCGCTCAATTCGGAACACGTTGACCAGGTTTGAGCCGAGTAGGTTAATTCCCCAGGCGAAACCTAGGGCGAGATTACTCTTAGCAACCAACCCATCGGTCAGACACACGGGACGTCGGCAACATTGGATATTGCTCCGCTCGAAAATCGCGCCCTCGGGTTCACGTGGCTCCCTGGTTCAAGTTGTGTTTGGTGTGGCGAGAAATCCCACAACGCGACGGTTTTGAACAACGTGTTGGCTTGACTTCCGGTTTTGTCGCAGTTTTGACTCCGATCGGACGATGAAATCCCAAGCGATTCGGATCGGCGCGAACCGTGTCCCATCCAAATGAGATGCGAGACGGCGATCCGCCGAATCCAAGGGTGGTTCGACTTCGTTCATGGAGAGATCAAGTCCGCCGATCCCAGGATGGTCTTTCACCTCGCCAGTTCGACCTGTTCAACCAGGAACGGTCGATGACAACGGGCGAGGCCAGTTAGGTTAGTCACGCACGCGATCCGCAACCAACGTGGGCTTGTACTCACGGATCTCACGGGTCGCCGCCGTTGGCCACCGCGACATTTTTCCGACGAACCTGATGCGTCGGCAAAGCAACCGATTTCTCGAAGAGATCGAGGATCGCGCTTTCATCCCGGAACAGTGTGGAGCAAGATGATGATGAGCCGTTCAGGCATTCGTCTTTGGACCTTCGCGGCGATCGCCTTGTTCGGCGGCGCTTCGACCACGATGGCCGACCCCATCCAGATGTTCTTTCCTACCGGCAACACCCAAAACGACCTCAGCCCCGAACGCTTTCCCAACGTTGTGGTGCTGATCGATAATCCAACGTTCCCCAACAACCCCACCAACGACGTGGCTCAAGCCGACTGGATGACTCGAGAGGGTTGGTTGACCGGTTGGAACTTCCGAGACATTCGTCTGGCTTACGACCGAGCCACGGACACGATGGCGGTGGCGTTCAACGGGTTCAAAAACCCGGATGGTTCACCAATCAACATCGCGGGCGACGCTGATGGCAACGGCGACCCCAATAATTCGGATCCCCGCACCATCGCCGCCGGCGGGATCGACTGGCCCAACTTCGGCGGCACCGAATCGATGACCATCGCGTTCGACACCAACATGGACGGCGTGCCCAACGTGGTAGCAGGAATCCCCGCCAACAAACCCGGCTCCGGTCTCGACGCCTTTACCGTCGCACGCTTCGCCTTGTCCCCTGAAGGTGTGGTGCGCGGCATTGAACAAAGCTTCGGCGAGGTTCTGACCGACCATGTCGGCGAACTCGCTTTTGCTCCCTCCCCCGACCATCCCGACCTCCAATTCACCATTCGCAACTTCAGCCGTCTGCCGGGTTTGACCCCGTTTGAACTCGACGGCGAAATCGCCTTCAGCTACAACATCCGCGCCTACGCGGGGTCGCTGGATGATGTGGTGGCGGGCGAGGATCAGTTCTCCGGCCAAGTCCGTGGTCAAATCCCCATCCCTGAACCCACCACCTTGTTGCTTTGGATCGGCTCGGGCCTTGGTGCTGCTTGTCTGGCGCGCCGTCGAACTCAGGTCTGATGATCATTCGTTAGTCAATTTTCCTGACCATTTCAATTTCAAGCTCATTCGATGGGAAAGCCGCTCACCCCTTCGGATGAGCTTGATTGATTTTCAGCGCGGCGCGCTCGCGGTGATGATTCGCCAGGCCAGGTTGGCCAATCCGATCATAATACGTAGCCAGACAACGGTGGGTCGCCGCATGATCCGGCGCACGCTCCAGGGTTCGTTCCGCCCAGATCAGCCCTTCTGCGTCTCGGCCATGATCGAACATCCAACGGGCGACCTCGGACGAGGCGTCAACATCCTCAGGATGAGAGACCAACCGCGCTCTCAACTCGTCCAATCGGCGCTGGTCGCGACGCAACAACTCCGCCCGCTCCAGCAACGGCCGCGCTTCGGCCTCGCGTCCCAACGCTCGAAGAACGCGACCCAAGGAACCCGCCAGATCGGCATCGTAGGGCGATGTCTCCCACGCGCTTTGGAGTTGCTCCCGAGCCGCTTCCAACTGACCTCGACGAGCCTCCATCCGTCCCCATTCAGCATGGACCTCGCCTCGACGACCCACCGGCGCAAGGCTCAACGCACGCTCGAACCGCGTCGCCGCCTCCTCGAATCGTCCCGCCTCCACCGCGTTACGCCCAAAACTCAACCAAATCTCAAACTGATCGGCCGCTTGTTCAAGAAGTGTTTGAAATTGAGCTTCGGCTTCGTCGTTGCGGTGAGCGTTGAGCAACGCTTCAGCCAACCCGAGTCGCGCCTTTTGGCAAGCGGGGTCGAGTTCGAGCGCCCGGGTGTACGCCTCAAGGATCGGGTCGAGTTCAGCGTCAGCGCGACGGAGGATGTCGGCCCGCCACACCCAGGGGGTCGGGTCGCCTGGAGCCAGACGAATCCAGCGATCGAGCAGGGGTTGGGCCTGCTTGAGTCGGAAGTCGGCGATGGCCAATCGAGCCAAAGCTGCGGTCGCATCCGGTTCCAACGCGGTCCCGTCCGCAACCTGAGTCGCCAGCATGGCCTCGACCTCGCGCCCGCGATCCGATCGCGCTAGCATGATCCGTTTAAGCGACTCGCCAAGCCGGCGGTCCAGACCAAGCCCCTCAGCGCGTGCCAGGTGGTCCAACGCAGTTTGGCCACGATCCTCCCAGACGGCCAGACGGGCCGAGGCGAACCAGGCCAGAGGATCGTCGGGCGTCCGTTCCAGCCACGCCTGAACCCTACGTCGCGCCTCCTCCCGATCCCCCCCCGCCCACTGATCCACAATCGCTTGATGGTCCCAAGACAAAGAGCCGCGCCTCAAGGACAACCATGAGGTGGACCACCCAAACACCACAAGACTCCCCAACAACACCGTCGCGCCACCAAGGCCAATGCCCAACCACCCGACGCGACTCATAGCGAGGACATCCTTCTGACAACCAATCTAATCATCAATCATTCATTCCCAGATCAAATTCGACGAGGCGACGTATTAAGCCGCTGGGTCAAGCGTCACAATTCGATGGTCGATGGAGGATCGCCGACCCCGGGGCGATTTGAATTCGAACCGTCCCAAACCCAAGTTGCCGGCGAGGACGATATGTTGAGGTTGGCGGATATCGAACCCTTCTCGATCGGCGTCCAAGGCCAACCGGCCCACCGCGCCCACGGGAGCCAAACCCATTTCCTTGCGTTTGGCGTCGATCCGCATCCATTCCACCATGTCCAGGGCGACGGGGTCGGTCGCCACGAATAAGGTGTTCGCCTCCCAAGTCCATCGGATGTTCTCGGCGTGGGCGAAGGGACCGCCTTGATAAACTCCGATGATCCCGTCCATGATTTGGAGTACACACTTGCGCCGAATCACCGGATGACGCACCACCGATGGGATGAAGTAATTGCAGACGTTGGTTTGAGGAGTCGAGTGCGAGCGGGCCACATTGTTGACCAACCCGTGGCTCATATTTTTGAGCGCTCCGGTGACTCCCGCCGAGCCGTGATCCTTGAGGACCGGCAGCAACACCAACTTGTTGACGCGACGGGTGATCAACTTGCCCAGGTGGGAACGACGGGTGCGATCGTCCTTGGGGTCGAAGCCTTGGTGGACAATGTCCATCTCCACGAACTCGTCGGGGTCGTAGCCCCAGAGGTCGTCTTTGAAGTCGATTTCGAGTTGGCTGGGGTCGTCGGCCGGAGTCAGACCGCCCCAAGTGATTCCGTCGGGAACCGCCTCGTGCATGCGAGCGTTGATGAATTCATTTTTGTAGCGTTCAAAAACCACAATATCGGAAGGTTTGATTCCGACCGCTTTCAGGCGGTCGATAACCGCCAGCATGAGTTCGGACGAGGAGTTAGCCAACGGGTTGCCGACCGGATTCATTTTGACCCCCACCACGTCGCCTGGTTCGAAGAAGACGCGCCAGGCTTCGATCGCCGAGTCAGCTCCGGTCAGTTCGGTCATCGCGCGGTCCAGGGTCGTTTCGATGGCAGCGCGGTTTTTGACCCGATGGACCGACATGGCGGGATTGCGAACCTCCACCACTCGTCCAGGATAAGGTCCGGGGATTCCCAGTTCCCCCTCGGCGGGGGGTTGAATCACTCCGCGAGCGGTCGAGGCGGAGACCACCCCCGCGGTGGCCGCCGTCGAGGCGTCGGCCCCTCCCAGACCACCCAGGGTCAACCCCGTCGTCGCTCCGACTTGAAGGAATCGACGACGTGAAACGCATGGGGTGGGCGTTGCGCCCGACTCCGGTGTGGTCATCCCAACATCCCCTGCTAAGTTGAGAGTGCGGTTTTCGACATAATCAAAATGAAATCAAATACCTCGACCTTTGAAAGACGTACCCGATCCGAGCCGCAACGACGAGCGGAGCGGGCGCGGTCTTTCGAAAGGGTTTGGAGGCGCCTTGCGGCGACCGAAGCAAAACGGAGCCGGCGGGTGTCGTGCCAAATCGGCTCAATCGACCAAGTCGAAATTGAGGTCCGACTTGGGACCATCGATGGTGGCGGTCAAGCCGGAGGTTTCGGGCAGATTGTACTTGGTGGGAATCCGACCCTTGGCCTGAGCGATCGCTTTGGCCACATCGTCTTGCTTGGCCGAGCCGCCGCTGAACCCGCTGGTTTTGGACTCGTCCACCAAGCGGTCGTCCACCGCGACTTTGTACTTGCCAGGCGCGATGCCGTCATTTCCAGCTCCCGAAGTGGTCAAGGTGTAGGAGCCATTGGTGATGGTACCAAACGCCCCTCGACCTTGTTCCGGGTTGACCGGATAGAAGTTGATTGTGCCTTTTTCGATCGGCTGACCTTTGTAGGTGACGGTTCCCGAAACCTTGTAACGGGTGCCGAAGCCGTCGTCGCCGCATCCTACGACCCAAACGATGGTCGCCAGCGCAGAGACCCCCGCCACCGTAAACCGTCGCCAACAACCTACGCCTGCCACCGAACCGGTTTGCGAACCCAAGGAGACAACAGATGCGATCATCGGAGGAATCAACCCAACGTGTTGTTCGTTGAAGAAGGAAAAGCGCGCGGAGTGAAACCAGGTGGATTCATCCGCAATAGAACATCCCGTCAACCGAGCAAATCCATGTCGATCCTCCGAATCCGAACTCGAAGCGAATTCGGACGGATCGACGTGAAAGGATTGGAGACCTGTTTTTAAGGGCGACACCCACGATCGCCACGACGATCGTGGTAATACCACAGGGTGCCCATCACAACGACGTCGCGTGTCGTGTGATGGGATGAAACGACGATTTTCAGAGGGCCGCGGAAGTGAGTCTCAGCAGCTCACACCTACGCCGTGGTCACCTCACAGGGCGTCGGCCGAGACGACTTCGCCACCGTTGCGGGAGCCCAGCGCGTTGTAGGCGATGGGGTTGATGGTGTTCTTGAGGAACTTGACCGAGCCGTCACCAAAGAGGAAGTTGGCCCCGCCGGGGTGATTGCTCTTGGCTCCCTTGCTGGCATAGCTGAAGCGGCTGGTCCACACCGGCGAGCCGAATTGAATGGCGGGAGCTTGCCGGGTCTGCCAGTTGATGGGAATGGTGGTGCCGAAGGTACAACCGTTGTGGTTCCAGAAATTGTTGTCGGCAACCTGAGCTGGCAGAGTCTCACCCGCCATAATGGTGTTGGAGGTGCCGTCGGTCACGCTGGCGATCGTCACCGGAGCAATGCCGGCGATGCGATAGCTGAAGTAGCCCCGCAACACCCCCGGACCCCGAGCCGTCAGGTCCTCGTTGAAGTTGGTCCCCCAGAAGCCAGCGTGGCCGCTCCGGGGAACGCCCGGCGGCAGTACCGTGTTGATGGGGGTTTCCCAAGGACCGCCCGGCGGGGTCAAACCGCCAATGGCGTAGTTGTCGCCGAAGCTACCGGCGTAGTTCGAGACTGGGACCCGGGTCTCCGGCGCATTGGTGATGGGGTTATTGGGCGACGTGCCGTTGGGGAAGTTGCCGTTGAGGCCGCCCATCGCGCGGAACCCAGGCGAAATCCCGCCGGGATTGTCATCCGAAGGACACAGCCAGGTGCTGTTGACCGTCATGTATGCGGTCCACTGAGCGCGGGGATCGGGTGCGTTGCTACTCATCGGCTGGCTGAAGTTGATCGCGTTGTAAACCGCGGTCGCCTCCATTTGAGGCAAAATCAAAGCTCGCCAGGACAGCACGTTGTTTGCGCCCACCCCGCCCCAAATTCCAGCCTTGCTCTCATCGGCGACGCCGCCGGGAGGAAACACGCCGTTGGCCGATTCGTAGTTCATCAGCGCCAGGCCGATCTGCTTGAGGTTGTTGACACACTGGGCACGACGGGCCGCTTCCCGCGCCGACTGCACCGCTGGCAACAACAACGCAATCAGCACCGCGATGATGGCGATTACCACCAGAAGCTCAATCAGGGTGAAACCGGCGCGGCGTACGCGCCGAGCCATCGAGGATGACGTCATGGACAAATACTCCTCGTTATCCGTGAACCGGATTGGAAGTGAAGACCCGGGAACCCGGAGAATCTCTCCCTTACCGAAACGCGGTGCGACCTGTGATGTGAGTGAAGAAAGTGGAAGAAGAGAGAGTGGGAAGAATAGCTCAATGAGCCTCAGCGCCATCGACATGACGAGGGTGGCTTCTCTCAACATCAAGCCAACCAAAACTTCCGAGGTGTCGCTTCGTGGTGGAAGCGATTCGGAAGTGACGTGTGAGGTGGAATCACCCTCTGAACGATGAAACGGTTGGCTGACTGGAAGAGCCAGGATGTCCCAAAGCCATGATCACGCTGGGTGAAATGAGCTACCCATTCCTAACGCTCTGCTCGATCGTTGTCAAGGGTTTGGCTGACTCATTGAACCGGAAAGTTGGCGGGTTGTTGAACGTCGCCCATCATAGGAGTTCAATTCCCAACAGTCACTGTTTGATTCGGCGTCGTGGACTCTCGCGGTTGGGCTTTAGTGGCGGTACGATGCGCCCAAGCGTCCCGTTATCACGGCGTCCCTTCCTCGGATCCTGGGATTCCCGCTTTTTCAGCCTCCAAGCTTGAACTCGCACAGCGTGAGCGAAAGCGGCCAAGAGAAACAGAGCAACGATTCATGACTCAACTTCGGATTGGTGTCATCGCAGGCGATGGAGTCGGACCGGAAGTCATCAAACACGCCCGCATGGCGTTGGATCGGGCCCTGGAGGTCGCCGATTCGGAAACCCGAGCGGTTTACACCGAGTACGATCTGGGAGCCGACCGCTGGAAGCGCGACGGCCAAACCTTGCCCGAGTCAGACCTTGATTCGATGGCGCGTCTGGACGCAATTCTGCTGGGAGCCGTGGGCCGGCCCGACGTGCCACCTGGCGTGTTGGAGCGCGGCTTGCTGCTCAAGCTGCGGTTCGCGTTCCGTCAGTGCGTCAATCTTCGACCTATCAAGCTAGAACCAGGTGTGGCCTGTCCGCTCGCGGGGGTGGGTCCCGAACGGGTCGATTTGGTGGTGGTGCGCGAGAACAACGAGGATCTGTATGTGGGGACTGGAGGCTTCACCCACAAGGACACCGACGACGAAGTGGCGATTCAGACCTCGGTGAACACCCGAAGGGGGGTCGATCGGGTCTTGCGCTATGCCTTCGAGACCGCCCGCAAACGCGCGACGGTCCGGGTTTTTGCTGGTCTGGACGCCGCGGCGCGTCAAGCGGGCAAGCGGGGGCGGCTTACTCTGGTCGCCAAGACCAACGTGCTGACCTACGCCCACGATCTTTACATGCGGGCCTTCGAGGCAATGGCCCCGGCGTATCCCGAGATTCAAACCTCCTATCAGCATGTGGACGCCTGCGCGATGAGGATGATCCAGACCCCCGAGAGCTTCGACGTGATCGTGACGACCAACATGTTCGGCGACATTCTGACCGACCTTGGGGCAGTCTTGCAGGGAGGCTTGGGCATGGCCGCGTCGGGCAACCTCAACCCCGACCGCGCGTTTCCTTCGATGTTCGAGCCAGTTCACGGCTCGGCTCCCGACCTCGCTGGGCAAGGCAAGGCCAACCCGATCGCCGCGATTCTCTCGGCGGCCATGCTGCTGGAGCATCTCGGACAAGAAGTGGCCGCTGGGTCGATTCGTCGCGCGGTCACTCAGGTTCTCCAACAACCCGAGGCCCCCCGCACCCCCGACCTCGGCGGGACGGCCACCACCGATCAGGTCGGCGCGGCGATTCTCGCGGCGATCGGCTGAATCAGGCGGCCCAGGTCAACCGCCTTCAAGTCGTCGAGTCGATGCGCGCCACGGTGG
>Ga0209017_10000481_pt1 | contig 39069 bp, 28 predicted proteins | sample YNPBryunderm2012_FD_185812 | JGI IMG/M metagenome (GOLD analysis project Ga0209017, IMG submission 185812) | Anoxygenic and chlorotrophic microbial mat microbial communities from Yellowstone National Park, USA - YNP Bryant MS undermat 2012... ...
GAAAACGTGCTCGCCGGTCGCTGTAAGTCGGCGAATTTTCATACCGCCCTGATTCGGAGCCGTAGGCTTGAAGGAATCGGCAGCCGGTGCTTTCGGGTCGCGGAACTCCACTTCCAGGCGTTTACAAAAGAGGTTGTCTTGGGCACCACTGGCGGTGAGCCGGGTCACCGTGACGTGATTGGAAACAGCCGGGTTGCCCGATTCTTTTGCCAGGAAGAGTGCGATATTTTTGTCAAAATCGTAGTGGAACGATCCGAGGGTTTCAATTACGAGCAACGATTTCTCGTGAAACAGTCGGTTGATGGCGACGCCGTCGATGACCGCGCTTGCGAGTGCGCCGACAGCGAGCGGCGGTTCCCGAAGTTGGGGCAAGTCCTGAACCGGCGTGGTCGGGGTACCCGGTAAGCCGCTCCCCGAATCGGTCCAGAGATTCATCTGCACCATCTCGTTCAAGACAACTCGTCGAACCCCGGTATATCCCGAGATATTTCTCCGCGCCTGAGGTGAAGCCGAGGTTTCTTCCGCAAGATAAATTTTGATTCCGGAAGCGGTGATCGTGGGGGGCGGCAGGGTTTGCCCGACCAGGATGTTCACCACGGCGTTGCGTGCCCGGAGATCGTCGCCTCGGGAGGGAACGGCCGCCCAGGTGGACGAACGTAACGGTCGGGGTAAGTTCCGACGATCGACGATTTCGACCGCCGCATCGCTCCAGACTTGGGGAAGGTCTGACGAAGTCGCCACCCCCTTGCCCCTGGCAGCGCGGTAAAAGAGCGGACCGGGTGTGCGAAACACCAAATACTGGCCACTGTCACTGGAGCGTTGATTATTTGTGACCACGATACGCCCCCGGCGAGGATCGGGGCTGGGCGTATCCGGGGTGCTGGTCAATTCCATGCCAATAAGCTGGGCTTTCCCGTTCAGATCCTGGGCGTTTTGCACGGGGCGATCAAATTGCAGAATTGCTTTGTCGGCGTGGAAGGTCGTAATTTCCGGGACTTCTCCCGGTTGGCGAAGCTGCGGGGGCCGGGGTTTTCCGAAAAACGCCACACTGAACGGTGACACAGTGACATACTCGCTCGGTTCGGGAGCGAACATCGGTTGCCCGCAGGCGAACACCATCCCTTTGTCGCGAAGTTCCAGCTTGGTTTTATATTCAATGATATCGGTCACTTCCGGGCTGGCGGGTCCGAACGCTTCTTGCAACCGCAGCAGCGTGGGGGAATAAGTTTGTTCGGGAATTTCGACATCAGCAATGCCGTCTTCGACCTGCAAATACCGCTCGGGTAATTCGGGCAAACCGTCGATCCCTCCCAGCACCTGTATGTACAGAAAGTAGGTGGCGAGGAACCCGGCCATGCCGAGAATCATCAGCAAGAATCGGCGTGGCGTCCACACGGTTGAACCTCTCCTTTGGCCCGGCTCGGATGCATGTCAGTTCCGAATTCGGTAACGATCGAGCAACGTTTCCCAGCGGCCTTGCCCTTGCAACAGCCATTCGACGGCAGCACGGACGGCACCGTGGCCCCCGGGTTCCTGCGTGCGATAATCTGCCTTCGCCAGCAATTCCGGGCAGGCATCGGCGACTGCGATCGCCACACCGACCTGATGGAAGAGCGGCAAATCGGCGAGATCATCACCGAGGGCACAAATTTCTGCCGCTTGAAGCCCAGTCTGAGCAAGGATCATGGCCAGACCGTCGGCTTTATTCTCTTGTCCCTGAAGGACCACACTGATTCCGAGTTCTGTGGCGCGACGCCGGGTCGCGGCAGAGGTCCGCCCTGAGAGAATTCCGACGTCATGGCCCGCCAACCGCCACAGCTTAATCCCTGTCCCATCCCGAACATGAAATTTTTTCCACTCCGTGCCATCATCCGCATAAATGATGGAACCGTCAGTCAGGACGCCGTCGACATCGAGCAACAGGAATCGAATGGCGGCAACTCGGGCCGCCAATTCTGGATTCGCCGCAAGGCTCCTTGGCATGCTACACTCCATCGGCCCCGTGCAACCGCAAGCTGGGACGTTTTTCGGGTTCATCTTCCAGCGAATGGAGCCCGATGAGATCGGTAATATCGAGGATGCCGACCGGCCGGTTCTGCTCATCCACGACCGGGAGTTCGCTAATTTTGCGATCACGCACGAGAATCAAGGCATCGCGGACGCGTGCGGTTCGGGGAATTATGATCGGCTCACGGGTCATGACGGTTGCGATCGGCTGATCAAAGATGGCATCGTTGCGACTCTCGAACAAGCGAGCGAGATCGCTGTCGGTAAAGAGCCCGGCGAGCCGTCCTTCGGAATCCGTCAGCATCACGGCACCGGTGCGGCGTCCGCCTTGGCGTACACGAGCAAAGACGGTGCGGATGGAATCGGCGGCGGGGGCTATCCGAAGTTCTGGGCCGCGACGCATGACGCTTTCGACGCTTGCGAGGAGCCGACCTAGGCTTCCTGCCGGGTGAAAGCGAGCAAAATCTTCGGCGGTAAACTCTCGGAGTTCGCAGAGTGTAAACGCCAGAGCATCCCCTAGGGCGAGCATCACCGTGGTGCTCGTGCTCGGAGCCAGCGACAAGGGACAGGCCTCGGTAATCGTACCGTAGACGATGGCGGCATCCACCTGACGGGCTAAGCTGCTACCCGCATGTCCGGTAATGGCAAGGAGGGCCGAAGCAAGCGACCGCAGCGGGGGAATTAACCGCAATAATTCCTCGCTTTCGCCACTGTGCGACAGAAACAACGCAACATCGTCCGGATGCACGGTTCCCAGGTCGCCGTGGACCGCACGTGTCGCATCGAGAAGGTAGGCCCGGGTTCCGGTGGAATTGAAGGTACCGACAATTTTTTGGCCGATGTCCGCGGATTTGCCGACGCCGATCACGGCCACCCGGCCCGTGCACTCGGCGAGGCGGTCAATCACATTCAGGAACGAATCATCCAGCCGCCCCGCCACGACATGCAACGATGAGGCTTCCGAGCGGAGCACCCTGCGGGCGAAGGAAATCGGGTCAAAACCGAGTCGGCGTGCGGGAGATGTCATGGCGAATGCTTCCCTGCCCTGTGGAACCTTGACCGGAGTTCTGTCCGTGCACCCCGGGGAGACAATTGCCGGCCAAATATACCTTTCTCGACAATGAATGCAATCGCAAGCCGGATCGATGGAATCCGACTTGACAAAGCCTCCCCCTGTTCGGCGACAATCGTGTTTCTTCAGTTTCCCGACGCTCGGCAGGAGGCCCTGGCATGTCTGGCTCGCTCTTCTGGAAAAAAGTCCTCATTCGCACCGGCCTAGCCCGGCATCTGCCGTGGACCCGCCGACATTACCCGTCGGGAACCGCTTATCTGCATCAGTATTCCGATCGAGTCTTGACAGCGCCCGTCTCGGAATGTACCGATCCGACAACTTTTCCTGAATCACCCGGGCCGGATGTTCTGAATCTCAATCAAGCCAATCCGATCTTTGAGGGGATCGGCAGCGGGGGGCGATCTCCGAACATCCTCAATCGGGAAGCACAAATCTGGGGATTGCCTGACCTTCGCGAGGCAATTGCCGAGCGATGTCGGAGTGATAGCGGCCGAAGCATCGATCCGAAACGGGAGTTGCTGATCAGCCACGGAGCGACCGGGGCGTTGGCGGCGGTCCTGGATGCGTTTGTCAATCCGGGTCAGGGAGTTGTCCTCTTCGATCCGGGATCACCCCTTTTTTCCCTCGGAGCGAAGTCGCGACGGGCCCGGATTCGCTGGGTGCCTACCCGTGTCGAGGATGGCTTCACCCGGTTTGACGATCAACACTTGATCCAGGCGATGCGAGGTGCGAAGTTGCTGATCCTGGCGGATCCGGTCAATCCGACCGGGGGGCGGTTTCATCCGGAGGATGTGCAAAAAATCGCCAGTCTGGCCGAGCAACAAGATCTGTTGCTCGTTCTTGATGAAACCTTTGCCTGGTTTCGGGAAGATGGTGGAATCAACCTGCTGCCCCAGTTGCCTGCCGCCAAACTGCGCACGCTGGTTATCGGGTCGGTGTCGGCAGGTTACGGTCTCAGCCCGTATCGGGTCGGCTGGCTGTCTGGCCCGACGGGACTGATCCAGGCCGCCGCCTTGATGGCTAACTTAAACGCCCCGGGAGTTCCCGCCATCGCACAAGTCGCGGCGCTGAAAGTCTTACGATCCGACGAGGAACGCTTCGGACCGGTGCGGGAAGAGTTGCGGGATCGCCGCCGTTACACCCTCGCGCAACTGCGGGGCATCGGCATCCAGCCGGAACGGCCTTCCGGCGGCTATTTTCTCTGGTTGCCAGTCCAGTCATTCAACATGACCGGTCGGGAATTTGCCGAGCGATTATTGAAAGAGCAGCAGGTCCTGGTCGGTCCGGGCGAAGCGTTCGGGCCGTCCGGATCAAGATTTGTCCGGCTCAGCGTTGCCGGAGATGATGGACGACTCCGGGAAGGTCTCGGTCGCATCGCGAAATTTGTCGGCCGGGCAACCGGGACAAGCGGCGGGTCCAGCAAAACTGCCTGCCCGATCCATCGAGACACAGAGCCGGTCGTCGAGAGTGAGTCGCAGCCAGCGCTCGCAACCCGGCCACCGGTGTTCAGCCGAGTGTGAGCCGTCGCTCGTCTGAGTGAAGTTTTCGATGAACCGGACCGCTGGCGACCGGCTCGATTTCCCTAGGATTTGCCCCAGGGCATTCGCATTCGCGTCAGAGCCGGAGCAGCGGTGACGATGATCACGCTGGATGGATCAATCGGTGAAGGCGGCGGGCAAGTGCTCCGCAGCAGCCTGACACTGGCAATTCTGACCAGTCAGCCGTTTAAAATCGAGAATATTCGCGCGAAACGTCCGAACCCGGGGTTGCGACCTGCTCATGTGCTGGCGGTGAAAGCTGCCGCCCAGATTTCCGCCGCTCGCTACAAAGGAGCCAGTGTCGGCTCAATGACGTTATATTTTGAACCTGGCCAGGTCCGGAGTGGCCAGTATCACTTGGACATCGGCACGGCCGGAGCAACCAGTCTCGTTTTGCAAACCATTGTCCTCCCGCTCGCCCTTCGTGGTAGCGGGCCGAGCGAAGTCACAATCACGGGAGGAACACACGTCGCCAACAGCCCGTGCTATCATTATTTGGAAGTCACCTGGGCCGGCTTTTTACATCGGCTCGGGCTGCCACTGACCGTGGAGATGATTCGGCCGGGTTTTTATCCACGGGGGAACGGGCAAATCCGCGCGAAGATCCCCCCGTGTGCGTTCCTGGAACCGCTGATAGACCGGGATTGCCCTGTCATAACCACGGCCGGGGGGTTCAGCGCCGTCGCCGGGCTTCCTCGAAGCATTGCCGAACGCCAGGCTGTCCGAGTGAAACAGCGATTAAAAGCAGCCGGGATCGACTGCCACATTCCGATTGAGGAGTGGGCGGGAGGACCGGGGACAGTCGTCGCGGTGATATTCCGACAACTGGAAGTTCCGGCATTGTTTTTCAGCATCGGTGAACGCGGCAAACCTGCGGAATTGGTGGCCGACGAGGCCGCTGATGCTGCCCTGGCATTCCGCGATCGCGGCGCACCGGTCGATCCTCACGGGGCGGATCAGATACTCTTACCGCTGCTTTTTTGCCGAGGTCCATCCGTGTTTCGCCTCAGTGAAGTCAGCGAGCATTTGCTCACGAATATCGAGGTGATTCGGGCCTTTCTCGGTGATCGAATACAACTGGAAGGTCAACTTGGCAAAGTAGGCACGATCACAGTCGTACCGAGGTTGGAACTATGAACGCCGTGTCAGGGCAAGAAATCGTCTCGATCGCCGTCGCGCATCTTGTCACCTGCACGGAAGCGGAGGGGCCAGGCAAACGGTTTGCCCTCTGGTTTCAGGGGTGTCCGCTCCGCTGTCCTGGCTGCTGTAATCCGGAATTTTTGCCGTTCACCGGTGGCACCCCCAGGAGCCTCGTCGATCTGATTCAAGCGATGCTGACGGCTCAAGCAGCGGAAGGGATTGAGGGCATCACCTTGCTTGGTGGAGAACCGTTTGCCCACGCAGAAGCGGCAGCGGCAATCGCCATGGCGGCCCATGATGCCGGTCTGTCGGTGATGGTGTTTACCGGCTACACGCTCGAAGAATTACAGCAGCGGCAAGAACCTGGCATCAGCGAATTGCTCGCGGCCACGGATCTGCTGGTGGACGGACCGTACCGGCGAGAGGAACCGGAATATCACCGCCGCTGGATCGGCTCGCGAAATCAACGGATTCACTTTCTCACGCCGCGGTATCATCCTGATGATCCATGCTGGCAACACCGCAATACCCTGGAAATCCGCGTCCGAGGTGATGAGTTACAGGTTAACGGTTTCCCGGCGGCTGGGGCAAAATCGCTGTGGAAAGGCTGGCAACGGTCCAGGCAGAAAGCTGCCGGATCGCCGCCCGGCTAGCAGCGCAACCCCCTGGCAGTGCGATCCCGTTGCGATGCCCACCATGGACTCGATCATCACAGCGATGCTCGAAAGAATCAGGCCCGACAACCCTGGTCATGAGTTCCGCGAGGGCTAAATCGATGGTGAGTGATGACAACGTGACAAGGGGAAATCGCCGATGAAGCAGGGTTTGCAACCGAGCCGTCGCGAGTTGTTGATTACCGGAACCGCCGTACTGGGCGGACCGTTCGCGGTAGCCGAGCCGACCTCAGCCGCCGCGTCAGAGCCGGCTTTACCCTGGATCGACGCACATTCACATATCTGGCCCGCGGAAGTCGACCGCTACCCGCTGGCCCCCGGGCTGACAAAAAAGGATCTGAATCCGCCAAGTTTTACCGATGACGAACTGCTCGCCGTGGCAAAACCGGAAGGGGTCGGCCGTGTCGTTTTAATTCAGCATTCGATTTATCACCGTTTTGATAATTCGTATTTGCTCGATGCCGTGAAACGTCATCCCTCGCGGTTCCGGGTTCAAGGGATGGTGGACGATCATCAACCGGGCAGCGTAACGAGGATGAAAGCGTTGCTTTCTCAGGGAGTGACCGGCTTTCGAATCACTCCGTTTATTCGCAAACCCGCAGAACAATCACGCTGGCTGGAAACGCAGGGCATGCACGAGATGTGGAAAACCGCCGCGGAAACGGGGCAAGCCATGTGCCTGCTGATTAACCCCGGTGATTTGCCGGCGACCATCGCCATGTGTGAGCGGCACCCCAGCACGCCGGTGGTTATTGACCACTTTGCCCGAATCGGTGCCGACGGTCTGATCCGTGATGAGGATGTCCAGCGGCTTTGCCAGCTGGCGCGGAAGAAACAGACGTATGTCAAATTGTCGGCATTTTACGCACTCGGCAAGAAAAAGCCGCCGTACGACGATCTGATCCCGATGATTCGGAAGCTGCTTGATGCTTACGGTCCCGAGCGCTTGATGTGGGCGAGCGATGCCCCGTACCAGTTGGCCGAGGGGCAAGGCTACCGGGCTTCGATCAGTCTGATTCGCGATCGTCTCGATTTTCTTAGCCGCAGTGACCGTGAGCAACTCCTCGTCAAGACGGCCGAAAAAGTCTTTTTCAGGCAATAAATTGAGTCGCGCTCGAGCTTTCACCCAGACAAATCGCGGCGGCGAGCCGAGAGCCGGGCGGATCGGACAGGCGACAGCGGCATCCCGCGGAAGATCGGCCGTGCCAGACTCGCAGAGGACTGAGCCGAAGAAAAGCCGGCATCGGTGGCTTGATTGCGGGCTTCGCTTCAGGCTGCTACACTTGAAGTATCAGTGGGTGTCAGACCCGCGACTTCCGGGTGAGATAGTGCTATGCGCGATCCGATGTCCTGGGCCTTTCCCTTATTTCGCCTGTTTGGAATCCAGGTCAAACTGCATGTCTTGTTCATCGTCGTTTCGCTGGGGTTTTTCCTACGACAAGTTGCTTATGAAAAAGACAATATCGTCTGGTGGGGAGATGTTCTTGGCCTGACCGTGATTTTGCTGTTTTTCCTGATTTTGTTGCATGAACTGGGTCACTGTTTTGCCGCCCGCTGGGTCGGTGGCGAACCGACAGAAATTTTGATGTGGCCACTGGGGGGACTGGCTCAAGCGGACATCCCCCATCATTGGAAGTCGCACACACTGTTCGCGGCTGGCGGTCCGCTGACAAATCTGTTGATTTGCCTGCTGTGCACGGCTGGCTTGGCGGCTGGCGGTTTTGTTCCGAATCTTAACCCGCTGGCTAATCCGTATCTCGCGGAGATTCGCAATTATTCAGATGGCCGAACGTACACGAGCGGCTATGGCATGAATGTTTACCGCGAGGGGAGTGCCGAGCGGATCACGCCACCCGAGCGTTGGAATCAGTTATTACTGGAAAAAAAGTGGGAAGAACTTGGCGAAGTTACGGTCAAACAATCGCAATTGGAACGCGCTGTTGCTCCCGAGTGGGCGGTCTGGTTACAACGAGCCTTCTGGCTGAGCGGAATCCTGTTACTGTTTAACTTGATTCCGGCATATCCGTTGGATGGCGGGCAAATCCTGCAAGGGCTGATCTGGGCCCGATCCGATCACCGTCAAGGGGTGACAGTTGCCGCATATTCCGGATATATTGTTGGTGTATTGTTTTTCATTGCCGCGATTGCCGTGAACGAGTCGTTATTACTCGGCCTGGGCTTGTTCATGCTGTATGCATCGTGGAGTCAATTCAATCGCCCGGAAGCCGAGGAGGGGCTGTTTGGCTACGACTTTTCCGCGGGCTACACGAGTCTTGAGCGTGAAGAGCAAGAAGCGCAACGTCGGGTGATCAAGCGGGAAAGTTTCTTTCGACGCTGGTGGCGAGCCCGAGCGGCGCGACGGCTGCAACGCGAGATCGAAGCCCGGCGACTCGAGGATGAACGGATGGATCAATTGCTGGAAAAAATCGCCCAGTTCGGCAAGGCGTCACTCACCGAGGAAGAACGCCGATTTATGGAACGAGTCAGTGAGCGTTATAAAAACCGCTCCTGAGCATGCTAGCCTCTCAGACGGATCGCAAAGAACCAAGGAGAGTGGTTGTGAGCCCACGGATCGAGCCGCGGACACTCCGCGGCTTTCGCGATTATCCCCCGGCGTTGATGATTCCCCGCGAGCGGGTTCTGGAAACCGCCCGGCAGGTGTACCGTTCGTACGGCTTCGCACCAATCGACACCCCGGCGATGGAATACAGCGAAATTCTCCTGGGGAAAGGGGGCGGCGAAAACGACAAAATCGTCTATCGCTTCCGTGATCATGGCGATCGAGATGTTGCCCTCCGTTTTGACCTGACCGTGCCGTTTGCCCGCTTTGCGGCGCAGCATGTGCCGCAACTCGGGGTGCCGTTCAAGCGGTATGCGATGGGGCCGGTCTGGCGAGGCGAGAACACCGGTCACGGGCGTTATCGGGAATTTTGGCAATGCGACTTCGATACAATCGGCACCACGGCCAACGCCAGCGATATTGAGACCGTTCTCGTGATCAATGATCTGTTCTCAGCCCTCGGATTCGAACAATTCACGATCCGGGTGAATAACCGGCTGCTTTTGAACGGCTTGCTGGATTCCCTGAATCTGGCCGGTTATTCTGTGCCCGTCTTGCGGGCCATCGACAAACTGGAAAAATCCGGCCCGGGAAAGGTGTCAGAAGAACTCCGGGATGCGGGGCTTTCCCCGAACGCAATCGAATCCATCCTCCGCTTTGCCGAAATTCAGGGGAAACCGGCAGTCATTTTGCAGCAGTGTGCCACGGAGTTGGCTTCCAGCGAGCGGGCTGCGGAAGGCATCGAGCGCTTACGGGAATTGCTGGAGGTCGCGGCCTTGGCCGGAGTGCCCGAGGGACGGATTCAGATCGATTTGAGCATTGCTCGGGGGCTGGATTATTATACGGGGACGATTTTTGAAACATTCCTCGACGGCCATTATACCGACGATCAAGGACACGCTCAGTCCCTCGCCGGGTTCGGCAGCGTCTGTTCCGGCGGGCGGTATGATAACCTCGCCAGTTTGTACACCAAGCAAGTGCTTCCAGGAGTCGGGGCGTCGCTTGGAGTGGATCGGCTTCTTGCCGCGATGGAAGCAATGAAACACCCTTGGCTGTCCGGTGTTTCGACTCCGGCCCCGGTTTTCATTGTGCAGTTTCCCGGAGGCCCGCTCGGGGTTTATCAAAAGACGGCTCGAGATCTTCGCGGTGCTGGGATTGCCACCGAGGTTTATCCTGAACCGAAGAAACTCGGTTTGCAGTTTCAATATGCCGACAAACGCGGGTTCACTCTGGTGCTGATTGCCGGGCCCGATGATTTTGCCCGAGGAGAGTGGCAGATGAAAGATCTCCGGGATGGCCAGCAAGTGGCCGTGCCCGCAGCCGAGTTGATCCAGCAGGTTCAGGATCGATTACGCCGTTGATTCATTCCCGAAGCGGGGCAACCGGCAGAGTGGGAGACCTCGCCAGAGGTCAGCCGCAGTTCACCCTTCGCCGAATCGAGGGCTTCTCCGGGCGGTGAGTCAATAGAAACGCTCCTCATGCGATCGCTCTTGTGACTGCTGATCCTGCACCGGGTAGAAAGCCATGATGATCCCCGGTCTCGATTGAACGCGTGAGCCTCGGTGTGAGGCGGTGAGAAAGGCAAGGGATGGATCGCGGCCATCATTATGAAACGGCGTTCGCGGCCTTCCTTCGGGAGCGGAACATCAGTTTTATCCCGGTGGATGAAGCGCGGCGAATCTGGCTCGGCGGAGTGGAGACAAAATCCATCGATTTTATCGTCGTGGGATCGCCACCAGCCGCCAAGCTGGTCGTGGATGTGAAAGGACGGAAATTTCCGGCTGGCCCGACGCATGCACCTCGGCTTGTCTGGGAATGCTGGGCGACCGCGGAGGACATCGCCGGCTTGCTTCGCTGGAAAGACTTGTTCGGTGAGGAATTTCGGGGCGTGCTGGCGTTTGTTTACGAGATTCAACCCCCGTATGCACTCCCTCCGGAGACACCCGATCTGTTTGTGTATCGTCATCGCCAATATTTGATTCGGGGCGTGCTTGCCAGCGATTATCGCCGGCAGATGAAAACACGGAGTGTTCGCTGGGGAACAGTCGATTTGCCCGCCCGGATTTTTCGCCAGCTTGTTCAACCATTCAGTTGCATCGTTTGCCCTGAATTTCCGGGTGATCGCGAACGAATTCAGGGCAAAGAGTCGGCACAGATACCCTGCGCTTCGAGTTTTTGAGACGATTGTCACGGCCGTGCGGCTCGATGGATTCAACACTCTTCGAGGCAACAGCGGCGTTTTCCTGCCGGTATCGTTACTCGGCCAGGGCTTTTTTGATGGCCCCGACCAGTTCTTCCGAGGTCGGCTCCACACCCGAAGTAAATCGGCGAACAACATTCCCCTTGCGATCGATTAGGAATTTTTCAAAATTCCAGCCGACGTCTTTCCCCTGTGTTTTCGGGTTCGGGTCCGCGGCGATCAATGCTTTATACAGCGGGGCTGCCTCAGCACCTTTGATGCTGAGTTTGGCGGTCATCGGGAATGTCACCGAGTAGTTCGTTTTGCAAAATTTCAGGATTTGATCCTCGCTCCCCGGTTCTTGTCGGCCAAAATCATTGGAGGGAACGCCAAGAACAACTAGACCGTCTTTATTGTATTTTGCGTAGAGCGCCTGCAGCCCTTCGTATTGCGGGGTGTATCCGCATTCGCTGGCGACATTGACAATCAAGACCACTTTGCCCAGATACTGACTGAGATCCAGTTCCTTGCCATCGATCCCTTTGACTTTGTGTTCAAGTGGTTTTTTCACAGGTTCAGCTCCTGAAAGAATCGTCGGTCCGGTCAAGGCTGCGATCAGGCTCAGCACGAAAGCCAAGGTCAAACCGAAAATCAATCCTCGAGGCATCGAAATTCCTCCTGCTCTGGTGACGTGGGGACAATTCAGGAAGGCAAGGGGATGGTAGCGATGACTCCCACCCGTCCGTTCCATGCAGTTCGGACACAATGATTGTAGGCAAAGAACCGGGGCATCAGCCGCTTTTTCTGCAACTTGTCAGCGACAAGCGATCATTTGCCGCCACGAAACTACGACGGCGTGAAAATGCACAGGGTCGCTGTTCGACAGACCGGTTTAGAAAACACACTGGCTGCTGCGGGAAGGAGGATCGGCGATACCGCTGCGAAGGTCGCCCTCCGCCAGCAACGCTTCAGGCACTCCAGCGACGCAGTGTTACGGAGCTCGGAAGCGGTCGCCGTCATCTCAACAGCGACAGCAGGGGTTGACCGGCGGCAATCGGCATCGGCCGATTCAGTTGATCGCGAATCTCGGTTTCCGGATCGAGACCGAGGGCGTAAAACATTGTGGCGTGAACATCATCAGGTCGAACCGGATTGTCTTTCGGGAATGCTCCTTGAGCGTCAGATTCGCCGTAAGTTCGGCCGCCTTGAACCCCGCCACCGGCCAGCAGCACGGAATAGCACTGCGGCCAGTGATCCCGGCCAGCGTTATCGTTGATTTTCGGAGTCCGGCCAAAATCACCCGTCCAGTAGATCAGAGTATCCTGCAATAATCCCCGGTCACGGAGATCCTCAATCAGTGCTGAGACACTGACATCAGTATGGGGGAGCAATTTCTCTTTGAGGGTCGTGAAGTTTTTATCGTGAGTATCCCAGCCACGGATGCCCCGGGAATAATACACGGTGACGAATCGGACCCCGGCTTCGACGAGCCGCCGGGCGAGTAAGCAGCTTTGTCCGTACGTATGGCGGCCGTAACGATCGCGCAGTTTGGCCGGTTCGGAATCGAGGTCAAACGCTTTTTGTGTCGCAGCCGAGGTCAGCAGATCGATCGCTTTCGCCTGATAATCCGTCATTCCCCGCATGGCCGTTGAGCGATCGGCAAAACGGCTCAATGCTGCCAGATCGTGGTGCAACGCTTTGCGATCATTCACCCGTTGAACTGTGATTCCGTCGGGCAGTGATAATTCCGTCACTTTGAAGTTTGGCTGATTCGGATCGGCCAAGATCCAGAGTGGATCATGATTTTTACCGAGGAAGCCCGCAAATTCGCCGGGGGTGCGAAACGGCCCGTCGGCGATCATCCACGGCAATGACACTGAAGTCGGCACTTGGCCGGAACTGGGGGCGAGATAATCGACAATCGACCCCGGATGCGGAAAATCGGTCGCGGAAGCATTCGCCGTGACGATGTTGATCAGCGGCTGACGTCCTGAAAGAGAATAATACGCCCCACTATTGTGTGCCGACATCTGGTGATAAACTGTGCGAATCACAGCGAAGTGATCCGAGAGTGCCGCCAGCCGCGGCAAGTGCTCGGTTATGTGCAACCCCGGGGTCCGGCTGGGAATCACCGAAAATTCCCCCCGGATTCCAGCCGGTGCTGCTGGCTTGGCATCGAATGTGTCGAGGTGTGAGGCTCCTCCAAATTGAAACAGCATGATCACGCTTTTGGCCGTGCCCTGGCGATGCCGGCCCGACTGCTCGGCCTGCAAAACCGTCGGTAACGTAATTCCAGTCGCCCCAACTGCTCCGAGTTTCAGCACTGTACGCCGGGAAAGACGGGCAAACTCAAATCGGCCAGTTGAACAATCGCTCATAACCGAGCCTCCGGTAGGTGGGGAATGGGAGGAGGCAAGTGGGGCGGAGTCCATTGATTATGCAGCAACGGCAGGGATACTCGCAAGTCTGAACCGGAAAAGAGCAGGAATTCTCTGGTCAGCGAAATTGCCTGAAGCGACTGACCTGGCTTCCAAGATCGTCGCCCTCATCGCGTTCCGCCGGCTGCGAATTTGTCCAGCGGAGACTTTCTCGCAGCCCGGCAGCCAATGACCGGTTAATAAACCGCGTTCGGATCAGCTTTCCCAGCAGCCGTCATCGCGGCGGTCACACCGCCGTAACGGGCATGCCAACCTTCGGCAGCCCGCATTTGTTGCAAATCCTCAAGTGTATAACCGTATTTCGCAAACCACGGGGTTCCGGTTTTGACGATAGCATCGATTTCCTGAACCCGGCGGACACATTCGGTCTCGGCAAAGTGTTGCCGTTCCGCGGGGGTGGCGTAGGTAAAAAATTCCTTCCAGAACGCTCGGCCGCCGAGAACGCCGCTCGCCCCGGCTTTGATGGCCATCTCGACCTGCTTCTTGTATTGCGGATAATCAACGCCGGCACTCAGCAATACCCACGGTTTGACACAGGCGTCGTTCAATCGCTTCAGGTTGTCCATCAATTCCAGGTCAGATTCCACGCCGAGGGTGCCGGGAAACTCGGCTTTATAGATGTCACAATATCGGCTGAGAATCCGGGCGGATTCGATCACCGTCGTCGCTTTCCGCTTCAAAACGCTTTCACTTTTGGCGTCTTCCCCGTGATAAGGAAAATGAATCGGTTCGAGCAGGAAAAGGATATCGTGGGCCACACACTCTTCGTAGACACGGCGGGTCAATTCAAAGTTATGCTCGGCAGAATCGAATTCGCCCGGTTCGAACTGAGCCAGCAGCTTCACCGCATCAGCACCACAGCGTTTGATTTTGTGAACGCCCCAGCCTGCTTCGATTTCCCCCATCGGTGCCCCGGCAGCATTTTTCGGAGCCCCTGATTTCTCCACCCGAATCAACAGCCCGGTGCTGGCCGGCACCGCCAAGGCCGCCACTGTGCTCCAGTAGCCGTAATAGCCATCCACCAGTAATCCTGAACAGTGCGGCGACAATGCCCGAGAAAGCATCACTTTGGCGTCGGCCACCTCGGCGTACGTGGGCTCTTTGCCGGTCGCCTTCTTCATCATCGAAATCATCGAGCTATTTTGATCGGTTGCCACCATCGTCAGCGTGCCGTTGGCATTGCTGATCCGTTGCAAACCCCGAAATTTCCCGGGTGTCAGCCCCAGACCCATCAACCGAGTTACCGAATGCGCCATATCGATCGCCTCTCTCGCGACTGTTGTTGAACCCGCAGTCCACAACAATCTATCTTAGGAAGCAAGCATCCGCAGGACAGCCTAGCCGCTAGCCGGAATCGCTGGGGCTGAAGAATTGGCCGCGGCGTTGCTCGTTCGCCTGAAACTGCCACTGGCACAATCACGATGACTCCGCCACAACCCGATTTCCGAAGATTGCTCGCCGCCGGCGAAAACCACCTCGAAGCAGCATGTCCGGCCTTGCGCCGGTTGATCCACGCCTACGGCCCTTGCCGCTTGACACCGGAACCCGATCTGTTTCGCACCCTGGTCCGAGCCATGATCGCTCAGCTGATCTCCACCGCGGCGGCCAGAACCATCACAGCCCGGCTGGAATGTCAGGTCAACGGTCAGATGACCCCGCAGCAGATCATGAAATTAAGCGACGAAGAATTCCAGCGTTGTGGCATCAGTGGCGGGAAACGCCGGGCAATTCGGGAACTCGCCGCACATTTCCTGGCCTGTCCCGACTTCGGCGTTCAGGTTCAACAAGCGGATGATGCGACAGTTCGACAGCGTCTGCTACCGTTGCGGGGCGTCGGGCCTTGGACCGTGGACATGGTCCTGATGTTCTGCCTGGGGCGGCCGGACATCTGGCCGGTCGGCGATCTCGGGTTGCGAGCCGGGGTTCGTGCGCTTTTTGTCTTGCCGGATCTTCCTGATTCACAAACGATGATCAAAGTTGCCGAACCCTGGCGGCCGTATCGCACGATTGCCAGCTGGTACCTGTGGCGGAGCCGTGGCTGGGTGCCACAATCGGGAAATAACGCTTGAGCCGGGCAGGTCTCACACTCCTCGGCGGATCCGCACCTCGAACAAGCGTGGTCGATCGCCTTGTTCCAGCGACTGCCGAACCTGATCTTCCACGGCTTCCAGTTCCGTCAATTGATCGGCTTCGACTCCGAAACCGCGAGCAAGGGCGACGAAATCGACTTCAGGCTGAACCAGATCCATGCCGAGAAACTGCCCTCGGCTCATTCGCGGCAAGGGCATCTCTTGCGCACATCGCTTCAATATGCCATACTCGGCATTATGAGCGATCACAAAGGTCACGGGAATCTGGTGATGAGCCGCGGACCAGAGCCCTTGAATGCCGAAGGCCGCGGCCCCATCGCCGATCAAGCCGAGCACCGGACGGTCCGGCCAGGCGAGTTTCACGCCGAGGCTACAACCGATGCCCCAGCCTAGCCCCCAGCCACGATGGGAAAAATGGCAGCGTGGATCGCGGAAGACACCGAGACGCTCCAGCAGATTTTGATGTGTTGTGTTCGCTTCCTCGACCACGGCGGTTCCCTCGGGCAAAGCGCGAGCCAGGGCCCCCATCAATGCGGTCGGTGTGATCGGCTGGCTCGCCGATTCCTCGGCAATTTCCCGCTGCAGCCGAGCTTGCTCGTTGTCTCGGAGTTCCTGCCAATACTCTCGGCGGCGGTCAACGTCCGCTTCGGCAAACGGCTGAGTGCGAATCATGTCGATCAATTCCGCTAACCCTGCCCGAAGATCGCCGATCACGCCGACTTCGAGGGGGTAATTTTTCCCGACTTCCCGCGGATCGGCATCGAGGTGGAGGAGCCGAATCCCGGGCGGAATCGGTGTCTCGGGCTCGTGATGAATGTACAACCGCATCTCGTTCGCGCCGACGATGAACAAAAGATCGAATGCGGCCAAGCAATCGTGAATCCCCGGCGACCAGGGAGGCAGTGGCCCGCGATAAAGCGGGTGGTCGGCCGCGATCGGTAAGCGGCCATGAGAGGCGACGGCCTCGGCAAAGACCGGTACGCCAAGCATCAGTGAAAGTTGCGCCAATTCCTTGGCAGCCCCGGCTTCGAGCACTCGGCTACCCGCCAGAATGGCCGGATTCTTCGCGGTGGCGAGTGCCGCTGCCAGCTTTTCCAGACCCGCCTTGGCCGGCCGAGGTCCCGCGATCGGTAACGCCGGCGGCCGCAGATCGAGGCCATCCGCCAGTTCTAGTTGCAGATCGACCGGAAGCGACAGAAACACCGGCCCCGTCGGCGGCGTCAACGCGAGCTGAATCGCTCGCCGGACCGCGTTCGGCAAATCCTCGATCCGCTGAATTTCATACGCCCACTTTGTCCACGGCGTCGCCACCCCGACGAGATCTGCCGCCAACACCGGCTCGTTGAAGCGTAAACGGCGATCTTGTTGCCCGGCAGTCACGAGCAGCGGCGTGCCTTCAACAAAGGCGTTGTAGAGCATCCCGAGCCCGTTCCCCAGGCCAGTCGCCGTGTGCAGGTTGACGACGGCGAGTCCGCCACGGGCCATGGCATACCCGTCGGCCATCGCCATCACCGGCACTTCATGCAGCCCGAGGATGTAACGGAAGCGAGTGTCTGCCAGCAACGCATCCGTCAGCGGCAACTCGGTGGTCCCGGGGTTACCGAACAGGTGGCTCACCCCGCTTGCGGCCAAGATTTCCAGACAGGCTTCAATGCCGTTCATGCCAAGTCAGTCTCGTGGAACAGTGGATCGGTCAAAAGTTATCATGAGGCAAGAAAAAATATTTAGCTGGCGGTATCATGAGTGAACACATCCGCAGTAGCCGTTTCCAAGATGGCGATGTTTTCGAAAGGGCATTCAACAACGCCTTCGAGCAGGCACTTTTCATGTTGAAACAATAAGCGTTAATGCTGCTGATCTGTCCGCCACAGGCAGCCGATTCGGCAGGTTTTTGCACCGGGATGCCGGAGGATCAATAGCCGCGGTTCCGCCGGGAAAGGCCAGCGGAATCGGGCTCTCGGTGACACTCCCGATTTATACCGGGGAATCGGCCACCGCCACGCCGGCTTGCACAGGGTCGGCATTCGGAACTGTTGCCGGTTCACCATGGGGCAGTGCCCGCGGCCGAGTGAACATCGCCGCCAAATACAGCCCAGCCACCAGCAGCAGCAACGCCTTGATGCCAACCACGAAGGTAACGGATTGTAACAATCCGCCGACCAATGAGCCGAAGAGATTCGCCCCCAGGGCTTGATCTTTCCGCTCGGTTCGGGTGAACGAGCGAATAAAGACGATGCCGCTAAAAAGCATCGGCAAGCTGGTGAGCAATCCGACAACGAGGGCTTTCGTTGCATACGGCAAAAAGGCAAATCGGGCCAGGTCGGTCATGTACAGCCCGAGACAACTGGCAAGAATCCCCGCGTAGGCCAGGCTGGTTGGCAGTTTCGGGAACACGGCCGCGATGGCGTTTGCCAGCAAAATCATCGCGAGAATCCCCGAAATAATCACCGCGTTGACTTGCCAGGTATTCCCGAGCACCACCGCAGCCTTGCTGATATTCTGCACTTCGAGCAGCATAAACGCCGCCCCGAGAAAGAAGAAGTGAGAGTCGGTGACGCCCCACTGCCGAAAGCGATGCGGGGTTTCCAGTTTTCTCAGTCCGAAAAAGAATAGTGCAATCAGGACAACAGCCAGCAGATAATAAAGGATGGGAATTTTTGGCGTTTCCAAATAAATGTATGGCCAATCGTCGGTGGGGACACGAGTCGTGCCGGGGAGACTGATCGGATACATGGCCTGCCACTGGCGGATCAATGCTTCCAGTTTCGGATCCTTGGCCAGTCCCGCTTGGATGACAGCAGGATCGCCGGTTACGAACATCACGCCACCCCAGCCGTAGCCGTTGCCGGGCACCCGAAACACCAGCGGTTTGTGGCCGAATACCTCTTCGAGACCGCGGGCCATCCGGTCGGCGATAAACGGTTTCTGCGCCTCAAAGCTGAGGCAAACAACTCCGCCAGGATTCAACAACGACCGGGCATGTTCGAGGCTTTCCCGGGTATAAACATAATGATCCAAGCGGGCGTTCGTCATCGCCGTGGTGGTATGCGAATCGAGCAGTCCGAACACGATCAGATCAAATTTTTCGCTCGTGGTGGCGAAAAAACTCCGGGCATCGTCATTGATCACACGCACCCGGGAGTCCGAGTATGGTTGTTCGCGGTGAAAACGCCGACCGAGATCGATGATCGCCGGGTCAATCTCCACCGCCACAATTTCTGCCGCCCCGCCGCGGAGCAACCCGGCCACATCGTTACCCGAACCGGCCCCGACGACGAGCGCTTTTGCCCCGGTCATGGGGTGAAACTTGGGTGGCAAATCATACTGGGAATACCCGGCTTGTTCGGGCGGCATCGGGAAATCGTTCGTATCGGGAAACCGCGACAATGATTCAGGTCGAAGGTCGATCATCGCCTGGTAGCCGACGTTATTCACGGCGATAAACGAGGTGAACGCCCCGCCCTGCGACGGTGTCAGTTCACCACCGAATCTTGCCCAGAAAGTCGGCGGCTGAATCCCCTCTTGGCTGACATCCTTCACTGACAACTTTTGATACGGCGACCAGTAGACTTCTTCCCAGCCCGGATTGTAACCCGCGGCCCAACCCAGCGGCACCAATGCCGCAAGCAACAAGGCATCGACCCAACGTGCCTGCCCGCCAGTGCCAATGAACGGCAATGCGAGAAAGGCCAACACCCCCAGCCAAACCATCGGTGGCGAATACGCTGCACTCAAAGCCACGAACAGCCAGATCCCGATCAGACTGCCGGTGATATTTACTGAATACGCCCAGATCGGCTGGGGATGAGCATCCATCAACCCACCGAGCAACCGACCCACCGGAACGAACATACTCCAGAGCAAATACATCAAGGCGAACGTCAGGAATGCTCCCATCGTACCGTGGACCAGGACCATCGCCCCTTCCGAGGCGGCACCGGACCAGATTAAAAAATCTCCCGCCGCGCTCAGAAGCTGACTGAGATTTCCAAGGCCGATTCGGAACGTCGGCACGGCCAATATCGCCACCAGAAACACCAGAGGATACAGGAGTTCCCGGAGGACAAACGGCCGACGACGGGCATCCCAGCAGCCCATGCCCAAGCCGAGAAAGCAGACCACAAGAACCGTGTTCTGCAAGTACGCAAAGATGCGGATTTCCGTGCTGACCCAGCGAATTAGCAGCAGTTCCAGGAACAATCCGAGCACGCTGATGAGAAACAATTGCGCACTGATCATTCGCGGCGAAAGTGCTCGCAGTTGCTGCACATTGTCGGGGGAACTCATCGCGCCTCTCCCCAGCCAGGGACGTGATTTCATCAACGCAATCCACCAGCAATCCTAGAGCGCCGCTGGAGACCAAGTTGCCAAATTACGGACCGACGACCGCGGAGATCGACAATTCCCGCTGCAACCAAGCGAGAAACGCTGCCACTCGGTCCGGCGATTCCAGCCGATAGCGGGCCGTGGAATAGCGATCAGACCGTCCAACCAGGATCGTGACCCCCTCGGCCGCATGCTGAAAGGCATCTTCATCGGTCGTATCATCGCCGAGAACAATCCGCAGCGGTTCGTTTGCGGTTGGGGCCAGGCGTGGGGTCAGCCAATCAATGGCCGTGCCCTTGTGCCAGGCGATATTCGGGCGAATTTCGAGCACCATTTTGCCTGACCGTAAGATGAACACTCCGTGGTGCGGGGCAGACGAAACGTGGGCCGCCAGGATCTGTTGCAGTTCCGCGTGATGTTCAACGGCCACATCTCGGTAGTGAACGCTTGCCGACAAGTCCTTATTTTGAACCCACGCCCCGGGCACGCGACGAACCTCGTCGGCCACTTCCGTCAGCAATTGCGCGAGATGACCTCGAAGCCGATCCGCTCGCGGTTCAACGAATTCCCAGCCGGGGCCGCTCATTTCCAGCCCATGATTTCCGGCATATGCCAGTTCCTCAACGCCGACCCGCGGCCGCAAGTCCGCCAGATCCCGGCCGCTGACCACGGCCACCTTGGCCTGGGGATGATTGTGGATCATCGCCAGCATTTGTTGAACTGATGGTGGAATGACAATGGCAAACGGACGGTCTGTGATCGGGACCAGCGTGCCATCAAAATCAAGAAACAGCAGCACGATCCGTCGTTCTCGGATGGCTCGGCGGATCCGCTCCATCCCTTCCCAAAGCGCCGCGAACTGCACCCCGTCGGATAATCCAGACGTCGGCTTCATGGCTGCGGTTCCTGACGACTGCCGTCCGCTTCCGGGGGGAAACGATCCAACCAGGCCGTCATGTTGGCTTCGCGTTCCTCGGCCGTCGCCGCCACGAAGGTCACATGTCCGATTTTCCGCCGCGGCCGCGGTACTTTCCCGTAGGTGTGGACTCGCGCCGTCGGCACAGCCAGCATTGCCGGTAACGGCGGATGACTGCCAATCAGATTGATCAACCCCACATAACCGCACACCTTCGAACTGCCGAGCGGCAGGCCAAACACCGCCCGCACATGATTTTCAAACTGGCTGGTCACAGCTCCTTCGATCGTCCAGTGGCCGCTGTTATGCACCCGTGGGGCCATCTCATTGACGAGTAACTGGCCACCATCCTGGAACCACTCGATCGCCAGTACCCCGACGTAATCCAGCGCATCCAATACCCGAGTCGTGTATTCCTGAGCCCGTTCTGTCAACTCTTCCGCGGTATCCGTAAGCGGAGCCCGGGACTGGAAAAGCATCCCCTGGCAATGTTGATTCTCCGTTAATGCATAAAACACCGTGCTGCCATCTCGACCGCGCACGGCAATCAAGGAGACTTCCCGATCGAACGGGACAAACGCTTCAAGAATCAGTGGCCGCCCGCCAAGAGTCGTCCATGCCGGTTCCACATCCGCCGCTGAGTTCAACACCTGTTGCCCTTTGCCGTCGTAACCGAACCGCCGGGTTTTCAAAACGGCGGGTAAACCGATCTCACGCAGTGCTGAATCCAACTGCGGGCGGTTGTCCACCGCGGCAAACGGCGGCACCGGAACGCCTAGTTCCTGCAAAAAGCGTTTTTCCACCAGCCGATCTTGTGCGACTTCCAACGCCCGCGGCGGGGGAAAGACCGGCACGCGATCCGCTAGCCAACGGGCGGATTCGACCGGCACATTCTCAAATTCATACGTCACTACATCACAACTGCGTGCCAAATCGTACAGGGCACGGTAATCGTCAAACTCCCCGAGGCGATGTTCGCAAACCTGTGCCGCGCACGGCTCCGGTGCCGGATCGAGTACCATGGCCCGCATCCCCAGCGGATAACCCGCCAGAGCCAGCATCCGCCCAAGTTGTCCGCCGCCAAGAATTCCCAGCCGCATCGGATGATTACACACACGAAGCAAAAGAACGCACGCTCACTCGATCGATCGTACTGACGGAATCTTCAGCCCTCCCGGCAACAGCCACTTTACCCCGTTGCTGTTCGAGGATCGGGCTGGCTTAAAACCGCTCGCGTCTGCTGCTCCCGGTAATCCTTTAATTGTTCCCGGATCGCAACATGCTGCGTGGCGAGAATCGCTGCCGCCAGCAAAGCTGCATTGATCGCCCCGGCCTGACCCACTGCCAAGGTCCCCACCGGAACGCCAGCCGGCATCTGCACGATCGACAGCAACGCATCCTGACCACGAAACAGCGATGTTTCCGTGGCCACCGGCACGCCCAGCACCGGAAGCCACGTCTTGGCCGCACACATGCCCGGCAAATGGGCCGCTCCGCCCGCCCCGGCGATAATCACTTGCAACCCACGCTCCGCGGCTTCCTCGGCATAACGAAACAGTTTATCGGGCGTCCGATGCGCCGAGATCACCTCGACTTCATGGGCAATTTTGAGCCGGGCCAGGGTATCCGCAGCGTAGCTCATGACCCCCCAGTCCGAGAGGGAGCCCATGATCACACCCACAAGCGGTTGTTCCGACACCATGTTTTGCCTCAAAATCCCGGATGTGGCTGATTCTACCCACAGCGGCCGTTAAAGTCCTAGAAAAACTCTTGATCCCTGTTTCGTTCACCCTTTTGACTTCGGAAGCCTGCATATGTCCGCGCTCAAGATTCCGCCTCACGCCAACGGTCTCGATTTCCTCGCCCTCGGTGCCCTCGTCCACCGCCTCGATCCCGGCATAATCCCGTTTCGGAAAGCTCGCCACTTTGAAATTCACGTCTCCGGCGGCGAGTACAACGTCGCCGCCAATTTGCACGATTGCTTTGGGCTAAAAACCGGCATCTGCACCGCCATGCCCCGATACCCGATCGGTGAACTTGTGCAAGCACGCGTCAAAGAGATGGGCGTTATCCCGTATTATAAATTTTTCGACCACGATGGCGTCCGCGGGCCGAATATCGCCACCGTCTACAGTGATCGCGGGGCCGGCGTTCGCGCCCCGGTCGTCTTCTATAATCGGGCCAACGAAGCCGGGGCCTTGCTCAAACCCGGCGATTTCGACTGGAATGCCATCTTTTCCACGGGAGTTCGCTGGTTCCACTCAGGTGGAATCTTTGCCGCTCTCTCGGAATCAACCGCGGCTTTGATCATCGAAGCCATGCAAGCCGCCAAAGCCGCCGGTGCCGTCACCTCCTTTGACCTCAATTTCCGAGCCAAACTCTGGAAAGCAGCCGGCGGGGAAGCCCGAGCCGTCGAAACGATGCGGCGAATTGTCGCCCACGTCGATTGCCTGATCGGCAACGAAGAAGACCTTCAAAAAGGGCTCGGGATCCGGGGACCCGAGGTCAGCAAAAAAGCAGAATCGAAACTCGACCCCGATGTCTTTTTCGGCATGATCGAAGCCACCCTGGCCGTCTTTCCTCATATCCAACTTGTCGCCACCACCCTCCGGGAAGTCCACACGACCAATCGCCACGACTGGAGCGCCGTGCTCTGGTACGACGGGCAAAAATATCAGGCACCGACCGCCTCCCTCGATGTCGTCGACCGCATCGGCGGCGGCGACGGCTTTGCCGCCGGACTGATCTACGGTTTCCTTACCAGTCGAACCCCTGAGGAAGCCCTCCGCCTCGGCTGGGCCCACGGTGCATTGCTCACAACCTTTCCCGGCGACACGACCATGGCCAAGCTGGAAGAAGTCGAGGCATTTGCCCAGGGCGGCTCCGCTCGGGTTCAACGTTAACCACGGAGCTACCGATCGCTTCCAAGTTGCGATCAAACAATCCGATCGGGGAAAATCCTTCCACCAGTTCGCGGAACAATGCCCGGATACTGGAAATCATCGTTTTGCTGCCCCGGCCGGAACCCGGGGCAAGCAGACGCGAAAAATCGTCCCTTTCCCCAGTTCGCTTTGCACCTTGACTGTCCCTTTCATCGCTTGGACCAGGTGCTTGACAATCGCCAAACCCAGGCCGGTGCCGCCCATCTCCCGGCTACGGGCTTTGTCGACCCGGTAAAAACGCTCAAACACTCGAGGAAGATCGCGTTCCGGGATGCCAATTCCCGTGTCTTCCACTTCGATACAAACCTGCTCCTCGGTACAATCCCAGCGAACCGTAATTCGACCGCCAGCCGGGGTGTACTTGATGGCGTTATCGACCAGATTATCCAGAATTTGCGCCAGCCCCTCGCCGTCAACATAGACCGCCAAGTCGGGCGGACACCCTGCCAACGCCACCCCGGATAACGTCAATCGCTTGGCCTCCGCCCGGGTGCGGTGCCGGTCTAAACACTCATGCACCGCCTCTTCCACCGGTATCCGCTCAAGCTCCAACCCCGTATCTCCCGATTCAATTCGGGCCAGCATCAGCAAATCCTGAATCAATGTTTCCAAGCGGTTTGATTGATCTTCAATTTCTGCCAAAAATGTTCCTCGCGATGCCGGATCCTCAACCGCCCCATCCAGCAACACCTCCACGCTCGATTTAATATTTGCCAGCGGTGTTTTTAGCTCGTGGGAGACATTGGCCACGAAGTCTTGCCGTAGCCGCTCCAGTCGACGAATTTCTGTGATGTCATGAAGCACCATCACCGCCCCTGGCGACTCCGGACCTGGCAGCCGAGACACATAGATGGCCAGACTTTTCGCCATCGGACCCTTCCAGTCGAGTTCTTCCCGGTATGGCCCAGACTCTGCCAGGGTTTTTTCAACAAGCACTTGCACCGCCCGTTGCCGGGTCACTTCCCACAGTTTTCGACCCACTGCCTGGTCCGATTGAAACTCCAGCAGTTCCGCCGCTCGGTCGTTGGCAAACAACACCCGTTGTTCATTGTCGACCGCAACCACCCCTTCCACCATGCCCGAAAGAATCGTCCGCAGTTGTTCCCGATCTCGCCCGAGTTGATTGAACGTCGCAGCCAGCCGCTGACTCATGATGTTAAAGGTGTGAGCCAGTTCATAAAATTCCCGGCTGCCATCGACCTGAATCGTAAAACCGAAATCTCCCTCGGCCAAGCGACGCGCGCCGTCGGTCAGTTGATCGAGGGGACGCGTAAACCGGACTGCAAAAAAATAGGCAGGAATCGAGGAAAGCGCGATAATCACGGCCCCGGCTGTAATCACATCGCGAGCCAGCGATATGACCAGGTCCGTCCCCCCGGCCCGCTGGACAATCACCAGTCCAACCAATCCGACGGCCGCCACCACCAACGAAAGATAGGTCAGAAACAAACGCCAAAACATCGTGGCGATCTACACGTGTGGGAACAATGTCTCCGCTGCATTACAAACGTTGAAGCGATCTGCAATACCTTTCCTCACATCTTCATGGGAATTTTGTCATAACGACTCATGCTCCCCGACGCCGATCGTGCTGGATTGTCTCAAGCTCTGCAACGCCCGAAGTCCGGAAAAACCTGAATTAACATAATCTGCCAGCATGTCCAATCGTCGGCGATGCAATTTCATCATGATCGGAGCTGAAAACATCGTCCAGCAGCTTTCGAAGCGAGCCAATCCACCTTGTTTGTCCATTGCCTGGCGTCTAAGATGGAATTGCCTCTGCGGTGTTCGTTATGAATCGTATGCATTCGGCGGACCTACAATCACCTGCTTTGGGGACCAATTTTGAATCGATCTGGGGCTTGCAAGCCCGCCAGCCTACGGTGATTCGTCAGGCGAACCACCGTTAACCGTAGTGGGATCCAAAAACCAGATACGAGGTCCCCTCCTTACCAAGCGGGTTCCCGAAAGCGATTCAGACGGCACAGGTGGAGGTTTTTTCTTTTTTTCCAGAATATTTCCGAATCTGAGCTCAGTAATCCGCGCAAATTCTGGCCAATTCAGCCCCTCGATCAGCTCATTTTCAGGCAAATTTTCCCTTCAGCCACTAAATTTTTTCTTGACTGAGTCTGAGAACAGCTGTGAGAAGGAAAATAACTTTTAGAAAATCAATGACTTGCTGCACTACCCCGGCTGTCACAAGGTTGTCAGCAATTTCCCGATTGACTCTCCAATCTCATTCGGTAATGTACCCGCCATGGGAATTCGGGATCGCATCCTTCATTGGACTCGGGAATGAATCCATTGCCTGAATCTGATCGATCAAAACTGTTTCCCTCGGGTCTGACTTTGGATCAGAACCGTGATGATGGTTCCGTTTTGACAGAAATCGCCCCGTCGGTAAGTTTCCGATTCATCACTGCTAATAGCACCAGGCGGCCTTTCTCCCAGGCCGAATCGATCGTCTTGCGTTGACGCATGACTCGCCCCCCGCTTGGAACCGAAGTGTTTCCACGGGTAGCTGTGGCGATGTCACCGAAACCACGACTTGGCCGACCGTTTCGCAATGCGACAGGGAAGTTGCGGAATTCAGCCGCACGGATGCGGTTTCTTGGATCGTTGGAGGCGGAATTCGCTTCCCCGCCTTCATCGGGCGAAATGTGACAGACTGTGCCAGGTCCGTGGGGGCCTGCTCTGGCAAGGACGCCTCCTAGGCCTATTCTGCTATCGACCCGTCCACGGATTGGATGGGTCGATAGTGTTTTTCCGCCAGGTCATGACTAGCCCAACGACAATCACCATTCCCAAACGCTCAGAAATTGCCTTCTCGCACTACAATTGTCTACGACAATCAAAATGATTGTGGATGTCATTCGGGTCGGAGTTCTGGTTCATGCCGACGAATTTTCTCGATCTCGCCCGAGAACGGGTTGTGATCCTCGATGGCGGGATGGGCACAAGCCTCCATCGTTATAAGCCCAGCAATGCGGACTGGGGCTATTCCCCGTCGGGCAAAACCCTGATGAATCTCTCCGATGCTCTGGTGGAAACCCATCCGGAGTGGATTCGGGAAATTCACGCCGGCTTTTTTGCCGCCGGATGCGACGCAGTCGAAACCAACACGTTCAATAGCAACCGCATCGGCTTGGCTGAATTCGAGATGATCGACCGGCTGGAGGATCTCAATCGAAAAAACATCCGGTTGGCAAAAGAGGTGGCGGCGGAATTTTCCCGCCCCCATCAGCCGCGCTTTGTCATCGGCTCGGTCGGGCCCGGGACAAAAATGCCTTCCCTGACCGATCCGGGCATCACCATCGACTTTGACACTTTAGCCGATGCCTACCGTCCGCAGCTCGCCATCATGATCGAAGAGCAGGTCGATGCCATTCTGATTGAAACCTGTTTTGACATTTTGCAAGCGAAATGCGTGGCAATCACCGCGTTGGAAGAAATGGCCCGGCTGGGCTGCAAGCTGCCCTTGATGGTTCAAGTGACCATCATGGAGCAAAGTCAAAAAATGTTGCCTGGTACGGATATCGCCGCTGCCCTGGTCACCCTGGAAGCAATTCCGGGGATCGATGTGATTGGTATGAATTGCGCGGTCGGTCCCGATTTGATGCTTTCGAGTATCAAGCATCTCAGCCAGCACTGTACGAAATTGCTGAGCGTATTGCCAAACGCCGGGCTGCCGGAAACTCGCGGCGATGAAACCTACTTCCCGCTGCAACCGGCGCAACTGGCCGACTGGCTGGAGCGATTTGTTCAAGAGTTTGGCGTCAATATCGTTGGCGGCTGCTGTGGAACGACTCACGAACATTTACGGGCGGTTGTCGCCAAACTGGCCGGCTGCAAACCTGCAACGCGACATCCCGTCCGCGTGCCGATGGTGTCGAGTCTGCTAGCCGCTCAAGAACTTCAGGTGGAACAACGACCGCTGCTGGTGGGCGAACGGACGAACACCAACGGCTCAAGAAAGTTCAAGCAACTGCTGGAAACCGAAGATTGGCATGGCCTGGTTGAAATGGCCCAGGAACAGGAACGAGAGGGGGTCCACGTTCTGGATGTCTGCGTGGATTATGTCGGCCGGGACGGCGTCCGCGACATGAAGCAAGTGATTAAGCGTTACAATGAAGTTTTGACGAAGCCGCTCATGATCGACAGTACCGAGGTTGCGGTGATCGAAGCCGCTTTGAAACTTTGCAGCGGCAAACCAATTATCAACTCGATTAACCTGGAAGATGGCCGGAAAACCCTGGACCCGAAGACGCGACTGGCCAAAAAATACGGTGCAGCACTGGTGGCCTTGACGATCGATGAACAAGGTCAAGCCGACACGGCCGAGTGGAAGTTCCGGGTAGCCAAGCGAATTTATGACATCGTCGTTCACGAATATGGAATTCCACCGACCGATTTGATGTTTGATCCGCTGGTATTTCCCGTGTCGACGGGGCAAGAGCAAACCCGCCGCAGCGCGATCGAAACCTTTGAAGCGATTCGGCGAATCAAGCAAGAACTGCCAGGAGCACTGACGCATATCGGGCTGAGCAACTGCAGTTTCGGGCTGAATCCATATACCCGACAGGTGGTCAACTCGGTGTACTTGCATTACGCCATTGAGTACGGCCTGGATTCGGCCATTCTGCATGCCTCGAAAATTCTGCCCCTAGCCGCGATCGACGACAAGGGCAAGGAACTGGCCCGGCGGCTGCTCTTTGATGAGCGTGTCTTTGATTCGGTGGGCAATTGCATCGAAGATCCTTTGCAATTGCTGATCGAGCATTATGCGGACAAAAAATCGACGGCGGCAAAAAAAGCAAGCCTGGGAGAAACCGTCGAGGAACGGCTCAAACAAGCGATTATTCAGGGGCGGAGGGAAAGCCTCATCGCCGACTTGGATGCCGCTCGTGAGCGCTATTCCCCGTTGGATATCATCAACAAAATTTTGCTCGATGGGATGAAGGTGGTCGGGGATTTATTCGGTTCGGGTCAGATGCAATTACCGTTTGTATTGCAATCGGCGGAAGTTATGAAAGCTGCAGTCGCGCATCTGGAAAAATTCATGGAAAAAGTCGAGGGGCAGGAAAAAGGCAAGATCGTTCTCGCCACGGTCAAAGGCGATGTGCATGACATCGGCAAAAATCTCGTCGATATTATTCTGACAAATAACGGTTACAAGGTTTATAACCTCGGAATCAAACAACCGGTAGAGAATATGATCGCCGAGTACCAGAAACGACAAGCCGACGCGATCGGAATGAGTGGCTTGCTTGTCAAATCGACGGTGATCATGAAAGAAGATTTGATCACCCTGAATGAACGCGGGCTGAACCCCCCGGTAATTCTCGGCGGAGCCGCATTGAATCGCCGCTATGTCGAAGAAGATTTGCGGGCATTGTATCGCGGACCGTTGTTTTACGGGGAAGATGCTTTTGCCGGCTTACGCATCATGGATCAGATCGTCGCCCGAAAGAAAATCGAGAACGTCGGCAGTGCCGCGATCAAGGGAGTAATGTCTGCCAGTCAGCGGCCGGCACCGATTTCACGAACAGCATCATCCACGCCTGGATCGACACTTGCGGGCAGTCATCACGACGATGGCGGCTGCTGCCCGGTGCATGACCTTGCAGCGCGACGAAGCAAGCAGCGGTCACCGAGCTTGGCACCTGCACCGAATCGGCCCCGCCCGCCATTCTTGGGCAGCCGGGTTCGCACTGATTTCGACGTGGCCACAATCTTTGAGTATCTCAACGAGTTGACACTTTTCAGCACGCAGTGGGGGTTCGTCAAAGGCGGAGTCAAACCGGCAGATTATCGGCGCCAGATCGAGGAAACCGCCCGGCCCGCCCTGGCCCGACTCAAAGCCCTTTGCCTCAAAGAACAGATTCTGCAGCCGGCGGGGACCTACGGATACTTTCCCGCCGCATCCGACGGCAACAGCCTGCTGGTTTTTGCACCAGACTGCTCCACCCTACTACAACAGTTCCATTTTCCCCGGCAAGATTTTGCCGATCATCTCTGCCTCGCTGATTATGTGGAACCGCTGCAAGACGGCCGACCGATCGATTACGTGGCCTTCATGGCTGTGACGGTCGGTCCCGAGGTCAGTCGCCGCTGCCAAGCCTTGTATGCCGCCGGACACTATCAGGATTATTTGTTCCTCCACGGTCTCGGCGTCGAGTCGGCAGAAGCCCTCGCAGAATATTTTCATCAGCAATTGCGGCGGGAATGGGGCATCGACGGCGACGATTCCCCGGAAATTCGCAAGCTCTTCAAAGGACATTACCGTGGCCGCCGCTATGCCTTCGGTTATCCGGCCTGTCCGAATCTCGAGGATCAAATTGGCTTATTTGAACTGATCGCGCCACAACGAGTCGGGATTACCTTGACCCAGCAATTTTTGTTGGAACCGGAACAATCTACCACGGCGATTGTCTTCCATCATCCCCAAGCAAAATATTTCAATGTCGAGCGAAGTGCGGCCTGTACCGTCCCGGAGTGAATTGCTCACGTTTATACGGCTGTGCAGTTCATCCTTGTCTGGATCGCCACACCTCCGGGCCGATGCAGGATGACAGGAAATCGCGGACTCAGTTCTTTCCGAGATATTGCGAAGCGGCAGAGAACGATGAGCTTTGATCCGGACAACGCGATCGTCATCGACCGGCTTCGGGTGCACTATGGCGATTTTGTCGCCGTCGATGGTCTCAGCCTGGAGATCCGGCGGGGAGAATTATTCGGGCTGCTCGGCCCCAACGGAGCCGGGAAATCAACGACGATTCGCGTGCTGATCGGCCAACGGCGACCGACGGCCGGCAGCGTCCGTGTCCTCGGATACGACGTGGTGCAAGACTGGGCGGCGATCAAACCTTGCTTCGGTTACGTCCCGGATCGTGAAAATCACTTTGAAGAATTTACCGGCCGACAGAATCTGGAATTTTTTGCGGATCTTTATGCAGTATCGAGGACTCGTGTTTCCGAGTGTTTGAAGCTCGTCGAGCTCGATGATGCCGCTCACTTGCCCGTCCGGGGCTACTCTTTGGGGATGCGGCGTAAATTGCTGCTCGCTCGAGCCCTGCTGCACGAACCGCCAGTCCTTTACCTCGACGAACCGACCGCGAATCTGGACATTCACTCGGCTGGAGTCGTGCGGCGAATTCTCCGGGAACGAGTCGCTTCCGGGGCGACCATTCTGCTCACCACTCACGATATGGAGGAAGTCGAAGCGATTTGTGATCGAGTCGGGATCATGTGCCGGGGTCGCCTCGTCGCTTTGGATACCCCGCTCGCCTTAAAGACCGCCCACACCGAGCGTCGAGCCGATGCCGAAACATTGCGGGGCGAACGGTTTGTCTTTGATCTCGATGATGTTGGTGAACGGCAACGCTTGGCCGAACTGATCCGCTCTGGCAACATCGCCACCCTGCGAACACGCGAATTCAATTTTCATGCAACCTTTCTGAAACTGACGGGGCAAAACTTCGATTGAGCCTTACGCGGCTCCAGCTGGACGTGCCGGTCACCTGAATCGGTTCCAGGTGGTTGTCACAGCCGTTGCCCTGGCTCGGAACAATCCTGGCCGCTGTCACCCGGCAAACGTTCCCACCTTAGAATGTGCCACCCCTTCACCGCGGAACAGGAACCATCCGCCACGAAAGCACCTGTCCCGATTCAGCCCGAATTTGCGAAAACCTGCAAACAGAGATTCGGGTGAATGAGCCGACGACTTCCGCGATGTTATTCGGTCGCCAACCACCGCGAAGTTGCCGGGCAAAATTCAAGAATTATTCCAGGCGAAACAGCTTTTTCAATGCTTCCAGGAGTGTCCCGCTTTGCCCTTCCCGACTGGCTTCTTGAAGTGCCGCGATCGGCCCGTGCAGCAATTTATTTTGAAAGAGTCGAAAATGATATTCGATCAACTTGCGTTCTTCCTGAGTAATCTTGCCGTTCAGTTTCGGCAACAATTGATTCACCACCTCGGAGCGGAGCTTATCCAGTTCCGCAGTCAACTGACCGATGACTGGCCCACTCCGCCGCCTGTTCCATTCTTCAAGAAACCGTTTCACCTCGCTGTCAATGATCGCTTCCGCCGGTGCAATGTGCCGTTGCCGGCGGGCGATTGTTTGTTCGCGAATCCGCGTCAGATCGTCGATGTTAAACAAGCAAACCTGATCGCCATCGTGAATCGCCGGGTCGAAATCCCGGGGAACTGCAATATCCAGAATAACCATCGTCCCATTGCGGCGGGGAAGAACCCGGCTGTTAAATCGAGCTCGGGGCATAATCGGCTCGCTAGCACCAGTCGTGCTCAGCACAATGTCGGCTTCGATCAGGGCGTCGTCGAGCCTATCCCAGGGGACGGGCTTACCGCCACAGGCAGTCGCAACTTCAACCGCTTTTTGCGGACTGCGGTTCGTCACCAGGATCCGCCCGGGTGCCAGGGCTTGCAGGTGTTTTAATGTCAGCCGAGCCATTTTCCCGGCCCCGATAACTAAAACGGTCTTATCTGCAAAGTGATCAAAGACTTGCCGGACATAATCGACCGCCACACTGGACACCGAGACATGCCCGTGAGCGATCCCGGTTTCCGTGCGAACTCGTTTCGCCGATGCCAAGGCATGCTGGAAAAGCGGATTCAGGAGGGAACCGGTGCAGCCAAGCTTCCGGGAAAGCTCAAATGCTTGCTTGACTTGGCCTGCAATCTGCCCCTCGCCGACGATCAAACTGTCAAGACTTGCCGCGACCCGGAACAGATGCCGAACTGCCGCTTCATTGACAAACTCATAAAGATGTTCGCCGACCAACCGGCCCGGCAAGTTGTGGCACTCCGCCAGAAATTCCGCCCCCAACTCCAGGTCAAACGGTTGTTCCTCCAGGCCACGCGCGAGATACACTTCCACGCGATTGCAGGTCGACAAAAGCACAACTTCCGCGCCAAAGCGAGCCGCGAGCTCCGAAACCGCCCACTCCTGTTTGGCTGGATCGAATGCTAATTTCTCGCGAATTTCCACGGGAGCCGTGCGGAAATTGCAGCCGATGGCGCGTAAATTCACTTGCCACCTCCCGTCGCAAACGGGTGGGCAGAAGCAAGCACAAGAACCATGATGGCAAAGACGAGCAACGTCAGACGAGCCAGACGCCGCCCCGGTACATGCGTCGCATACCGCAAGTACAGCAACACAAGAAACACTAGCCACAGGCCGATCGTGCCCAGCACCTTCACCGACAGCCAGTTCTCCGCAAGATCGTGATACTGCCGCAATAATACTCCGCCAAGCAACAATCCGACCGTCAACATCGGAAATGCCAGATTAATGGCTCGCCGATTCATCTCTTCCAATCGCTCGAGACTCAGCAATTCGATCCCCACCAACGGGTTTGCTTTCGCCCGCAAACGACTGGCTTGAATCAAATACATCACACTGGCGAGAAAACCGACGCTGATGCCGACAGCGGCGAACAATAAAAACATCCCATGCATAGCCCCCCAAAAGCGGTCACTGATCAACCAGGTCGGCATCGCCAATGTGCCCGTCGCCGGCAAATCGGTCGTCATGAATAACGACAACCCCACCAGACCCAGAACCACGGGCAAAACGAAAACCGCCCACGCTTGCCGAGTATGATGCAGCGATCCATACAGGCCGAAAATCGCCAGCACCCATGCCACGGACAGTAACGACCCCGAAGGTGTCGACGCATCCGGTTGATGATAAAGCAAATACGCCGTATGCGCGAACAACCCGGCCGCACCGAATGCCAACGCCGCATACCGCAGACTCGGCCACGGCCAACGCAATCGTGTCAGCTCCAAAACAAGCGCGCACAGATAGCTCAAGCCAAAACATGCGTAGGTGATGTTTGGCAAAAGACCCGACACGGCAGGCTTATCCTCGAGAGACAATCAACATATTCCTGATTATAGCGAGTCCGCCACCGCTGGTGGGGCAAAGCCCTTGCTTGACTGCTGAAACTCAGGACTCCTGGTCACCCGCTTCAACCGACGCCGCGCTGACAATTTTCAACATCTTGTCGCGAACCGGACCGTAACCATACCGGCGTAATGCCTGCAACCACTTCCACCTCGCGAAATCCCGCAGTAATTCGCCTCGGCGGCGAGAATTCCGAATCTGGGCACGGACGTGCGGGCGAACTTCTGCCAACAACTCAAGCCAGCGGTGAAATGACTCATCAAAATCTTCGGCCAGCCTGTCTCGGATCTGCAGAGCCAGTGCTGGTGCAACGCCACCCGTGCTGACCGCCACGGTTAACCGCCCCTGCTGCAAAGTCGCCGGGAAATAAACATTGCCCCGATCGGGCTCAGCGGCATCACAAATCCATAGCCCCCGCGCCAAGGCGTCTGCCACCACCACCTGATTCACCGTTGCGGTCGCCGCCGCAATTACCAGCGACGCCCCGGTCAGCACCTCGGCGGAATACTCGCCTTGCCACCACTCCCCATGCGATTCCGGAAACCATTCTGGCCGCGGCTGGGGAGCCACCATGCGAATCCGCGCTCCTTCCCCCTCGACTGTCTCCAGTTTTCGCCGCGCCACGCTCCCTGCACCCACAATCACCACCAAAAAATTACGAATGTCAAGAAAAATTGCTAGCATTGTTGCAAAAAAGACCTATGAATTACTTCCAGAAATTGTTTTTATCACAGATAACATAATTTTCCCGGAGCTGAGGCCCCGTTTTACACTTTTTCTTGCGAGACAAAATCCTGACCGTTGTCGCTCAATCACTGAATTACCATCGATGACACCCGGCTCTTGACCAATACCAAACGGGGGATATACCCGATGGCAGGGTTGCCATGACACTGATTATATCGTAAGAATGCTCGGTACCGTGAACAATCATAACGCCCGCCTCAAGGATCTATCATGAATTACTTGCTCCAACGCCAGCATGACTTGCTCCGCAGTTACAAGACCGCCGCCATCGATTCCATGCTGATCACCAATCCGGTCAATGTCCGATATCTGACCGGTTTCACCGGGGATTCGAGCTATTTTTGGCTGAGTCCAAAACAATCGCTGATGATCAGCGATGCCCGCTACGAACAACAACTCCGGGAAGAATGTCCGGATCAAGCCATCCACATTCGCCCTCACGACAGAACCATGCCGGAAATTGTGGGCGAAGTGCTCCCGAAACTCGGGGCCCGCTCCGTCGGGATCGAAGCCGATCATGTCACCCTGGCACTCCGTGAGCAACTGGCCGAGTACGCCCCAAAACTGACCCTTGTCCCGCTCCTCAGCCCGGTCACACTCTCACGGGCCGTCAAGGATCCCTCGGAAGTCGAACAGATCCGCGAAGCGATTCGCCTGGCGGAACGAGCCTTCCGAATGTTCGTGGTCCTGATGAACGAATCCGACACGGAACGAGAGCTGGTCGACGCTTTGGAAGGTTACCTGCGGAAAACCGGAGCAAAAGCGAGCGCCTTCCCCCCGATCGTGGCGGTCGGCACCCGCGGGGCGCTCCCCCACGCCACTCCCACCGCTCGCAAACTTGGGCAAGCCAGTAAAGTGCTGATCGACTGGGGTGCTGACATCGGTTACAAATCGGACCTGACACGAACCATCCGCTCGCCGTTCGGCACCAACCCGACCCGCCGAAATAAGCAGGAACGAACCGGCTATGATCTCGAAGAACTGCACGACCTGGTGTTAAAGGCACAGGAAGCCGCCGCGGCTGCCGCCCGACCGGGCGTTCCTGCTCATGATGTCGATGCCGCCGCTCGCAAAGTGATTGCCGATGCCGGCTACGGTGACTTCTTCATCCACGGAACCGGTCACGGCATCGGTCTGGAAGTCCACGAATTGCCGCGAATTCGGAGCCGTTCCCCCGATCAACTCCAAGCTGGCATGGTCGTGACCCTCGAACCCGGTATTTACATCCCCGAGTGGGGCGGCGTGCGAATCGAAGACGACTTTCTAATCACAAACGAGGGAGCAATTCGCCTCTCGACGCTGCCACGAGAACCGGTTTTGCTAGGATAACGGGATCATTTTGCGGCCAGGTGTCTTTCTCGGAGGCAATAAACGGCCGCTTTCCCCGTTATCCCGGCAACCGAGGACTCTGCGGTGGCAAACGAAACAGCCGCGGGCGAGCCCCGCCCCTTCGACGTGAAAACGGTCGCGTTTCTGATCGAGTTGATGGCCAAGCACGACCTTGCCGAAATCGCCTTACAAGAAGGCGAGCAAAAAATTCGCCTCCGCAGATCCCTGCCGCAACACCACCTGCCGCCATCGCTCTCCGGAATGACGGCGTCGCCACCGGTACCGGCCGCTATTCCCGTCAGCCCCGCTGCCACTCCCCCGGCCACGCCAGCGACGCCGGCTCCGACCACTCCCCTCAAAGAAATCAAATCCGAGATGGTCGGTACGTTTTATAGCCGCCCAAAACCGGATAAACCCGACTTCGTTCAAGTCGGCACCGCCGTCAAACCGGATACCACACTTTGCTTGATCGAAGCCATGAAAATCTTTAACGAAATCAAGGCCGAATGCAGCGGGATTATCCGGGAAATCTGCGTGAAAAATGGGGAACCAGTCGATTTCGGAACAGTGCTGTTCCGCATCGAACCGCAGGTGTAATTTGCCATCCTTGAAGCTCGGCCGCCGAGCTTTCGCCGGGGAGTTCCGACCGTCACCGGCGTTGTCAAGCAACGACCAGAAAATTTGCCAAGCCGTATCCTGGGTGACTCATGTTTCAACGGATTCTCGTGGCCAACCGGGGTGAAATCGCACTCCGGGTCATCCGAGCTTGTCGGGATCTCAACATCGAAGTGGCAGTGGTCTACTCCGAAGCCGACCGCGATGCCGCTTACCTTCGCCTGGCCGATCGCGCCATCTGTATCGGTCCCGGCCCGGCCAGCGAAAGTTATCTGAAAATTCCCCGGATCATCGCCGCGGCGGAAATTGTTAACGCCGATGCGATTCACCCAGGGTACGGTTTTCTTTCCGAGAATCCGCATTTTGCTCAGGTTTGCCGCGATTGCAACATCGAATTCATCGGTCCCCCCGAAGAGGCGATGCGCGAAGTCGGCAATAAAGATCGGGCCAAGCAACTCGCGAAAAAAGCCAAAGTCCCGACGGTGCCCGGCAGCGATGGCCTGATCACCAGCGACGAGGAAGCCCTCCGGTTTGCACAGCAGGTCGGTTACCCCGTCCTGATCAAAGCCGCGGCCGGGGGCGGCGGTCGAGGAATGCGTGTTGCCCGCAACGATGTCAGCCTTATCTCCGGGCTAGCCCAGGCACGCCAGGAAGCCGAGGCCGCCTTCAAGGATGGCTCCGTCTATCTCGAAAAATACCTGGACCGACCCCGTCATATCGAAGTGCAGCTGCTCGGCGACAAGCATGGCAACGTGATCCACCTGTATGAACGGGATTGCTCGCTGCAACGTCGCCATCAAAAGTTGCTGGAAGAATCACCCGCCCCGAACCTTCCGGAAAAAGTCCGGGACAAAATCTGCGATGCCGCCGTCCGCCTGGCCAAAGCCGCCAATTACTACTCGGCCGGCACCTGCGAATTTCTTGTCGATCAAGACAACCAGTTCTACTTCATCGAGGTCAACGCGCGGATTCAGGTGGAACACCCGGTCACCGAGCTGGTGACCGGAGTCGACTTGATTCAGGAACAGATTCGGATCGCCGCTGGTGAAAAACTTCGGTACACGCAAAAAGAGATTCAACTTCGCGGTGCGGCGATCGAGTGCCGGATCAACGCCGAGGACCCGGCGCATGACTTCCGCCCCTCGGCGGGTACCATCAGCAAATGGCAGCCCCCGGGTGGGCCAGGGGTGCGACTCGATACCCACGTGGTCAGCGGCTACCGGGTACCCCCGAATTACGACAGCATGGTAGCAAAGCTACTCGTTCACCGGCCGACTCGTACGGAAGCGATCGCCAGCATGCGGCGAGCCCTGCGAGAGTTCGTGGTCGAGGGAATTCACACCACGATTCCTCTGCACCAGGAAATTCTCACGACCAGCGCTTACGTGGAAGGCACCGTGGACACCACTTACATCGAGCGAGTGCTGCTCGCGGGCGGAGCCTCGGCCGACAAGTAAATTGGCTTGGCCACCATTGTTGCAGATTGCAACAGTTCCTGTTGCAGCTTGAAACGATGCCACGGCCCTCAGCGTCTGATCGATAACACGTCCCAGTCAAAAATCGTTACCAGGTTTGTAGCCGTAAAATCATTTCTAGCAATGCCTTAAAGAATCGGCACCAAGAAATTTGCATTTCACCCGTGCGACTGGCATTGCAAATGCACTACTCTATGACAGTGTGGTTTGCGAGTCCCACACGGATGATGAATAACTTCCCCGAACGGGCACGTGACTAGTGGGGTATGCGAGTCCCCCGCCGAATCACGTGCCTCATGTCTTTTGATCTGTTCCCAATTTCAACTTCTCAGCTTCGCAATCGGATCTGAAATCACACTGTGAAACTGCTGTTACGGGATGACTGGTATAAAAAAGCGGTGAGGGGTTGCGGTCAACTGAAATGAGTGTGCTGCGGTGGCTAGTCAATCATGAGAGGAGACAACTATCGAGAAATAAAATCGGGGTAGTGATCTTCCGATCCACCACCCCTGAGTCTTCGAGTTACTGATTAACTCAAATGATCCACGATCAGCAATTATTCGAGGCTGACGACTTCAGCACCGTTCGGGGTGAGAATTGCTTCGAGGAAGTTGCCGATTTGACCGCCAGAAGGGGTAGGAGGGTTACCAGTCAGAACGGTGTAGGAGATCGAGCGAACGCTGCCATCCACGAAGGCGAACAAGACACCGGCAGGATAGGGGTTACCGAAGTGATCGTTTCGTGAATCACCGCCGTAGCCAACATCACGCCCTGCCTCTGTCAAGATGTTCTGCGTCATGGGAGGAAGAACAAATGCACCCCAGCCGCGAGCATTCGCAGAGCCGTCGCTGGGCAGAGTCGGAAGAGTTCCACCGGCGGTGGCACGATCAGTAATCGGTGCATCATTCGCATCCAGATTGTATTGAGCCGGACTCATCCGTTTCACACCAACGATGACCGTGTTGCTGGTACCATCAGGGTAGGAGAACATGCCCAGGGTACCCGTTTGTTGAGCCGTAGTCGTACTCGGAAGAGTGATGCCATACAACGCACAAACATTGACGGCATAATCGGTGGCAGGTCCAGAGTCTA
>Ga0209017_10000482_pt1 | contig 39038 bp, 21 predicted proteins | sample YNPBryunderm2012_FD_185812 | JGI IMG/M metagenome (GOLD analysis project Ga0209017, IMG submission 185812) | Anoxygenic and chlorotrophic microbial mat microbial communities from Yellowstone National Park, USA - YNP Bryant MS undermat 2012... ...
GAAGATGGGATCGGCAAGCCATGAGCGTGAAGATCAAAAAAGGCGAAGCGCTCTCGAATTTGAGCATGACGCCGATGATCGACATGGTGTTTAATCTGCTGATTTTCTTTTTGGTGGCCACCCGGTTTGCCGAGGAAGAGCGGGAATTGGAGGTCAATTTGCCGGACGCCTCGGAGGCCAGGCCGCTGGTTTCGAAGCCACGCGAACTTTTTATCAATATTGACCGGCAAGGCCGCTATTTCGTTACCGGCCGAGTGGTCTCGATCGAGGAGTTGGAACGGATTTGCCGACGGGCCGAAGCGAGCAATCCCGGCCGAGCCTCGGCCATCATCCGGGCGGATCGAGATTGCCGATGGCAGCCGATCGTGGCCGCCATCAACGTCTGCAAAAAAGCGGGCATCCGAGACTATCGGGTGACCACTCGGGAAACTCCTCCAGCCGCCTCCGCCCAGCCTCCCCCTGCTCCCTCAGAGGCTGTCCCGAAATAGGCAGTGGGGCGGCGGCCCCGATCCCGGTGCCAACTTTTCTGCTTTATCCAACGGCCGTTGTATTTAGTTTGACTGTATCTCCCCCTCCGGACCCTACCAGTTGGAGGGGCTAATCGGATCGCATTTTCGCCGGGGAATAGACGCACTCAATGTGAGTCTGGGTAGTTTGGAAAATCTAGATAAATTCTGGATAGAATAAAAACCGACCCGACTGGATTCCATGCTGAAACTCTCTCCCCAGCCCTGGCCCCCTTCCCTTGGGAGGAGCCAGCCGGGCAGATCCAGTCAAATTAGGTCTTTGCCACTCTGTGGGAGGCCGGTGGGTGGCGGCGTGCGGCTCGAAACGGCTTTCCGGGACCGCCTCTAATCCCCCGCCATGACGATTTGCTCGCCAAGCGAGGCCCCTGGCCGACTGGCCCCGCCCACCCCCGGCTGCCCAACTATTGAGATGGCCGTCAGCATGGCGGTCCTTTCTGGGGGCGAACGCCCCCACCCCCCGGCTACCCAACCCAGCCGACCTCCAAGCGATGGGGTATATTTTTTTATCTGGGTGGGTTGGGGTCTCGGGGGCCGTACCGGCCCCGATACTCCGAAACCGGATATTTTTGGGAGTTTTTTTGGAGTTTTTCTCGGACGGCCCGGCTCAAGTCGATCCCCAGCACATTGGCCATGGCCAGGGTGTAGCAAAGCACATCAGCCAATTCTTCGACCACCGGCTGAAGGCGGTCTGGTTGGGAAACCACCTGCCACGACTCCTCCGTGCTCATCCACTGGAAATGTTCCATCAGTTCGGCGGCTTCGATGGCCATCCCCATGGAAAGATTCTTCGGCGAATGGAACGGCCGCCAATCGCGCTCCTCGACAAACCGAGCCACCCACTCGCGCAACTGGGACAGCGTGGTATGCGCATCGTCGGCCATAGGTGGAGAACCTCATCCCAAAGAAAATTCCCTGAGGCCAACCATGGACTTTGGCCAAGGCTACGGTTTTTCAATATACCGCACTCGGTTGGGCGGAGCCAGGAGGATGAGAATCCTCGTCCAAAGGTCGAGGGCAGGGGCCTGTCTTTTAGGGAGCGGATGGGATTGTCCAGGGCGGCAGAGGTGGGGGCTTACTTGCCCACATGTTCGGGAGAGTGGCCGTAGAACAGTTCTCGCAGCAGGCCGTGTACCCGCATTCCGCCGCCGCAGCAGAGGAGTTTTTTCGGCAGGGTGTTTTGGAAGGAGGGGGCTGCCTGCTCCATAGCGGTTCGCACATCGTCGGCCAGGGTTTCCCAGACAGGCTGCAGGGTCCCGAACACTTCGTGAAACCATTCGATCTGTTCCGGGTTTTGCAGCAGGGCGTCGGCCTGGGCGTAGCTGATGCGGCATTGCTGGACCACGTTCCGAAGGCACTGATCCACCCCAAATCGCAGGGGCCGAACCCACAGGGAGTCACCCTGGCTGATGAGGATCATCGTATGCGATCGGCCCACATCCAATAGCGCCGTCAGCGCCGGCGGTTCTTTCGGCGGGCTGACCGTCTCGGTCCAGGCTGTCTCGGCCGAGGCCAGCTGCAGCTCGAAGGCTAGGCCGTTATACATCGCCACCGGACTGCTTTGCAGCGCCTGAACCGGCACGCTGGCCTGCCGGAAGACTTGGAGGATGCGGGCCGCAGGACCTCGTTTGACCCCCACCAGCAGCACGTTCTCTTTCAGGCCCAATCGGGCGGCCGTTTGCGGGTGCACCGGCGGCGGTCCCTCCGGAGAGTGGCTTTTGTCGCTTTCGCTCTTGCTGCGGGCCGATTCCCGTTCTATCTGCTTATCCCATGGCGAATGGTAATCCCAGGCGATTTCCTGCATCGGCATGTTGAGGCGTCGGCCCAACTCAAATTCCAAGATCTTCGTCTGTTTATTCCGAGGCAGATAGGGCAGGTGGAACATCCGGACAAACGTAAATTGCGACGGCAGGCTCAGGCAGATTTTGTCCCCCTTCAGCGGTTCCAGGCTCAAAAGGCTTTCCAGGGTCTGTACAATGGTATTGACTTGTTCTATTTCGTCGGCTTGGGCCAAGGAAACGCCATATGGAATCACCACCAGCCGATCCATTTCCACAGGGCTTTGCTCGTCCTCTTGGCGGAGTCGGACGGCTTTGACGGCCGAGTTGCCGATGTCGATCCCCCAGGCGGCGATGGGTTTGCGCTCTTTTTTCCAGGAGAAAACGTCTTTGGAAAACACGCCGGCCACCCGGGCGGCCAGCGAAGCCGATTGCCCCTTGGGCGTCAAGTCCATTTCCACTTCCGCCAATCCCAATGCTTGCAGGGCCAAGCCGCAGGCCGTCCACAACATCCCTGCCTGCCGCACCATCGCCTCTTGCGCCAGGCCTTCTGCCAGCCGGATGCGGCGGAATGGCCAAACCCATTCGACCGGACAGCCCAAAGGCCAGCGGGGAGCTGCGGCGGACCATTTGGGAAATGCGTTGGCCGGGCCTTGCTGCACCAGTGCCTGTCGCCGCTCCAGCCCCTTCTGAATCTGCTCCAGCGACGGATGGTGCGGCGCCATCTGAGCGAACCGACGGACCGCTTCGACCAATGTGGCATCGACCACCGGGCTATAGGCCAGGTCGTTCCAGAGCCAATCTGCCTCGGCCGCCTGGCGGCGCAATTGCCGAAGCGACTCATCCCGCAACTCTTCGGGCACCTGGTCCACCAGCCGAATCACTTGGCCGTACAGATGTTTCTCCATTCCCAGCCGCGCTTTCTGCCGAACCTTCTGGTTAATTTCCGCCAGCACCTGACGGGCTGTCGGATGTTCGGGCCGAAGCCGAAGCAGCTCCATACACTCGCCCATCAAGACCGGCAAAGGCTTTTTGTCTTTTTGCCCATTGAGGCAGGCCTCTAATTGCCGGATGCGTTCCAATTTCTCCTTGGCCTGGTGGAGCAAGGTTTCCGCTTCTTCATTACGGAGCCCGATCGGGATGGCCTCCAACAGCCCCACGATCGTCTCAAACTGGTTCGTCTGGGCCAATTGCTTGGCCTGTTCGATCTTCTCTTTGGCCTCCAGCACCTGCCGGAGCATTCCGGAACGCAGACGCTCCAACATCCGATCAGCCAAAGCCGCCAGCGGAGCCAGTTGGGAATGTTCGCTCCGCGGCAAGCGTTCCAACAGAGCCACCGCTTCGTCCAGGCGGCCGGTCTGTTCGAGTTCTTTGGCCCGGTTGATCTCGGCTTCGATCATTTCCTGGGCATGTCGGAGGGCTGTCGGCAAGTTGGCCCCGCATTGGCCGCAGTACCGCTCCGAGGCCGGTTCCAGGTGCCCACACTGGCAGCATGGCTCCCAAAGCCGAGTGCCGCACTGCGAACAAAACTTCTGGCTGGAGGAGTTTTCTTTTCCACAACGAGGGCACACAATCGAGCTGCCCGCCACCTGTTGGACCTCCCGGTTCGGCTCATCTTGTGCTGTAAGCATGGTCCGTGTTGCTGCTCCTAGAAGAATAGATTTCTGTCTGGCACTCCGTTTTCCAAAGGACCGCCTTACCCTCTCCCCTCCGCGGGAGAGGGTGGTTGGGCCGGAGGCATCGCCGAAGGCCAAACCGGGTGAGGGGTCCCTCCCCTGGCGGGAGAGGGTAAGGGTGAGGGGGCTATATTTCCCCCTTTTTTCCCCTTGTGTGTCATTCCCGCGAAAGCGGGAATCCAGTTGTTTCTTTCCTGGATTCCTGCGTGCGCAGGAATGACACAAGGTTCCCGAAATACCCGATGCACCGGGTCTGCCCGATGCTTTCTGGGTTCCCGCTTGCGCGGGGATGACGCACCGGCCTTTCCCCCGGCCCCCGTGCCGCTCTCTTGCGTTGGCGGCTTGGTTCGCCTTTTGGGGGTATTTCCTTCCCTGACGACGGTTCCTCATACAAGCAAGGCTGGGCGAGGCAGGCTCTAGAGAAAGCCGCCTCGCCCAGCAGGGTTAGTCTTTCCGAATGAGGGACTGGCCAGAGGATGGTTGGGCTAGGTAGCTAGCCGAGGGCCTCCGATCATCCTCCGACGATGGCCTTAGTCTTCAAACCGGCCCATCTTCTTGGTGGCGTTGGTGATGAAGACCCGGCTGGTGATTTCCGCCGCAGGCAGTTCCACCGTGGCGGTCCGATACCCACGACGCCGCAGGATGGCCGGATCGTTCGTCTGAGAGACGGGGAAGCCGGGGTTGAGGAAGCCGTCGCCGTCCAGGTCGGCGAACTCTTTTACCGACCCGTCGGCCATCAGGATGTTGCACGTAAGCTGCTTGCCCGACCCGTGGACAGCCAGCCAGTCGCGGGTGTCTTGCAAGTACGTTCCATTGGTAGCAGTCGGGGGCGGGCAATTGCCGGCCTGTTCACAGTCCAATTGCTTCTGGAGCGAAGCGCCGTCTTTACTGATCAACTTCACGTCGTCGCCATCGACATAGGCCGGGCCGTCGTTGAACGACTCGGTCAACTGATCGCCCTGCACCAGGTAGGTCTTCTCCTCGGTCGAACCTTGAGCAAAGGGGTCTGGCGTTGTCGTGCCAAGGATATACCGCCCATAATAGATAGTCCGGATGGCGATGGCTTCGTCGATGTCCCCGGGCGCTGCATCGCCCAAAAGCGGGATGGTCGAAGTGGGCAGCGGCGACGTGTCCAGAATCCGGCGGGTGAGCGGCCCCAGGGTTGTCCCAAGACCTTTGATCCCGTTTTTGTTGCCGCCATTGGGCAGACTATAGGGATTCCGGGCATTTTGGTCGCTCCGGTTTTCCAACCGGGGGCCGGTTCGCACCAAGTACCAACTGGAGGCATAGTTGGTGTTATAGCCTTGGCCGAAGAAGTAACGGGCCACCAACGAGGCACGCTCCTGGGTATTGGCGTCCGTGTTGGCAAATCCATCGTTGCTAGTTCCTGGACCTGTTAGACTGGTTCCCGGCCAGGTCGTGGACCCGCAGATGCCGCAGGTCAATCGGTCGGCAGGCGCACCTTCAGAGGGCTGAGTGGTATAAGCATCTCGGCTGATCAAATCGTTCAGCTTTTCGGTGGCCTTCAGGGGGTTGGAGGGGCAAAGCATCTCGCCGGGCTTGGCGGCGCCGGAGTTGACCAGGTCGGCCACCCAGCCCCAGGTGTCCGGGCAGCCGTCCCGGCGGAAGTCGAACGCCCCGGTGCACAAACGGGTTTGGGGATCGCGGTCGGCAAACATCTGCAAACCCAGGCCGAATTGCCGAAGGTTGTTCTTGCACGAGGCATTCCGGGCCGCTTCCCGCGCACGCACTAGCGCCGGCAGCAACAAAGCCACCAGAATCGCAATGATCGTGATCACCACCAACATCTCAATGAGAGTAAAACCCTTTTTACGCATGATCGTTTTCTCCTACAGGAAACAAGCGAACAGAAAACCTTAAAACACACCAAACCCCTTGACACGGCGTAGGAAAAACGCTAGGCTCACAGGCGTCAGCCTACGCATTTTTGGGCAAGCAGTTTTGTGGGGGGCTGCCAGGACCCACTTCCCCCTGGGACACATGAGCCTACGGATGACCCAGGCGGAAGGGGCAACCCCCATAGGCTGCTTGCTTTATTTTTGCCGAAGGATAGGGATGCTGCTGGATTTGATGAGGTCTCCTTGGATCCAAGGCATGGAAAAGACCAAAACCGAAACCCGTGTTTTTGGAACATTTCCGCCAAATGGCCAGGACAGTGTGCTGATTCCCGGTATCCAGCCGAAGACGGCCGGCCGGACTGGGCGGATGCGTCGGGCCGTCTCCGGAGAGGATTTTTCTCGGACTTCTCCTGCACTGTGCTCGGCTGATTCGGGAATTTCCACACACAACATATCCACCCATAAGGGCTGCTTTTCCTGCAAGGACCGCGGGATTTCTGGCGAAACCGGGCGGATACGAATCTGAACCATCTGAAGGGACTCGGAAGACTTGGCCTGGTGGACCGATTCCACTACGGCGCCAACCGCTACAGGACGCCGTCTGCCCTGAGGCAGCAAGCGTTCCAAGCGAGGGAGCAATTCGGCGGGGCGGTCCTCCCATTGCCAACGGGCCAACCATACCCGACTGGACTGCTGCAGCTCTGCCCAACCGAGCTGCCGGGCTGCCTCGGCCAAATCCCTTCGGAAAAGCACGAGCAACTGGCTTTCTTTCGGAGGCCGAAACCCAGCCAGTCCCGACTGGCCGAGCAGGTCCTCCAACCCACTGGCAGAAGCAGACGGATTGGTCGGCCCACCCACTTGCCCTTGCCGAAGGAACTGTTCGCTCAGCCGTAAGCCGGCCCGATCCACCAGGTTGATCCAGTCGCGGACCGCGCCGGCCAAGGCCTGCGCCCGCACCTTTTCACTGGGCTTATTTTGCTTCTGGGCGCCCGTCGGTTTGGAAGAAACCGTATTTGGCGGATGGGAGGACGTATCCCACGGAACAAGCGGCTTGATCTGCTGATAGAGGGTACGACCGGCCAGGACCACAAAGCCGGGTTCATAGGCCCCTTGCTCGACGATTTTGAGTAACTCGGCGGGTCCGCGCGCCCACCGATGGGCCAGCCAATCGGCCGCCATCTGCCGGGCCCATGGGGTAGGAATGGTCATGGCCAATCGCAGGGCGGCCAGGCTGAGCGACTCATCGGCAGCCGCTTCGGCCAACCCGGGCGACAACGGGCCTGCCAGGGCCTGCCGAAACTCAGCTTTCCAAAGGGTTTGGGCGATCTGACGGCCCTGAGCCAATTGATCTGCCGGACGCTCGGCCCCTTCCGGACACACAAGCACCTCGACCGCCTGGGCGCTCCAAAGGGCCAATTGGCGGAGGATGGCGGCCCGGACCGTCGGGCTGGTCCGCCCCGATTGCACTAGCACCAGATTGGCTCGGAAATGGTCCCATCGGCCGGGCACAAAGGTCTGCTCAATCTTCTGACGGACCGCGGCCGATAGTTGCGGCTGATCTACGTACCAGGCCAACTGCTCCTGAAGTTCTGGATCGGCCTGGTTGCTCAGGACCCGAAGGGCCTCCTGCTGGACGACTTGGGCCTGCAAGCGAACCGAATCGGTCAGCAGATTTTCCGGCCCCAAAACCGCCTGGAGCAGAAGCCGATCATGTGCGGGCCAGCGATGCTTGGCTAAAGCGCTCAGGACAGACCGCATGGCCAGGTTGTAGTCTTCGGTAGGTATTTGCCCGGCCAAAATCTCCCGGAGGGCCTGGGCGGCCCGGTCGGTGCGTTGGGCGGCCAAGGCGTCGGCCACGGCTTCCAGGATGGCTTGCGCATGACGGGAGCCGGCCGTCGAGCCTGCCGACCCGCCGCCGGACGTTTTTCCCTGCTTGTCCTGCCAGACCAAATCCACCAGCAAGTCGATCCATTGGGGATCGTTTTGACGCTGGGGGGCCATTTGCCCAATCGCCTCCAGCAGGCGCTCCGGAGCATATCGGCGGGCCAGGAGATAATGTTCGTCTTTCCACTGCTCGACCGAGGCGGGCAGATCCGCGCCCGGTTTGGGCTTGGCGGCGGGAGGCGACGAATCCTCCTGTTGGCCGTTCGGGCCGGTGTTTTGGCCGTTTGCCTCGGTGTTGCCGGAGGCGGAAGCCTCGGGCTTGGGTTTTCGTCGGGCAGCCCGCTGCTGAAGAATCTGCTCCTGCTCCTTGCGGCGCCGCTCCTCCTCTCGACGGCGTGCTTGCTCCTGCGCCCGGCGGGCCTCCTCTTCCTCTTCCCGCTGACGTTTTTCATACTGCGCCCGCCACTCCTCCTCCGACATGCCACCCCAACGGCCGGCATACCGAGAGGAAGCTCCCGATCCTCCTCCGCCGCCGCAGCCGCCGCAACCGGCCAACAGCACCAACATCAGGCCGATCAGCAGCCAAAGCAGCCTCCTAACCAAGCCGGAAGTTCGGGTTGCTCTATGGTATTTAGGATGCATCTGCGCTCCCGTCGCTCCTATTAACGCCGTGGATCCGGTTTGCCCGGTGGACCTCCGAAATGGAGGGGCATGCTTGTCGTGCCCGGTGGACCTGACAAGCAGGTCCCTCCAAAGGGCCCCCTCACCTGGCCAACCTGTCGGTTGGCCGGCCTCTCCCACGGAGGGGAGAGGCGAGTTGTTTCCTCTCCCGCGGATGAGAGAGGCGAATACGGGATTCCTGCTTACGCAGGAATGAACACGGTTGGTACTCTGAGACTACGGGGCGACGATGTCCCGCAACGACCAGCCGCTAAAAACCTCGTCCGGCGGCCATTCCACCTGGTTGTCTGCAAAACCATTTTGACCATTGGACATAAAGCCATTATTGATTAAATGATCCTCATTGAGGTCTTTGACCTGGCGGACGCTTCCGTCGGCAAACAGGATGTTGGCCTGTCCGCGATGCACCGGACCAAAGCCGCGATAGTCCTGGCGGGTGGCATTCCACCCGGCCCACCAGCCGTTCGGTCCCGAGCGGGGCGTGCCGGAAGCAAATGTCGGCGGCGTCATCCCCGGATTGCGGACCGGGCCGGTGGTGAAGGCTTTGGTCAGAAAACTGCCCGCCGGCCGATCACCCATCCCTTCCGATAATAGTCCCACCGTAGCCCCGCAGCCTAACAGAGGCACCAGAGAAGCCGGCACCGGCGAAGAGTCGATCAGCGCCGGATTGAGCGGCCCCAACGTCGAAGCCCGTGAGGCCAAAGACACCTCGCATGGGCTGCCCATCAGATTGCCGCTGGCATTCAGACGCACCCCGGTGCGAACCAAGAACCAACTGGCCGTATAGTTGGTATTGTAAAACTTTTTGTAAATCTCCCGTTCGACAAGCTGCGTGCGGGCTTCGCCGGGCGACAGATTGCGCTCGATGATTTGACGGCAGGGATTGACTAGCTGCGTCCCATCGGGCAACTCCTTGGGCGGACTGCCCAGATGATCGACGCAGGCCGCCAAACTGCCCGGTGAAGCGGTCAAAAGGTCCTGATACGTTTCCGTCAATTGGGCGGGATTGGACGGGCAAAGCATTTTGCCTACCGGCGTGCCTAGCCGAACCAAGTCGGCCACCCAGCCCACTTCCGTTACACAGCCGTCCCGATTCCAGTCCATCGCACCGGAACAAAACGTGCCATGCGTCTGCGCATGGGTCAAAAATCCCTGATAGAACTGTCGAAGATTGTTTTGGCAGGTGGTGGATCGGCTGGCTTCGCGAGCCGCATTCAGCGCCGGAAACATTAGCCCCAGCAGAATCGAGATGATCACAATGACGACCAACATTTCCACTAAGGTAAAAGCGGATCGAAAACCTTCGAGGTTTTTCGAGCGTACCGACACCAAGGCCGGTACGTCGTGCGCCAACGAGGCCCGCTGCCCCTTTGCGTGCGCCGACGAAGTCGGTTGCCCCTTTGCCGCCCATTCCGACATGAAGGATTTCACCGAATGTCTCCTTTCTCTGAGGCCTTTTTCTCTGATCCCTTGGTTACTCGCCCGACTTCCTCCGGTGGTTACTTGCTCGACTTTCTCCGAGGTTACTTGCCCGACTTTCTCCAACCCCATGGCCTATGCTTGCTCACCTGCCTGTTGGTGGCTGGGTTGTCCGATGGGCAGGGAAACTTGGTTTTCGATTGGGTCCGGAATTCGTTCCCGATCGACTCCCGAAGGATGGCCGTTGCAATAGGATCCTGCGGGGTGGGAATGGTTTCCTTGTGGTTGGATGTCCATTCGCCCTTATCATGGATCGTTTTCATTGTAGAGGACCGATATTAGCTTCCTGTTAAAAGGCGGTAAAAACTTTGTTAATTCCATGGAGGCAATTCCATTTGCTCAAAAACTTCTTTTTTGGTTTGCGGTAGAAAAAGGCAATCGGCGGTTGGCGAGTTTGCATCTTCTAGGGCGCCGAACAGGCGGGCGGACGTTGGATATATACAATTTTTTAGTCTCCCGAACTCATCCCATGACCTGGTAACGTTTTTGGGGCGGTGCGCCGAGCGCTATCCTCAGCTATCCTTGGCATTGAAACTGAGGTGCATTGTAGAAAAGCACGGTAAAGAGAGGATTAAAGAGATGTAAAAAGTTTGTTAAGGAAGAGGCCCTCTTTTTGGGGATCTTCGGACACCACTGCCCCCAACCGGCGGTCCTTGGCAGAGAGCTTCAGCGGCGCTGAGCTAGACCTATCCCAAAAGGCGAAAAGGAGTTAGCTCCGATTGAATACGTCCGACGACGTGGCCCTTCCCAAGAAGGGGGTTTGGCCCCCGAATTGGTTCCTCCGACGGATCATTGCCTGCTTTGAGGAACCTGCCTTTCCTGCCATGGGCCGAGGCAGGCAGAGCGCCCTTGGAAACGCACTCCTTCTGGGCGGCGTTCTGGCAGGCATAAGGCGGCGGCATGGCAAGGCAGATGGCCCGGCATTCGCCCTGACCCGGCACGCTGGCCTTACTCATGCCGGAGGGCTTCGATGGGGTCCATACGGGCGGCTCGGAGGGCCGGGTAAAGACCGAAGATCACGCCGATCGACACCGAAATTCCGAAGGCCACCGGCAGCGACCAGGGCACCACGACCGGCTCGACGGAGCGCACCAACTCCGGCAATTGGCTCATGGCCCGGGGGATGAGTTTTTCCATGGCCAGGCGCAATTGAAGGCTGATGGGTCGGCAGGTGAGGCCGCCCAAAATGCCGGCCAGTCCCCCTACCACCGAAAGGGCCACGGTCTCGATGAGGAACTGCCGGATGATGTCCCGGCGTTTGGCGCCCAAGGCTCGGCGGATGCCGATCTCCCGGGTCCGTTCGGTCACAGTGGCCAGCATGATGTTCATGATGCCGATGCCGCCCACGACCAAGGAAATCGCTGCAATAAGGCCTAGAAAGATAATGAACATAAGTCTTGTTGTCCGGGCCTGTTCGAGCAGTTCCAGCGGGATGACCACGGCGTAGTCTTCGATCCGATGATATTTGTCCAAGGTGGTACGCACCAAATCGGCCGTCTGCATGACGTTGGCCACGGTATCGACGCGGAGGGTGATTTGGCTGATTTGGACTTCTTCGCGTTCGAAGCTGCCCGGCCGGGCCGTGATGATCAGATCCCCGATCCGTTTCCACAGCGTCTGGATGGGGATATAGACGTCGCTGGCGAAATCTTGGGCAGCCAGCGAACCGCCGATGGCCGCGGTAGGCGAGCGGGGCTTCATCACTCCGACGACCACATAGTAGTCTTCATCGACATGGATGGTTCGGCCGAGGGGATTGCGATGTTGGAAGAGTTCCTGGGCCACTTCGGCCGACAGCACGCAATAGTTTTTTAGTTCCAGGCCGTCCAGTTCGCAGAGGAACCGGCCTTGGGCCACCTGGAGGCGGGTGATCTCAGCGTATTCAGGTGTACATCCAACCAGTCTTCCATCCACCTGCTGATCTCCATACCGGAACCGGCGGCGGATTTCCCGGATGGGGATGGCTCGGCGGATGGTGGGAATGGTGCTCTGCAGGCGGGCGTAATCTTCCCGGGTCAGACCATATCGCACGGTCCGTTGTTGCTGGAGGACGGCCATGGGGGGTTTCAGGGAACGGACGATGATATGATTGGCCCCCAGACTTTCGATCTGTTCCTGGGCCTTTCGGCTGATGCCTTCGCCGATGGCCAACAGCCAGATCACGCTGGCCACCCCGATGAAGATCCCCAAGACGGTCAGCAGGGACCGGAGCGGGTGAAGCCAAAGGCTTTTAAGGGCCAATTGCCAGGTACGAAACCACAGCAGGCTCATGGCCGGCTTCCCTCAGGACAAGCACTGGACATAGAGCCACTATGGGCCTCCTGGGGCCGCCCTCCGGAGGCCGATAGCACCACCGCACTGCCGGAGGGGGCGGCCAGTGCCGGATGGGGCTGATCGCTTTGGATTCGGCCATCCCGAAGCCGAACCAGCCGACGGGCACGTTGGGCCACATCCGGCTCATGGGTGACTAAGACGATCGTCTTGCCTTCCTGGTGGAGCTGGTCGATCAGGGCCAAGATTTCTTCGGCGGCGGCTGAGTCCAGGTTTCCGGTGGGTTCGTCGGCCAGGATGAAGGAGGGATCGTTGACCAGACTGCGGGCGATGGCCACCCGTTGCTGCTGGCCGCCCGAAAGCTGAGTGGGCCGATGGTGGAGCCGCTCCCCAAGGCCCACCTTTTTGGCCAGTTCCCGGCAGCGGGCCCGTGTTTTCGCGTTCCAGTTGCCGCTGTAATAGAGCGGGACTTCGATGTTTTCTAGCACCGTAAGCTGCGGGATCAGGTTGTAGGACTGGAAGATGAAGCCGATCCGGCAGGCCCGGAGTTCCGAAAGCTGGTTGTCGTTAAGTTTACTAATGTCCACTCCATCCAACAAGATGGTTCCCGAAGTGGGCCGATCCAGGCAGCCCAGCAGATTCAAGAGCGTGCTTTTGCCGGAGCCGGAAGCCCCCATAATGGCCACATACTCCCCCCGTGCGATGTCCAGACTCACCCCTCGGAGGGCATGGACTTCCACGCCGTCCATCGGATAGGTTTTCCAGACGTTTCGGACGGAGGCGGCCAGCGGGGTCATTTCTCGGTTTCCAGCGGGAACTTGGGCTCTTGTTTGGGCCGAAGGAGCGATCGGCCCGCCACCCACTCCGATAAACTGATGCTGCCGTCTTCGTCTTTATCCAGGGCGGGAAAATACTGGCGGAGGGGTTCGGGCAGTTCATCCCGGCTTAGTCGGCCGTCGGCGTTGCGGTCCAGCTTCCGGAACATTTCGGCGGGGCTCCGTTTGGCACTGGCAGAGGGCGATTTGCCTTTGGGTTTGGAGCGCTCCGGTTTTTCTCCCGTGGAGGTGGATTGGCTGGCCGGCGGTGGCATATCCGGCAAGGAAACCTTCTCCCGATAGGCGGCCGCATGAAGCACAACCTCTTCCCCTGCCCGAAGTCCTAACCGGACTTCGCCCGGCTGCTGAGGATCCGAACCTACCTGAACCTGGTAGGCAGTCCAGGGCTGGGTAGCCGAAGCGGTTCCCCCTTCCCCCGCCCGCAGCAGATGCCAAACGCCCGGCTCCGATTCCACCACATAGTGTTGATTGCCCACCACAAAAACGGCCTGGACCGGAAGCATCCGGGCCGCTTCCTCCTCCGTGCCCTCCGACGAAACACTCACCGTCGGCTGCACACCCCATTGCTGACCATCATACACCAAGCGAACCGCTTTGCCCTGATACTCAAAGACCGAAGGGGCCGTGATCGGCAGTCCCCCGCCGGGCAATCGCACGGTGGCCCGTTGGCCCGCTTCGGAAAGGATCGTTACTTGCCGGGACTCCCAACCGGCCTCGGTGCGCTGCAGCAGGAAGGCTCTGCCTGCAAATTGGAACACCACCGGGACAGGCAGTTCCAAAAGATCGCAAATGACCACGTTTTGGTCGTTCGACGGCCCGATCTGCACCAGCCGGGCTTCCCAACCACCCCCCTGGCGAACCACACAATAATATCGGCCCTGATGTTCGAAGACGGCTTGGATCGGCAGTTGCAGGACATCCTCCAGTTCTTCCACTCGGATATGGACCTGGGCGGTCAGTCCCGGTTTTAGCCCTTCCATGGGAGTCAGAATCTTCACAAAGGTTTCGTATTCTTTCACATCGCTGCGGAACCAGGAGCTGGGGGCTGGATATTCGCTCACCGAGGTAACTTCCCCTCGGAGCACGATTTCGGGAAAGGCATCCAGACGGATTTCGGCGGGCATCCCCACCCGAATCCGCGAAACACGGGTTTCGTTGACCCGGGCCTTTACCCGCATGTTCTTTGGATCAGGAAGACGAACGATCACTTGATTTTCTCGGACCAAAGTGCCTGGCTCGATGATGATATCCTGGCCGCCCTGGCCGGTTACGTTGGCATACACCACCTCGCCGGCCCGTTCGGCGTAGATGACACATTTGGCGATCTGTTCTTCGATCCGACGGAGTTGCTGGCGGTCCAGCTCATAAGCCTGGCGCCGAGCCGCCAGGCGGGCCTCGGCCGTCTTGATCTCGCTTTCCATCTCCTTGATCCGTTTCGGTTTCGTGTATTCCTGCAGGACACGGAGTTTCAGTTGGGCCGCCTCCAGCTCGTTTTGGGCCTTCTGGAGGGCAAAGCTTTCGGCTTCCAACTGCTGTTTGGTGATGTAGCCTTTAGCGGCCAAACGTTCACTATACGCGAGATTCTCTCTGGCCCGGCTCACCTCCTGACTGGCCAACAAAATCTCGTTCTGAATCTTCTTCTCCTCCAGCCGATACTGCCCTTCCAGATATTCTTTCAGATTGATTTTTGCCGTCTCCAGGGCATTTTGGGCTTCGGCCAGGAGGGCTTCGCTCTGGGCACAGGAAATCTCTTGTTTGGTACGCTCCGATTCCAACCAGGAGGAATCCAAGCGGACCAGAAAATCGCCTTCGTTGACATAAGTGCCTTCCGGCACGATGTCCAGGATCATGGTGCCGGCAGCCCCGCGGGACTGGACCTCACAGCGGACCTCATAGTTGCTGGCGCTTTCGACCGTGCCTCGTTCGGTAATTACGTGAACAAAAGACCCCCTAATGGCCTGGACCATCATCGGCATTTCTTCGCCGCCCGACCAGGAGGAGTGGGGCCATAGCCACCACCCGGCCAAGGCCGCCAGGAGAGCCACCCCTCCCAGTAGAGCGAGCCGCTTGGCCCATCGACGTACCCGCCCCTCTACCGCGAGAAATCCGCGTTCCTGTGGGATAGGCTGTTCCAATGCCATCGGCAGGCTCCTTCGGAATTCACGATCTCCCAATCGAGTGGGGGGCAGTCGCCTTCCACGGTGCGGCAACGAAAGGATGGACACAATCAGATTGATAATGTTCGATCCCTGTCATCCCGAACTTCCCAGATTTTGGCCCTCATCGCACCAAGTTCCATCCGGCAGGTCGTTCAGGCAGGCTGATCGAAGGGAGGAAATCGGGACCTCGTTTGGGGAATGCCGAAATGGCGCTGGTCCCCACAGGGTTCTCCTTTTATTATTTTAACCCCGCTCCACCAGAAAAGAAACGCCATTTTGCCCCCCCGCCTGCCCCAGTTCTTCCAGCAGCATGGGAGGCTGTTTGCCTTGTTCGCAAAACCAGCGGCCACCCATGGGACGGAAACGGGGGGTTTTGTGTCTCGTAATTATTTAGCCGAAGGGAGGGGCGTGCTTGGCAAGCTCGCCCCGGTAAATCCGCACTTTCGGCGCTCCGGTGAAATTGATATGATAGAAAGGATCTTGTTGGGCCAAGGGATGCTTCGGTTCCGTGGCTTCTTCAGGGGACCGCACATGATGTCTTGGGTTTCCCGAATTCGACAGGCTGTGGTGTGGATTTTCCCACTGCTAGGAGCCTTATGGGCGGGAGGTGTTTTGCTGCCCTCGGCCGTCCGGGCCGAGTATAGCTTTCGGGTCCCCCAGATGGAGATGGAGGTGTTCGTCCAGCCGGATGCCTCGGTCCGCATCCGGTATCGGATCACCTTCGCCAATAACCCTACGGGGAACACCATCGACATTGTAGATATAGGTACACCTAGTGGCGACTATGAGCTCAAGAGCGTCCAGGCCAGTTGCCGAGGGCAACCGGCCCGCCTGATCCGCCCTTCGGAATACGTCAAACCCGGCTTTGAGGTGCATTTGGGTCCGGGGCAAATTCCGCCCGGCCAGCAGGGCCTGTTCCAGACCGAGTTTACCGTCCGCAACCTAGTCTTCCAGGACACCACCCGCAGCGAGTACGCCTCGCTTCGGATTACGCCCACCTGGTTCGGCTCCCAGTTTGTAACCGGCACCACGCATCTTAAACTGGCCGTCCACTTGCCCCCCGGCGTCAAACCGGACGAAGTGCTCCATCAGGGGCAAAACTTCTCGGCCAAAGCCGTTTTTCAGAATCATGTGGTGGTCATGTGGGAGTGGCCTGCCACTCGGCTTATCCAGGCCCATCTGGTGGGTGTGTCGTTTCCCAAGCGGGTCATGGTGCAAGTGGTCCGGCAGACGGCATGGGACCTGTTTTTGCATTGGTACCGGCAGGCGATCGAGATTCGGGTATTTTTGGGCCTGCTGAGCTGGACGCTCTTTGCGATTCTGTATTTTCGGCTGACCGGGGGAACTGGGGTGGTGGTGTTTGTGATTCTTTCCGTCCTCTCGCTCATTTTCTTTGGGAATCTTTTAGGCTTGGAACTGGCCTCGTTGCCGATGGGGGTTCTTTTGTTTTTTGGGAATCGATGGTTGCAGCGGCGGCAGGAGCGGGGGTATTTACCGCCGATTGCCCAGATCGAAGGCGGCGGGATTAAGCGGGGTCTGACAGCACCGGAAGCCGCCTGCCTGTTGGAGTTGCCGTTGGGCCGGGTGTTGGGCCTGGTGATTTTCGGCCTACTGAAAAAGGGAATTTTACGCCAGGTTTCCGACGATCCCCTGGTAGTGGAGGTCGTAGAGGATTTTCGATATGGCAGGCAGACCGCCCAGCCGGGCGAAGGACTTCCTGCCCCAGCGGAAACCCCAGCCGCCTTTTATCGCCGGAAGGCCCAGGAAAAGGGTGTTATTATCCACAGCTATGAATATCCGTTCCTTCAGCTTCTGGAGGCCAATCCGGGCAAGCCGGTGGAGCAGATCGATTTCGGCCCGGCCCTGCGCCAATTAATCGACCGGGTGGCCCAGCGCATGGCAGGCTTCGATCTGCAGCAAACCAAGGAATATTATCGGTGGATTGTGCGGCGGGCGGTGGACCAAGCCAGTTCCATTGGAGAAATCCAACAACGGCAGGAGCATCTGGACCGGCAGTTTGAATGGGTGCTGATGGACGACGATTGGCCGACCGTGTTTGTCGGTCCTTATCGACCGCCCTGGATGCGAGGGCCGGTGATTCGGCCGGCAGGTCCGGTAACTAGGCCGTTCGGGCATCCCGGCCCCTCGGGAGGCCCTTCTAGTCCGGGCCCGGCAGCCCCTCCGCCGCTTCCGGGTCAACCGACGGCCAAAGACGTGGCCGCCTCCTTTGCCGGTTGGGCCGAAAACACCTTCGGCCGGCTGGCCTCCGCCCTGACGCCTGGTTCATTGAATCTGCCCACTTCTTCCGGGGGATTTGTGGATTTGAGCGGCTTTGATCGGCTGACGGGCGAATTCTTCAAAGCCCTGGCCGAGGCCCGTTCCTCCGGCGGGGGCGGGGGGGGCGGATGTGCCTGCGCCTGCGCCGGATGCGCCTGTGCCTGCGCGTGCGCTGGCGGCGGCCGATAAACCTCCAGAATGGAGCTTCCGTAGGAACGTTTTATCGCCCTGCTTGTTGGGCGCGGCGTTGGAACTGGTCAGCCATTTGATGGGCGGCCGGGTCGTCCGGTCGGAGGGTAAGCACCCGACGGGCCATCGCCGCCGCTTCTGTCCATCGATTTTGCTGGGCATACAGAATGGCCAAGGCCCGGGGATAATCCGGATCGGCTGGATCCAGTTCATGAGCGGCTTGGAGTTCCCGTTCTGCTTGTTCTTTTTGGCCGAGCTTCTGCAGGGCCAGACCGTAGTTATACCGAATCCGGGCGTACTCTGGGGCAAGCTCGGCTGCTTTGGCCAACAAGGAGGCCGCCTCGGCCAGTCGGGATTCATCCTCGGCTAAAAGCTGAGCCAGGCTAAAATAGCCCTCCGCCCGATCCGGTGCCTGGGCAATCATTTTGCGGAACTGGGTTTCGGCGTCGGCCGGCCGACCCACCGAATAATACAACCGGGCCAAGTTGTCCCGCACTTCCAGTAGTTCCGGCTGCACCGCCAGGGCAGCCTGATATTGGGCTTCCGCCTGGGCGGTCTTTTCGGCCACGAGCTGCCGAAGTTTTTCGGCTTGCTCGGTTTGGCCCATTTGCTCGGCCAAGCGAAGCTGATCAAAACTGCGCCGGGCTTGCCGGGCGTATAGAATCCCCAGATTGTTTCGGGCAATCACCGAGCGGGGATCAAGCCGAACCGCCTGCTCATAGGCCGCCACTGCTTGGTGCTCCTGACCAAGCTGGTCGTACAGGATGGCCAGTTCCACATGGGCCTCAGCCTGATCGGCCATGGCGTAGAGGCCTTCCAGGAGTTCCTTCCATGCCCGCTCGAAGTCTTGGCCGCCAAGCGTTTTTTGCCCGTGCCGAACCAAAGCCCGAACCGCTTCCAACCGAACGGCCCGGACCGGATCGGCCAGCAGCGGCACCACCCGAACTTTCAATTCCTGTTCAGTGGCTTGGCGAACCAGGCTCAAAGCGGTGGCCCGGACCAGGGGATCGGGGTCTTCCAAGCCGGCCCACACTCCTGGCCGAGCCGACGGCCAAGGATAATCGCCCAACAGCAACAAAGCACTGGCCCGCACGATGCCCGGAAGCTGGGCATCCCGGCCCGTTTCCAGCAGAGTTTGGACGGCACTGGGCCGACGCTGCCGGCCGTCGGCAATCGCCTGGGCAAACTGCGGCGGCTCGGTGCGTCGATGGGGATACCAACTGCGCAGCTTTTCTACTGCCCACTGCGGCGTCTGACCCTTGGACAGGTCGTGATGGCAACCGTTGCAGGCGTTCGGCACGCCCAACGCCAGGGTCCCTTCCGGCCAAGGGGAACCAAACCGATGATCCCGCCGGCTATCCACGACCATGTAATAATGTTCCTGCATATGGCAATCCACGCACCGAGAACCAGGCCCACCTGCCGGATGAAAATGGTGCTTCGGCGTATCATACCGCTCCGCCGGATGTTGCCCCAGATGGCAGCCGGTACACAGGCTATTGTCCTTCGGATAATACTGACGGGTCCGCACCGAATGGCAATCGCGGCAGGTTACCCCCCGGCGGAACATCTTGCTCTGGACAAAAGAACCGTATTCGTAGTCCTCTTCCAAAATCTGGCCGTCCGGATGGTAAAGGGACCGGGGATGAAGGTAGGGTGTCCGATGGTCGAAAAGGGCCGGCAGGTAATAATCCAGAAATGGCCGGGGCTGGGCCGTGAAGGTTTCCTGTTCCGGCCGATCTGGCCAGATCGGATGCCGACGGGCATGGCATGGAGCACATACGTCCATCTGAACTGCTGCATCCGCCTTGCTGAGCCGGGGCAACCCCACCCCATAGCGCCGGTCCCAAAAGAGCCGCTTGGATCGGGCCAACTCCACATGCAGACTGGCCGGTCCGTGACAGGCCTCGCAACTAACCTGGGCCTCGGAAAAAGTGCTCTGATAGGCGTGTTTTTGTGGGTCATAGCCCCGGCGCAAACCGGTCGTATGGCACTCGATGCACATCGCATTGGCGTTAAAAAGCCGACCGGTCCAATGGAGCGGATCATCCGGCCGGATCGCCTCGCCCGGATACAGCGGAAACCACCGCCGGCCCTGCACGTCCCAGGCAATCGGGAGGGCCTGAATGCTGCCTGCCGGCATCCGGGAACCATCCGGTAGGACCGCCCCTTCCGGAAATTCCACCAAATACTGCTGCAACGACCAGTAGCCCAGCACGTATTTGACAGGGAAATCGTGCATCTGGCCGTCCGGCCCTTCGGTACGCACAAAAAACTGGTCCCCTTTTCGGAACATCCGATAGCGCAGGCCGAAGGGGATTTTCAGTCGTCCTTCAGCCTCCATGTGACGCAGCAGGTCGTTCAGTTCTAGGCGTGCCCGGGCTAGCAGGCCGGTGGATAAGGGGACGGGATGTTCTAGGAGTTTCTGCACTTTGGTTTGTCGTTCTGCTGGCATCGCCGCCAAAATTGCTTGGCGAAACTCTGTCGTACCGCCAGCCAGGACCTTAGCCCAGAGCTGATCGGAGGCGGCTTCGACGACCTGCTGAAGCTCCTGGGCCGAAAGCCGACGGGGCAGCTCCGCTAGCGGCACATCCAGATATTCCTGGCCGCTAAAATCGCCCAGAACCGTTTCGGGCCTGGCCCAGTCCATCGACCGGGCGTGTTCCGACTGCTGCCAGGCCTGGCACTCCCGGGGATGGCAATCCAGGCAGGTGTCCCGCCCGACATAGTGGGCGGTTATTCCTTCAGGTAAACAAAAATACCATTCTGCTGCCGCCCAGAGCCCCACTCCTACCCCGGCTACCAACAACCCGCCTGCCAGCAGCCAGACCACCGGAGCCAGCCAGCGTCGAAACGTCGTTTGGCTCATAAGGTTCTAACCCACCGTGCCGCTTTCCCGCCAGGTCCCTAAAGGAGCTCGGAACATTTTAGCCGAATGAAGAGGCCATTGTTTCCTCTCTCCCCTGGTCGTCGAGAGGGTAGGGTGAGGGGGTAGCAGAAGGGCACGGTCGCCTTCTTTTTTTGCCCCCTCACCCGGCCTGGCCGAAGGCCAGGCCGGCCTCTCCCGCCAGGGGAGAGGCGGTTTGCTTCCTTCGGCTAAATAGTTACCTTTGGTCAAGGTTCATCATAGACCCGGATTTCGCACACTCCCATGTCTTCAGGCGCTTTCAGGATGACCAGGCGGAGTTGGCTGGCCTTGGTCCGATCAAACCGCACGATGCGTCGGCGGTCTTTGTTGCCCTGGACGGTGGCAAGCGGTTGCCACTTTTGGCCGTCGAATGCTTCCAGGCGGAAATCCTCGGCCCGCATCTGTTTGGTCTGGAAACTGAGGTATACTGTATTAAATTCCACCGGTCTGCCGAAATCCAGGGCCACCCATTGCGGCAACGGCTCTTGGGGATCTGGTCGCCAGGAGTTCGGCCAACCGCGCACCGCCCGAGCAAAACCGTTGTTCACGTTGCTGGGGGCAAAAGCATCCTCCAGCGACCGGGGTTTTTCCGGCGCCTCCGGATAGACGGTCGAAGGCGGATCGAGCCGGAAGGTATAAGTCTCCGGCATCAGGACCCACTCCCGGCCGTTGTGGTAGGCACGGCGGGTGTCCGGCAAAGGCCGATCCCCAAGCGACCAGCCGATCCCTTTTTGCGGCCCAAGCCAGACGTAGTAATAGCCCGGCTGCACCTGCCGGTCGAAGCGGAAGCTGACCCACCCGGCAGTTTGCGGCGGCACCTCAGCCGTCGCCTGGGCCAGGTCTTTTTCCGAGGTAAAATCGTCCACCGCCTTGGCCGACCGCAAACCCAGCGTTAACCGGGTCGGTTTAGAATTTTCCGAATGGAGGTACAGGGCCACCGAATTGATCCGATCGGCGGTTGCCCGAAACAGCACCGCCCGGGGACAGCTGAGTGGATGCACTCGGGGTGAGGCGGCCTTGGCCAAAACTTTTTCCAGCAATTGGCCCGGCGCCGTGCTAGAAGCACTGGCCTTGGCGCCCAGGGCCAAATCGTTGGGGTCTTGATTCGGCAGGTCGATCAGGTAGCAGCCATCTTTCAGGAGCATCTGTTGCAACTCGGCAATATAGTTCTGGTAGATTTGGCGAGGGACTACCTGATATTTTTTACATAGTGCGGCGGCGGTGCCGACGGCTTGGCCTTGCACGCCGCAGGTGATCATCACGCGTGTAGCGCCCAAGGCGGCATGGCTAACAGAAATACATCGGCCCGCCATCATCAGATTGCTCACATCTTTGCTATACAAACTGCGGAAGGGGATGGAGAACTTGGTTTTGTGGGAGAATTCGGCGGGTGGCAACTTGTCCCAGAAACCGCCAGGCGGATGCAGGTCGATGCCCCAGCCACCGTAGGCCACCCGGTCCGGAAAGAGCACCTGTCGGGCAATGTCGTGTTCGGTCATCACGTAGTCGCCGATGAGGCGTCGGCTTTCCCGCTTGCCGACCACATGGCTAACCCAAACCAGCTCATAATGTTCGGCTTCCTTTTTCAGTTTGGGGCAGTGGTTTTTCACATGGTCCCACATCCCCCAGATGATGCGTAAAAGTTCATCACGGATATGCTCCGCATCGTCGATGGTGTTTTTCATGCCGCCGTATTCGATGATCCATTGCCAGCCGCCGAAATGAATCTGCGGATGCCGATGGATGCCAAAATCCTCACACCGCTCGAACCGATAGGCCCAAGCCGGCGATTGGAAGGGGACCGGTTGGGGGCGAAGCTCGCTGGCATACCGGAGTGTGCCGCCCATGGTGTGGGTGTCGGCCTGTTCCGGAGCACGGGTCTCGTTGTACATGGAACGGGGTTCGCGGCCATGCCGATATTCTGCACCGGCCCAAGCGCCGATGGAGCCGTCGCCCGTGCAGTCGATGAATATTTTTCCCGTAATCCGCAGGCGCTGGTTGGTCGTCGTCTGGAGGGCCAAAACGGCACCGATCTGCCCCGGACCGGCCATCTCCACCCCCGTAGCATGGGTGTTGAGCAGAAGCTGCAGGTTCGGCTCCGCCTGGGCCAATTGCAACAGCCGTTTGGAATATTCCTGCACCGACCCTCGCACTTCTTCGATGAGGCCGCCTTCGCCGGGATCGAACGGCTCTCGGGTGGTATCTCCCTGGGGATCGACGAGGATTTCTTCGCTGGCATTGCCGCCCAGCACGGGACGGTCTTGCACTAAGGCGGTTCGGCAGCCGTGCCGGGCCGAGGCCACCGCCGCAAAAGTGCCGGCCAACCCGCCGCCTACGACCACCGTGTCATACGGACCGAGGGTTTTCACCTCCCGGCTCAGGCCGCCATGAGCGATCCGCTCTGCCAGGAGTTTTTCCCGCTCCTCCGGCGGCCGATAATTCGGATCATCCGTCAGCACCAGGACATCGCATCGGCTGTAATGGCCGGTGAGGTCTTTCAGGCGGATTCGGAGTTTGCCTTGGGGCAATGGATGCAGGCCGCCGTCTTCCCAGAGCCAGCCGCTTTTCTTGGATTGGCCGAACACGTGTTCGACCGTCTTTTGGCCCAAGACGACCTGGAATCGGCCCGGACTATACTCCGGGAGCCAATCGTAGCATCGGACCCAGAGGCGATAGGTGCCGGCCGCCGGAATATCAACATCTGTCCAAGCGTCTTCGACCGGTCCCCGTAGGCCGATGGCCAAAAGAAACGTCGAACCCATCTGGTCGATAAACTGGCTGTCCCGCACCCAGCCGCCCAGATGCTCGAACATTTCCGTCTCGAACCACAGGATATGTTTGCTGCCTCCATCCGGAGCGCCCCCCAGGGCCATTAAAAGCAAGGAGCAGATGGCTGCGTGCATGGAAACGTCCTCCTATCTAGAGACAGGGAAAACGAACACGTAAAAGCGAATAAGTTCTTTATGGTTTAGAGACGTTCACTGCGTCGTTGGTGGATTGGTGTTGCTGAATATATTGGACGGCCCGCATGAGTTGGCGGTCCACATGGAGATCGTTGGGGTCGAACTCATCGGACTGTTTGTCTTCGCCTTGGAGGACCTGAAGGGCGTCGCGGCGTTGCCGCCATCGGACCAAGCGAAGCCGTTCCTTTTCTTCCAGGGGGACCTCATAGCCGGGATCGGGCCGGACGCCCCAGGGGTCTTTTTCTGTGGCCGTCTTGGAGCGGTTGATGTCCTGGCCGCTGGGCCGCCAGTAGCTGGCCGTGGTCAGTTTCACTGCGCCCACCGAGCGTTCCAGTTCGATGATTTCCTGGACCGTACCTTTGCCGTAGGTCCGTTCTCCTACAATAACGGCCAACCGATGGTCTTGTAAGCAGGCGGCGACGATTTCGCTGGCGCTGGCGGAGTAGCCGTTGACCAGCACGGCGATAGGGAATCCACGATACACTTGGAGCCCACTGGCTGTATATTCTCTTTTGATCTGCCCCGAGCGGTCCCGAGTGGTAACGATGGTGCCTTCTTTGAGGAACATTTCACAGATGCCCACAGCGGCACTGAGCAGTCCACCGGGATTATTCCGCAGATCCAGCACCAGGCCTTTGAGTCCTCCTTGGACCAGCCCGTCCATCGCCCGGCGGAACTCCTGGACCGTTTGCTGGCCGAAGTTTTCGATCCGGATGTAGCCGATCCGGTCATATCCGGGAAGCCAAAATTGCCAGCGGCCTTCGGCGTTTCGGCGGTCGCCCAGGACGCTATCGACCTGGATGACCGCCCGGACAAGGGTCAGATCGAAGGGTTCGGGTTGCCCCGGGCGTTGGATGGTCAGTTGGACGGGCTGGCCGGGTTTGCCGCGCAGACGCTGAGCGGCGGCCTGAAGCGACATGCCGTGGGTAGTCTGGCCGTCGATGCGCACAATCCGATCCCCGGCCCGGATGCCCGCCTGATAGGCCGGGGAACCGTACAGCGGCGTCACCACGGTCAGTTGCTGCGTCTTGGGATCCAGCAGCACATGGACGCCGATGCCGCCAAACTGCTGATCGAGCTCTTCTTCAAACTCCTGAAACTCTTTGGGCGGCAGATAAACCGAATACGGGTCCAATTTTTCCATCATGCCTTCTAGAGCACCGGCCAACAAGGTTTTTCGGTCCGCCGGTTCCAAAGCCCGGTGCTCGATTTCTTCCAGGACGTAGCTTAGGACCTGTGCCTCTCGGTTGGTTTTGAGAGAGTTAATCAGCCAGAGAACTCCGATGGCCAATATCCATGTTAAATTGCGGCGAGGCATGGCGTCGGCTCCACCACCGGCAAAGACAAGGGGAAGATATGGATTTTTGGACTCCTTACCGACTAAACCAACTCGCCTCTCCCGTCGAGGGAGAGGCCGGCCAACCATAGGTTGGCCCGGTGAGGGGGCCGCTGGGAGTGCGGGCATCCGGCCTGCAAATGGGCGGACAAGACGTCTGCCCTCCCAGGATACCCCCTTCCTTCGGCTACAATGTTACTTTGAGCGAGCAATCCAACAGGGCAGGCCGAGAAAAACGGGGCTTCGTTCTCTGGTTCGGGCAAGGTGGGCGGCTTGGGGGATCGGCCTTCGGCCAAGGCGACCGAATGGCGTTCTGTATCCCACCTCCGGAAGCAGACCCGTCTGGGCGGGAAGTTGAGATGGGAAAGTGCATTTTTGTTTATACTTGTTCCAGGTGGACGGCCCGGCGGCGGCGCTCTTTCAACCGGGCGTCGTCGATCAGGTCCGCCACACGCCGAGCGTCTTTGATCCCCGGCATGACCAAGACCGGATGCGTCCGGTCGCTGGAAGTGATCACGATGGTGCCCACCCCGCATAGCCGATCTATCGGCGACTGTTTTAAGGTAACGTCGTCGATGTCGATCAGTTCAATCCGGTCGGTGATCCGCCAGAGAAGGCCTTTTTCATGTAAAAGCCGTCGGTTGGTCACCCGATACGAAACGCTCAATTTCCGATAGAGCAAAGCCAGGGTCCCGTAAAGCCATAGGAGGATCACCACCATGACCGAGAGCCAACTGACCCAAGCGGTTTGCGCCCAGACAGAGAGGATCAACAGCAGAAGGGTGATCACGGCATAGAGGATCCAGGTTTCATACATATCTTTGCCGCTGTAACCGCCCTGCCAGAGATTCTGTTCTTGTTCGTCGGCAGGCTGAGAGACCGGCGGCTGGACAAACCGAGGCCCCTCCGTCGGAGGCACTTGGTAGGTCTGTTCCGTGCCCAGGTTGCCCGAGGAGACGGCAGAGGCCGATTTGGCCGGCGGAACCGGTTGGCCGGCGTTCGGCTGGGAGCCGGCAGGATTGCTCTGAGGACCAGCATTGGCTCCGCTCAACCTGGCCCCGCATTGGGGACAATAGGCACTTCCTTCCGCCACGTCGGCGCCACAAGCTGGACATTTCATCGCCCACGCCTTTCTCTGGAAAAGATATACGAAATGCGCAAATCCCCTATGGGGCCTATTATAAAACCTACCTACTCGATTTAGCCAGTCCCACCGGCCCAAGAGACTGTTCCGAAATCGAGTGGACGGCCTGCCCGGCCCCTTCCAAAGAGGACTCGACTTTACCAACTCCCCTGTTGGGGGTGGTTTGTGACGTGTGGGAGATAGCGAATGCCCCTCCAGGCTGCCTAAAAAGGGAGTTCAGGACGGCTCCAAAGGCACGCAGGTTGTGGGTTCGACTCCCACCCGGCCTATGAACCTAAAATGGAGTTCCAGGAGGCCTCAAAGGCAACCCGCCGACTTCTTCTTCCGTTGGCTGTTATGCCCCGGAGGAGGTTTGCTGGCGGAGTTTTCGCAGGACGGCTTCCATGGCCACCGGTGGCAGGAATTTGGCCAGTTGCGATCCCGCCACCGGCGCAATCTGTTTGATGAGCGAACTGGACACGTGGGCCAATTCCCCGTCGGCAATCATAAAGAGGGTTTCCACCTCCGGGGCCAACCGCCGATTGGCCATCATCATGGTCAGTTCGGCGGCAATGTCCGTCAGCGGACGAACTCCTCGGATCATGATCCGGGCGCCGCAACTGCGGACGAACTCGACGGCCAGCCCAGTAAAGGTGCGAATTTCCACGTTCTCCAGGTGCCGGGTCGCCTCCCGCACCATCTCCGTGCGCTCCTCCGCGGTGAACATCGGTTGTTTTTCGATATTCACACCGATGCCCACGATCAGCCGATCGAAGAGCCGGGCTGCCCGCTCCATAATGTTCAAATGTCCCAATGTGATGGGATCGAATGAGCCTGGATAAACAGCGATATGTTCCTGCGGACTCATAAAAAGACATTCCTGAGAGGATAACCGAAGCACACCTACCGGCCCTCTTCTTTTCGGGGTCGGCATAAGAGGCCGTCCGAAATTCCGTCTTTCGCCGGAGGTACCCCTCACCGGCAGCCTTCTAGCCCCCTCAAACCCGAATCAAACGGTATCTAGAGGAACACCGAACGGTTTGAGAAAGGGTGGGCCTCGCCGGAGTGCCCATTACGGGAGAGCCGTTAAAACAAAATATTCTACCACAGAAGTCCGGTTTGCAAAGGCGGGATCGCCGAAGGCCCCGGTGCTAACGGACCGGCTCGGGTAGGTATCCAAACCTTCCAGGGAGAGGGATACTCTCCCAGTTCAGTTAAGGCGGGCAGATTTTCGCCGACTTGGCCTGGAAATATTCCAGCCAGGCTTTCATGAGGGCCGCCTGGAAAGGGTTGTCCTTCTGGTGGGCGTATTCGGCGGGCATTTTGCCCCAGAAAAAGCCGATCCACCCGTCGGCCACCTGTCGGCTGCCTTCGACAAAGGCGTCCAATTCTTCCAGGCTGCACCGGAGCGGAAAAATCTCTTCCACCAGGAGCGGTTTGCCCACATCATAGACCGCCAAGGCCTTTAGGGCCTTCGGCACGCCGCCTTTTTCGGGATAAAAATGGACGCTCAGAAAATCAAGCGGGGCGCCTACTTCTCGGCTATGAAAGATGGACTTAGCGCCGGGGAAGACCGTGGTCCAGGGGATTTCACTAATTGTGATCAAATGTTCTCTATCCTGCTTCCGGATGGCCGCCGTCAACCGATCTACCCAAGCTTTGGCCACCTGCTCAGGCGTTCGCCCCGCCAGATCCAGGCTGATCCGCTGGACAAAATGCTTGCCGCCCAATTCGCCCAAAAGCCACTGGGTCTCTTTCTTCCCGGGGGCCGGCAATACCGGCTCGTTCATCAGATCGTAGCAAAACACCGCCGGGCTTTTGGCGCAGGTGTGGGCCACCGCTTCCCAAAACACGGCCTGGGCCTCCCACCGCCGGGCCTCCGGCAACTCGTCATACCACCGGGGAACCTCTTTTTGGTGATAGCAGCCTAGCCCGGTAATGTCCAGATAAAGTCCGGTCATCTCGGCCAACCGGACCAGGCGGGCCAATTGGTTGAGGCTGCTCCGGTTCGGCCGATCCGGGGCGTCCAAAAACCGGCCCACCTGAAGGTGAATCCGTACCAGGTTGGCCCCTAACTGTTTCATCTGCCGAAAATCCTCCTCTACCCGCTCCCATTCCGTTTGCCAATAGTCTTCCAGCAACCGACCGGAGGTATCGTGATCATAATTCAATCCCCACACGTAAAACCGTTTACCCGTCTGTCCCAGGACAAAATCCCGGCCATCCGGGCTTAACCGGATCGGTTCCAATCGGCCGGACGGGACCGGCAAAACCTCTTGGGAACCAGGCGCCGAGGTCCCTCGGCATGCTTCCGGCGGCGAAGCCGTGTTCTGAGCAAAGAGCAATCCCGCCCCTAGAGAAATTCTTGTTCCTGCGTGTTCTTCTGTTTGAATTTCAGCCAAGAGCAGGATCGCAGCCCCAACTGCCATTTCGGTCCACCAAAGGATTTCGCTTTTCCAGCGCGTTCGCTTTTGGTGGACGTCTGCAGCTCTGGCCTCGAGCCCATTCATAGACACCGTTTGCCTCCAACAGGACCGTCGTATGTCCCATGGCAGCGTCTTTGGGATCCAACGGACCTTTCCGAACAGGAGATACCGATGAACGGAATTTCCAATTGTTTCCAGGAACACCTCCCGCCCTCCCGAGAACCGTTCTGACGCCCTCTTTACCTGAAGGCCGGGATAGCCTCTGCTACCTGGTGCCAAAGCTCACAGTTCCGGCAGATGGCGAATCTGTTCTTCCAAGCGGGTGAGCCATTGGTCGATGGTTAGCAGCGGATAGGCTACCAGGCGGGCTATTTCCGGTTCTTCCAAGGCCAATGCAGAATATTTCATGTAGAAAGTTGCTTTGAAAGGTATCGGTTGACTGCACAAATATTCGTTGATCTGGTAATTGAGTTTCTTCTGCTTCGCACGCTCAAGGCTTTCGAACTCAGGCCGGGGATGCCGAATGCCCATAAAAGGACCTTTTTCCATGTCGGCCAGGAGCAGTTCTTTACACCTCCAGGCAATCCGAGCTAAAACTTCCATCCGCCAGTTGAACACCGTGCGCCGAGAAATACCGGCCGAAGCCGCTATTTGCTCAATCCTCGGTTCCAGATAAAGTAGTTCCAAGTTTGGCTGAATTGCTATTGAGGGACGCAACGCTTCTCGTGTAAATGACTTATGTTACCAGGTCATTGCACGGAGGAAGCCATGCGTTCAAGGACGAATCGTAACATTCCCATTACCAGCGGGCAAGTCCATTCCTGGGCACTGGAATGGTTGACCAAGGCAAAGCTCCTCAAGGATCATGGCTGGAAGTGTACCGCCGTGATCGTGCTGGGTATCGTGCTTCGAGCTGCCGCGCGTTGCCTTTCGATCAGTGCCGCCTGTCGCGACCTGGCCCAAGCCCCCTCCGATCAGGCGGTGATGACGGCCTTGGCCGAAGGTTTGCCCAAGACGTTGCGGGTGTTGGAACGGCGGTTGAACGACGCCTTGACCGGCCCGCTGCCGCGACGGATGCGCCGCCGGGCTCCGAAAAAGGGCATACCGCAGGAGCGGACTGCGCTCTCGTCAAACGTCAACCGGCGCCTCTGGTACACGTACCAGAGGAAGCACAACAAGCAGCCGTTGAGGATTCGGGTAGGCGTGGGTTATCGCCGCCATCGCCACCGCAAGGACGGCAAGCACCGGCACCAAAAGCTGTTGTTCGCCGCTTGGCGCGTGTATGGCTCTCCCACCGAAATCCGCCAACGGTACCGGCTGCGATTCGGCATCGAGACCCGTTTCCGCCAAGAGTTGATACCAAAATCGGGCTTGGCGCAAAGTGAGTTCGATTTATCCTGCCCCCGGAAACCTACTTGCACAGAAGGATCGGACAGGGGGAGGGCATTTTGGGATAGGCTCCCCATGCGCCAGGGGCGAATCGATACCTGCACGCGGCCCGCGCGGTTGTGGCTGTTCTTTCTGGCCGTCGCCTTGATCCTGCGGAACCTGTGGGTGTGGATACATCAGACTCACCTTGCCGAAGGATCGGATGCCTCGTTCCGATTGCATCTGGAACTGTTCCAGTTCCACCGAATGCTCGATTGGATCGCCTGCGAAATCGTCGCCCTTTTTCACGACGGCTCAATACGTTACGTCGTTCACCCGCCGTAAGCCGAACTTGGAAGTACTGAAGAAGGACAAGATATTGTGTCATTCCCGCGAAAGCAGGAATCCAGGCCGCTTTGTGCCTGCCTGCTACGGTGTTCCTGCTGGGCAAGCGGGAACTCAGAGATACTTTCTGGATTCCCGCTTTCGCGGGAATGACACGTCAGGTTGAACCCGCCCGGGGAGAGGCGATTGGCTTCATTCGGCTAAAATGTTCCTTTCTTCTTTGCTTCTGGAGAAAGCCAGCCCGGATAGACTGATCTCCCCTGCAGCCCAGGAGTGCGTGGAAATCCTTCTCGAAGCCAGCGGCCGCTTGTGCTAAACTTTTAGGAACCGAAGGGGGGAGAACGCATGGTGTGTACCGATGGGGTTGCTTGGATGGATTTGGCCGGTTGGGTGGAAAAGCTACAAGAATTGCTCTTGGCATTAGAGAAGCTGATGCCGGAAGGGGAGTTTCTGGGAGTGCCGGTGCCGTCTGCGGAGGAATGGTATCGGCTGTTACGGGTGAAGCTGTTGCCGCAGTTGACCACCGATCTGAGGTTGGTCGTAGCGATTATTGGCGGCACGAATATTGGCAAATCGCTGATTTTCAATCATTTGGCTGGCCAGATGGCCAGCGCGGTCAGCCCGTTGGCCGCTCGCACGAAACATCCGGTCTGCCTGGTGCCACCCGAGAGTGCCGATCCGGCCCTTTTAAGCCGCCTGTTTGAGGGATTTGCGCTTCGGGCGTGGCAATCCGCGGATGATCCGCTCCTGGAAACAGAGGAACATCTGTTATTTTGGCGGCCCTGTCAGACCCTGCCGCCGCGGCTGCTGCTTTTAGATACCCCCGATGTGGATTCCGACATGCCGATCAATTGGGAGCGGGCCCGGCGTATTCGGCAGGTGGCCGACGTGCTCCTTGCCGTGCTTACGCAACAAAAATACAACGATGCGGCGGTCAAACAATTTTTCCGGGAAGCCGCCCAGGCCGACAAACCCATCCTGGTCCTTTTCAATCAGTGCCACCTGGAGGCGGACCAGCCGTATTGGCCGCTTTGGCTGCAAACCTTCTGCCAGCAGACTGGGGCGGATCCATTGTGGGTGTATGTGGTGCCGGCGGATCGGGCGGCCGCGGAGCAGCTCCAACTGCCGTTTTACGAAGTGGGCCGGGATGGACGAGCTCCCTTCCGAAAAACCAACCCAGCCGAAGAATTGGCCACCCTGCACTTCGAGAAAATCAAACTCCGGACCCTCCGAGGCGCTGTACGCCGGGTGTTGGACGAAACCGGAGGGCTGGGCGGTTATCTGTCGGCTCTTCAGGACAAAAGCCGGCAATTTCAGGCGGCGGCCCAAATCCTGGAATCCGATAAAATAGCCCAAACTCCCTGGCCGCAATTGCCGGTCAAAATCTTAAGCGAAGAAATCCTGGCCTGGTGGGATCAGCACCGCCCAGCCTGGGTGCAGGCCGTTCACCAAACCTATCGGAAGATCGGCCAGGCGATCGGACGCGGTCTGGGGCAAATCGCCCGAACCATCCGATCCACTTTCCAAGCGGAGCCTACCAACGCCCTGCAACCGCCAGACGACCGGGAAGAGTACCGTCAAAAGGAATTAGAAACCATCCTCCACATCGTCGCGCAGGTCTATGAAAAACTTCACCAATGGGCCGAGGTAGGCAATGACGTGCTTCAGCCAAGGGTCCAGCGCCTTTTGGCCGGCCGAGATCGAAAGCTCCTTCTCCAACGGCTCCGGGAGGCGTATGAACAGTTAACGCCTGTGGACGAAGGGTTTCGACAGTTTATCTGGGACCAATTGGGTCGGTGGGAAAAACAACATCCTAAAGCGGTCCGGTTACTCCGGTCCTTGGATGTCCTGTTGGCAATAGGTCGCCCGGCCATTACCGCTTCCCTGTTTTTTAGCGGATTGCATTTAGCCGGAGAAACGCTCGGCCAACTGGCCGGTCATGGAGCGATGGAAATCGTGGTCAATACGGCGTTGGCTGCCGGCATGACCGGCGGTGGAGAAGCCGTGCTGACCGCCAGCGGCCAGACCGCCCGGCAAACCGCTAGCCGACTCCTCCTTTCCTTGCAGATCCAATACGTCGCCAGGCGTCAGCAATGGCTGGCCGATTGGCTCCACCGGGAACTGCTGGCCCCTTTGGTGGATGAGATCCGCCGGGGTGCCGACTTGCCGACTAGCCCCGAGTTTTTGCAAATCCAAACGCTCCGCCAAGAACTTCTGCACCAACTCGACCAGGCTCCTTTTCCCCTCCCGGGAACATTGTAGTTTGACTGTATCGACCCGTCCGGCCCCCTACCAGATGCAGGAGATAAAAATCGGATCGAACACCACAGATTGTGGTGGTTGTGCCCGGGGGATACACTCAAGTTAGCCGATGGAAGGGGCGTGCTTGGCAGGCCCGCCAAAGCGGTGATCCAAGGCAGACCCCTCCAAAGGGCCGGACCTCCGAAGTAGGTCCCTCCAAGGGGTTTCCCATTCGGCTCATGGGACTGGATGCACCGGAAGTAATTACCACAATCTGTGGGGTTCGGGCGAATTTTACCCCCTACAAGTTGACTGACCTGGCCGGGCGGCTCCAGTCAAACGAAAATGTTTCCCCCCAGCCCCAAGGAAGAATACCCTCTGGCAAAAGGGTTGGACGGCGATGGTATTTTGGATAGGCAGTAAGCAGGGGGCAGGCTGGTCTTTCCCAGCGGGAAAAAATTTGGGATAATTCCCGGTAGGCTCGAGCAATGTCCCGCTTCGCCCCAACTCCTACGGGCAGTTCCCATTCCCAAACGAGAAAGGAGAAGCTCATGTCCAGAGTGTCGAACCGGTTCCGTATTGCCTGGGTGCTGGTGTCGGTGGGGGTCCTGGCCGTGGCATGTATCTTTTTACCTCAAGCTCCACTTCATGCGGTAGCTACCGATTCGAATGCCAATTGCCTTATCGCCACCGGCCCGATGGACGCCGCCGTGGAAGCGGTGTATGTGCTGGACGCCATGACCGGGGATTTAAAGGCGGCGGTGGTGTCTAAGCGTCAGCCCGGCTTTCAAGCGCAATTTGCCCGAAATATCCTGGGCGACTTCCCATTGGAACAGGGCAAAAAACCCACCTTCCTTATGGTAACCGGCATTGCCGACCTCGCCCGTGCCCCGGGGGGCGTCCGCCCGGCATCCAGTTTGGTCTATGTGGCCGAGGTCAATACCGGAGTCCTTTGCGCTTATGTGATTCCCTGGGTGCCGGAAGCCCATGCCGCAGATAAACCCGTCATGGCTGCTCTGCAGCCTTGGGGAGTGTGGAAATTCCGCACCGCCGCCGTCCGAGAATAGCAGCCTGAAACCAGTACCTGCTTTCCTCGGGATATTCTGCTACTTAACCCCTCTATGCTTTCTTCCGGTGTCGCTACCTGAAGAGCAGGAGGAATCGGGGCGGACAGAACGATTTTTCGGTACTCTGGTCGGCGCTGGCGATTCCTTTGGTCCAATCCCAGGAGGCTCCCAGTGTCATGGAAGAACCCAAAGGCCCAAGCCATCTAGCGCAGCCCCCCGGACTGCAAGCGCCGGGAATCCACGTCCCGCAGCCTTCCGGGCTGCTGTCACACGAGAGACGGTCAAACTCTGCAGAGTCTTCCGGGTTGCTTGGTCCTGCTAGGCTTTCGGTCAAAGAAGTGGGGCTGATCTTTTTGGGACTGTCGGCCTGCTGGGTGGCAGCCGGTTCGGTTGCACTATTAGCCAGCCCGCTTCGCCATGCTTTACTAGCCCTGCTGTTGGGGGGGCTGGTGGTATGGGTTTGGCCGGGACGATGGGTCTGGATCATTGGCCATCCCTCGGGCCAAAATCCCGGCAAGCCGGGGTCCGTGAGGTCTACGCCCCCTGCCCGGCCCGCTTTTTTCCAAGAGGAGCAAGCTTCGGCCCAGCCGCCAAAGGTACCCATGACCCCAGAACGCCTTGCTCAAGCCGGGACTGTTCTGGTGGGAGTGCTCCTGTTCGGGGCCGATTCCTATCCGGTGGTAAATCTTTTGGCGGTGGTGCTGGCCATGGCCGGGTTGGCCAGCCTTCACCAAGACCGGTTGAAAAAAATCCTTACCAGTCTGGCTTTGGCCGGGTTGGTTTTGGCCGCCCATCGGCTGGGCGTGCTCAGCGTGCCCCTCTATTGGCATTTGGTCAACCGGATCGGCTCGTTGCTAGGGTGGATCGGGGGGAGTTTGGCAGGCCAACCCCTCGAAGTGGGGGAAACTTTTGGGGGGGTGGACTTCTTGGTTCTGAGCTTCGCCTGGGGTCTCCTTTGGGGAAAACGGGCTGGCTCATGGAGTTGGAAATTAGCTTTGGGGGTGTGCATGGCCCTTTTGGGGGGGCATTTGCTATACTTGGGTGGTTTATCCTGGGCCCCCATTCTGAGGGATAAGCTTCCCCCTCCTCCGCCGCGGCCTGAATTTCACGTGTACCTGCCTCCCCCCTGGAGTTGGTCCGACGCTCTGAAAACCCTTCTGCCGTGGGGTTTTCCCTGGGTGGGGATGGCTATTCACTTAATCATCCTTGGTTTGGCAGCCCGGTGGATAGGCTGGTCTATCTGTTACCCCCAATTAGAGGGGGAAGGAGCAAAAGAACCGGCATCCTCTTTCCCCTCTAAAGAAGGAAATTATTTCCCCCAGAGCCCGCTCAAAGAAATTGCCTTGGAGGCCGGGCCAGTACTTTTAGCTATTCTGTGGGGGTTCATTATGTTCTTTTGGGGGGTTCCAGGCAATTTGGCGGGCAAAAAAATCCTTGCTTACACGCCCAGACCGGAAGAGTGGAGTTGGCCTCGGGCAGACCGATATGCCCGTTCCGAGATGGGCCGATTTGGAATGCTACCGGAATTGGTAGCCCGCTTGGGTGGCCGATGGACCCCCAGCACCCAACTAGCCAAAGAAGATCTCGCTCAGGCCGACGTGGTTCTTTTGTTAGGCGATGTGGGGCCTTTCCCGCAGGCTGTTGCCGATTGCCTCCAGGAGTATGTAAAGCACGGGGGTAGTGTGTTGGTGGCCAGTTCGGGAGCAAAAAATGCCGATGTATCCGGATCGGGCCAAATTTTCCTGCAGGAATTGCTGGCCGATTGGGGGATAAACTTCCGGTATGAAACCGGGGTGCCGGTTTGGGGGGATTGGGCGGACGGGCTGCTCCTGGGCAGCCATCCGGCCCTCCTTCCCCTGGCCCAGGCCCACCACCTTCTACGGAAGTCTCTGGTAGGCTGGGAGCGGGCTGGGAGCTTGGAAGTTTATCCCCCGGCCAGTCCGCTGCTGGTAGGTTGTTGGGGCTATGGAGATCCGGGCCGAGAAGCCGTCCAGGCCGATTTCCTCCCCCGGTATGACGCCGGAGAACGGCTTGGGGATGTGGTGTTGGCCGCCGAAACACGACTGGGATCGGGCCGGGTGGTGGTACTGGCAAGCCCCGAATGCTTGCAAACGGGAAATCTTCCGATTTCCTATGTTTTTGTGGGCCGATTGTTGGGGTATTTGGCCCATCGGGGCGGCAGCCCGGCGGATCTATGGCGGCAGATCGTGGGCTTGGTCTGTGGGGGGCTGATGGTGGTGCTCTTGGCGTATAGACCCCATTGCCCTGCGCTGACGGTTACCGCCGCCGTTGTGGGCCTGATGCTGCTGGCCGGTTGGTGGCGAACTACCGAGGTAGGTCGGGTGGTACCCCAGCCTACGGTCGGAAGCCCAATCACTCCGGCCGCTTCTTGGCCGACTCCGGTTTCTAGAACCGGGCCTCCTGGTGCCGCTTTTTCTCCCGGTGTTGCCCATGCTTCTCCACGGGGAGGTGTTTCTTCTGAGGATACATCTTCCCAGGGGGCCAGACTGGGAACCGAACCGGTGGAAAAACCGCTGGCAAATGCCCCGAAGGGACTGCCCCTGGCCTATATCGACGCCTCGCATATGGAAGCCTATAGTCTTCGGCCCTGGCACCCGGACGGCCTAGGGCGATTGTTCCTCAGCCTGATGCAGGCGGGGTATTTGCCGCTTTTGGCGCCGGATATGAAGCCGGATCGGCTTCGGACGGCTTCGGTGTGGATTTCGATAGCACCGGCCCGAAGTTTTTCTCGGTCCGAACAGGCGGCGTTTCAGGAATATGTCCAAAACGGTGGCATTTTCATTGCCATGGCCGGGGCCGAGGATGCCGAAGCGCTCCGACCGTTGCTCCAGCAGTGGGGTCTTTGGATTCCCCGCTCTCCGGTCGGCCCGGGCCAAACCGAGCCGGAAGCCGAACCAGTCGGCCAATCGCCCGGCCCGGAGGACCATCCGGATAACTACGGCCGGCTCCGGACCTATTATCTTAACGCCAAAGACTACGGCCGGGGCGATTACATGCTGGCGGTTACCCTGTACGCCCCCTGGCCGGTCCAGACCGACACCCCCGAAATGGACGCCCCTTTTACTTCCAAATCGGCTGCCCCTATCGGCGAAGCGGAGGTGCTGGTCCGAGGCTATCACGATGTGCCGATCGTCATCCATCGACGGATTGGCGGCGGCAGTGTGGTCCTGATCGGCGATACCTATTTTGCAACCAACAAAAACTTCGACGAAACCGACGGTCAGCCCACCGCCGGCATGATCGAAAACGCCCATTTTTGGCGGTGGATGCTCAGCCGGGTAAGCGGACCACAGGAATGGATTCCGCCCGATCCGAAGCAATGGCAAAACCAACTTCCGCCGGAAGAGCTGTTGCCGGAGGAATCGGATTCCGCCGAATCCCCCCGGCCCATCCGTCCGTAGCAGCTTCCCAACCCCAAAGGTCTCCGAAACAAACCGAATGATATGATCTTCTGAATAGACTGAACACAGGAGAAGCAGGCCGATGCCTGGGTGGATTGCCTTGGCGCTATTGGCGACGAGTTGGCTTTGGGGGATGCATTATTTTGCACCGGCGCAAGTGGGCTGGTATCTGGTCGCCCTGGCAGGATCGGTGGTGCTGCTGGCGATCGGTTTCCGGAGATGGGAGCAGAGGATCGGTTGGGAGAAGCTCCAAGCTGCCTCTCCGGGCCAAAAAACCCTTCCCAGGGCAGCCAACCGAAACGTTGAACGATCGGTTCCCGAACCGGAAGGCCGCTCTGGAGAAGAGTTCCGGTTGGCGGGTGGTCTCTGGCGGCAGCGGGGGCTGGGGATAAGCCTTGCCGTTTTGCTTTTCCTGCCGGTCTGGTTTTGGCCTTGGCCGCAAAAGACAGGGCCGGTGTTGATGCTGGCCGGTTGGCTGCTCGGTTGGCTGGCCGATCGTTGGCCGGGGGTGGGAGAGGCGGTGCGTCGGCTCACCAAGGCCGCCCTGCTGGCTGGCACCATCCTGGTCCTCCAAGCCTGGGTGCTGGAAGCCTATCAGGCCCACACGGCCCGGTCGCATGAACTGCCGGTGTGGCTCCGGCCCGTGGCTGTGGGGCTGGCGAAACTGCTGGACGCCGAAGCGACTGCCACCGACGCCGATTTGGTCTTTCGGGTCCTGGGGCAGGTGCATCGGATCGGTCTGTGCTGGGAATGGCTGCTGGACCCGGCCAGTGTGCTCTTTTTTACCGGCGGTTTGGTCTGGTTGGCCTGGCGATGTGGGGAATCGGTCCCGGCTGGGCGGCGGTGGGCCTGTTGGCTGGCCGGGTTCCGACGGTTGACCGGCCTGATGCTCCTGTGGATTCCGGTCCGCTGGATGCTGGTTCTGGGGTTGTATCTGCATCGGGCGAGCTTGGAAGGGATCGGTGGGGAGCATTTGGCTATTGCTCAAATGTTTAGTCCATGGTTTCAGGGGCTTTTGTTGTTGGCCCCGGCGGTTTTGGCCGGTCGGTGGCTCGGAGAGTTTCCCATCCCCATTCAGTGGCTCCCGGATTCCTCGGAGCTCAAATATCCATCCGCCCAATCGGCCCACTCCGCAAAACCCAAAGAGGCGGCAGGAGATCCCGGCGTTTCTTCGGCCGAAACCCATCGGCTTGGGCTCCGGATAGGTTGGCCGGCGGTGTGGTCGGCTGCCGGGGCGGCGCTGGTGGCCGCCTCCGCCGGATGGACGCCGGTGGGTCAGCCCAAGCAGGGCCGGGTCCTGGTGGTCGAACGCCATAGCCAGTGGGAACCCACCCTCCGGCCGTATGATACCACCTGGTACGGCGAACCGTCCGGCTACAACTACCGTGTGATCTATGATTTTTGTTCCCACTTTTTCCAGATGGGTCGGATTCTGGAATCCGAACCGATCACCGACGACCGCCTTCAGGAATGTGATATTCTGATCATTAAAACCCCGACCGCTCCCTATCAGCCCGAAGAGATCGAGGCGGTCCAACGGTTTGTGGCCCGGGGAGGCGGCCTGCTTTTGATCGGCGACCATACGAATGTGTTCCGTTCGAGCACCTATCTGAACGCCATTTGCCGGGCCATGGGATTCACCTTCCGAAATGATCTTTTGTTCTGTATTGGTTCGCCGTATGAGCAGGCGTATCGTCGGCCCTGGCCGGTGCATCCGGCGGTTCAGCATGTGGAAAAGATGGATTTTGCGGTTTCCTGTTCGGTGGATCCGGGCCGGAGTTGGGGGCGAGCCGCCATCCGAAGCACCGGCCTGTGGAGTCTGCCGGCCGCCTACCAGTCCAGCAATTACCATCCCCAGGCGGAATATCTGCCCCATTTGCGGGCTGGGGCGTTTGTGCAACTATGGGCCGCCACACACGGCCAAGGCCGCGTCCTGGCTTTCACCGATTCGACCATCTTCTCCAACTTCTGCATTTTCCAGCCGGGCAAGGCGGAACTGTTCCTGAATATGCTCCAATGGCTCAATCATACAAGCCCCCTGGACCCCTGGCCGGTGCAGGCTGCCGTAAGCTTCCTGCTGGCCGGGGTGGGCCTGGGGCTGGTAGGCCTCGGTTGCTGGAAGGCCTATCCCCCCCTTGCAGCAACAGAGCCGACCCCCGCTTCACCAGAGGCCTCGGCTGCCGGGAAAAAGGGCGGCAAATCGAAGGCGGTTGCTGAATCCGCCCC
>Ga0209017_10000486_pt1 | contig 38859 bp, 22 predicted proteins | sample YNPBryunderm2012_FD_185812 | JGI IMG/M metagenome (GOLD analysis project Ga0209017, IMG submission 185812) | Anoxygenic and chlorotrophic microbial mat microbial communities from Yellowstone National Park, USA - YNP Bryant MS undermat 2012... ...
ACCCAGCCCAAATCCCATCGTTTAGTGGATTTTCTTTGTATTAGGTTTAGTTCATGCTCACTCGGCGCACGCTGATATTTACCAATATAGGGACTGTGATCTTTATGCGGATCATATACTATATATTGTATAATTGCTGGCCAAGCAGCAATCCCAATCCAAAATTGCGCAATGAATTGGGGTCGATACGACAACGATTTGGGAACTCCATCTAACTTATAACCGAACACAATCACTTCAGGGAGGTTCTGGACGTACGGTATCCACACATTTTTCCACTGTCCCATCCACATTCCATAAAAGAACAAGATATAGATCCCAAAGAAGAATAATAATCCTTTTGTTATACGACCCTGATAAATCTGGCCGAGACCAGGCACTAAATAACTCAAAAATGCTGAGAATGGATCAAAGAAGTGAGGCGGTACCGGTTGCTTCGAAGTTTGCGACATCGATTGCACAGTAGTGTCCATATGATCTTTCCTACAATAGCCACATACTTGAATATTTTTTTACTCGCCATCAATGTCGATAAGCTATTATATCGTACCAATCCTGCAGCGTCCAAGGAACTGAAACGTTCCAGCCAATGAGTCCCTGAGATTGTATATACCAGAACAAGGAATAGAAAAAAAGCAGTAATCCGCCAATTCCAAGTGTGTTTCTAGTAATGCTGGCGTGTAAGAGACGCCCGATCCAACCAAGATTATTACAGATTTTATCATAAATAAGGTTAATATATACAAACGGCAACAGTATATAATATATATTATTATCAAGTAGCATTTGTTTATCTACAAGTTCTTCAGCAATTGGTAATTCCGTAATATCAACCAAAGGTGTATGATATGCAGAACTTGGTAAGTGTTTATTACTGCGGGACAAGCTTACTGTTGGCATCTGATTCGTTGAATCATTTATCTTGAGAGTATTTGTACTCAGGATGGATTCTACGTCTGTATTCACTTGATGCTGTACTGATAACTGGGCGGTAGCTGGTAAGGAATCAGTGCATGTGTGTACATGTGAATCGGATGCGGAGTTCTCACCGTCGTTGGTTGGCGTCGCGGATCGCTGGGTCATTGCGAGCATGCGCTGAAGAAGCCCATCCAACTCCTCTAATTGCTGGTACGTCATCTGCAATGGGTCAGGCGGTGTAGTCCTCATGGTTATCCTCATTTCGGTGGTTTTTATTGTCCATTTGGCCGAAAACCCTCCTTCGAAAGTCAACCGCTTTCCTCGTATTATTACTATATAGCCTAAAACAGGGCGTCGGGTGAAGAGCAACTCGACGGCGTACCCTTGCTAGGCCATCCTATTATAGTAGAACTTTAATATAATGACATCCAATTATAATTAATATTGTTAGTATATTTTAGTTAATATTTTCTGATATATTCCATAAATCATAATTTGGAGATTTAGTTATGAAATGGATAAGTTTTACTTTGCAAAGCATATATTACCATTGGCGCTCATATATAACGTTAGTACTAGCTACGGCTATAGCTTGTGGTGTATTGACGGGAGCATTATTAGTCGGTGATTCATTACACAATAGCCTCGAACAGCTTGCACAACGTCGCTCAGGAGGCGTGGCATCTGTTGCAGTTTTGAGGCATCCTGTGCCTTTCAGCATCGTTGACCAGATGAGGGATCTCGTGGCACCAGTATTGTTTGTTCGTGGCAGTATATTTGTAAATAACAGCACTGATGCAGGCCGATTCGCCGCTGGCATTCAGATTTGGGGAATTAATAACCGCAGCGAATCCTTATTCGGGTTGTCAAATTGGAGTACAGTTTGGACAGGACGGACGCGTCAGGTCGTTATCTCCAAGTACTTAGCGGACCGCCTAGAGGTCAAGTTGGGGGATCAGGTAACAATAAGTTTTGAGCGTGTATCAGTTATTCCACGTAATATCCTACTGGCACGTCGCTCTTTTGATGACAGTACTGTAACAGCTACATTCACAGTTGCGGGAATTGTTTCAAATGAGACAACTGCTTCTATCTTTTCTCTCTCTCCACAACTAAATATTCCGTTGAATCTATTCGTTCCTTTAGAAACACTGGCAGAAATGGTTGGAAATGGAGTGTCTAGCGAGCCTACTGTTAACATTTTGTTATCCACAGATTCTAATACCGATACATTGACTGAGCGGTTGCGCCAATATTTACGCCCCGAGCATTATGGTTTGCGTATACGCTACGCTTTTCGCCAGCAAAGCTGGTTCTGGTGGACTCCTCGGGATTATATCAGCATTGAAAGTGACCAATTAATTATTGCAGATCATATTAGCGATGAAATTATAAGAATTTTTAAGTCATATGGAATTGATGCTGAGCCTACGATAGTTTATTTAGTTAATTCTATAACTTTTAAAAATTATGAAATACCCTTTTCCATTGTTGTGGGCGCCAATCCTGATGCCAAGCCGCCATTAGGCCCTTTCCATACTATCGACAATAATACAATTAATGAAAATGAGATTGCACTATTAGAATGGGATGAGTCCCCACTCAATAACTTGTCTCCACAAGATAATATCGCACTAGAGATAGCATATTACCACCCTGAAGTTGAAGGTGAAGGTAAGCTCGAAGTAAGAAAGCTACGATTCTGTGGATATATTCCGATGTCAGGAAACCTCGGTGATCGATATTTGACACCGTTGGTCAAAGGAATCACTGACCAAGGTACACATCCCCGCGATTGGGACCGCCCTCCACAACTCACAAATGCAAGGATTCGGGAGAAAATTCGTCCTGGGGACGTGCATGACCGGTACTGGCAGCGTTATGGTCCTACGCCGAAAGCTTTTGTAACTTTGTCAACGGCACGAAAACTTTTTGCGAGCCGTTATGGTTCCATAACCTCGATACGTGTAGCAACCACTGACGCAAACGAAGTTGAAAGGCTATTGCGAGATTATCTGGATCCCCGTATGATGGGTATAGGGTTTGAATCACTTAGTCAGCGCAATTCAGTTGCCAATAAAGGCGCAAGGATATTTGGACTATTATTCTTATTATTCAGCATATTCATTATTATATCATCAATTTTGCTGATCATTCTAATTTACCGCCTTTCTATAGAACGCCGGTCATCAGAAATTGGCACATTGCTATCTTTGGGTTTTAATAAAAGAGACACTATATACTTATTTATATCTGAAAGTTTATTTATAAGTATATTAGGATCTATTATAGGTAGTGTCTTAGGTATTTTATACTGTTCTTTCATTTTGAAGATATTATTTTCTCTGTGGCCTAGCGAAAATTTACAGAGTATAGTAAATTTGCATGTGGATTTTATAACAATCGTATACAGTATATCGATAACTATAATTTTGGGTTTATTGTCACAAATGTGGACATTACGTAGTTTGATGTATACACCTATTTCTAAACTGCTATACGGTGAACATGAAATATACACAACTATAAATACACATCAATGGTACCATATTCTGTTTCTGTCCATCCTCTGCCTGACTGGAGCGGGAATGCTTACACTGTGGAGTATACGTACATCTACTCCGGAAGAGCGAACTATAGGTTTTTTCGGGGCAGGCTTTTTACTGTTGGTCTCAGGTATCTTGATGCTTTATAGCATATGGATCTATAGAGGATGGGATGATGTGAAAGGGCAAGGATGGAGGTCATTGATCCGCTTGAGCTGGAGGAACCTAACACGATGGCCGCGACGAAGTTTGCTAACGATCGGATTACTTTCCGCGGCGGTATTTTTGTTAGTGGCGGTAGAAAGTTTCCGGCGTGGTCCAGAAAAGAATATATGGGATAAGACTAGTGGTAGCGGTGGTTACAACCTGATATGTGAATGTGATGTACCTATCTATGATCCCCTCGATCATGGTCCTGGTCGGATCGATATGGAGACGCAATTGCAGGCATCGTTCGGAGGATCAGCTGAGGATGAACAGTATAAACATGCTGTTCAGCTTTTAGATAGGATAGAGATCGCAATGTTACGGCTTCGAGATGGCGATGATGCCAGTTGTGGAAATCTCTATCAAACTCAACGGCCTCGAGTGCTGGGGGTGTCCGAATCACTCATAGTACGTGGAGGGTTTCGTTTCAGTCGTACTCTCGCCGAAACCGAAGCCGAGCGAGATAATCCCTGGCTATTGCTGCGAAGAGTCGGGAGTAACGGAGAGGTACCGATCTTTTGTGAGCAAGATACAGCACTGTGGAAATTTTTCACAGAGGTGGGTGGCACAATCATGCTCGAGGCGGATAATGGCAAGCAAATCGTTTGTCGTTTGGTGGGGACATTTCTAGATAGCCCATTTCCCGGTGAGTTGGTGATGGCGGATGAATATTTTCGTCAGATATTTCCACAATCCGAAGGATATCGTTTCTTATTGATTCGTACATTACCTGAGGATGAACCATTTGCCCGTTTGGTATTGGAGATGGGATTACGGAGGCACGGAGCACGCGTGGTACGCACCTCTGAGCGTTTGAGCCAAGCTTTAGGGATCGTGAACGCGTATTTGACGACATTTCAAATCCTGGGGGCCTTGGGTTTGCTTATGGGTGTGGGGGGACTTGGTGTTGTTATTCTGCGGAATGTCTGGGAACGTATCGGAGAACTTGCGTTGCTACGAGCCCTAGGGTATCGATGGTTTCATCTTCGAATGTTGATATTCTTAGAGCACTCGCTGCTGTTTTTAGGGGGCATTTTGCTCGGATCTGTTTCCGCGAGCGTAGCTGTTATTCCCCAACTTTGGGAGGGTCGTGAGATTCCGTGGACGAACCTCATCACTCTACTATCTGTAGTAGTGGTATCCGGATTTGTAGTAATTTATTGGGCCAGTAATAGCGTTTTACGCCTGCCTTTATTAGCAGCTCTCCGGAATAAATAGTGGGCTTGAGGAGGCGGTATGATATCTTGCCGATCGGAGAGATTCGGTGATGATCAACCCCAAAAGTTTATCGGGGAGGAAGGGTGATGATACGACTGGGGGTGCTGGACTTTGATACGTCCCATGTTGTGGAGTTTACATGGCGATTGAACCATGTCGAAGGAACACCGCAGGAGCAGTGGGTGGCAGGTGCTCGCGTGGTGATCGGCTGCCCTGGCGAATCCCGCTTGATGCCTGAGAGAATACCCGGATTTACTGAGCAGATGAAGAAGTTCGGGGTAAAACTCGTGGATAAACCAGAGGAAATGATAGGCAAGGTTGACGGCATGCTCATCGAGTCGGTGGAAGGTACTGTGCACATTGAACGTGCCCGACCCTTCCTGGAAGCAGGCATTCCATGCTTTATCGATAAGCCTTTTACATGTTCAGTGATGGATGCCCGGAAAATTGTCGAGTTGAGCGACAAGCGAAAAGCACCCGTGTTCTCGTCATCTTCCTTACGCTATGCACCGGAAGTGACAAACTACTTACAGCAGCAGAACCGGCACGGAGTGCTTGCTGGGGCTGTAACGTGGGGTCCCGCTGCTGCTTCGCCGCATCCTCAGAGGAATGCCGGTTTGTTCCATTACGGAATTCATGCAGTCGAGATGTTATATACGCTCATGGGAACAGGATGTCAGCAGGTTGTCAATGTTTATGAACCCGCTGCGGAAGTGGTGACAGGTCGTTGGAAGGATGGTCGGATTGGAACCGTGCGAGGTCTGCGTAAAGGTGCGACTCCATTTGGATTCACCGCATTTGCTGAGAAAGGAGTCTCTACGATTGCTGTCGAGACTCGATTTATCTACCGGGAGTTGCTGAAAAAGGTGGTGGAGTTTTTCCAGACCGGTCGCTCCCCCGTGGCCATTGAGGAGACTCTGGAAATCATCGCTTTTATCGAGGCGGCAAATACCAGTGGTAGCCACCATGGGCAACCAGTTCAAGTCAAAGTTTGAAGAGTGCACACAGGGCGAGGATTTCCTGGTCAACACGTTCGAGTGGGGTTCGGAGTGCGAGGTGTCTTATGATAATCAGCCGACGAGAGGCCTTGTGGAGTTTGATGGGGATCAGTTGGGTCGGAAAATCCTGGGGTGAGGATTGGCCGTGGTGGCGTGGTCTGCGGGGAGACGGCACCTGGAAAGGGCCGCGGTTGCCGGAACGTTGGCCCTCCAGCGAACTTAGGGTGGTGTGGCAACGGGAAGTCGGCGGAGGGTATGCGGGAGTGAGTGTTCGCGGCCAGCGGCTGGTCACTATGGATTTTGAAACGGCACAACCCAAGATAACTCAATCCGAAGCACCTCAGAGGGAAGAAGTTCAAGGTTACGAGCGGGTGCTGTGTTTTTCGGTCGTGGACGGTCGGTTGCTCTGGCAACACAAATATCCCGTGATTTACGGTCGATTGGGAGGATATGCCAACGGGCCGCGGTCCACGCCAGTATTGAGTGCGGACAATAAAGTGTACACCCTAGGAGCTGTGGGTCATCTGCATTGCTATGATCTCACAGATGGGAAAGTGTTGTGGAGCGTCGATTCTGTTCGTGAGCTGGGGGCACGCGTGCCGGAGTGGGGTTTTGCCGGCTCACCCCTGCTCGACGGTGACCGGCTTATTGTTCACCTCGGAGCGATCGACAACGGCTGTGTGATCGCCTTGGATCGGCACAGTGGCAAACGCATCTGGAAGGCCCTGGAAGACCCAGCCGGTTACTGCAATCCCATCATCTTCCCCACTCCTGCTGGACGATTGCTCGTCGTTTGGACCCCCCACCATATTCACGCCTTGGAAGCAACGACCGGCCGGCCCTTGTGGAAGGTACCCTACCCCGTTACGTACGGCGTTTCGATCGCCACCCCTTTACTCCAGGAAGATATTCTCGTCGTCAGTGGTTATTGGGAAGGTACCAAGGCAATCCGTGTCGGACCTCGACTCGAAGATCACGAGTTGATTTGGAGCGATCGCCGCCAGCTCCGCGCTCTGATGGCGCAACCTCTGTATCGCGACGGTTACGGTTTCCTTCTGGATAAGGACTATGGCCTGACCTGTTTCGAGTGGAGAACCGGTAAGAAGATTTGGGATGATGATAACCAACTGACTCCTCGGGGGCGTAACCCTCACGCGAGCATTATCTGGACAGGTCAAGACAATCAGGCGTTGGCTCTCAATGCAGTGGGGGAACTGGTGCTTTTGCGACTGCATCATCGTGGCTATGAGGAAAGCTCCCGTGTCAAGGTTTTGTCCGATCGGGTCTGGGGTCACCCTGCATTTGCCGACCGCTTCCTCTTTGCCAAGACCGATGGAGCAGAGGGTTGGCGTCACATCAAGAGGTGCCGCCTGGTATGCGTGGAACTTGTTCCGGCCTGAGAACTGAATCAACGGCCATGGTCCCGAAAGAACTTCCTATGCTCCGAATTTGGCAGTTCCCACAGGTAAGTTCGTCCACGCAAGGCTGAGTCGAGTGCTCAGCAAACAGCTTGCACTCCCGCCTACCCGAAGGAATTCCGCCAGCTCACCAGTGTCCTCACCTTCACCTTCGGGTCTGGAACTAAGGCGTGATGACAATAGTCTGCCATAGCCTTCCAAGTCACTGCAACGGTAACGAGAATTCGTCGGGTGTCTATATGTTCATGGAGCAATGTTCGGAACACGCCTGATTGCGTGGGCATGGCTACCATATGCCAGCTAGAATGTAGAGTAGAAAAGCAAGCAGCGGGTCAGTCAGGCGGCCACAACCCCTGAGTGGTTATAACAGGCGAGATTTCACCATGCGTGTTCTAGCTATCATGTTTTTCGCTGTTGCAGTATTCAATTGCGTGGGTTGTTCAATAGAGAAACCAACGGCTTCACAACAGGAATCAAAGTCATCCTCAGGCTGGTCACTGGTCGCCGAAGATACGTTCAACCCGACGCAACAGCTCCAACAGAAGATCGCAGTAGCAGCTCGCGAAGCTCTTTTCGAACGATTGATGAAACGTCTGGCAGCAGTGGTGGAGACAGAAGGCCCAGCAGCAGCGATAGCGGTATGCCAGAGTGAGGCACCCACGATTGCTCAAGCCGTGGGTCACGAAAAGAATGTACGCATTGGCCGTACCTCCGACAAGTTACGCAACAGCAAGAATCAGCCTCCGGAGTGGGCAGTCTCTGTGTTGAAGGATCGACCGACTCAAGCAGTATTTCTCACGCATCCGGATGGCCGATTCGCCGCCCTTCTTCCAGTGCGTCTGAAAGCGCAATGCCTGACTTGTCATGGGCCGATAGAGTCTATTCCAATGGACGTACGCCAGGCTTTGCTCCAGCGTTACCCTGAAGATCGGGCCATCGGCTATGCTGAGGGTGACCTCCGGGGTTGGTTCTGGGTCGAGGTACCTAAGCCACCTGCCGAGACAGGAGGATGATCGACTCCAAGACGCAACCGACAGGTATCAGTGGGCAACGACACCTGCTCGCTGAGTCCCCTAGCACAATCTTGTTTTCAGCATTCGCATTGATTCCAAAGCTGCAATCTTGTGACACGCCCTACCCGAGATGATTTTCGTGGCGGGCAATCATTCCCGGCATATTGATCGAATTCACTGTCCCAAAATTCGCTGTCCCAACCGGCACCTGCGAAGTCGAACCGTGCGTTATAGGGACTGTGGGTGGTGGTTTATGGATGGATGAGGCGCGGAGGTCAATAGAGATCGAATTATTCGAGCCTACGCTTCCTGCACCTACTCTGACTGGGGAAGAACTATTCCCAACGACAATCAGACCGGTGCACCCAGCGAAGCCGGGATTGGCAGAGTAATACGCTTCCTGCACCTACTCTGACAGGGGAAGAACTACTCCCAACGACAATCAGACCGGTGCACCCAGCGAAGCCGGGATTGGGAGAGTAACACGAGGATCAGCCTCCATTTCTGCAGCAGTACCTTCTTGTGCTGCTCGAAGAGCTGGATCGCTCCGTCCAACTGCTGCGCGGCTCGGAATGCCTCTCCATCGCACAAACGCCGTTTCATCGAAGAAGGGCAGCACCCTGAAACGCTTTCGCCGAAGTATGGCAGCACTCAGAGCGGTAAAACAAACTCTTCTTCTGCAAGTTCAGGAACATGGTTGTAGCAGATGTGAAGAGTTGGTAGATTGCTGGATGAGCTGCAAGATGCAACGTAATTCTAACTCAGGCCACTCTAATACCCCCTATCGCCCTAGTTAGGACAGACAATGCAAAGTCACTGATTCGGTGGTTAGGGTGGAATATAGACAAGTAGACTTCATCTGCCACGATTCATAGAAAAGTGGGCAGCGGGGAAGGTACAGCAGTCAGGTTGCGACACTAGCAGGTGAGGGGCTCCCCGTGACAAGCTCGATCTTTCTGGATTTTCAACTGCCGAACGCCCCGACGTGGTTCTATTTCTCCCTGTTTTTGGCATTTGCGATTTATTTCCGTTTCCAGCGTCCCTTCACACTACGGAATTGGGATATTTTGGCTTTGTTCTTGATGACTCCTGGTTTGCTGCTCCTTCAGGAAACGAAACTCTCGACTCATTCTGTGGATACTCCACCATCCACTACCATCGCCTATCTGTGGCTTTTGGCAGCTAGTGGCTACTGGCTGATTCGCGTGCTTGTCGATCTGGTGCTGGAACGCCGTCCCGTGCTCCACGTGAACCTAACGGCAGCAGGTTTAGTTTGCCTAGGTTTGGGTTTAGCTGTCGGGCTAACCGCCGTGGCACTTCGGCGGTCTGTTACTGAGCAAGCGGAATTAGGCCGCCATCCCCCACCCCTTCAACAAGTGCATGAACAGGCTACAGCGATGGTGGTGGGGAACGCGGCTGAAAACGCTTCTCTCCGAGAGATCCGGTATCTCTGCGAACGTCTGTTGGCCTTAGGTTGCCATGCAGCGGTCATCCTTGGGCTATTTTACATCGGGTGGCGCCATTATCAGGAAACCTCATCGGGCGTGGGTATGGCCACCCTTTACCTCCTCTTACCCTACACTGCTTACCACATCGATCAGTTACATCACGTATGGCCAAGTGCCTTCCTCGTCTGGGCGATAGCCTGGTATCGTCGACCTGTGTGGGCCGGCATATTCTTGGGAATTGCAACGGGCACATCTTTGTTTCCGTTGTTTCTTATGCCTGCCTGGTGGGGTTTCTACACAGGGCGTGGGGCTATCCGTTTTGTGATTGCCGCTTCATCTGCGCTAGTGTTCACTGTTACGATAACTGCCTCCATCTATTGGCTTGATGGTCTATTTCTGGCTGAACTGGTTGCAGCTGTTAGGCTATGGGAATGGCAACTCTGGTCTGTCCCTGCTCGGGAGGGTATTTGGACAGCGATCCACTGGGCTTATCGAATCCCCGTGTTTGTCATATTCCTTGCTCTCGTCGCCTCCAGTGCATTATGGCTGCGCCCTCGTAATCTCGCTCATTTGATCGCTCTCAACGCTGCCATTATTTTGAGCATTCAGTTCTGGTATGCCGACTGTGGTGGTATCTATATCCTGTGGTATCTGCCGCTGCTCATCCTTCTGGTGTGCCGTCCCACCTTGACTTTAGCCGAGCCTCCGTTACCTCTGGCAAATCTGATCACACGATGGACCCTATGGGGAAATCGAAGGCCAACGGTCCCCCCAGGAACAATCAAAGAGCTGGCTGTATAGCAGAGCCTATTAGCCCTAGTGCTACCAATTATCTCAAGCCGGATAAGGAGAATCAGCAAGGGATGCCGGGGGCGCTCTCATCTCTCGGGATGGTGCTGTGAAAAGTTCCGGCAGGCACTGGCAATCGATACCATTTGTCGGGAAGGCCCCCTCACGGGAATGCGGCATGCTTACTGGATACCCCCGACGACGTGCTCATTTCAAGCCATTACTCCCCAGCCAGTAAGCATAAAAACACACAACGAAAGAGCAACAGGTCACTCGCTACTCCTGAGGAACATATATCTCCCATCTAACCTGACAGTAACGTGATCGAATCATTCATCATGTATTCAAATCCTATATGATACTCCACTTTAACAATGAGGCCTCTGGTTCAGTTTATGATTTTCTTGAATAGGAAAATTCAAGTTAAGTTACATACATCAATATCTTGCATAAAGATTTTCATAAAAGCGTAACCGGTAGGGGTTGACGGAATTTCCCATACAGGTTTGGAAAAGTTTCTTGATGCAGCGTCCCTTGACTCATTCGCAGGATACGATCTGTTAGGGCGGCAATTTCCATATTATGGGTCACCATGACAATCGTCACGCCTTCATTGCGATTCAGTTCCCGGAGAAGCTGGATAATTTCTGCCCCTGTGGAGGCATCCAAGTTTCCCGTGGGTTCATCCGCGAGAAGCACACGAGGTTGCATAAGCAAGGCACGGGCCACCGCCGCCCGTTGCATCTCACCACCCGACAACTCACGCGGACGATGGAACATGCGGTGGGCCAGACCCACACGGCGCAATAAGTCGATGGCCCGGGCACGCCAGCGACCCCGCGATTTCCACCATCCTCTGACGGAATGCGCAATGTAGGCAGGCATAAGTACATTGTCGAGTGCACTCAATTCCGGTAGCAAATGATAAAATTGGAAAATATACCCGAAGGTACTATTGCGTAACAGATCACGGTCCCTTGCTGACAGATTATCGATACGTTTGCCCTCCAGCAGAATCTGCCCCTGGTCCGGAACATCCAGAGTGCCTAGTAAATGCAAGAGTGTACTCTTACCTGATCCCGATGCTCCTACGATACTGATGAATTCTCCATTCCTCACTTCAAGATTCAAGTCTCTAAGTACTGGTATAGTAAGGGAATGCCGGCGATAGGACTTGTGAAGGTTTTCCGCAATTAGCATAGCAGATCCTTTGCTCATCTCATGAATCGCCTTGCTTGCAGGGTTCAAAAAAATGCTTCTTGTAAAACAAGTCGCCAATCATTCAAAACGCAGGGCCTGAACAGGGTGCAATCGTGCTGCTCGCCATGCAGGCAACAAACTGAACAACACAGCTGTACCCATAGCACCGAGGTTGATGAACATGATGGCCATTGGCTCTACATTTGTGGGGATTTCTTTGAAGTAATATACGTCCCGTGGAAAAAGTGCCCGCCCACTCATCTTTGTGAGAAATACCTCTATTTCATTGATATTCTCGGTAATCCATAATCCTAATATGGTACCTAATATGCAACCGACAAGACCAAGTAATAATCCATAGCCTAGGAATATACTCATGACTCCACGATGACTTGCCCCAAGTGACTTGAGTATGCCAATATCACGATATTTTTCAGATACTATCATGGTAAATATGGATAATATGCTAAATCCTGCGACACCAATGATCATAAAGAGCAAGAGATTCAAGATGCCGCGTTCGATGTCGATCGCAGCCAGCAACGGCCCCTGGTGCTCTTCCCAAGTCGCAACTCGTACTTCAGGATGGTTGAAAATCCTTCGTAGTTCGTTTACGACTGTGGACTTGTGCCTCTCATAATCTTTCAATTTAATTTGTATCGAAGTACAACGATTTTCCATTCCTCTTATAGATTGCAAATGCTCTAGCGGAACAAAAACAAATGTCTGATCATATTCGCTCATTTCTGTCTTCAAATAGTCTGTAACAACAAACGTTCCCCAAACAGGTTTTATATCTCTTCCTCCAATAGTTATGACAGTAACATCATCACCAGGTTTGAGGAGTGGTTCCTCAATGACATTTCCCTGCTCATCACGATAGCGAAAATGTGCTAAAGTATAACCTGCAATCAAGCCGTGTAACTGGGGTTGTGGCATGCCCTGAGTCATCATCTGCGGGTCCGGTGGTGGGATCACTTCCCCATTTTGAATCGATCCAGAGGTTTGAGGATGAGGTGGGAGCATGGAAAACAGACGCCCCTGACGTCGCAGTTGCTCATGCCGCTCGCGGGCCTCAGAAGTCAGGTCGAAACTTGGCTTTTCTGCCCCCTTCTGTCGTACCAGATATTCGCGAAAGCCCCCCACTGCCGCCCGGCCGACGGGATCGATGCCGATGAGGCGGACAGGCTTAGTCTGCTCTTCCATTCCGAAGCGGAAGCGTAAGATGGCAAAAACTTCGATAGTAGGAGTCATGGCTTCGATATATGATGCCGCATTACTGGAACGGATCAAATTCATGATCTCGTCTGGAGGTAGTGGTATAGTTCGACCATCTGTATCGAATAATGGATAGCCCAAATGATCATATTTTATAAATCCATCCAAACGCGTTGTATCTATGATAACATCAGAAAGAATGCCATGAAGACGGTCTTTCAGCTTAGTGCTGAATCCACTCATTACTGCATTGACAACAATAAGAGTTGCTACACCAAGCATCATACTCACAATACAAATGAAGGCAAGATAACGTGTCTGCAGATAGCGAAGACAGAGTAGCAGACGATACACGGTCAATCCTCAGCAGCCTGACAGGACCAGCATCTCTATCCGCCGGGGGTGGAGGCACTTCCCTTCCCCCAACTTTGCGACTACTTCATATCAGTTTTGCCTGTTTCTGAAAAGCCGAACTGCTCACCCTGGTTAGGGGTTTGGTCCCAGGTAACCCTACTGGGGAATGATACCCCGGCGACTTCCGCTAGATTTTACTTCCCGATGCAAAAACGCGAAAAGATGCGATCCAGCAGTTCGTTGGTATATACAGCTCCGGTGAGTTCGCCGAGTTGATGCAAAGCTGCGCGTAGGGCTGCTGCCACGAACTCGAGCGGCTCCTGAGCGGTGATCTGCTTTGCCGCGGCTTCCAAATGTCGCACGGCTTCTTCTATATGATGCTGACATCGGCTGTATCCTGGCGCTGTTGAGGAGTGACGTAACGCCTCCAGTTTTTCCCGGAGCATCAAACGCAACGGCTGTATTCCCTCCGCAGACATTACAGTACAAGCAACATCGGCAGGATACCCATCAGACGACCGTTCATCGCCGTGAGGTACCAGATCCACCTTGGTGCGTACCCGTACTACTACTGCCTGGCTCCACATCTCTGGGGAGTGGGGATGGTCAGGAGGGAGAAAGACCCCTTGGTCATCGCACCAAAGAATGATGTCTGCTTGTTCCGCCACTGTGCGTCCTAGATTCTGAGCTTGCTCTTCGATACAGTTTTCGGCGGGTTGCCAACCCGCTGTATCCACTAATTCCACACGTACTCCATCCCATTCGCACATTTGCGTAAGGTAATCACGTGTGGTACCGGGCACAGGACTGACCAAAGCCTGTGCTCCACTGAGAACGTTGAAAAGGCTGCTTTTTCCTGCATTGGGAGGACCAACCAGAACAATTCTGGGTATGCGTCCCGCAAGTTGGCGATTTTGAAGTTGTTGCAAAAGCATCTGTAAACGACCTTTTGCTTCCTCGATCCGCCGGGATGCTTCTTGAGGTGTCAAGAATGTGATGTCTTCATCTACAAAGTCCAAATTGGCTTCCACATCGGCCAGCAGGTCCAGCAGGTCGTGGCGTAATGCTTGCAGTGGCTCGGATAAGCCACCGGCTAGTTGCTGCAAGGCACGCTGGAGATCGCTCTGGGCATCGGCTTCGATGACCGCACGCACGGCCTCGGCTTGTGCTAAGTCCTTTTTCCCTGCCAGAAATGCCCGCAGGGTGAATTCCCCTGGTCGAGCCGCTCGTGCTCCTGCCCTCAGAATTTCTGCGATGAGCTGCTCGATAATAGGGGGAGATCCTAGTGTGTGTATTTCCGCAATGTCTTGCCCAGTATAGGAGCGCGGGGCGTAGAACCGATAGAGCCAGGCAGGTATCGCTGCAGAAATCCCCTCCAGGTACAAGCAACCGGGAACCACTCGGCGGAGGCGGACAGGAGCATCGTCCGTACCATCGTTGCCTTCCAGCGGTTGAAAAACAGCACTTGCGAATTGGTGTGCCTCCGGACCACTCAGGCGTACAATGGCTCTCAGGCCCGATCCGTGTCCGGAGCACAGGGCTACAATGGTGTCTTGCGGATTCGGTAGATCGACACGCTCGAAAGCCATGGTATCGTCTCAGCTTCTCCGGCCTATCACCTTATTACATGGCATTATATGTCACGACAGGCCCCACGTATGAGCGAGCCGATTTCGTGGCCGGACTGGAATATGCCGGGGAGCTTCTTAGGAATACACTGGTCTGCGTAAGAAGTGCCAAGCACGCTCCTGGTTGATAAGTCCCACGTCACAATAGATTGGAGAAAGGCAATATCATGACTCCCGCTGAAGCCTATGCTGCTTTACTTCGCCGATCTCGGGAAATCGGCATCATCCAATCTTGTACCGCCTTGCTGAGTTGGGATCAACAGACTTATATGCCAACCTACGGTGCCTCCTGGCGTGGGGAACAGATGGCTTATCTCTCAGTTTTGGCTCATCAGAAGCTCACAGATCCTCAGGTAGGAGAATGGCTCACGCAAGTCGAATCGTCAGCACTGACGGAGGACCCTCAAGGAGAAGAGGCCGCTAATATTCGGGAGTGGCGACGCAGCTACGATCGGGCAATTCGCGTTCCTCAAGCCCTGGTTGAGGAGTTGGCACGGGTGACTACCCTTGCTCAGCAGGTCTGGCAGGAGGCCAAAGCTCAAAATCACTATGCTGCCTTCCAGACACATCTGGAGAAAATCGTCAGGCTCAAGAGAGAAGAAGCACAAGCCATCGGTTACACGGACCATCCTTATGACGCTTTATTGGACGAATATGAACCCGGCATGACCACCACAACTGTGCGCACGCTCTTTAGTCACCTGACGAGGAAATTGATGGCGTTAGTCCAACGATGGTCCACCAGTACGCGTCGTCCTGATACGAGTCTATTACGGCGGGATTATCCGGTCGAACGGCAGAAGATTTTCGCCGAGGGGGCCGCGGCCGCTCTAGGATTCGACTTCTCGCGTGGACGCCTCGATGTTGCGGCCCATCCGTTCTGCACAGGGATCGGTCCCGGGGATTGTCGCATCACCACACGCTACAATCCCCGCTATTTCAGCGAGGCATTTTTTGGTGTTCTCCACGAGACAGGCCATGCTTTGTATGAAATGCATCTACCTGCCCAGCATGCGGGCACTCCCCTGGGTTCCGCATGTTCCCTTGGAATTCATGAATCCCAATCCCGCTTGTGGGAAAATCAGGTTGGCAGAAGTCTGCCATTCTGGGAACATTTTTTTCCACGCTTGCAACAGACTTTTCCCCAGACGCTCGTTGATGTGTCGTTGGAATCATTCTATTTTGCCATCAATGAGGTGCGACCTTCCTTGATTCGTGTAGAAGCGGATGAGGTAACTTACAATCTCCATATCGTCCTTCGGTTTGAATTGGAAACGGAAATGCTCACCGATAATCTGCGAGTGGAGGACCTACCTGGAGCCTGGCAGGAGAAGATGAGCAAGTATTTAGGATTGACCCCTCCTGATGATACCCATGGTTGCTTGCAAGACATCCATTGGAGCTTTGGAGGGATGGGCTATTTCCCGACTTACACATTAGGAAATCTCTATGCTGCTCAATTTATGGCTGCGGCGAAAAGACATCTTGGCGAGGCAGAATTGCAACAAGATTTCCGCAGGGGCCGGTTCACCCCGTTGCGGGATTGGCTCGTTCAGCACATCTACCAACACGGACAACGGTACCGTGCTCAGGAACTCTGCCGACGCGTGACAGGGGAAGCTCTGCATACAGAACCGTTTCTCTCCTATCTGCGGGAAAAATATGAGCCACTATACACCTCATGAAATTCATCTCAGGGAAAATGATAACTGATGCCGGTCGATATGATATCGCTTTCAGGACAACGAATTCATACACATATGATTAGTAATAAATAGGTTAATACTCATTGAGCCAGTGGATATCATGAATAGCGCCTTGGCGATCCCAGCGGAATGTGAGCCAATCGGCGGGCATGCCCGGTGCGAGTTCCGGCAGGGGTAGGCCCAAGAGTCGGCGTGGTTGGAGCGTAGCCAGGCGGATCGCCTCCGACAGGGTCAAGCCGGCAAAACGGATGACATTGGAAACACAGGTGTCCGTGAACAATCCACTTCCGGCCAGAAAGGGTGTTCCTGCCACGCTGATCCGCCCTGCCGGGCTGATCTCGATATCCGTATTCCATTCTTGATAACGACCCGCGGGCAGTCCGGCCAGGCTGCTGGCATCACAGGTGAGCAGCAATCGCTCTAAGGTCTTTGCTCGAACCAGACACTTGACCACAGCAGGAGGAAGATGAAAGCCATCGCAGATGATGCTGGCCCACAGCTCGTCACATGCCAGTTGTTCCCACAGATAGTTGTCATGGCGTGGGAGAACGGCATGGCATCCATTGCCCAAATGCGTGCTCAGGCGTGCACCCGCCTGGACCGCTGCATGAATCGCATCCGCCGTCGCTGCTGTATGACCAATGGCCACCACTACTCCCGTAACCACGAGTTTTTCGATCATTGGTATGGCTCCAGGCCGCTCGGGGGCCAGGGTAACCATACGGATGCGTCCATTAGCCGCCTCTTGCCAGCGTTGAAATTCGTCCCAATCTGGATTGCGGATGTATTCCCGCGGATGAGCACCACGGGGACCGTCCTCGGGAGACAGGTACGGGCCTTCCAGATGATAGCCGGGACAAACCTGGCGATAATGGGGATGCAGGGCACATACACGTTCCCAAGTGAGCAACGCCTGTCGGGTGGTCTCAAAACTAGCGGTGATCAATGTAGGAAGGAAAATGCCAATTCCATGACTACGGCAGGTATTTATGACTCGCTCCCAAGCCTCTTGTGGGTCGATGGACATGGGTCCCTCCTGCGTCAGTAGCCGACTTGGATGGAGGAACGAAATACCCACCGCGCCATTGATCTGCGGATCACAGAAACCCGGAGTAATCCATGGTAATTCGTCGAGGTTGTATGTTCCAGGATCCACATCATGGACAGCTACAATGGTTGAACCGTCGACGATAACCTCCAAGGGTCGGGCTGTTTCGTAATGACGAGCGATGATACGAGGCATAACATCTCAGCGCGTCAGTACAAGAAAGTCGCGGGAAAAATCGGTTGTGTCGGTACGCGTAAGTCACCCGAAAAATCGGTCATTCCGTGGAGGGAGCTTCGGGCGGCTTGGGACGCAAAAGTCGCGCGATCACAAATCCTAGAGTCGTAGCCGTCAGGACCGATGCCGAACCGGCAATCAGCATGATCCAATCCCGTCGGCTCAGTTCTGTCAAAGGCCGGTCATCAGTCACTGGAGGAGTCATAGGGCCAATTGGTCCCGTCACCAATTCGACGTCCACCTCGATGAGAGGCGAAGCTGCGGGGAGTGTCGGATGTACACCGGCTGGTACCGCCTGAGGTAAGGGATAAGACGGTACTGCGGAGGTGACTGGTTGTGGGGCAGTCGAAACCGCCACCGGCCCTGCACTCGCAGCTGCCGGCACCGCTGCTACTGGAGATGCAACAGGCAGGATTGGCTTGGGTCCGGTATTTTCTGCCAGCACCGCTGCTACTGGAGATGCAACAGGCAGGATTGGCTTGGGAGCAGTATCTCCACTTGCCTTCCGAGTGATGGAGGAACGTTGCTGCTGATCACTCTCCGTACCACGAACATTTGGCAGAGGGGGGGCTAATTCCAGTCCCGATTCACTCTCAAGCCAATCCTTGTAGGCGGGAGTCAGTCGTGCTAGGGTTGGCCGGGCACCGCGCGAACTGAGTAAGGGTTGTAATGCCGCATCAGCTGCTGCAGGCGTCGCATAACGCTTCTCGGGTTGCTTGGCTAGCAAAGTATCCATTACGATTTGTAACGTGGGCGGTATGTCAGGGACGAACTCACGCAAGGGCCGAGCTGGTTCCATCGCATGTCGAACCATTTGCGACATGATGTTGCTATCCGGGAAAGGAGGTTGGCCCGTAATGCAGTGATACAATACGCATCCCAGGCTATAAATATCTGCACGGATATCCGCACTGCTTGCATCTCGGGCCTGCTCGGGAGCCATATAATCGGGGGTACCCAACACGGAGCCTTCCTGGGTGATTTGCGTCTCTATCTGCCCATCGGGGGCATTCTCATCAAAGAGTTCACGCCCCAAGCCGATATCGAGGATCTTCAGTGTCGCATTCCAAGTTGTATCTTCCGTCTCGGGACCGGTTCCCGCCCTCTTCTTTTCATTTTCATCGTCGCTGTCCGGGCTGTTGACGAGCATGAGATTCGCAGGTTTGAGGTCGCGGTGGACCATGTGCCGTTCATGCAGATGCTGCAAACCTTGTAAAGCCTGATGGATCAAACGCACCGCCTCCTGCCAGGGTAAGCGACCACGCCGACTTAAAACGTCCTGCAAGGTTTCCCCCTCCAGATATTCCATCACCAGATAGTGGACACCTTGAGCTTCGCCGACCTGGAAGGCACGCACGATATTGGGGTGATTCAGTTGCAAAAGCAACCGGGCTTCCCGCTGGAAGCGTGCCAGGGTGTGGGGGTTCGACGCTTTGGAAGCTGGCAGGATCTTCAACGCGACTATCTGACCCAGATGATGGAGCGCCTTGTACACCCCGCCTACTCCCATATGACCCTTGCCGACACGATCAAGGATCTTATACCCTCCGATGAAGAATCCCTCGGCTCTTCCCCTCTGGATCATGTAGGCTTGATAATCCGTCAACAACCGTTGACGCACCAGGTAACGGCGAAAGCGGTCGATGTCGGTCGTGGACTTCCCTTCCGCTTCACTTTCCTTGAGGAATCGCTGATATGCCGCATCGACCTCTTCGTTCAATAACAGGCGGCTTTTGACCAACAGCGCACAATAATCTTCAATCGTGGTGGGTGGGGTAGGCATGATGGCTACTGCTCTCTTCGGAACTCAGGATTGCGATCTTTCCGAAAAACCGGGTTGAAGCTCCTGCCACCGCACGTATCCCGTGGTGGACGATCCTTCTTCTCTCATAAGGGTATAACACTTTTGAGGGCCGCTGGTGATCAATTCCCGAGGGATTTCTGGAGAAACTCGGATACGACCGGGTCATTTTGGTACAAATCCTCCAGACTTCGGCGGATCCGTTCGGCCTCGGCCGTGTGACCTGTCTGTCGCAACTCCCGCATCCGTTCGATGACAGCTTGCAACTGCGTCGCGACAGCAGAGGTGTCGGCGGGCCCAGAGTAAGAAGGAAAATGCTGATCCAGCAAGGTGAGGCCTTGGCGAGCCAGTTCGACCCAGAGGCGCTCGGCTGGCTGAGATTCAAACACGATGATCAACGCCTTCCAGATGCGTCGTGCTGCTGCGATATCTTGCGTCTGAGCCATCCGCAACCCCCGCCAATAAGCGCGTTCCGCTTCGGAGCGGGGCTGCCATCGACTTCCTTCGACGATCAAACGCTTGAGTTCCCGATAGTCTCGCAGTTTTTGCCGGAACGCGGTCACTTCTCCCGAATAGCGATCGGGATATTTCCGGCTGAGAGGCTCAAGATACATCTCCCAAGCGTACTCCCAATCCTCCGGTCGCTCGGACTGCATCAACGGCAGGGCTGCCTGGTACAGCTCCTCCGCGGGCACCTGAGGACGAAGGAAAGCATAAAGGAGTAATCCGATGACGAGTAGGAACGCCGGAATCACCACCCAAGCCCGTTGGAGGAGGGGACGCGGTTGCCGTTGCGTCTCAGCATCGTCATGACTGTCCGTGTGTTGTGCCAGGACCACCGTCTCTACGGTGTCCGGAGTCAATGGAACCGGCCAGTGGATCCTTTTGCCTCGACGTTCCAGTTTAGCCCGAATGTGCTCGAGTTCTTCCAACAACTGGTGCGCATTTGCAGGACGGCGGGACGGATTCTTTTCCAACAACAGGCATACAAATTCGTCCAATTCGGCTGGAACATCCGGTACCAACATAGCGGGCCGCTCTGGAAGCACGTAACTGTGTTTATGGGTCAGCTCGACCAAAGTAGCAGCTGGGAATGGAGGGCGACCGGTCAATAAGGTATAAAGCACCCCTCCCAGAGCATAAAAGTCGCTCCGCCGTGTGTAAGGCTTACCACTGGACACCTCGGGAGGCAGGAACGATTCAGCCCCGAGCGGGGACGGGGTCAACGCCACAGGCGGTGGGATGATCCGGGCCAGGCCGCAGGAGAGCACCTTGACTATTCCGTCCTCCGTTCGCATCACATGAGCGGGTTTGAGTTCCCGATGTAAGATATTGCGGTTGTGAGCGTGCTTCAAAGCCCGAACCATCTGGACGGCGACTTGAAGCACTTCCTGCCAGGGTACCGGTCCCTGTCGCAAGCGACGGGCATAATCTTCTCCCGTCACCCACTCGCAGGCGATGTACACGACCCCCGCCCGAATACCACCTTCGTAATAGCGAGCGATATTGCTATGCTCCAGACGTTGGAGCGGAAGCAGGTCGGCCGCAAAGGTTTGCTGAAGATTCGGATGACGGGCTAGCACCCCTTCCCATACCTTGACGGCGGCCTTGCGACCATCATCCTGATAACTCCGCGCCCGATACAGGATGCCTTGAGGCCCTCGCGATACCTCCTCCTCCAGATACCAGTTACCTATTCGGGAACCTGCTAATACTCCGCTCATGGGTACCTGCCCGTCAGGAACATCTCGAGTTTCCTATAACTAGATTATGGATTCTCTATGCTGAGGTTTTCCGATGCCTTCTCCGACTCGTGCCATTCTTCTGATCGCCCATGGGAGCCGACGGTCCCAAGCCAACGCGGAGTTGGAACAGATCGCCCAAGCGTTGCGACAATGCGAACAATTCGACTATGTCCAACCCGCTTATCTGGAACTAACCGAGCCTACGATTGAACAAGGGGCTGCTGCCTGCGTGGCACACGGCGCCAGCATCGTGATTTTGCTACCTTATTTCTTGTCACCGGGTCGTCATGTCGTTGATGACCTCTCGGCAGCATGTCAGCGGCTTCGCCAACTTTATCCCCAAACTCAGTTCACCGTGGCCCCACCTCTGGGTCAGCACCCCGCCATCATCGACATTCTCCGGGACCATGCCCGAATCGCGTTGGCCGAGTTGGATCATCCCCAGGAGCTTGCCAATAACTCATCCTCGTTGCTCGAGAACATTACACGTGGGCGACCTGTCCCGGGGGATTGAAGGGACAAACGCGGAAGAACCGAATACAGGCAGGGCTGTCTCAGATAGAAAACCAGTGTATGGCTTGACGATCACCTTTGCCGCTGCTGTTGGCGGAACCATTTCAACCAATTCTGGGCGGCCACACTTCTGGAGCGTAAGTCTGCACCGGGAGGTGGACCAAAATCCTGTCCAGTCAGACTTTTCAATCCGGCTCGTGCTGCCCGCACCACCATCTCTTCGTCATCCAGAAGCGCGGTGATCATATCGGGAATGAAAGCCTTGTCATCTTTCATGGCCATGGCCAAAACGGCAGCCCGGCGCAGTTCCGGGTCATTCCCCTTCAAATATTGCCGCAGGGTATCTGCAGTCATCCGAGTCAAACGCTCGGCTAGGGCCTGCCGGACGACACCCACCTTTTCTTCTCCCACACGCCGGATGGCAAGCAACAACACCTGGGTGTACACACCACCTTTACCATCGCGTATCCCCGCGAGACGTTCCGTCCATCGATCCTCGGGGGTCCGTAACAGCTCTTCTACGACTGCGGCCGCATCCTCGATCGGACTCAGGCTCAGGGTATCATTCGTCTTTGTCGCGTTCCGGGGAAGGGTTATCGGAGGTAGCTCCGGTGGGGACGTTCGCGCACCGGAACCGGAGAAGAGATCGGCTCCCTCAGAGGGCGTTCCGGGGTCGGGACGAGGCGGAGGAATTCGAGTATGTCCACCCGAGGTTGGCCCTTGACTAGGGCGTACCGAGTCCACCGGGTGTGCCCATGGTGAGGTTGCGTCGTTCGGTGGCTTTCTATCATCGGGAATGACCGGAACAGGGGGCAAGCCTCCAGCTCGCAATTCGGTATCTTGTGTTTTCCCTTGTACGACCCGACTCAGGTCACGGACCACGTTGGAGCGGGCCAGGAACAGCAGGGCAAAAGCTGTATCCACTCGGCTACCCCAGCTGCCATTGGGATTCTGGGCGGGAATGAGCAGATCGGCACCGTATTGATACCAATCGACCTGACCGATTTTTTCCAGACCGAAGATCACCCCAACTCGCTCCAGGGACCACAGGAAGTAGTAGTCCCGGCCCCAGGCAATCTGGCGGATATGCTTTCCTTTGCCTTGAGGTAAACCTCCTTCCAGAACTGCGGCGAGGTTGGCCAGTCCCTTCCCAATGGCAGGGGCGCAGGGGTCTCCGGCGAAGGGTATCTTCTCCTTCTGAGGCGGTAACGCTTTCTGGGGTCGGGGTGACTTTTCTGCGAGTTTCTCCTGGGCCGGTGGGAGGAAAAATGGATCCCCCTTGTCCACTGTTTTCGGATCATGCGGCTCAGGCGGTGGCTGGAAAAAGGGGTCCTCCAGCCCTATGTCCTGCTTCTTTTTCTCGTCACCTTTGGTTGTTGAGTGTGATGGCTTCGCTGGGGGTACCAAAGGTGAAGCGTCATGGCGAAGCAAGCGTTCCTGTCGTCGGCCCACAGCCGTGGCCAGTCCCAGCAATCCGGCGCAGGTCATCGAGGGGGAACCGGCAACACCTGTGCCGGCATACGGCCAACCGCCGTTGGCACACTGAGTCGCGAGAAACCGCTTCTGGACGCGGTCGAGAGCCTCCTCCACCGGCACACCGTGTTTCCGAGCGGCCCAGAGACCGAGAATGGCAAATTGCGTATTCGAGTTGTCGTCGCCGAAGAAACCTCTTCCAAAGCGATCGGCGTGGAACTCCGCCTGGAGCTGCTGGGCATAGCGTTGGACCGCCGGGTGGAGCCGGCTGAAGTCACGAGCTGGAGCCTGCGGTGATGGGGAGGCTCGCTGCTTCCCAGGACCAGGGCCTACGTCGCCTGCACGCAATTCTGCAGTTAGCAAGGCATTCCGCAACTGAGTTTGTATCGTGTCGTCGCCAGCAGGGCACTGATAGGTCCAACCTCCCTGAGAGCTTTGGCCCGCTAGCAAACGGACCGCCAGCATTTGAATGATTGGCACGTCTGCCGGGTCCCCCAATCGATCCAGATAGAGGACGTACAGGGCCAGGTGATAGGTCTGTGTTTCGGTACATGCGGCCTCGCGGATACAAGCCGTAACCTCCTTGAGGACAGGTTCGTTCCCAGGAACACCGCATTCCAACAACGCCAGACCTGCCAAAGCGATTTCGCCCAGTTTCCGCCCCTGCTTCGGTGCTTCTCCTGCCAGGTTCCGACTAAGAAACCGGACACCTTTCTGGATAGCGGCGTCCACTTCCTGAGGCGTCGCTGCGGCAAGAGAATGAGAACGGAGAGCCAACCCGATTATGGCCAGCAGATACAGAATGCTACCTGGAAACAACCGCGACCGCATGATTCGCCCCCCTTGTATGTGACTCCCTCTTAGGGTAACTGAAGTCCCCCACTGATGAGACATCTATCTGCAAGGAAACCGAACCGTCCAGAAATCGAGCTGTTCACCGTTATGAGTGCCGACTCTCGGCCGTTCCTGACGAGCCCAGCTTTTCGTTGAGGCCACACCAGCGTATTGAAACAGATGGAATTTACCGGGGGAAGTGAGGGCTGATCAGACCTCGATTACTTCTGTACAGTATTTCAAACCCGCGGGTGGAATCGATCCTCCAGGGTGAAGTAGGGTGAAGTAAAGTATCATCACTTTTGCCGTTGCAGTTCCCACCATTGTTTCCAAGCTTCCACCGCGAGGCGTTTGTCGTGGATCGAGGCGAATGGTGGCGGTCCGAAATCCTGGCCGGTGAGGGCTTTCAGCCCGGCCTTGGCGGCTCGCACCACCAACTCTTCATCATCCAACAAGGCATCGATGAGATCCGGAATGTGCGATTTGTCATCCTTCATGGCCATAGCCAGCACAGCGGCCCGCCGGAGTTCTGGGGCGTCCTTGGCACGGGCATAAGCCCGCAAGGTTTCCGCGCTCATATTGGCCAGTCGATCTGCCAAGGCTCGACGGATATCCAGAAGACGCACACCTTCGAGCCGATCGGCCGCCAGGACCAGGGCCTGGGTGTTCACACTTCCTTTACTGTCGCGGATTTTTCGCAGAGTTTCGGCCCATTGGCTTTCCGGGGTTCGGAGTAGAGTCGCAGCCAGCGTGGCGGCTTCGCTGTTCAAATATGAGGTGTTGGCGGCCGCCTTGGATGGGCGACCCGTGCTCGTCGTGGTTGAACCCACTCCTACTGCTGCGCCAGGACCGGCCCGCATTTCTGTGTTGATGTCATTTTGCACCTTTCCGGACAGATCGCGTGCCAGGTTGGATTTGCACAGCACGAGAATGGCAAAGGCTGTATTCACTTCCGTGTCGTAGCCCCCGACTTCCCAAGAACCGTCCGCAGCTTGGGTCATTACCAATGTGTTGGAAACCGCTTCATACCAGTCGATGTTGCCGATGATATCCATGCCGTAGATCACACTGACCCGCTCCAAGGACCAGAGGAAGTAAAAGTCATTGCGTCCGTGACCACCCCCCTGCCCACCTAAAACGAAGACTCCGCCACCTCGACCATCGGGACGCACAGAGTTACGCAGCACGGCACCCAAAGCCGCAAAGGCAAACTGCGCGGCCTGATCGCGAGCATCGAGCCGGAGTTTCCCTTTCTCATCAGCCTTCGGCACCGGCTTTTTGGGCGTCGAGGGTTGAGTCGGTTCTGGTGGCTGGAAGAAGGGATCATCGGGATTGGATGATCCCACCATAGGGTCCTCGGACGTCTTTTTCGGTGTTGGTGCCTCAGTAGCTTTCAGCCGTCGCTCTTGTCGGCGGGCAATACCAGTGGCCAGTCCCAGCAGGCCGGCACAGATCATGGACTGAGAACCCTCCGCCACCATGGCCCCTGCCGAGGTGACTGCGGCACCGGTGTAGGGCCAACCCCCAGTCCGCGTCTGGGTCAACAGAAATCGCCGTTCCACCAGGTCCAAAGCGCTATCCACGGGCACACCGTGCTTGCGAGCCAGCCAAAGAGCGAGCACGGCAAATTGGGTATTGGAATTGTCGTCGCCTACGCTGTTCTGGGGGTTACGGCGACTGAACAGCGCCTGGGCATAACGTTCAATGTCCGGATGCATGCGATTGTCTTTTCCGGTGGGCTTGACCGCTCGCAGGTACTGCACTTCCTCTGCGCTGACTCCAGCAATGCAGCCGTAGCCCCAACCCCCCGTTGGGGTTTGTCCTACCAGCAGGCGTGCGGCCAACGCTTGAATCAACGGTACGTCGTTCGGATCGCCCAATCGATCCAGATACATCAGGCACAAGGAAATCTGATAGGTCTGCACCTGAGTGTACGCCGCCTCCCGCACGATGCGGGTGATGTTCTGAACGGCAGGGTCCGTAACCGGTACCCCAGCTTCCAACAGGGCCAACCCGGCCAGACAGGTTCCGCCCAGGGCATGATTGAACGGAATATTCAGATTGGGCCCAGCGTCCGCCCGGAGATACTTCTTCTGGATCCAAGCCACCCCCCGCTGGATCGCTGCATCGATTTGCTGCCGATCCGCCGCATGCGTTGGGGTTGGGAGGTTCAGCGACATTCCTATCAGGACGGCCAGCAGTATGCCACTTTTACGCATGGTGAAAACTCTCCCCTTACCTTGCAATAAACCTTGATGACAGAATGATCTCCCGTCCAGCTCGTTGATGCCGGAAACATGGGCCGAGGTTTTGCGACCCTCATTATCCTTATTCAATGTACCACATGCGACGTTGTGCCAACAGTGCCTGGTTGAATCCTCAGCCTGTCCGATCTTTTGGGTACTTGCCTTGCCCTTGGCCCCTCCGCCGCTTCCTTCCCTATCGAATGGCAACTCGGTGCAGCTCGGGACTGGACATGACCCTGGTGAATGACTTATCCCTGCATGACCCTGATGGATGTTGTAATTCTGGTGCCGCTTGATCATGGCTGGCTCCTCCTTCTGTTTGGAACATTTTTCCACTTCTCCATTTCAACTGTAAATATGTCCCATAAAAACGCAGAAGTCAAATCGAAAAAACCGTTTTTCCAAAAAAATTGGCAAACGGCTTTATTTCTGGCATTGTTCAAGGTCCGGAAATGACAAAAACAGGAAATGCAGGGCATTCTCTGCCGCCCGATTAACATAGGTGGCCGAAGCAGGGCATCATCCCGCCAGGCGGGGCATTATCCCACCAGGCGGGGTATTATCCCACTAGACGGGGCATTATCCCGCCGGGAGATCGTCCGAGGAGACTGGTTTGACGGGTGTCGCACCCCAGGAGAGAAACCTCTCAGGCGATCCAAGGTCATTCATGGCGTAGCGCTTCGATGGGATCGAGCCGAGATGCCCGCCAGGCGGGATAGAGGCCAAAACTCACTCCCACCAGAACCGAAAAGATCAAGGCGACGAAGATGATGGGAACATGGACTTTAGCGGGTAACGGACTGCCGGTAAACCAGCCCCACTGAAGCATCTGGGCCCAAAGTGCCGGGACGAGGTACACCATCATCAGGCCGATGACCACCCCGAGCAATCCTCCCAACGTTGTCTGCACAACCGCTTCGACCAGGAATTGCAAGACGATATCCCGTTGTTTAGCTCCCAAAGCGCGGCGGATGCCGATCTCGCGCGTTCGTTCCGTGACCGTGGCCAGCATGATGTTCATAATGCCGATGCCCCCCACGAGCAACGAAATCGAAGCGATCATGGCCATCAGGGTGATGAAGCGATTCTTGGCTCGTTCCGCCTCTTCGAGTCGGTCCAAGGGGATGGTTACGGCCCAGTCCCGCTTCGGGGCATGTTCTTCTTCCAGCATCTGCTTGATCGCTTCACCCACTGGTCGAACCCGATCGATATCGGAAACGGTGAGGGTGATCTGAGTGTACTGGACTTTTTCGTTAATGCGGGAACCGGAGGTTCGCACGGAGATAATCTCTCCGAAACGAGCGAAGCTGGTCGAGAGCGGGATGTAGATATCATCGTTAAAATCTTCTGCGGCTTGCGAGCCGCCGCTGCCACCGGTAGGCATGCGTTCGCGAATCACACCCACGACTTGAAACTCGGAGGATCGCATAAGGACCGAATGCCCCAGAGGGTCTTCAAACGGGAAGAGTTTATCCGCGATAGCCGAGCCGAGGACGCAGACGTTTTTGCGTTCCCGATCGTCAAAGTCCGTGAGGAACCGTCCGGCGGCCAATTCGAAACGGTGGATGTCCGCATACTCTGGCGTGGTTGCAATGACTCGGGCATGGGCCATCCGTTCGAGGTAACGGGCTTCCGTGGGCAATACCCGCAGAGGGACGATCCGCACGATGGCGTCCCCGAAGGTCTTGAACCGCTCCAGGTCCCGACGTGTTAGACCGTAGCTGGTCACCCAAGTGCGGGTTGCTGTCGCTGAATCATCCGGTGGTTTGACACTGCGGATGATGATGTTGGTGGCCCCTTGTCGCTTGATGTCCTCCAAGGCGTCTTGCATCGACCCTTCGCCGAAAGCCATCAGGGAAATGACCGAAGCGATGCCAATGATGATCCCCAGGACGGACAGGAAGGAGCGAAGCTTGTGGAGCCAGAGGCTTTTGATGGCCAGGGCAACATTCCGGCGGAGCTTGACCACCGCGGCATGCTGCAGCCAGGATGTGGACGTTGCCCAGGTCAGCACCAGGGTGCCCGCAAGGCCACACACAACCCAGAACCACCAAGGCAAGGTCCAAAATGTCGGCAGCATGGCAACTCCGTGGGAGGGCGAACATGCCCAACTGACAAGCATGCAGGTAGTGACAATTCCACGTACCACATACCGGTAGGCTTTGCTTACCCGAGGTTATTATAGCAGTTCAGCTCTACGAGTTATGTTGCCCCAGTTCCCCGTTGGGAAGCGGGGAGCTTGGATGCAGTAGATTTTGTAGGTGGAAACGAAAAAATGCTCCCGGCAAGCCCTAGGGAAGCTCATCGGGAGCGGAGGATGGGATGTCAACACATCGGGCAGACAGTAGAGGCGGATCGTGGCTGACGAGGGATCACTGTCCTAAGGGCGGACGACCTTCGGTCTGGAAGATCTCCTCTTCGGAATTGATGATGATCCGCGGCGTGACCATGATCATGATGTGGGTGGTCTCCCGTCCGATACCGACGTTCTTGAACAGGCGGTTGAGGTAGGGAACCTTGCTCAAAACGGGAGGCCCGAATTCGTTGCGGCCTTCCGAGACCTGCTTGAAGCCGCCGAGTAAGACGGTTCCCCCATCCGGGCAGACCACGGTGGTGTTGATATTGAGGGTGGTGAAGGCCGGCTGTTGCAGGAATTGGGTGAACGGAACGGGTTGTCCCTGGCTACCCCCTTCAAACACCGGGATGACAAAGGTGGTGAACGGGAAGAGCGGCACGTTGGCACCGGTTTGCGCGCTCATGGTGATCGGCATGTTGAGGCGTACAAACCGGCGGTCGGCGGAAACCACACCCTGGATGGTGATCGACACGATACCGCCCTGGTTGAAATCACCGGGTCCCGGGAAAGGTGTGTTTTGCGGCACGAACACCAGCTGGCCGTTGACCGAGATCACCTGTACGTTGGTCACGAAGAACTGGAGGTTGGACACCGTCAGGGTCGCGGTCTGACCGTTGAAGAGGGTCAGTTTCGGAGCTTGCATGACGTTGACCCGTCGGTCCCCTTGGGCGGCTTCCAAAAACATGTACACCTGGATGTCGTTGAGGAAGGCCAGACCCAAGGCAATGCCACCGTTGTTGCCCGGCATGTTCGGATAGCCCCCAAACGGTGGGACGGCCATCTGGAAATTGCGGGGCCGGATGGGCACGTCCAGGTCCGGCGTGAAGGTGCCCGCGGGGGTCAGGCCGACGGTCACGCCGCGAACGTTGATGTCGTTGATGAACGGCACGGGACGGAAGACCCCAGCGAAACCCGTATTCGGATCCACGGCGGTCAGTTGCGGCTCAAACTGCGTCGTGTGCGTCTTGATGTTCACGGAGAAATCCAGGCCCAGCCGCTCGAACCAACTCTCCGAGACAGAGACGATGCGGACTTCGACAGCCAAGGCCAGGTCCTGCAATCGCCGCAAGGCCTCGAGCAGGTCTTCGACTTCCCGGATCACGTCCGCCGTTTGGTTGACGACCAAGGCGCTGCTGACATCGTAGTATTGGATGCGTCCGGCACCCCCCATGCCATCCCAGCTATGGGGTTTGATCAAGCTGGTGATGAGCTGAATGAGTTGTTCATGGCGGCTATTTTGTTCGGTGGTGACGGGAGCGGAGGCGCTGACCGGTCCTCCCGATTGCTGCCATTGGCTCTCCAGGCGTCCCGCTTGACTCAGTGGCACTCCACCGTGGATGCCCGGCTGCAGGCCCGCCGTCATCGAAGCCGGCAAACCGCCGCCCAATCCTCCGGGAGGATTGAGTGGCGTAGGCAGACCGCTCGAACCGATCTGCGCTTTGGCCCCACTTTGGGCAAACATCTTGTCCACATTGGCATAATCTGGCATGGCGAAATTGGGGATCGGGGTCACTAGATCAGCCACGGCGAAGACTTTAGTATAGAGCCGGCCTTTGGCCTTACGGGTGGTCGTCACTTTGACCATGTCGTTTTCGATGACATAGCTCAGTCCGGCCTGTTCCAAGGTGAAGCTCAGCAGATGCTTGGCAGCCACGGGGTAACCCGGTTTGACCGTCACGGGTTTGACGGGGCTGAGCCCCTCGGCTTCCAGGGCTGCCTCATCCAGCAGAATGGGCACGCCGATCAGGGTCTTGAGGTTTTCGATGGCCTGGTTGATAGGCGTCTGAGTGAATTCAATCTCGATCGGCTTGTTGAGTTTCAATTCGATGTCGTATTCCGCTTCGGAGCGGGTTCTGAGGTAGGCATCATCGAGGGAGCCGCGGTTGCGGGCGCGGCGGTAGGCTTCCAGTTTGACGGCTACCGGATTGTCCACATCCACGAATGGGCCGGGCTGTTCCGCTTTGTTAAGAGCATCCAGGACGAACTGCTCTTTGTCGCTTTTGAGCTTTTCCGCATCCCGGACACGCTTACTCATCTTGGCCATGTACACGAGCTGGGCCAGGGCGGGATTGTCCGGGTCCAACTGCTTAGCTTGCAGGGCGACTTTCTCGGCTTCGCTGAAGTCGGCACGCCGGACCAACTCGTGATAGCGACGAACCAGTTGAGTGATCTCGGCTTTGCGTTGTTCTTCCGCTGCGACACGACCCGCTATCAGTTCACGGGCTTCCCGGTTTTCACGCTGCTGCCGGGCGATGGCATCGGTCTGACCTTTCATGACGCGGAAGGTATCCAGACGGCTCTCGATCGGGCGCAGCAGTAGCGTGATGCTCGACGGATCCAGTTCCGAAGCCCGCACCTTCTGGATGTAGTCTTGCAACATCTGGATGGCGAGGTCGGTTTCCCCATTACCGAAGGCCTTGGTCGCCTCCGCCTGTACCTTGAGTCCCTCGCTGCGGAGTTTCTGGAACTGCACCTGCCGCAAGGCATCGGTCTGAGTTACGACGGAATCGGGATTTTTCGGCTGGCTCGTCTCGGGAGACGTTGGGGAAGGCGGAGCCGGCGTCTGGCTTCCGGCAACGGCAACATTGTTTTTTTCCAGTTCGGTGCGGCAGAGGGTCAGCAACTCTTCCCGTCGTGCCTTTTTGTCCGATGGCAGATGATTCGGGTCGATCAACAGAAGCACACCGAGAGCCTGGTTGTAATCGCGCTGTCGGGTTGCCGTTTCGGCTGCTTCCAGCGACCGCAGAGCGTTGATCTTTTTCTGAGCCAGACGCTCGGCATCGATGGAGTTGAGCAGAGCGCGGGCTTCATTGTGCAATCCACCTTCCGGGTGGTTGTGCGCTCTGAGGGCCAACTGCTCGGCAATATCCAGCCGTCCAGCGGAAAACTCCACAGCTGCTTGATCCAGCAGTTGTCGCGCGGACAGACCGCCAGAAGGCTGGGTAGCGTTGGAGGCCGAGGGTTGGGTAGCGTTGGAGGCAGAAAGAGGAGCGGGGGGAACAGGAGCTTGTGGCAACGTGGGAGAAGGAACCGTTCCTGAGGAAGCAACTCCGTCGAGACCCGAAGTCGAACTCTTGCTGCGCAACTGAGCGCGGAGTTCCTCGATGGGTCGGGAATGAAGTCCCAACTGCTGAGCGATTTCCGCAGCCCGTTGGAGAGCTGTCTCGGCAGCGGCGGTCTCATTTTTATTCATGTGGGTGCGGGCCTGAGCCAGCAGTTGATCGATGGTGCGTTGACCGCGGACATTGAGGTCCTGCAAGGCAAAAGCGGGGGAGTACTCCTGCGGTGCGAAACTGGCTCCGAGCCGATCTGCTTCCAGGAAGCGGGCCTTGGCCGCGGCGAACTGGCCTGCCTCGGCAAGTTGCTTTCCTTCAGCCAGCAGTCGCTGAGCGGCAGCTTTCTTGGAGTCGGTGGCCAGTGGTGCGGTGGTCGCTGCCGGTCGATTCGATGCCGGATGGCTGGCGGTCGTCTTGGTAGCTGGCTGGACAGCAGGGGTGGTTTGTCCGGGACCTCCTGACGCGGTCGTCACACCGTGGGGCAGGCCCGGTGGAGCCATCGCGGGCACGTTGAGCCGGGCACGGGTGGCTTGAATCTGCCGGATGACCTTATCCGGTCGATCGCCGAAATCCCAGATGGAGTACGGACCGTGGAGTTGTTCCGCCCGTTGGGCCAGTTGGAGCGCTCGATCCAAAAGCTCGGCCTTTTCCCGATCGGAACGTGCCGGCTGGGAAAGGAGCGCCTTTGCTTGACGCAACAGCTGCTCGGCCTCTTTCTTCTGACTTTTGGCAATGGCTGCCTGAACATCCTTGAGCAGGGCTTGGGGTGTATCCTCGAACAGACCCCATCGTCCCGAGGGATTGCTGGCTTCCGCAGCGCGGGCCAGGTCCTGGGCGCGATCGAATTGCCCGGCCTCCAAGGCTCGTCGTCCTTCTCGCAACAAAGCTCGGGCGTCCCGCCCCGTGGGGCTTGTTGCCGTGATGGCTTGGGTGTTGGACCCCTTACTGCCTGAAAGTGTTTGGGCCTCCAGAGTCCCGGCTGACAAGCCACACAGCAGCGGCGCCATCAGCAAGCGGACGGCGTAACCACGCCCGCTCCACATCCTTGACCTACTCACCATGGCCTCCTTCCCCTTTGCCGGGTGATCTGTGCACCGCGATCTCCCACGATCGTCATCCCCCGATGTCCCGATCGTGGGGCGTCCCCGTCTGCAGACCTCGGCCACCCCCGGTTGGATGCACTGGCCGATCTTATCGATCCCCAGACGAGACGCTGCCGCGTCCATTCCTCAGAATAACAATGCACCGCCCTATAACGACCCGACCTGATCAAGTCAAGCACCCCATGACTTTTTTTGGCTTTTTCCTCCCAATGTGGGGTACCCTGCTGCTGTCTTCGTGATAAACCGCGCAAGACATCATCAATACGTCAAAGTAACCCCCCGACCAGGCAACACGCTCACCTCACACAACCGCCCTGCATGGTACCGCGATAAAATGGCCACGGTCCCTCGAAGAAGCTGTGCCTGACCTTCCCGAGTTCGAGAAAGCTGGGCCTTCCTTCTAGAACATGAGGATGGTGGAGGATGGATCATGAACGTTGTCAATACCTCCTGCAAAGTCTGCATCCCGGCTGCTTCCCGTCTATCCTGTGTCCTTACTCCTGGCAGAGGCATTGCACTCTGGGCGAGTTTTTTACTCACGGGAGCTATCGGTGTGAGCCTTGCGGTCCCTGTGCAGCCTACGGTGGTGCCGTCTGCGGCGACCGTCCTGGGAACAGAAAGAACTGCCTTTACCGTGAATCAACGCTCCACGTTTCTGTTGGGCATCAGCTACTACGGCGGTCTGGGAGCCAGTGAAGCTCAAATCCGCGCGGATCTGAAGGCGATGCGTCAGGCTGGGTTCAACTGGTTGCGGGTCTGGGCCACTTGGGGAGCGTACGGCCAGGAGGTCTCGGCGGTGGATGGCGAAGGTCGACCACGGCAGGAGTATCTGACGAAGCTGCAGTTTCTCGTGGCTGAGGCGGATCGGCTGGGATTGATCGTCGACGTCACGCTTTCACGGGGCAACGGCGTCACCGGACCAGCACGCCTGACCACCGCCCAGGCTCATCGCCAGGCTGTGGAAACCGTGACCAAAGCTCTGCGGAATCACCGCAATTGGTACCTGGATGTCGCCAATGAGCGGAACATCAAGGACGCTCGGTTCACGACATATGAGGAGTTGAAGGCGTTACGGGCGGCGGCTCGGGCCATCGCTCCTCATCTTCTGGTAACCGCCTCGCATGCTGGCGATATAAGTCGTCAGGAACTCCAACAGTATCTGCAAGTGGCCCAGGTAGATTTTCTCGCTCCCCATCGGCCGCGCCATCCCGATTCACCGAAACAAACCCAGGCGAAAACTCGGGAGCTGCTCCGTTGGGCGGCTGAGTCAGGGCGGACGCTTCCCGTGCATTATCAGGAGCCGTTTCGCCGAGGTTGGGGACGGTGGGAGCCAACAGCGGAGGACTTTCTCACGGACCTGCGTGGAGCCCAGGCGGGGGGCGCCGCCGGCTGGTGCTTCCACAATGGCGATCAACGTTCGGACCCGGAGGGGAAGCCACGCCGTTGCTTCGACCTGCGCGGGGAAGCCGGCTTGTGGGACCGCCTGGATGATGTGGAACGCGAGGCCATCCGACGACTGACCCAACACTTCAAAAACCCTTGACAGCGGCTGGAGGCATGCTTATACCCCGGGTTCGGTCAGGTCAGAGTAGGGGGAAAGGGATATGAGGGACCGCAGGTGGTGGAGATGGTTGAGCAGTGTGCGGGGGTGGATTGTGGGGATCGGCGGGGTGTTGCTGGCCGGCAGTGGATGTAGCCACATGAATCAAGCCCAAACCGGAGCAGCGATCGGCGGGGCTTTGGGAACGGCGGCGGGTCTGGGAGTCGGAGCGGCGACGGGAAACCCCCGGACCGGAGCACTCATCGGTGGCCTGGCCGGAGCTGGGATCGGCGGACTCATCGGCAACGAAGCGGACAAAGAAGAACGTCGGCAGCAGATGGAACTCCAACAGGCCGCTGTCTCAACGGGAAATATCCCCCAGAGACTTGGTCTGACGGATATCGTTCACCTGACGCAACAGGGGCATGACGAGCAAGTGATTATCAATCAGATTCGGGCCACAGGGAGCACGTTCCAGTTGACGACCTCCGATCTGGACTGGTTGAAAGCCAACGGGGTTTCACCGCGGGTCATTGCTGAGATGCAATCCCGTCCGCCCGTGATGCCCACCCTAGGCAGCCGATCGGGGAGTAGCACCACCACCATCATTTATGAGTCTCCCTGGTCCCCCTGGTGGGTACCGCCGCCCCCTGTGATTGCCACTCCCGTTATCGTCCGACCGGTGTGTGTTCCGCCCCCACGGCCCCCGATCGTCTTCGTCGGTGGATACTACCGCATCCGCTGAAACTTTTCCCAGGCCAGCTCCATCCGCTGAAACTTTTCCCCGATCAGCCGGGGGGTTGGGAACCGGTCTCCCCAAGCCGGGACTGAACAGAGCCATCCTAACGAGCCATCCCCACTATTCCGCGGGGCCGATCATGCTACCTCGATGAATGTTCGAGCTAACCGGCTGAGTGAGGGAAAGCCCTGGCCGATGCAGCTCCATCTCCAGATCCCCCGCGTTCAGGAACGGCCGAGGAAGCAAGCGGAGGCCGTGGGAGTACGCTTACACGACTCACACCCGGCGTATTTTTCTTTTTCCGCCTTGCTCGCTTCTGATCCTACTCTAAATAATCTATAAACCGCCTTCCTCAAAAGTGTGCCTCCCCCCTTGTGCTCCCAATGCGGATCGTTCACTCTCGGAGCTTTTGTGACCAGGACCCGGGTATGCCTTGGGCAAGACAGGGAGTGGTCGTCGGAAGGCGGAGACTTTCTGCCTTTGAGAGCTTTGAGAGATGGCGTTTCGTGATGTCGTTCCCACAGAACCTTCAGGCAATCTAGGAGAAGTTGCTGCCATGAGTGGTCGAGGATGGATGGTGTGGAGTGTGGCGTTGATAGCCGGTTGGGTCAGCGCCGCCGACTGGCCGGAGTTTCGCGGTCCGAAGCGGGACGGTGTGTGTACCGAAACCGGTTTGCTCAAGAGTTGGCCCGCCTCCGGTCCACCTTTGCTCTGGAAGGTGGGCAACCGCGGAGCCGGTTGGGGTGCACCCTCGATCGCCGAGGGGAAAATCTTCGGCATCGGCTTGCGTGACGGCAAGGATGGCATTTGGGCTCTGAATGAAGCGGACGGCAAGGAACTCTGGTTCACACCTTTTGCTGACCCTCCCGCAACTGGTTCCGCTTACAAGAACCAGACGAATGGTCCGGCTAGTACGCCGACCATAGCCAACGGCAAAGCTTATGTGGTCAGCGGAGATGGCACTCTGGCGTGTGTCCAAACCAGTGACGGCAAGCTGCTCTGGACGAAAAACTATGTCCGGGACTACGGCGGTCAGGTTCCCACCTGGGCGTATACCGAATCGGTGCTGGTGGATGGCCGGAAAGTCATCGGCACTCCGGGGGGATCGAAAGCCGTCATGGTGGCCTGGGAGGCTGATACGGGCAAAGAAATCTGGCGATGCACGGGAGTCAAAGCCGGCGGCGCCGGGGGCTACTCCTCGCCGGTCAAAGCCGTGATCGCCAATGTGCCGATGTACGTCGTCCTCACAGGAACCAGCGGCGGACTGATCGGCGTCCACGCTGACACGGGCAAACTGCTCTGGCAATACCGCGGTCGGGCGGCAACCGGTGGAGTGGCGCAAATCCCCATGCCCATCATCTCCGGCGATAAGGTCTGGGTATCCTGCAGTTACGACGGTGGGGCAGCCCTGCTGCAACTGCTCCCGAAAGGCGACGGTACCTTTACCGTCAAAGAACTCAAAACCTACCCGGTGTCCGAATTGAACAATCACCACGGCGGCATGGTCCTGGTGGATGGGTATCTCTACTTTGGACATGGCCGGAATCAGGGGCATCCTGTCTGTGTCGAGTTTGCCACCGGTGAGATCAAGTGGGGACCAGAACAGAACGCTCGAGCGGTCGGTGGTGGCCAGGGGTCAGCTGCGGTCCTTTATGCCGACGGCCGGCTCTACTTCCGCTACCAGAACGGCGTCATGGTCCTGATCGAACCTTCCCCGGAGGCCCTGAAAGTCGTCTCCACCTTCCGCCTCCCACCACCGGACAACCCGCGTTATTCCCAAAGCTGGCCCCACCCCGTCATTGCCAACGGTCGCCTCTACATCCGCGACCAGAACATGCTCTACTGTTACAACGTGAAGCTCTGACAGCCACCGCGTCTGCCCCAGGAAAATGGCCAAATACGTGAGCCATCCTTCCACCCGCTATTCCGGACGAGAACGTGTTCTACCGCTATAACCTCAAACCCTAACAACGCCTGGACCTGCTCCAGGAATACACCCATATACGAGAGTAATCCCTTCCTCGGAGCCTGGGTGGGATCAACACCTGGGGTTCTCTACATCCGAACGGAGGTCCGCATCATGCGTAGGAACATCGGGAGCGGAGCAGCACCGGTTCTGCTGATGGCAGTGTCCGGCATTGTGGTGGCCGCGGATTGGCCGCAGTGGCGAGGTCCGGAGCGAGACGGTGTTTCTCGGGAAACCGACTTGCTCAAAAGCTGGCCCCAAGGGGGACCACCCGTGCTCTGGTCGGTCCGGGGCTGCGGGAATGGCTTTTCCACCGTAGCGGTCGTCGGTGGTTCTATCTTTGGCACCGGCAGCCTCCAAGGACGCAATCACCTCTGGAAACGGCGCGAAGCCAATGGCGAGTTGATCTGGTCGATCCCCTTCTCTGAGCATCGGGGCGAACCCAACAGCACGCCGGTGGTCCACCAAGGCAAGGTGTACGCCCTGACTCGCGATGGTGATCTGGCCTGCATCGCTGCCGACAACGGACGGGTCCTGTGGCGGAAAAACTACGGCAAAGATTTTGGCGGACGCATGATGTCCGGCTGGGGATATAGTGAGTCCCCCCTGATCGATGGCGAGAAACTGATCTGTACCCCCGGGGCGGATGAGGCTGCCATGGTCGCTTTGAATAAAGACACCGGCGAGGTGATCTGGAAATGTGCCGTTCCACGTTGCGGCGGTGCGGGGTATGCCTCCCCGATCAAAGTCACGGTGGATGGTGTGTCGATGTATGTCACCCACCTGGGTCCTACCGGTGGTGTCGTGGGGGTGGAAGCCAACAGCGGCAAGCTCTTATGGCAATACACCCGAGTGAGCAACGGCACCGCCAATATCCCGACCGTGGTAGCCCGGGATCGCCTCCTGTTCTGCTCCACCGGTTACGACAGTGGAGCGGCTCTGCTCCGTCTGCAAGTGGACGAGCACAAGCAGGTTCGAGTTGAGGAAGTCAAGCGGCATCGTGGGCGCGACTTGCAAAATCACCATGGCGGCATGGTCCTGGTGGGCAACTACCTCTACCTGGGGCACGGACACAACAATGGCTTACCCGCGTGTGTCGATTTCCAAACGGGTGAAATTCTCTGGAAGGAAAGTCGCAATCCGGCCGGCGGAGGCGGATCAGCTGCGGTGGTCGCGGCGGATGGTATGCTCTACTTCCGCTACCAGAACGGTGTGGTCGTACTTCTGCATGCGACCCCCGACGGTCTGCAACTGGCCGGTTCCTTCCAGGAAACGGCACGCAGTGGCCGGGAATGTTGGGCCCATCCGGTCATTGCCAACCAACGCCTCTATCTGCGGGATCAGGACAAACTCGTCTGCTACGACCTCCGCCCCAAGAAGTAGTCTGGGGATCCGGCCACCTCCCCCACAAGCTGTCAGCTCCCTCCACGAGTTGACCCGGCACCGATACGCTCCGGTCAACCTGGATACCGATACGCTCGGGCCAACTCGGACACTGATACGCTCCGGTCAACCTGGATACCGATACGCTCGGGCCAACTCGG
>Ga0209017_10000489_pt1 | contig 38769 bp, 33 predicted proteins | sample YNPBryunderm2012_FD_185812 | JGI IMG/M metagenome (GOLD analysis project Ga0209017, IMG submission 185812) | Anoxygenic and chlorotrophic microbial mat microbial communities from Yellowstone National Park, USA - YNP Bryant MS undermat 2012... ...
GAGATTGCCAAGAATCCAACCTGATAGTATGGCTGGAACCTGTAATCCTATAGTCCAGGGCAGGGCTCTCCCTATAAGATCTTTTACTTTACCAGGGTAAAGCATAAAAGATGTTCCAAGATTCAGATGTAGTATGTTGCGCAGATAGTTAAAGTACTGTACATAGAGAGGTTTATCTAAGCCAAATTCTTTCAAAGTTTTATTCTACTAATAATTTTCTCACAAACAAAGTAAAAGGGGAATACCTACAAGGAGTAAGTGGGTATTCCCCTTTTTTATATCCCACGCAAAAGTTTATAGAGCCTTCCTATAATTGAGTTTTCTCTAAACTTATGATAAGCTTTTCTAAAAAGAAAGGAGAAAGAGACATTGTTTAGTAGAATTAAAGGTAATGCCAGAGCCTGTCTGATATTTGAGGCGATGTGGGTTATCCCATTCAATATGTTTTCCACTTATGCATCTGTATATATGTTAGCCCTTGGACTTAAAGAGACGCAGATAGGACTTCTTGCATCTATAAGCCTGACTCTCCAGATATTCACATCCTTTATAAGTGGACACCTTACAGATAGATTGGGGCGGAGGAAAGCCCTCCTTATATTTGATATAGTCAGCTGGAGTTTGGCTACACTCATATGGGCTATAGCTAAGAACTTCTGGTATTTTCTGATTGCGGTCATAGTAAACAGCGTTCAGAAGATACCGAACACTGCCTGGTACTGTCTCCTGGTGGAGGATACAGAACCTGAGAATAGGTCAGCAATCTTTACCATTCTCCAGATCATATCTGTCATATCAGGGTTCTTTGCCTCTCTTGGAGGGCTACTGGTAAGTAGACTTACTCTAGTTCCAGCAGTAAGACTTATGTATTTTATAGCCTGTATAAGTATGACAGCAATGTTCTTTGGTAGGAACTATATCACATACGATACGGAGATAAGCATCAGAAAGAGGCTTGAGAGTAGAGGTATAAACTTTAAAGAAAGCCTGAAAGAGTATAAAGAGGTATTGAAAGAGATTATAGATAATAAATTACTGAAGATAATGTTTGGGGTTTACATATTGAATAATTTCCAGATGGCAATAAGAGGGACCTATCTATCTATATACCTTGTAAATGCACTGAAGATAAAGGCTTCATTGATAGGTCTATTCCCTGCCTTTTCGTCCATTGCTATGTTGATCTTACTATTTCTGGCGGTACCCAGATTTAAAGAGAGATTCTCGATCAACTATATGCTAACAGGATTTGCTATCTCTATGCTGGCAAATATAATACTTATAATGCTCCCCCCAAATAATATACTGGGGGTAATAATTGTTACTATACTCTCTGCCAGTGGGAATATAATAGCCAATCCTTATCTGGAATCTGCTATAGCCAATCTCATTTCGGATGAAAATAGAGCCAAGTCTCTGGCTATTCTGACAGTATTACTCCTTGTCTTTATATCTCCTGCTGGAATTATAGGAGGATGGACATACAGTATAAATCCGAAGATCCCGTTTATATTAATCACATTTGCCTTTCTAATGAACGAGTGGCTACTCCTGGTCTTTAAAAGAGAAAGCAGGATAAATTTTTAGAGAATTCTTAAGTCCCCTCATACAAAAAACAATAGGGACCGCCAAGGTCCCTATTGTAAGGGGGGTAGGTCATATGATGAGGTTACCTAGACTGCTAAGTTATTTATCAATATTAACAATGACTAGTATAGAGGTAATATGTTAAGAAAAGATTAAGAAATAGTTAAGAAACTGTTAAGGTTTTGTCTATTGACTTTATCCTCTAATGAATGGTAACCTATTAATTGAATTATGCCCTTGCCTACTTTTAAAGATAAGGAGGGAAGAAATTTATGGCTAAAAGATGCAGTATATGTGGAAAAGGTCCTATGTATGGAAATAATGTGAGCCACTCAAATAGAAGGACCCGTAGACGTTGGTTACCAAATTTACAGAAGGTAAAAAGGGTCATAAACGGAGAGATTAAAAGGGTATACGTCTGCACAGATTGCTTAAAGTCTCTATAAAATGATATCTCTTGAAAGGATAAAGGAGGCAAGGGCACTCTTAACTCAGGTTGTACATAAAACCTCTCTCATTTATTCTACCACCCTTTCAGAATGGGTCTCTCATCCTGTATACCTTAAGTGTGAGAACTTCCAGAAGACAGGTTCATTTAAGGTGAGAGGCGCATATTTTAAGATCTCTCAGCTCTCTGGCGCTGAGAAGGAGAGAGGCATCATCGCCTGTTCTGCAGGAAACCATGCGCAGGGAGTAGCTTATGCAAGTTCCAAGTTAGGTATAGATTCCATAATCGTTATGCCTGAGTTTGCCCCTATCAGTAAGATAGAGGCGACTAAAGGTTATGGGAGCAAGGTTATACTCTATGGGAGGACATTTGATGAATCACAGGAAAAGGCATTGGAGATGGCAAGGGAAACAGGAAGAGTATTTATCTCTCCTTATGATGACCCGGATGTCATAGCTGGACAGGGAACCATTGCTCTTGAGATCCTGGAGCAGCTTCCCGAGGTGGATATGATAGTGGTCCCTGTGGGAGGAGGGGGACTTATCTCCGGAATAGCTTCTGCAGTAAAGGGTATAAATCCAAAGGTAAAGGTGGTTGGTGTTCAGACCAAAGCGGTCCCCAGTGTATACAATGCTATATCTAAAGGTAAGATAGAAGATGTAACATATGAGACTATAGCGGATGGAATTGCGGTGAAAAAGCCGGGGAAGATCACCTTAGAGATCATCTCGGAACTGGTAGATGAAATCGTACTCGTTGAAGAGGAAGAGATCTCAGGAGCGATTCTTTTCTTGATGGAACGTTGCAAGATGATAGCAGAAGGGGCTGGGGCTGTAAGCGTCTCTGCAATTATGTATGACAAGATTCTTCTCAAGGGGAATGTAGTTGCTGTTGTAAGTGGCGGGAACATCGATGTAAATCTTATCTCTACAATAATTGAACACGGATTAACAAAGTCAGGTAGAAGATTAAAGTTTATAACAACGATACCTGATAGACCGGGAGAATTACACAAGCTCCTAACAATAATAGCCAGGATAGGTGCCAATATCATATCCATCCATCACGAGAGACAGAACCCTATAGTACCTATCGGACTGGTAGAGGTAGAGATATCTGTAGAGACAAGGAGTAAAGAGCATAGTAAAGAGCTGGTATCCGCTATAAAATCTGCAGGTTATGAGTTATCGGTATTATAGGGGCAGATTTTCTCCGCCCCTATAAATGATTTTATTTATATTATCTCCCAGGGGAATTTACACTCTATAAGATCTGCTAAGCCGTGTGCAAATCTATCGCCAGAGGCAACAATAAAATGAGCCTCGACAGGTTTATCTTTTCTCTCTATCTTTATTAATACCTGATTCCAACCTTCCCTAAGGTTAGAGACTACATAGCTCCTTCCATCGCCACCATAATTGGGCCTTAGAATCCCTTCAGTCTTTACTTCATGGATCTTTTCCCCATTTAGCCACATCTTAAATGGGCAGTTTGATGGTAGACCCAATCTCACAGGTCTTGCTGTTGGAGAATAGATATAGTGTCTTAGGTATATTATTCCGGATGTATTTTCAAAGTATGGTTCAACTATAAGCTCATTCTCATCAAAGTTTGCCACTTTCCAGTTATCTTCAAGACCACTCGGATTTAGATCTTTTTCTACTGGTGTCTCTGTATCTATGTCTCCGTCGAATCTGGTAGAGATCAGCCATCTGTTTGAACCTATATAAACAACGGGAATCTCCGGAAGAGCGGGTCTTTGTTTTATAGAGATCGATATACTCCCTCTATTAGAGGTCTCTATATACTTTACATCATAAACAGATAGAGAAAATGAGAGCGTTAGTCTCTCTTTTGCTTTTAAGGTGATCTTTTCTTCTTTAGGGGTCACTTCCCAGCCTTCAGGGAACCTGCAGGAGACTCTAGCTTCTATAACCTCTGGATGGGAATTTTCTATAATAAGCTCAAATCTCTTGTTTTTTCCGTACTGTATACTAGGATTATCTAGATAATCCAGAGAAGCCCTGACCGTCTTTAGGTCATAATCTATCCTTGTAGGTGGAATATACCAGAGTTTTCTGATCTCTTCCTTGGGAATAAGTGGTTCCGGGTCTTCTCCGTAAAGTGCAAGTATCTTTTCCCCTATCTTACATACTCTCCTGGTGAGCTCATCTAAATCTTTAGGCTCTTTTACATTCTTTATCCCACCCCAGCTAGCATTTGTTACAATCTTATCACTCAGCGGTTCTATCCACTTTGATGGGAGGCCATCTTTCCCGAGGATTATCCCCAGTATGGAACCCAGAGTGGCTCCAGTACAATCTGTATCATATCCACAGTTTACCGCCTTGCATATGGCGTCTCCAAAGTCTTCACCATAGAGAAGCCCTATGGTCTGAAAACCAAGGTTTACTGGAGAGTACTGTGCTATCGGGCTGTAAGAGTTCCTTAAGACAAAGTTCCTTGCCTCTTTCCAATCCATACCCTTCTGATAAGCGGTTATAGCGTTTCTTATAGCCTTTGCAGTCTCACAGTTTTCAGGTATGAAGGATAGACCAATCTTAAGTAGCTTCATCTTATCAGAGATGATAAAGGCGGAAGACTCTACAACCGCATTGAAGATCTCTCCATAAACGGATTCTCCTCCAGCATGGTCTACTATTGCATCTTCATAGGCATATTTAGCAGAGACATTAGGTAATCCTGGAGCGATACATGCCCAGATCTCTGAACGTATTGGACTCCCCATACAGTGCTTGAACCAGTTATTGAAGTAGCCGGAGACCGGTGGTACTAAGCCCTTTTTTAGGTTTGTCTTATTCAATCCGTATTCGTCAAAGTTATAAACAATGCAGTCCAGCCAGTATTCTGCCAGGTCTCTTGCTGTAATATCCAGCCCCCTCTCCTCAAGAGCCTGAAGCCATATCAACTGCAACTCAAGGTCATCGTTTGGGAGCCCTCCTTCCTGTAATTTCGGATACCACCAGACGTCAAACATCTCCTCTTTTCCCCAGCCACTCTCAAGAGGGGTACCCAGTGTCCCCCCTGCATTCTTACCAAGCCAGCATCCATAAACTTTATTGTAATATTCCTCTTTCGATAACATACACTAACCTCCTCGTAAAAGTTTTTTCTTCAATTCCATATAGTGGAGAAAATTATCATAAGGTATATCGGGTGGAAATGTATGATCAAGATGCGGTATATAACCACCATACTCTAATAGATATGGTACTTTGCTGTATAGCTCTTTCTCTATAGAGGCTTTATCTTTAGTGAGTTCTCTCTTATCTATACCTCCAAGTAAAACTATATCCTTCCCATATTTCTTTCGAAGTTTGATCGGGTCCATCCCTGCTGCCTGCTCTAGAGGCCAGATACCATTGATACCTGCCTCGATCATATAAGGTATCAGTACCTCAAAGTTTCCATCACTATCAACCCAAAAATACCTGACTCCATATTTCCGGAAGTGTTCTACCACTCTCTTTACTCTGGGGGCAAAGAACTCTTTATATATCTTCGGTGATATAAGAGGACCGCCTTTACCAGCAAAATCTTCCGAGAAGTTAAAATAGTTGATTTGGACACTGGATAGAGCCTTAGTACTCAGTTGTATTATAAAATCTGCAATAAAGTCTAACATCTCATGGACCAGGATAGGGTCATCGTAGAACATATACGAGAGGTTTTCTGTTCCTACCCATTCTCTTAATGTCCAGTAGAACCCTATCTGACCATTTACAAAGAGACATAGAGGATAATCTCTATCTCTCCATAACCTTACCATCTCATCCCACCACATAGGATATCTTATGGGAGATTTTGGATTATAGCGTTTTTTGATCTCTTCAAAGCTTTTTCTATCCTTGACTGGAAAATCTATGTATTGATCCATAGAGGGTCTTGTCCCTCTTACAGTTCCCTCCTTCATCGCCTTTCTTATACGCCCTATCCCATCTTTAAAGATAATATACCTGTCATTCTCCTCTATCACTTCTTCGTCAAAAGCCGGGACTATTCTGGCATTAACAGGAATAAACATCCTTCTATCTATCTCAAAATAAGATTCTCCTTCAAACCAGTTCCAGTAACATACATCTCTTGGAAGCCCTTCACTGTACCACCTCTCTATTGTCTGGCCCCAGACACCTAGCTCATAGTTGGGGTATCTATCGACAGGCTTAAACTCCATCACATTTAGAAATCTTTCTCTATCAGTCATAGAGACCTCCATATCTGAATTGATCTTTTCAGAAGTTTTGATACTATTATCAGTCACCCTTGGCTTGCAGTTCCTTTAGCTTTTCCAATACTTCATCGGCATGCCCTTTGGGACTGACCTTCTCAAATACATAGGCCACATATCCTTCCGGATTGATGATAAAGGTGGAACGGATCGTCCCCTCGTATTCTTTCCCGTACATCTTCTTTTTACCCCAGGCTCCGTAGGCTTTTATAATTTCAGCTTCTTCATCACTTAAAAGCTCTACAGTTAAGGAATGCTTTTTAGAAAAATTCTGATGTGATTTTACTGAGTCTTTACTTATACCTAAGACTACTGCATTTAACCTTTCGAAGTCCTTCAACTTGCTTGAAAATTCGATAGCCTCAAGTGTACATCCTGAGGTGTCATCCTTTGGATAAAAGTATAATACAATCCACTTTCCAAGAAAGTCTTTTAAGGAAACTATCTTCCCATCTTTATTCGGTAGAGAAAAATCAATAGCCTTCTCTCCAGGTTTTAGCATAGTATCCTCCTCCTGTAAAAGTTTGCTCCTATAATTATACAATAAATTTCTGTGGATAGACTTTAATTAGAGATCTATAGTGTTGACTTGGGGTTAATTCCAGGATGTATAATTCGAAGTATCGAAGACTGAATAGTTTGACTTATCCCTTAAATTGTTATAAAATGTGCTAAAATGAAACAAATCGAAATTTTCTTGTAGGAGGGATCCGGATGCAGTATAGAAATTTTGGAAGATTAGATTTTAAAGTCTCTGCTCTTGGTTTTGGAGCTATGAGGCTTCCGACTATTGGGGGTGATGATGGTAGAATAGACGAAGAACTGGCTATAAAGATGATACGATACGCAATAGACAATGGAGTGAACTATGTAGATACAGCGTATGGGTATCATAGAGGAAACAGTGAGATAGTTGTTGGTAAGGCGTTAAAGGACGGTTATAGAGAGAAGACTAAGCTAGCAACAAAACTTCCACCATGGAATGTGAATGTAAAAGAGGATATGGATAGACTATTAAATGAGCAGTTAAGGAAGCTGGATACAGATCATATAGACTTTTATCTGCTCCACGCACTCAATAAAGATACCTGGAACAAACTGTACAATCTTGGGGTTCTGGATTGGGCTGAAGGTGTAATAAAGAAGGGGAAGATAAGATATCTTGGTTTCTCCTTCCACTATGATCTGGAGACATTCAAAAAGATAGTGGATGCATATGATTGGACGTTCTGCCAGATCCAGTATAACTATATGGATATAGAGCATCAGGCAGGTATGGAGGGACTTAAGTATGCCAGTAATAAAGGATTAGCAGTTGTAATAATGGAACCACTAAGGGGAGGAAGACTTGCCAATCCGCCAGATAGAGTAAGACAGGTATTCGAGAGTTTCCCAATAAAGAGAAGTCCAGTCGCATGGGCTTTACTGTGGCTCTGGAATCAACCAGAGGTATCCACCGTTTTAAGTGGAATGAGTAACTTTGAACAGGTAAAAGAGAACATCGAGATTGCAGATAAGTCTGGCATAAATATCCTTACCCAGGAGGAGTTGAGATTAATAGAGAAGGTAAGGGAGACATACCTCGGAATTAAGGCTATAGACTGCAATGAATGTGGTTATTGTATGCCATGCCCGAATGGTGTAAATATCCCTCTGAACTTCCATCTGTACAATGAAGGCGTGAGATATAATGACTTTGGCGGACCAAGATGGCACTATAGAAATGGTATGCAGGAGTCAGAAAGAGCCAGTAGCTGTATAAAGTGTGGAGTATGCGAACCAAAGTGCCCTCAGCATCTATCCATTAGAGATCTGCTTGAAAAAGTAAAAGAGACATTTGAAGCAACAGTATAAAGGGGGCATCTTAAGCCCCCTTTATTTTATTCGTTTACTATCCTGTAACTGTAACTGATTTCTGCAGCCTTTTTCAGCATACCCCCAACACTACAGTATTTCTCCTGAGAGAGTTCTATTGCCCTTTTTACAGCATTTTCATCTATGTTAGAACCATAAAACACATACTCCAGATTTACCTTTGTAAACACCTTCGGATGTTCTTCAGCCCTTTCGGCATATAGATTTATCTCAAAGTTTTTGACGTTCTGCCTCATCTTCTGTAGGATAGATATCACATCCATACCTGTACATCCACCAAGGGCAATAAGGACAAGCTCCATAGGTGTTGGCCCATTTTCGCTGTCCATAAGAACATCCGGGCTTCCCTCTACCTGTCCAATAAACTTTAGTTTCTCTCCCTGCCAGATTACTTTAGCGTTCATCTTCTCCTCCTATATGGTCTTTTCAAAGACAAGATATCTATAATCTTCAGAGCTTTCCTCAAAATCAAAATCTTCCAATATATTACTATGCTTCCATCCTTCTGGAATCATCGGCATACACAAAGTAAACATCATCTACTCTTTCCTTTTATCAGTATGGGGTTATAATAATTATATCAGAAAGAGATAGAGATTGGAGGTATCCAGATAATGATTCGTGTGGAATTTAGAGGGGCAATCAGGGTAGAATTGGAAGAGCCCTGTTCTCTAAGAGAGATTATTGATAGGTATCCGAATATATCTAAGGAGCTTCTCGGAGAGGGAGATTTACCAGTGGCGGTAAGATTAGGGGATAGGATAGAAGACCTGAATTACGTTATCGATGAGGATAAGAGCCTGGATCTTATCGGTGTAAGGGAGAATTATGGACGAAGAGTCCTGGAGAGGAGTTACATATTCCTCTTTAGTCTTGCCACCAGGCTCTTATTTCCGGAACTAAAAGTCCTCCTAGAGCATTCCTATCATAAGAGTCTATATGGGAGGTTTAAAAACTATATACCTACGGCAAATGACCTAGCGAAGATAGAAGAAAAGATGAAAGAACTGGCATTGAAAGACATACCTATCAAGAAAGAGGTGTATACTACTGAATCGGCAATAAAACTCTTTGAAGAGCTGGGAGAAGAAGATAAGATAAGGTTATTAAAGTATCATCCTGGGAAGGAGGTTACTCTTTACCATATAGATAATTATTATGAGTACTCATACCTTCCCCTGGTGCCTTCAACTGGGTACTTGAAAAATTTTACTTTAAAGCTATATCAGCCAGGATTTCTTATCATACTCCCAGAGGATAGGGATATAAACAAAATTGCAGAGTTTAAGGAGATAGTCAAACTATTTCAGGCTTTTTATGAGTACAAAAATTGGCTCAGTATACTGGGACTTACCGATGTGGCTTCATTGAATTCAGCTATAGAGAATGGGGAGATATCGGAGATCATAAAGGTAGCAGAGGCTCTCCATGAAAAGAAGATAGCCCAGATTGCAGATGAGATATGTTCGAAACTTCCAGACTTAAAACTGGTCCTGATAGCTGGTCCCTCCTCTGCAGGAAAGACAACCTTTACCAAGAGATTACAGATCCAGTTAAAGGTTAATGGGATAAAGCCGATAGTTATAGAGATGGACGATTATTTTCTGGAACCCCACGAAATACCAAAAGATGAGTACGGGAATTATGATTTCGATAGCCCTAATGCATTGAACATTCCTCTCCTTACAGAGCATCTGAATATACTTATGAACGGGGGAGAGGTAGAATTACCAAAATATAACTTTCAGAGAAAGCGAAGCGAAAGGTCAGGCAGGTTTGTAAAGTTGGAGGAAGGGAATCTTCTGGTTATGGAGGGTATCCATGCACTAAACCCTCAGCTTACCCCAGAGATACCAGGTTATATGAAGTATCATATATTTGTAAGTGCCTTAACTCATCTAAATCTGGATAATCAGAATAGAGTTCCAACAACTGATGCCAGACTTATAAGGCGTATGGTAAGAGATAGTATCTTTAGAGGACATGGGGTATTAGATTCTATCAGACAGTGGCCATCGGTAAGAAGGGCTGAAGACCTGTACATATTTCCCACCCAGGAAAGGGCTGATGCTATGTTCAATTCTGCACTTGTCTATGAATTCTCTGTATTGAAAAACTTTATAGAGCCGATGTTAAAGGCTGTCCCCCCATATTACAGGGAGTATCCAGAAGCCAAGAGGATTTTGGATATTCTCTCACACTTTGTACCACTTTCACCGACAGAGGTTCCAATGACATCTATATTGAGAGAGTTTATAGGGGGGAGCAGCTTTGTCTACTAAAGAATGCGCATTCTGTAAGATCATAAAGAGAGAATCTGAGGGTTATATCGTTTTTGAGGATGAAATTTCCATCGCCTTTCTGGATATCCGCCCCCTGAATCCAGGGCACTGTCTCCTGGTACCAAAGGAGCATTACGAGACCCTAATGGATATACCAGAAGACATAATCGGTCCTCTATTCAAAAATGCAAAACTTATCTCAAGAGCCATAGAATTGGGATTAGAAGCTCAGGGTATATTTATTGGGATAAATAACAGGGTAAGTCAAAGTGTCCCTCACCTACACATACATATTGTCCCGAGGAATAGAAACGACAACCTGAAAGGATTCTTCTGGCCCAGATATCCCTATAAGGACAGAGAGACTGCCCTGGAGATACAGAATAGGATAAAGAGTGCTATAGATAGACTGCTAGTATAGCATCACATCCTCGATAAAACTCCTAAATTCTCCCTCATCCTCTTTCCATCTCTCGTATATTGATTTCCAGCTTCTACCATCTAATAGATCTTTTTCTGTCTCTCTATCTCCTATAAGGAGATTTATACTGAGCACTTCATTATATCTCCTGTAAGCGAAGTGTTCGGGAAATCTTCTTGCCACTATACTTATGAGACTTAAAGCTACCTTTATAAAGTCCGCCTTATAACTGAGAGGAAAGAACTCTAACCCTCTACATACTTCACCTTTATATTTGGAGAATTCAGGGATAAAGTATCTCTTTCTGAAAGCTACATCGGGGAAGTCTTCTTTCTCTAATTCTTCAAAGACTATATCCTCATCTATCCATGGGGCTCCAATATATTCGAATGGTTTAGTTGTACCTCTACCTTCAGAGATATTTGTTGCCTCTATAAAACACATACCCGCGTAACAAAGGGTACTGGAGAATGTGGGAAGATTAGGAGAAGGTACATTCCACAGGAGTCCTGTGTCTGGATAGTACATATCCCTGGTCCAGTTTTTCATCCTTATCACAGTCAGATCTAAATCTAACCCTTTAAGTTTACTGTAGTAAAGGGCTAATTCCCCAGCGGTCAATCCATACCTTATCGGAAGTCTATACCCCCCGACAAAAGAATTTAACTGGTCAAGAATCCTGGGACCTATGATTACCTCTCCGGAGAGAGGGTTTGGTCTATCCAGGACGACATAAGATACCTGATATTTACTTGCAGACTCCAAAGTATACGCCAGTGTATAGATAAAGGTATAGAATCTTAAACCCACATCCTGTATATCATACACCAGGATATCTATATCTTCCAGATCTTCTTCTGTTGGTGTCTTCTTATCACCGTATAGACTTACCATCCTTATCCCATACTTGGGATGAATCGTATCCTTTATCTCCAAACCGTCAGATGCGCCAAAGAATCCATGCTCAGGGGTGAATATCTTTACAACCTTAATACCAGCACTCAACATTAACTCTATATTCGGTTTTAGTTCGGAAGATATGCCTGAATAGTTCGTTATCAAGCCTATCCTTCTCCCCCTTAATATGTCAAAATCGTTCTCCTTTAACACATCTAAGCCATAAAGAGTCCTCATTTCTCCTCCTCTATAAATACCAGAGATAAAGGCTCCCTTGGTATACTGATGACGTTACTTTCAGTCCTGTAACTGGTACTGTCCAATGATATAGTCCTTACTTTAAGCGGAGGTCTAAGGGATTTAATCCGTATCTCTCCCCTTGCCCTGTTTTTGTTCCATACGGCAACCATATAGTAACCATCACCTTCATAAAGTTTTGCCTTGATGTCATTATTTGTTTCTAAACCCAGGTCATCTAAGAACCTGCCTCTGGTAAAGAAATTCATACCAATTCTTCTCAGCCTCAGAAAGTATCTCAGATAATCTTTTAAATCTTCGCTATGGTCAAAAGAGTTATCCAGTTTAAGATCATATATCCAGGGATACATACCTAATATGAATGTCCTGCCAATTAAGTCTTTGGATATTATGGAGACGAAGGATGGTCTCATAGTCTGATAGTCAGGATAGATCATATCCACAAGCATATACTCTGGAAATGTATACCTGAAGAGTTCAGGATAACTTGTATACCAGTAAAAGAACGTAGATACTAACTGTAGGTCAACGTACCTGCCATATATATCACTGCAACCCTCTATGATGAAAGCCTTATCTCTATGCCTCTCCACAAGCTTCTCCAGAAGTTTCGTATAACCTCTTATCCAGTCGGGTATATCTCCAATTGCTGGCGCCATAGATAGTTCATCCAGATAAATACCTGAGACCCCATATCCTGCCAATCGGTCTATGGTCTCAAGTATCAATCTATGCCATTCTTCTTTTGAAGGATCAACCACATAGAAATCTATGGATCCATACCTCTCTATATGATTGGTCAGTACATCTTCAGGTACGGTGTCTGCGAAAGATTTATTCACTATCCTGACATTTATGTAGGTAGTGATATGTCCACCCTTTTTATTGACTTCCTGTATCTTGCGTCTAAATAGATTTTCTCCTCCAAGGTTTTCATCAGGGATGTATAGCGGATAACCATTGTCGAAGCCATTCTTATTCCACCCAGAGATAAAGAGATGATCTATACCATCTTCTCTTGCTTTATCGAATAATACAGGTATGTCTCTAAAATTATGAATACTCTTGCCATTCTGGTATCTGAAGTCATAATGAGCTATTAATCCATCACTCTCTAATAACCATTCGGGAATATCTTTTACTTTAGGGAAAGTCTTATTGAACCATTCTCTGTATCTATCAGCTCCCCAGTGCCAATCACCACGATGGACTCCGATACCATATGTAAATGTCTTTCTTTCACCATTGGTCAACCTGACCCTCTTTCTAAAGGAAAACCCCATACCCGGATATTCAGGACCGGGTGTTTCTACTCTCAGGTATGTGAGAGTCTTTTCTTCATCGTAGGAAGCCAAGTAAAATCCAAGATCTCCGTTGTAATAATTCAGCCATGCCATCGAAAGAGGACCGGTATAGGGTAACTCTCTCACATAGAGGTCATTTTCTCTAGCTGTTCCTACCCCATCAATCATATATGTATACCTGTAATCCTGCCAATCCCAGAGTATCTTAGAAGGTTTTCTAGCGTATGTATCTACAGGATTCTCTATCTTTTCTCCTGCTATATATGGATACACCAGGATATTATCCCTCCAGGTATCGCCGAGGTATATCCCGGATATATGGGGAAATATTATGTCCGAGATTTCTCTCGAAGATGTGTTTTCTATCTTTAAAGTCCATAGGCTTTCCGGGTCTTCATAGGAGAATTCGATAATTATCTCCACATATAGCTGACCCTTATAGATTATATGAAATTTACTATCCTTAAAGTAAAAGCTTGGCTCTCCTAAACTGAATTCCCTGTTATCACTGTCTAAGACTTTTAATAGCCACCTGTTATAATGATTCTTTATGTAGTTTTCCCCATTTGACTTATTTATGATCCATCTCAATCTACCATCTCGCTCGAAGGCAAACTCAAAAATAGAATTCCCTAAAAGCATATATTCATCTTCAACTAGATAGCTAACAGACATAAATTTACTCCTTTCACAGATAAGGGAGGATACTTACGTATCCCCCTTTATCCAGCTCAGTCTTTTATAAAGTACTGTTCTGGACTGGTATTAGATATCTGAAGTAAGAGCCACTCGTAGAAGCTTCTCTGAGGGACATTCTTAAAGTTCTTCTTAATTACTAAAGGTGTTGGAGCTAATCCTACAGTCCCTATACTCCAGACGTTCTCTGCACTGAGTTTTATAAGTTCCTTACCTATCTTTATCCTCTCTGCCTCATCTATAGTCCTCTTGAATCTGTCGTACATATACATAGCTCTCAGGATATCACCGGTAGGCTTTTCTCCCGTTTTCCCTCTGGAAGAATACCACTGGGCATATAATGGCGCGCCAGTGGTAGGTATCACTGGGAATATAAATACTGGTTGAATCAATGGGGTGAGTCCTCTACCCCATGCCCACACCATTATGTCAAACTCTGTACTGGCTCTTCTTATATCAAAGAGAGCCCTATCCATAGACTTATACGCTACTTTAAGGCCAACAGTATTCCAGTATTTGGTGACCAGTTCTACCACATCAGGCCAGGGACCAAACTCTCCGGAAGGTGTAAATTCTATGGTTAATTGGAGAGGTTTACCATCCGGTCTTAATCTATAGCCGTCTTTATCCCTCTTACTGAGTCCCGCCTTGTCCAGATATTCATTTGCCTTCTTGGGGTCATATTCAGCGTATAACTTCTCAAGTCCTGGAGTATAGTAGGGACATTCCGGTACAACAGTAGCCTGTCTGGGTTGGGCTAGTCCCAGATAGCAGAGTTTATTTATCTCATCACGGTTTATGGCGTAGGAAAGTCCAATCCTGAAGTTTCTGTTATTGAAGAGAGCCTTAAGGACAGGGTCTTTATGGTTTAGATTTGGCATAAATGCACAGTTCGATCCTAAAGCAGTGGGCCAGAGAAGAACACTGTATCCTCCCTTTGCCTCGTTCTCTTTCAACAGTGGATAGTTATTCAGGGTAATATGTTTATACTGGAAGTCTAACTCTCCAGAGAGGGCTTTCATATTTACTACCTCAGCGTTTTCTACTATGTTGGCAGATATCCTGTCTATATATGGTAACTGATTACCGGCAGGGTCAACCTTCCAGTAATATGGATTTCTTTCCAGGATGTGTACGCTTCTACCTGCAAGCGGAGATGTCACCTTCCAGGGAGAGAGTACAGGACAATCGGGATTTGTATAGAAGTCTGCCCTGTTCCAGAAGAGGGCATACCATGTAGTAAATCCCATCTCCTTGGCTGTCTTTTCTAACTGTTCCTTTGGCGTATACTTTGGATGGAACTGTTTTAGGTAATGTTTTGGATGGATCATTATTGAGAGTGTCCCACCACCTCCTCCACCTTGGAAGCATACATTTTCTAGGAATACGACATTAGGCTCTTTGAATACAAAGCTTACAGTATAGTCATTTATCTTCTTTACGACAACAGGGGTATCAGCAACAACGAGCCATGATGGAAAAGATGGAGCAAGTTCTTTGTTCTGCAGGATGTCCTCATACCAGAACATAATATCATCGGCAGTTAAGGGCTGTCCATCCGACCACTTCATCCCCTTCCTCAGATAGAAGACAAACTCCTTATAAGCCCTCTTTACTTCCCATTTCTCAGCCACATTCGGTATTATGCCGTTTCCAATCCTATTCCACTTGACGAGAGGTTCGGCAAATATTGGAACGTATATCGATATATCTCCAGGACCAAGCATAGCAAATCTCCAGGTTCCACCATATTTACCGATCTCCTCTACAGGTTCTACTACCAGTGGATTCTCTGGAAGTCTCTTCTCTACAGGAGGGAGTTTCCCCTGCTTTACTAATTCAGCAAGCATAGGTGACTCATTGTACTTCTTCTGGGAAAAGCCCACTAGATTCAAACTTGACACCAGACCAAAGACCAGAATCAAACTGATAAATACTTTAAAAAGCCTACTCATCTTACACACCTCCAGTTAAATATTTTAATTTTTAAAAGTTTCTACCCTGAGGATAGCATATTGTACCTGAAGATTCAAGCGTATATCTATCATTTCCTTCCATTATTCTGTATAATCTTAGGTGAGACTGTAAAGAGGAGGAGTTTATGACATCGAAAGAGAGACTACTTAAAATATTTAATGGAGAAAGACCTGACAGAGTTCCGATATCACTTTATGAGTTTGATGGGCACTACGATTCCTGGATATATAAATATCAGGAATATGTAGAGATCTTGGAGTATGCCAAAGGAAAGACGGATAAGATGTCCCCCTGGCACCCTGATACAGATAAGCCGGTGATGTTTTATGGAGAGATACCTCCTGAAGATATCAAAAATTATACCTGGCAAGAGGGAAATTCTTTATATATCAGGACTCTGATAAAGACACCAAAAGGTGAACTTACCTCTCTGAGAAGACAGGATGATGGTATACATACCACCTGGACAATCGAGTATCTCTGTAAGGATGAGAGCGATGCAGAAAAGTTACTCTCGATAGAGTATATCCCCTGGAAGCCTTCCACAGATTCCTTTTTTAGAAAAGTAGAAAGTATTGGTGACTCAGGTATAGTGGTAGGAGAAATCCCTGATGCCCTATGCCTTACTGTAGAACTCTTTGGTTTCTACAAGTTTCTAATCCTCTATACCGATAATCAGAGCCTTATCTTTAGACTTATGGATTTCTTTCAGGAGCGTCTATTCAACTATCTAGAGCACCTTCTGTCAAATGGTGTAACTACGGTATATAGAATTGTTGGACCAGAATATGCAACTCCTCCCTATCTTTCACCTAAAGAGTTTAAAAGGTTAGTCGTTGAGTACGATAAAGACCTGGTGGAACTCTTACATAAGTATGGTGGTAAGGCCAGACTTCACTCGCATGGAAAGGTAAAAAACATACTGGATCTCCTTTCAGAAATGGATATCGATGCTATAGACCCGTTGGAGCCACCACCAGACGGTGATATTACTCTAAAGGAAGCCAGAGAGATTCTTGGAGAAAGGGTCGTCCTGATTGGAAACATAGAGGAACAATTGTTTGAAATAGGGACAAAGGCAGAGATAGAACTGGCAGTAAAGACTGCAATAGAAGAAGGTTCAGCTGATGGTCCGTTTATACTCTGTCCAACAGCTATGCCTCTTAATACTCCTTTAGCCAAGAAGGTCCAGGAGAATATAATACACTATATAGACTGTGGCATTAGATACGGAAAGCTTTAAACTATTCTACAACTACCTCTATAGGGGTAGGATTTAAGAGATTATCTGCTATTGGGCAGCGAGATTCGACCTCTCTTATAAACTCTTCCTTTTCCTCCTGTGAAAGGTCGCCATCAACTTTAACTATCGCTTTTATCCTGTAAAAGCCAGCTCTTGGATCTTTAGACTTTCCCAGAAGGACATCGTAATCTATATCTCCCTCAACATCCACCGATAGTCCTCTGATTTTTAACTGTTTCTGCCTGGAGACTATAAGCCCGATAGTTATTATGCATGAAGCCAGAGAGGCAAAGAGATATTCCAGAGGGGTAGGACCCTTGTTAGTTCCTCCGGATGCCTCAGGCTGATCCACATACACAGTATGCTCTCTTGCTTTGACCTCTATGAGATTCCTTTCTAACCATCTGCTGTTTATCTTTACTGTCTTCACTGTTCCCATATTTAACCTCCTATAGATTATGTTTTGTAAATTTTATCACAAGATAGTCAGTTAAGTATAGATACCTTTGGACAATTGACGATATTCTGTCTTAGGTTTAAAATATTGTAGGAATGGAAGATAAAAATGCTAATTTAAATAGAAATATCCTCTACCTGTTTAGTTTCCTCCTCGGATTAGGGGGAGGGACTTTGAGTTTTTTTGTATATTTCCTCTCTAGAATCTTTCTGGTAAGATCTTGGCAATTTAAATTTGATGTATATTCGGCACTAATATCTATCTCTTTTTTCCTCTCTGCCATTTTTTCTTCATATAGGGGCTTTTCTCTTAGTAATTTTGTTGTGGTATTCTTTCTCTATATAGTCTACCTGTTTCTGAGGAAAGATAAGTTCTCCAGGGAGGATACAGCAGGATTTTTAGATTATTTCATACTAGGGTCGGCGATGCTTGCATTTGGAGGTATCATTGGATACCTCTACAAAGGGGTCTATGCGGATACGCCGTTTATGGGGAAGAATGGTATAGGAACTATTCTTGTAACGGCTACCCCTTTAGTACAATTGAAAGTCTTATCTACCGATAAATTTTATCACTATATATTTTTTGTCTTTATACTCTCTGGACTTATACTGAGTATGTCTCAAGGGGCATGGGTTGGATTGGTAATGGGAGAAATACTCTTACTGGTCTTAGGCAATAAAAGGATTAGAAGAAGCATTGTGATACTTGTATTGTTTACTGTTATTTCTTTTATTATCTTTTCTATCCACTCTATCCTGGTTGGAAATGACCTTCTATCGTTTTTCCATACGAGACTAGACCCCTACAGCATCTCTAAGGTGGAGAGGATTTATATATGGAGGTCTAGTATAAAGATGTTTCTGGATCATCCAATTACCGGTATAGGTATTGGAACATTCCCTCTTGTATACCCAAGCTATAAACTGCCAGAAGCACGTGAGTTTTCTATGTCATTTGCGCATAACCTCCCATTGAATCTTCTTGTAGAGACAGGGATCTTTGGTTTTTTATCTTTTCTTGCGTTTATAGTAAGCTTATATAAAAAGGGCTTGAGTCTATATAAAGAGGCACAGGATGACTTTATTCTTATATTGATCGCTTCTCTTACTGCCTACCTCGGACATCAATTGTTTGATGGGACTATGTGGAGTCTGCATATAGGTCTAATATTCTGGTTTATGGGGGCGATAATACTAAACCTCTGTGAAAGGGATAAGTTAAAGAGTCCATAAGATTTCTCTTGAGAGGAGGAGAGAAAACTGGTCTATGGCTCAGAAGATACTTTATATCCTTCCTTTTATGAATCTTGGAGGAACTGAAGTTCATACAGTTGAACTGATAAAGGGTATTATGTCTGAATATGAAGTATTGGTGGCTGGACCAGATGGCTCAGGTATTTCTCTTTTGGAGAAGAATAAGATACCTTACACAAATCTACCCGGGCTTACAACATTTAATGTAAGAAGGTACCAGGATATACTTAAAGGCATATTGAAGGACTATAAACCTGACCTGGTCCATATACAGGGGAGATATGAGCCTGTCTATTTTAGCAAGAGGATTCTCCCTTCTGTCCCTGTCATACTTACCTGTCATGGTTATGGGAATTCCATTGCACTCCTGGATTATTCGCTCACTGCAATAACTGGAAATAGATGGGCAGACAGGGTCATCACAGTGTGTAATAATGATAGAGAACTCCTTATTAAACTGGGACTAAACCCCAATAAGATCACTCTCATATACAATGGTATATCCTCTATAGAGGAGAGAAAACCACTGTTTCAGTCTAAAAGATTTAAGGTAGGGACTATAGCAAGTCTTATCAAAAGAAAGGGGCTAAATTATCTCATAGAAGCGATAGATATAGTATCTAAAAAGATCAAAGATATAGGGCTTTTCATAATCGGAGAGGGAAAAGAGAGAGGTCGTTTGGAGGCTCTTGTAAAAAGGCTTAGGATAAAAGATTACATATATTTTCTCGGAGGAGTTCCTCTTGCGAGGAGCTATATAAACAATTTTGATATCTTTGTCCTCCCATCACTCTTTGAATCCCTCCCGGTATCAATCATTGAAGCTTATGCGGAGAGAAAGGCGGTTATAGCTTCAAATGTGGGTGGAATTCCCGAACTGGTAATTGATGGAGAGACAGGTATTCTGGTTCCGCCAAAAGATAGTAAGGCGTTAGCCTCTGCTATTGAAAGGCTAATAGTGGACGACAAGTTGAGAGAGAAATTGGCGGAAAATGGATATAATAGATTCATAAAAGATTTTACCTTTGAAGTTATGGTGGAGAAGACCAGGGCAATTTACAGAGATATACTCGAATGAAGATACCAGTTATAGTTATTGGTGGACCAACTGCAAGTGGAAAGACACAGCTTGCAATAGAATGGGCACTTAAACTTGATGGAGAGATAATCTCATGTGATTCAAGACAGATATATAAGTATATGGATATAGGGACTGCCAAACCTACACTTCAGGAGAGGAAGCTTGTCCCTCATCATCTCATTGATATCATATATCCAGACGAGGTTATGTCTGCCGGAGAGTTTCAGAAACTTGCGAGAAGATGTATAGAAGACGTATATGCCCGGGGTAAGATCCCTTTTCTGGTTGGGGGAACGGGCTTGTACATAAGGGCAGTTATAAGAGACATAGACTTTCCTCCCAAGGTAGATGCGGATATTAGAGAAAGGATAAAGGAAAAGATCAAAAACGAAGGATTATCTAAAGTCTACAGAGAACTGGTGGAGGTGGACCCAGTTACTGCCAGTAAGATAAGTCCTAATGATGAGATAAGAATCACTAGAGCTTTAGAGGTCTATTATGCTACAGGTAAGCCCATCTCATTCTACAGGAGAGGGATCGATATTGATTATCCCAGATATGACATAGTATACTTTGTCTTAAACCCTCCAAGAGATTTACTCTATAGAAGGATTGAAGAGAGGGTAGATAAGATGATACAATTGGGGCTAATAGAAGAGACGAAGAATATACTGGATATGGGGTACAGTCCAGACCTTCCATCCTTGCAAACTTTGGGATATAGAGAGATAATAAAGTATCTGCAGGGGATATATGACTTGAAATCCGCTGTAGAGGAGATTAAAAAGGAGACAAGAAGATATGCAAAGAGACAGCTTACCTGGTTTAGAAATGAGACAGGGGTTAGACTTATATCTTATGAGGAGGTAGAAGATGCATTTTGTGAAATCTCACGGTATAGGAAATGACTTTGTCATAATAGAAGATACAGAGGGATATGATATCAGTGAGCTGGCAAGACTTTTGTGTGACAGACACTTTGGGGTAGGTTCTGATGGCTTGCTGATATACGAGGAGTCTCCTGAAGCAGACTTCAGGATGAGGATGTTCAATCCAGATGGATCAGAGGCAGAGATGTGCGGAAATGGAATACGCTGTATCACCCTCTATGCTTATAAGAAGTCTCCTAAGAGAAGTTTTAAAGTAGAGACAAAGATAGGGGTATTAGATTGTGAGGTTACATCCACACAACCTTTTAAGGTAAGAGTGAATATGGGACAGCCTAAGGATATAAGGTCCCATCTTCTACAGATGGATGGTGAAATCTTCAAACTTACTCTTGTCTCTATGGGAAATCCTCACGCTATAAAATTCGTGGATGATGTCTCTGTAGTTCCATTAAGAGAGTTAGGGACAAAGATAGAGAACCATCCTGACTTTCCAAATAGGACAAACGTGGAATTTGTCCAGGTGGTCGACAGGGGACATATTGTCGTTAGAGTCTGGGAGAGAGGAGCCGGTGAGACGCTTGCCTGTGGAAGTGGCGCCTGCGCAGTGGCAGTAGCAAGTATCGTAAATAATTACACCGATAACCTAGTGGAGGTTACACTTCCGGGTGGTAAACTGAATATAGAGTGGGATAGAGATAAGGGTATCTTTATGGAGGGTCCTGCTGAGGAGGTATTCAGCGGGAGAATCGATGATGAATACCTAAATTCCAGATTACGGAGGTAAAAGATGATAAAGAAGGCGAAGAGGTTAGACAATATTCCACCCTATCTTTTTGCAGAGATAGACAAGAAGAAGGAAGAGGCTATAAAAAGAGGTGTAAAGGTGTTAAGCTTGGGGATAGGAGATCCGGACCTTCCAACTCCCCAACATATAGTTGATGCCCTGTACGAATCAGCCAAGGTCGTAAGTAACCAGAAATATCCGCCGTATGAAGGAACAAAGGAATTTAGAAAGGCTGTGGCAGAGTGGTACGAAAAGAGATTCAACGTTACTCTGGACCCTGAAAAGGAGGTCCTCACTCTCATAGGTTCTAAGGAGGGTATAGCCCATATATTCCTGGCATTTGTTGATCCAGGAGATATCACCCTGATACCCGATCCAGGATATCCGGTGTATAAGATTGCGACAATCCTTGCAGGAGGAACACCTTATACATTCCCTCTGAAACCTGACACTTATTTACCTGACTTTTCAGGTATACCTGAAGATGTTGCTCGTAAGGCAAAGATAATGTTTCTCAACTATCCCAATAATCCAACTGCAGCAGTGGCTGACCTCTCCGTATTTGAAGAGGCGGTAGAGTTTGCTAAGAAGTATGACATCATCCTCTGCCATGATAATGCCTATTCTGAGGTTACCTTCGATGGGTATATAGCTCCCAGTATCCTTGAGGTAAAAGGGGCTAAAGATATAGCTGTAGAATTTCATTCCCTATCGAAGACGTATAATATGACGGGCTGGAGGATTGGCTTTGTGGTTGGGAACAGGGACATAATTGATGGCCTTTCCATTGCAAAGACAAATGTCGATTCAGGTGTATTTATTGCTATTCAATATGCCGGAGTGGTGGCACTTAGAGGTCCTCAAGACGTGGTGGAAGAGAATAAGAGGGTCATCGCCAGAAGGAGGAATATATTTATAGATGGTTTAAAGAGACTTGGCTGGGATATAAAACCTCCGAAGGGGACTTTCTATCTATGGGTACCAATACCAAAGGAATTCAAATCATCGATAGAGTTTGCCAGTTTCCTGCTTGAGAAGACCGGGATAGTTGTCCCTCCAGGGATAGGTTATGGAGAAAACGGTGAAGGTTATTTCCGAATTGCGCTCACGGTTGATGAATCTGTCTTAAAGGAAGCATTAGAGAGAATGGAATCTATGGGGATAAGGGGCGATTAATGGATCTCGATGGGCTCACCAGAGAGGCGGAGATAATTTGTAGCCCCAGGTTAAAGGAGATACAGGAGACAACTAAAAAGAATGAACTGAAAGTCCTCTCAGCCTTCAGGTCCAGTGGTATAGATGAGTATATAGTTTCGTTTATTGGAACTGGCTATGGATATAATGATAGAGGGAGAGAGGCTCTTGAAAGAGTCTTCTCCCTCTCTTTCTCAGGTGAGTCAGCTATAGTGATGCCCCAGCTTATCTCTGGGACCCATGCTATATCCAGTGTTCTATTTGCTCTTTTAAGGCCAAAGGACACAATACTCTCTATTACAGGACCTGTGTACGATACCTTAAAAAGGGTTATATCTTCACTTAAGGAATGGGACATAGATTATCAGGAGATCCCTTTTGAGTATAGAGAGGATGCAGGATATATAAGCTCTAAAGTTGATAAACCTCCAAAGATTGTATTTATACAGCGCTCCTGTGGGTATAACTGGAACAGAAAGTCATTGACAATCGGTGAGATAGCAAGGATAGTATCTAATATAAGAAATATATTTAGGGAAAGTATCATCCTTGTGGATAACTGTTACGGAGAATTTGTAGAGGATAGGGAACCCACCGATGTTGGGGCAGATATTATAGTTGGATCATTGATCAAAGGAGTGGGAGGCAATCTGGCTCTTACAGGTGCCTATATAGCCGGAAAGAAGGAGATAATAGATAAGATTGGAGATTTTATTACCGCTCCGGGACAGGGAAGGGATATAGGTCCTACACTTGGACTTCAGAGGAATATACTCCAGGGTCTACTATTTGCCCCTCACTTTATAGGGGAGTCTCTGATAGGACTGACTATAGCCAGTTATGTACTCGAGAGGCTTGGATTTGAAGTGCTACCAAAGTGGAATGAGCCCAGAGGTGATGGGGTACAGAGAATCATATTAAGAGATGGAGAAAAACTTGTAAGATTTTTACAGGAGATACAGAAGTCCTGCGCTGTAAACTCGATGTATCTACCAGAACCTCAAACCCTGCCAGGATATTCCGACCCTGTAATCCTGGCAGGTGGAGGATTTGTTCAGGGGTCTACAGGGGAATTCGGTGCTGATGGTATATTGAGACCTCCCTATGTTGCATTTGTTCAAGGGGGATATTCACATAATCAGGTCATAACTGGTATAATTAATAGCATAAGAAAAATATTATGAGGAGGGAAAAGTGAGAAGGTCTCTAAGTATAATAGTAATAGTTTTTCTTATCTCTGAGTTACTTCCAGCCAATGTTCTCAGTCAGCAGAAGAAACTGCCGATTGGGGTTATGGGAGTATTTCTAGATGGAAAAGAGGATACATCTCTAAGCAGTATAGTATCACCAATATTTTCTACCAGTGATTTCTTTAAGTGGGAGAGGATTGGTAGAGATACCCCCTCTTCAGTATTCTGGGGTCTTGCAAGCCTTGAGGTAAAATTTAAGCACAGTACCTCTAATGTGGTTGCCAGTGTTAAACTCTCTATAAAAGATGCCAAAACAAATACAGATATGTTTATCCTGGAGACCAACGCCTTAAGTTCTCCTTTTTCTGGAACAGTTCTCGACTGGAAGCCACTAGAAAAAGAGGCATTCCTCAATGCCATATCTACACTTTCTAAGAAGCTGGATGAGTTATGGAGGAGTAACAGTGTAGTAATATATGCAGAGGGAAATGTATTTGAAAGTGATCTAGGAAAATCCATCGGAATAGTCGAAGGAAGTATACTGGGGGTATTTAGAGGAGATAATCTCATAGCTAAAGGTAAGGTTACAAGTGTAGACCAGAAGACGTGTAAAGTGGAAGTTATATACAGGCTTGAGAATGAACAACCACGTCTTGGTGATATAGTAAGAATAGCTTACATACCGCCATCCCCAGAGGTTTCATTTGTTAATCAGGTAACTCCGGTCTTAAATGCGATTGCAGGTATAGCCATCCTGGCTGGATTTGTAGCTCTGTATAACATCGCTAGGGCTAATATGGTCTACTGGATAAGGCTCAGACTTCCAGAAGATGGTGCAACTTTCAGGTCTGGAGATTCGATAACATTTCTCTGGCTCACCAATGATACCACTATAAGGAATTTCACCTTGATAATCTCTGGAAACGTCTATACAACTTCTAATACCTCTTATACCTATACCGCCCCATCGGTCTCTGTTGAAACTACTTATGTCTGGAAGGTAGTTGGTGTAAGGGAGGATGGCACCACTGTAGAAAGCGAGAGTAGAACGTTTAAAGTAACTCCATAATGAAAAAGTTTTTTCTCATATTTGTACTATCTATCTTTCTTCCCTCTACTGCATCTACTGCTACCCTAAAAGGTGATCTTGTGTATTTCTATCCGACTATCTGGGAGATAAGAAGCATAGGGAATGCAATATGGGAGGACGATCGATTATCCATAAAAGCAGATGGAATCATAATAAATCTCCTCACAGGAAACGTGGTGGCATTTGGAGATGTGATGGTTCAAAGAGATGATAAGAAAGAGTACTATGATGTATTCTCTACCAGAGATTTGAATCTGAATATCTATGAGATGCAACCCCTTCCCTATGTAACAGCTAAGGAGATCGAGATAGACTGGAGAACTACCACAATAACATTTAAAGATATAAGGATCTCTCCTGAAATTACTCTCTCCTCGCTTTCTATCCCCTTTGGCCCTTACAGTTCGGGGTTAAAGTTTTCAACAGAAGAAGAAATTATATCTATAGACACAAGCTCCCCATATATCTCCATAATACTTCCATATAATGGGGGAATATTTACCGGAATATTTACCGACTTAGGTATGGAGGTCTCCTATGAAAAGGAGGACTTTTATCTAATGGGGATAAGGGGATATATCGATAGAGGGATGTCAGTCTTTGGTGAGTATACCCTATACTCTCAGGATAAATTCCTGAGTCTTACCGTTGGATATGATGGATTCCCCTATACCTTAATCAGAAAAGAGTTTCGTAATGGGATCTGGAGATATATACTGGATGGAAGACTCGACTGGGAGAATAAACCCAGAATAACGATCTCATTAAACGCAGAAAAATGGGATAAGATGAACATAAAGGGAGAGATTATTATATATACTGAAAGTGGGGCTGTAGAGTTTAACCCATACCTGAGTTACAGGTTCGATATCTCTCAGGATTTGGGCTTGAAGGTTGGTCTCTCCAAGGTAGGTTTAGACAGCGTAAGTATTACATATAAACTACAACCGGCGGTCAATCTGAAGATCGGCTATGCAAATCCAGATAAATATATGGTAGGAGTTGAATGGGGATATAGAGGGATGGAATTGATAGATTCTAATGGAGTCCTAAGTCTTATTATAAGATAGGAGGTGCGAGATGCTTTCAGCGTATCTTGATGAGAATGGTAAGCTCACATTAGGAGAAAAGGGGATACCAGAGATAGGTGATAATGAAATCCTTATAAAGGTTATAGCCTGTGGTATCTGTGGAACAGACGTGCATGTGTTTAAAGGGATAAATAAGGGTAAGCCTAATATAATAAGAGGCCATGAGTTCGTAGGAGAGATAGTAGAGGTAGGTAAAGAAGTAAAAGATCTGAAGCCTAAAGATACAGTTATAGTTGATCCAAATATACCCTGTATGAACTGTTATCAGTGTAGAAATGGGAGGATTCACCTCTGCAAAAATCTGATAGCCATAGGGGTAGACCTGGATGGTGGCTTTGCTGAGTACTGTGTACTACCATCCAAACAGGCTTATAGATTACCTAATAATATCGAGCCTATAGTTGGTGCATTGGCAGAGCCTCTTGCCTGTGCCATTCATGGGATAGATAGGGTGAATATAAAAGAGGGGGAGGATATCCTTATAATTGGGGGAGGAGCTTTAGGACTTATACTCACACAGCTAGCAGTAAATGGAGGGGCGGGAAGGGTATTTGTAAGTGAACCCTATAAGGAGAAGAGGGACTTAGCCTTTGGGTTCGGGGCAAATAGGGTTATAGATCCAACGATCGAAGACCTTTTAGAAGTGATTAAAGAGGAGACCCGAGGTAAAGGCGTAGATGTGGTTATTGAGGCAGTTGGCTCGGAGAAAACTATACTGCAGGCTATCAATGCAGTAGGCGATGGGGGAAGAGTCCTCTTCTTTGGAGTAGCACCAGAGGATGTAAAAATAGATATCTCTCCCTTCGAAGTCTATAGAAGAGAACTGACTCTATTGGGTTCTTTTGTAAATCCATTTACAATGGAGAGAGCAGTGTCTCTTATCTCCAATAGAAGGATAAATCTCTATCCGCTCATCAGTGAGATCATCCCCCTACAGGATATTGAGAAGGGGGTAGAGATAGCTGGCTCTGGGAGGGCTATAAGAGTCCTAGTAAGGCCATAGGAGTCTATTAATGTGCTGACTACTATACTGAGAATCCTTATAGCGAGAAGATTAAAACCCTTTATCTTTGAAAAGAGGGAAGATGTATCTTTAGACTACAGGGATCATAGTATAGGTATATATGTCCATATCCCCTTCTGCAGAAAGATATGTGCCTTCTGTCCATATTATAAGGTCCTGTATGAGAAGAATCTGTCTGAGGGTTTCAGATCCGCTCTGCTTACAGAGATAGAGATTGTTGGAGATAAATACAGAAACAGGGAAGTGGACTCCGTCTATTTTGGTGGAGGAACCCCTGCCTTACTCATCGATCATCTGCCTGAGATAGTTTCCAGATTAAGGAAATTCTTTGACATCAGGGGAGACTTTGCCATTGAACTGCACCCTTTAGACCTTACAGAAGAAAACCTGAAAAAACTAAAGAGCACAGGATTTGAGATGGTAAGTGTCGGTGTTCAGTCTTTCTCTAAAGAGTGCCTTTACCCTTTGGGTAGAGAGGAAGACAATAATATCAAGAAGAAGCTTAGTATCTTAAAGGATTTTAGATTCAAAACTATAGACATCGATCTGATTTTTGGGATTCCAAATCAGTCAATAGAGACATTAAGAGAAGACTTTAAGACTGCTGTAGAGCTTGGAGCAACTCAGATATCAACATACCCATTTATAGATTTTTCCTTTCTGAAAAATACAGAAAAGCCTCTCGGTAAGAAGGAGAAGAGGATAATGCTTGGTAGATTGACAGAGATTGCCAAGGAGATGGGTTTTGAAAGGACATCGGTATGGACATTTGCCAGGAAGGGCTCACAGAGATACTCATCTGTCACAAGGGATAGTTTTATAGGTTTTGGTCCCTCAGCATCTTCTCTTGGGGATAATTCATTTAAGATAAATACTTTCTCTTTAGGGATATATATAGATGCATTAAATGAGAGAAGACTACCGCCTAGTCTGGTGCTGGATTTTGATATAATGACAAGAGCCTCTTACTGGCTTTTCTGGAATTCGTACAATATGGATATCAATAGAGACTCTTTCTATAGACTTTTTGGGATAAATTTGGAAGAGATATTTCCCTGGCAATTAAAGCTTGCAGAGCTTCTTGGAATAATAAGGACGTATGAGAGAGGTTATAGATTAACAGAGAGGGGTGCCTATTACTTTCATCTAGTTGAACAGGAGTATACCCATAAATATATAGATAAGATCTGGAGTATACAGAAGACAAAATCTGATCCCGATAGAATTATAATCTAATTTTCCTTAACACCAGCCATATTCCAAGAATAGTTATCCCAATAAGAATAAGATTCAAATGAAACTCAAAGGGAAATCTTTTTCTGACAATAAAATATAAAAAAGTAATTATCTCAAGAATAAGTCCCCAAAATAAAATTAATAAAATATGCCTATCCTTCTCCATATAAAGATAATAGCATAAAAAAGATATTTACAAAAAGATTTTGACTTTGATATAATTTAATCGAGGAGGGTTTAGTGTATGGTCTTTATAAAAAATCTATATTTGGAGGTGTTTTTATGAAAAAGTTTTTATCAATTGTGGCAATTTGCTTAATGGTGTTGGGGGTTTCTTTTTCAGGAGTATTCGCACAGGTTAGTATACCTCGAGAAGATACTGTCTATTGCATCGGTGCTATCTGGGGACCACCTACTACCTGGAACCTGTATGCTCCTCAGAGCACCTGGGGTACAGACCATTTCCTATATATGCCACTTTTCTTCTACAGCAATGCTAAGGATGCATGGCTTCCTGGTATAGGAGAGAGCTATAAGGTTGTAAATAAGACCACTCTTCAGGTAAAGATTAGAGATATTGCAAAGTGGAGTGATGGAAAACCCATTACTGCAGAAGATGTTGAGTTCACCTTCAATACAACAAAGAGATTTGGTTTTGGTCCTGGTGCTGGCTGGTATGATTATATAGCCAGTGTAAAGGCAGTAAGTGAAAAGGTAGTAGAATTTAAGATAAGAACAGATAAGATCAACTACTATTCTTTTATGGGTTATTCTCTAGGGACAAGGGTTCTCCCCAAACATATCTATGAAGATCTGGAAAAGAAGGGACAGAATATAAGAGACTGGGCAAATGATGATCCGGCAAAGCAGGTAGTATCTGGACCTTATAAGCTCTTCTTCCAAGATCCAAATAATGTTATATATGAGAGGCTTGATAACTGGTGGGGTAAAGACATATTTGGCTTACCTAAACCCAAATATATAGCACATATAATCTACAAAGACAATGCTAGTGCTAATCTTGCATTCGAAAAAGGGGATAGCGATTGGGCAGGTACATTTATTCCTGAGGTATATGCCCTGTGGGAAAAGAAAGGACTTCCAATCAGGACATGGTTTAAGTCTAAGCCTTACTATATGCCTGACGGAATAGTTTTTCTGTATATAAGTTACCAGAATCCAGTACTTAAAGACCCGAATATAAGAAAGGCTATAGCTTATGCAGTACCGTATGCGGATATGTTGGAAAAGGCTTACTTTAACTACAGTTCTCAGGCACATCCTTCTATGGTGATTGATATATTTGACGTCTATAAACAGTGGATAGATTATACATGGGCTAGAACTGTGTGGAAATCAGAGGATGGAAGGGTAAAGACAGATCTGACTACCGCAAATAAGATACTTGATAGCGCAGGATATAAGAGAGGCAAGGACGGAATAAGGGTAACTAAGGATGGAAAAAGGCTTGGGCCATATACCATCTCTGTACCTTATGGCTGGACTGACTGGATGATGATGTGTGAGATGATAGCTAAGAACCTCAGAGATATAGGGATAGATATAAAGACAGAATTTCCAGATTTTAGTGTATGGGCAGATAGAATGACAAAAGGAACATTCGACTTTATAATCTCCTGGAGCGCCGGACCCGGGTATGACCATCCGTGGAATGTCTATAGATTTGTACTTGATCAGAGATTATCCAAACCATTTGGAGAGGAGACCTGGGCTGGAGACTGGGTAAGGTATAATAACCCAGAAATTCCTGCTATCTTAGACAAGATAGCCTCATCTCTTAAAACTACAGAAAAGAAGTCTCTCTACTCTAAACTCCAGAGAATAGTATACAGAGACCTCCCAGCGATTCCCCTATTCTACGGTGCGCACTGGTATGCATTCAATGAGAGCAAGTGGGTAGGATGGCCCAAAGAGGAGAATGCCTGGTGGTATCCTTCTGCTCCCTGGTCAGCTAATAACTTCCCGATACTCTTTGGTATAGCCAAGAAAGGTGAAACGCCAAAGGTCCCTGCTTGGCTTACAACAAAAGATAAAGGAGGATACCTCATACCAACCTCGCAGATCTGGAACGACTTTATGAGGGCTAAATAGCCATTTGTAAGGAGGATAGTGTATGAAGGACCATGCACTCAAACCCTTCCTCAAATATATTGGTAGAAAATTTTTCTTTTTGCTGATAACCTATTTTATTGCTATTACAATAGTTTTTATCCTTCCCAGGGCGATACCAGGAAATCCACTCTCCACTCTTCTTAGACAGATATTCCAGCAAGGGCAGGCAAATCCGGAGTTAATCAGAAGTGTACACAAGACACTTATGGAGGAATTTGGACTTGGTAAACCCTGGTATCAACAGTATACAGATTTTATACTGAGGGCTTTTAGAGGTGATCTGGGAACCTCTATATCTTCCTATCCTAAAAAGACGCTTGACTTAATAGTACCTGTAATACCATGGACACTGATGCTTCTCATCCCTTCTATAATTACCGCATGGATCATTGGTAATACACTGGGGGCAGTTGCAGGATTTAAAAGAGGATCTTTTACAGACAAATTTACACTGAACTTTTCTCTAATAGTCTCTCAGGTCCCTTACTACTGGTTAGGGATGCTTCTCATATTTACCCTATCAGTAAAATTGCACATATTCCCCGGACAGGGAGGATATTCGCAGGGGACAATCCCGACATTTACCCTTAAGTTTATACTGGATATGCTCTACCACTATATACTTCCTTTTCTCTCTATTGTTATTTCTGCCCTTGGTGGATGGGCTATAGGGACAAGAGTATTAGTAATATACGAATTAGATGCAGATTATGTGAGTTTCGGAGAACTGCTTGGTTTAAGGGAGAAGACTGTATTCAGATACATATTCAGGAATTCTATACTTCCACAGGTAACTGGGCTTGCCTTAAGCTTAGGAGGGGCTTTAGGAGGAGCACTAATAACTGAAATCATATTCAACTATCCTGGGACTGGGTATCTATTGTTTAGAGCTCTAAGTACACTAGATTATCCTTTAATTCAGGGTATATTCATCATACTTATAGGTTCTATCTATCTTGCAAATTTTCTTGTCGACTTTGTTTATGCCTTAATAGATCCGAGGATTAGACTTGGACAGAGTGAGGGGAGCTAATATGTGGCTTACAATGTTTAAACCACTTTTTAAGAGTAGAAAGTTTATCGTCTCCATCTCTATCTTTATCTTCATCGTCCTCCTGGGAATAGTAGGTCCTATCCTTTATCCTGTCGACCCTACGGGTTATGCAGGCCCCTTCGAGAGACCTCCCTCCAGAGAATTCCCGCTAGGAACCGATACATATGGAGGAGATCTATTGGCAAAAGTCTTAAATGGGACAAAGACATCCCTATATATAGGCTTTTTAACTGCAGTAATCTCAATGAGTATAGGTATCATAATAGGACCGATATCTGCAATAAAGGGCGGAATAGTAGATGAGATCTTAATGGCTTTTACTAATATAGTTTTGACTATTCCGAACATACTTCTTGCTATACTTATAGCGACATATCTCAGGATAAGAAGTGCAGAGGTAATAGCGTTTCTCCTTGGGATTCTTGGCTGGCCCTGGTTTGCTAGAGCCATAAGGGCTCAGATTTTGAGCCTTATAAACAGGGAATATGTCAAACTTTCCAGGATGGCAGGTTACAGTGACCTGAGGCTGGCATTTGAAGATCTTATTCCAGGAATTGCAACCTATACTTTTATGTCATTCATACTCTTTATGAATGGCGGGATATTGGGAGAAGCCGGTTTGAGTCTTATAGGATTGGGACCAACCAAGGGAGTTTCATTAGGACTGGTATTACAGTGGGCTGTATTGATGGAGGCAGTAAGGAGAGGAATATGGTGGTGGTTTGTTCCCCCAGGGATTATTATAGTAGCATTAACATCTTCTCTTTTAATAATAACAACAGCTATGGACGAGGTCTTTAATCCTAGATTGAGGGAGAAGTAATTATGGGAAATATTGTTATTCAGGTAGAAAATGCCAAGGCTTACTATATTTTAGAAGATAAATATGTAAGAGCTATAGACGATGTTTCCCTAAGTATAAAAGAGGGAGAGGTTGTAGGTATAGTTGGAGAGAGTGGTTCTGGGAAGACTACCCTCTCCAATGTTATGCTTATGAATATCAAGAAGCCTCTAAGTCTTATAGAGGGAAAGATAAAACTTTATGCTAATGGAGATGTGATAGAGTTAAATAAATTATCTAGGGAGGAATTACAGAAGAATATATGGGGCAAGGAGACTTCCATCATACCTCAATCCGCTATGAATGCTCTTATGCCTACAAAAAGGATAAAAGATTCTATATTAGATATAATGAGAACTCATTATGATAAGATTGAAGAGGAAGAGATCATCACTAAAGCACAGTCGAGGTTTGAAGAGATAGGTGTCTCAAGGGATGCTATCTTTAGATATCCGTTTGAACTATCTGGTGGTATGAGACAACGTGCAGTTATAGCAGTAGCTACACTCCTGAACCCCAGATTCCTCATAGCAGATGAACCAACATCAGCTTTAGATGTGTCTACCCAGAAGATGGTCCTGAAGACCATCCAGAATCTCAGAGATATGAATATAGTGAAAAGTATCGCCTTTATAACCCATGATATAGCTACGGTAAGACAGATAGCAGAAAAATTAATAGTAATGTATGCAGGAAAGATTGTTGAGATGAGTCCTATAGAGAAGATTATAGAAGAACCGCTGCATCCGTATACAAAGGGGCTACTTTACTCTGTAGTAACTCCAGAGCCAGAGGTAAAGAAGAGGGGTATCTATCATATCCCAGGAACTCCTCCTAACCTTATGTATCCTCCTCCTGGCTGCAGGTTTCATCCAAGATGTGAGTACAGGATGGATATATGCGAGAAAGAGGAACCTCGACTAAAGGATATAAATAATAGGAAAGTTGCCTGTTTCTTATATTAAGGGAGAGATAGTAATGGCTTTGTTAACAGTGAGTAATCTAACAAAGGTCTATGAGTCAGGAATTATAGTGAGGAGGTATGTTGAGGCTGTAAAGAATATCTCGTTTACAATCGAAGAGGGTGAGATAGTCTCACTCGTAGGAGAAAGTGGATCTGGTAAAACAACCACCGCCAATATAATATTAAGATTTATAAAGCCTACATCTGGTAATGTCATATTAGATGGGAAAGATATATGGGAAGATATAAAGACTTTTGAAGAATTAAAGGAATACAGAAAGAAGGTTCATGCTGTCTTTCAGGACCCATTTTCAAGCTATAATTCTTTCTATCCGGTGGATAGAGTTCTTTATCAGGCATTAGAACTCTTAGGGAAAAATCCAAGAATGTCCGAGGGTAAAGAATTAATTGAAGAATCCTTGAGGAACGTTGGACTTGAACCCAGGCATATCCTTGGAAAGTATCCCCACCAGCTTTCTGGAGGAGAAAAACAGAGATTAATGATAGCAAGATGCTGGCTCATCAAGCCCAGATTAATTATAGCTGATGAACCTGTTTCTATGATAGATGCCTCAACAAGGGGAGGTATCATCAAACTCTTTGAAAAATTGAAAGAAGAGGAAAAGACTTCTATTCTGTTTATAACTCACGATATGGGACTTGCCTATTATATCTCCGATAAGATTTTGATTATGTACCTAGGTAAGATTGTAGAGGAGGGTACTCCGGAAGAGATCATCTCCAACCCAAAACACGAGTATACAAAAAACCTTATAGAAAGCATCCCAACCCTTTACAAAAAGTGGGAGTAGGAAAATACTTTCCACTATTGTGAGTTCGGTACATCTGTAATTGAGAATGACACGTGCGGAATGCGGGATTAGGGTCTTATTAAATATTTTCGAGAAGGTCCCTTATCCTCCAAAATTAACTTCCTTCTGATGTTTATAACAGTATACCTTACCTCCAAATTTTTCTGGATGGTTAAGACAATATTGACGTACTCTGTCGCTTACAGGTATGCCGCAGATGGCACATATACTTTGAGATTCATTAAAGGTGGAATTAAGAATTGACTCTTTAATCTCTATTCCTCCTTCTTTTTTGACCTTAAGTAAATTTTTGACTAATTCTTTTCTATCCCATATCTCAACTCCGTTTTTATCTGCAAGCTCTTTAGCCTGTTTTGTAAAATAGCTGTTAGTTATGACCATTGCTCTATCGCAGGAATAATAACCCTTTGCTCCAACTGCCTCTTGTATCGCTCTCACTCCAACTTTGCCATTATACCTTTTTGCCTGAACTACAGTTTTAATGCCATTCTTTTGAATAATAAGATCTGCCCCATAGTCTCCAATATACTTAGTCCTTTCCACTTTATAGCCTAACCTTTCAAATAACACCTCTAAATATTTTTCAAATAACTTGCCATCCATTTTATCAATATCTGATATACCTGACTTAATTAGCCTTTCTTTTTCTATTAATTTAAAGATGATTGCAGCGAGAAAAATTACTCCCAAAAATAACCAAAAGGGCCAGAATAGAAAAAAGGATTCTAATAAACCTCTTAAAAGATATTGTGAAAAGTTTATCTGCATTATGGATCGACTCCTTTCATAAAGATGTTAATTTTATTATGCGCCGAAGTTGTAATTTATATCCTCCTTAAGTTTTCGTCATCTAAAGACTTTGAAAATAAGCCTTAATCTTCTGTGCCATCAGTTTTCTTCTCTCCTCGAGAAATTTCTCATAGTTATCTGAAAGATCATTAAAGATATCGAGTGGAATACAGTGCATTTTCAGATTTTCCATCAGTTCATCCTCTTTATCTATTAGTCCATACTTTAGGACTCCTGTTCTACATTGTACTAAAAGTTCATTGAAGTAGACCTTTGGTGGTTTGTTTCCTATTGCAATATTTATTTCGCTCTGTGCCATTACATAATTTGCTATCTGATTATACATACCGCGATTGTCATATCCGATCTTTTTTAGATAGTCTTTTGGGAAGATATGATGCACATCTCCCTTTAAAGTGATCAGGTCACTCACTGTTATACTCTTCGATAAGAATCCCTTATCATTCATTTTGACTTGAGCAGCTAGAAACACAATAAATGCAGGATTAGTTACCACAGAGGTACTCATCTGCTGAGGTAAACTTGTATTCCAGTATGAATCTGAAAGTTCTGCATTAATGACGTTTTGCATATATTCTTCAGGATTTGACTCGGTCAGACGTCTTATATCAAAATCAAATTGAGTCTCTGGAGAGCCAGAATAGCGACTCGTCAATACAGATAAAACATACCATCTTCTGACAAGAGATTCAATCTTTGCCTGCTGAAGTCCTCTGTCCCGTAAAGTTAAATAAAGTATATAGGCAAAATTAATTGCGTTCTGTGCCCTTGTCATAGAACTATCTATAAAACCGGCAGATCTTAGTATCATTACAGGTTTTTTAAAATTATTTTCATTTATAAAGTCTATTATTCCATCTTTAAGCCTGCTGAAAGATTCTTCTACGATCTCTTCTCTGTATTGGCGTGTCTCAAAGTCTCTCCCAGAGAGTAATGCAACTAGATCTTGTAGTTTTCCTCTCTTGAATTTATATGTAAAAGAAACTCTTAACATATCTGTATATGATAGATCATATAAGTCATCCTTTTCGTCTTTTAACCAGGACATCTTTTTAAAATATTCTGTATTAATAAAGTCTTTATCAAACTCAACAAGCTTAGAATAGAATTCTGGTTTTACAGCAAGGTGACAGAAGTAGTCTATCGCTTTACGGAGTAAACTTCCATCATAGTTTTCATTGACGGCAATCTTTGACATAGCAAAATCAGCCTGGCTCAGTATGACCCCAGAAGAATTTATTCTGATAAAGATCTCAGTAACCTCGTCGATGTCCAGGTCTGAATTTAGTTCGATCAATCCGATAGGAATATTTATAATACTCTTTAGTGAGTCAATGCTCTCCAGGATATCATCTTCTTTTACCTCAGGATTTAATGAACAGTATTCTTTTACTGCAGTCAATATTTTAAACTCTGGAGAGAAAACTATAGATATGTCAGGTATCCATCTTTTATCCTTCTGAATAGCAGAATTTGATACCTCGAAAATCTTTTCAATCGGATTAAATGCTATAACTATTCTTCTTTTGTTATACTCAGAGTCAATAATTTCCTTTCCTAAAATTGCAGCCATTAATGCTGTAATACGTTGTTGTCCGTCTATTAGTATCTTTTTACCTATGGAAGTGGTCCCCTCTTTTAATCTCACATGAGGATTCTGCCAGGCTATTAAGTATCCGACTGGATACCCTTTAAATAGAGAATCTATCAAGTCCCTAACTTTGGTAGCATCCCATACAAAAGGACGCTGTATTTCTGGAATTGCAATTTCTCCAGCCTGAATCCAAGAAAGGATAGTTTGGATTGTATGGTGATTTACAGAAAACTTTTGTATTATCATACCGCCTCTCCTTTAGTTTTTTGTTTATATTTTACCACATTACCTTATTATTGGAAGGTAGGTTCATATAGCGGTTTTTTAATTTTAGGGGTGACAAAGTTGCATATAACCATAACCCTAAAATAAACCCCCTGCTTTATCTTTTCTCTATATAACAGGGGGCAGGCATTTGCCTGCCCCACTAACTCTTCTACTTTAGAATTATGTAGACAAACTCCGCATCACCAGACCTTATCAGGTAATCCCTTAGGACATCTGAGAAGACTATGTTTATCTTTTCCCTTCTCCCCAATAGATATCTTGACCTGAATGGATATGGATATTTGTCTATATAGACGCTCTGTACATCTAAAGTTATATCGTTCTTCAGGTCATTCACAAGATTTATATCGAGAGACATATCGTCTGCACTTATGGTCTGAGAAAATTCTTTAAAAATCCTGTCCCTAAGACTGTTAAAAACCGACTTGTTAAAACTTAACACCAATCTTATGCCTTCTTTATCATCTACAAGTCTTATCAGAAATATAGCATACCCAAGTCCTTTCTCCTGTTTTTGCTCTTTTACTGCAGGGATATTTACCTGTGCTACATAATAACTGTTAAATCCATCCTGTTCATAAGAGACCTTACTGACTTTACCAAAGTAATCCTGCAGTATCATTGTTATCTGGTCTTTATTCTCTGTAAAAGAGTCTTTGGAAATCACCTCTAGTTTTATAGTTGTGGGTATATTGATCGAGTTACCTGCTCCTCCTTTTAAATCCAGCAGATCACTTACATAGACCTCAGGCGAAAGAGAAAATTTACAGCCCTGTAAGAATAAAATAAACAGTATTAACGTGACAGCCAACAACCATAACTTTTTCATCTTAAATCATCTCCCTTCATAAAATTTTTATAGAGATTTTATATCCCTTTGGGGTCAGATGATGTCCCTTTTATCACTTTACCGGTTCTGTGGTCCTATGTTATATTAGTTGTAATTCTAATTGGACTGGAGGTAACTATGATAGTAAGACTTATACGTAAGGAAGTGGATACAGAATCTGGAAAGATACTGTATGATCTTCCATTCACCAGAGAGGTTCTGGAGAAATACTGGAAGATATATACAGGGGAATGGTATCTTGATGGCGAATGGCTTACAGGGAAGAACCCTGGGAATTTCCCCGGGATGATCATCTCAAGACTTGATTATCCGGGTAATGTTATTGTTGAGTTTGAGGCTAGGACTGTTCTTCCCTGCACCCATGATATAAATTTTATGTGGAATGGAAGCTGGGACGAGGAGAAAAATCAGAGAGGATACTCCTATGTGGCTGGCATTCAGGGCTGGTGGAATGGAAAGGTTGGTATCGAGAAGTCGCCAGAGTATAAACTGACAGCTTGTACTCCTCTTTTTAACTTTGAACCCGGGAGGATCTACAGGATACTAGGTGGAAGTATAAACGGACACTGTTTTATATGTGCTGACGGTAGATTACTCCTGGAGGTTACCGATCCTGATCCGATAGATAATCAAAAGTATGCGAAGGTTGGTTTTGAAGCCTACTGTAGTCATATACAGATAAGGAATCTCAAGATCAGGGAAGCCCGATGGAGAGAGATAGATGAGATTTACATCCCTGAATTTTGTTCCCGATGTTGGATCACCCTAATCACTGCATAAGTTATTAAACATGTGAGACTAATACTATAGAGAAGGAGTATGAATTACAATGAGAGGAAGAGTAGGAACTCCACAGAGGGAGATCCATCTTT
>Ga0209017_10000490_pt1 | contig 38632 bp, 28 predicted proteins | sample YNPBryunderm2012_FD_185812 | JGI IMG/M metagenome (GOLD analysis project Ga0209017, IMG submission 185812) | Anoxygenic and chlorotrophic microbial mat microbial communities from Yellowstone National Park, USA - YNP Bryant MS undermat 2012... ...
CGCGCACCTTGGCCTCCAGCACGGCGGCCCGCGCGGCCGCCACCAACGCCTCCCCCTCGGCGGTGTCCAGCCGCGCCAGGGGTTCCCCCCGCCGCACTGGCACCCACTCGGTGACGTACACCTGGGCCACCACGGCGGTGAACTCAGAGCGTACGTCGGTGGAGAACTTGGGCGCCAGCGACCCCACCACCTCCACCACGTCCACTATCTCCCCCGGTGCCACCGCGGCGACCTCCACCGCCACCGGTGGGCGCCCCGGCCCAGGGGCAATGCCCTCGCTGGCGCGGGAGCACGCCCCACCGGCCAGCACCACCCCCGCTGTGAGTCCTGCCATTGCTGCACGCTGCATGATTGACACGTCCATCCTCCCTCACCCTCGATTTGGGGATGCCTGTGCACCCTCGAAGATCACCGCCAACACCTGTTGCAACTGCTCCCGCCCGAATCCCCAGTCGGGGTGGCACAGGGCGATCCCCTCGGCGATGTCCAGGGCGCCCAAGAGGGCCACAGCCACGGTTTCTGGCTCGCCGGCCTTGAGTTCGCCGCTCGCCTGCCCCTCGGCCACTAGCCCACGCACCGCTTCCTGCAGCCGCTGGTGGAAGACCTCGAGGTCGAACACCGGCGCGTCCTGGGAGGGCCCGAAGTAGAGGGAGTGGGCCAGCCGCGCCAGCTCCAGGTTGTCCAGGATCAACCCGAACACTCCGTCCAGCAACCGGCAGATGCGGTGGCGCACGCTGCCCTCGCTGCTCAGCGCCCCCGCAATAGTCGCCTCGAACAAGCGCAAGGCGTTGTTCATGATCTCGAGGAAAAGCCCTTCCTTACTACCGAAGTAGTAGTAAAGAACGGGCTTGGTGACGCCGCAGGCGGCCACGATCTCCTGCACCCCACAGGCGGCATACCCCTTGCGGGCGAACAGTTCCACCGCCGCCTTCAGCAGGCGCTCGCGCACCCCCGGCTCACTCAGCCCCTCGCCTGTGACGCCATCACCGCTCACCCTCAACGATCCTCCTCGCCGCCGGCCAACCGCCAATTCAGCGGTTTTACCTACCGGTAAGTATAGAGCAGCCCAGGCACCCGGTCAACCCCGGGGGAGGTCATCCCCACGGCGGCACGGCTTGCGGGTATGAGCTGCGAGGTGCATGATGCAGGTATCACTACCCGTGTCCCAACGCCGCGGTGCCGGTGCGGCTGGCCGTTGCCGCCGGCGCGCGGTTGCGAAAGGAGGGGGACGATGAGAAGAACGCTTTCCTTGACCCTGGTGGTGGCGGTCGGGCTGCTCGCCGCCGGTCTTGCGACCGCACCCGCGGCCGCCGACTCCGGGAAGAAGTTCATCTACGTGAAGGCCCGTGCCGCCAACGTGCGCGCCATCCCCTCGGTACAGGGGCAGATCCTCGCCACGCTACCCTTCGGGTCGCGCCTGCTGGCGCAGGAGAAGATCGGCGACTGGTACCAGGTGCGCCTCGACGACCAACGCCTGGGCTATATCTACGAGGAGCTGGTCACCTCCAGCCAGCCGGCGCGGCTGTGGGTGGATGCTGCCACGGCCCCGGTGTACGCCGAGCCCAGCCCCTACGCCCCCCTCCTGGCCACACTTCCAGGCGGCACCGAGTTGAAGTGCCTGGGCAAGGGCGACGACTGGTACAAGGTGGCGCTGGACGGCCAGCGCACCGGCTGGGTGCACGAGGATCTGGTGGACGACGATCCGCCCGGGGTGCTTTTCGTCCGCGTGGTGAGCGCCTCGGTGCACGCCTCCCCGTCGGCCATGAGCGAGGTGGTCGGCGAGGTGGCCGCCGGTGCCGAACTCACCAAGATCCTCAAGATCGACGACTTCTATCGCGTCCGCCTGGCCAGCGGCAAGGAGGGGTTCGTCTACAAGAGGGCGGTCACCGACGAGCCGCCCACGCGCCTGTTCGTCGATGTCCCGCAGGCGGACATCAAGACCGACCCGACCATCTACGGCACCGTCAAGACCAAGGTCACCTCCGGCACCGAGCTGCTGGCCTTCGACAAGGAAGACGACTTCTACCTGGTGCGCGCCCCCGACGGCACCTTGGGCTGGATCTACGACGAAAACGTCATCCGTATGAGCAAGTAGCTCGCCACCGCCTATTTTCCTCACCCAGCCCAGGGGTCATACTCCAGGGCCACAGTTGGGCGGGCGGCCACCCCGGGCACTGGCCGGAGCTGCGACCCGTGTCCGCCCCACGCGACCACCCTGGTCCGGGCGCGACCGCGCCGCTCACCCCCGCGACTTCAACAGATCGCGGATCTCCTCCAGCAACACCTCTTGCCTCGGCGGCGCCGGCGGTGCCGCAGGCGCCTCCGCGGCCTTCCGGCGCAGGCGGTTCATCCCCTTGATGAGCAGGAAGACGGCCAACGCCACGATGACGAAGTCAAGGGCGTGCTGGATGAACTGCCCGTACCTCAGAGTCACTGCCGGGGCGTCGCCGGCTGCCTCCTTCAAGGTCACGGCGAAACGGGAGAAGTCCATCCCCCCCAACACCAGCCCCAGGGGCGGCATGAGCACGTCGTTGACCAGCGACGACACGATCTTGCCGAAGGCGGCGCCGATGATGATCCCCACCGCCATGTCGACGACATTGCCGCGCATCGCAAACTCACGGAATTCCTTCAGCATCGTCTTGCTCCCTTCGTGGCAGGAGGATAGTACACGGTCTCTCGGGACAGGCGCCCCGGAAACCGCGCAGGGAAGGTGCGGGGGGCGACTCGATTATACTGACCGCCCATGGCTGACGTCTGGATCACCGGCATCGGCCTCGTCACCGCCCTCGGTTGCGACCGCGAAACCACCTGGAGCCGCCTCATCCGGGGCGAGAGCGGTGTCGCGCCGCTGCGCCTGTTCGACACCACCGGCTACCGTACCCACCTGGCGGCGCAAGTGGACGACTCCTGCCTCGCCCTGCCCCGCTGCGCCACCGCGGCGCTGCGTCACGCCTCGCGCACCTCGCGCCTGGGTATCGCCGCCACCGCCGAGGCGCTGGCCGACGCCGGCCTGGCCGGTGAGCCGGTGGAACACCGCCCCTGGGCGGTGGTGTTCGGCGGAGGCTCCGCCGGCCTGTTCGAAGCCGAGTCGTTCCTGCAGCGGCGCCTGAGCCGCGGAGTGCGCACCCGCGCCCTCAACGAATTCCTAGAGGTGCCCCAGGACGCCTCCACCGACCGCGTCGCCGAGGCTTTCTCTTTGGCCGGCCCACGACTCACCGTGACCACCGCCTGCTCCTCCTCCACCGTGGCCGTGGGCCTGGCGGCCGAGATGGTCGGCGGCGGCGAGGTGGCGGTGGCGCTGGCCGGGGGCGCCGACGGCCTGTGCCGCCTCACCTTCGCCGGCTTCAACTCGTTGCGCGCCGTGGACGACGCACCGGCCAAGCCCTTCGATCGCCGCCGCAAGGGGTTGAACCTGGGCGAAGGCGCGGCGGTCCTGGTGTTGGAAGACGCTCACCACGCCCGGGCCCGCGGCGCCCGCCCCTACGCCCGGGTGTTGGGGTACGGCATCACCGCCGATGCCTTCCACATGACCCAGCCGGACGCCTCCGGCGCCGCCTGGGAGCGCACCATCCGCGCCGCCCTTGCCGACGCCGGCATCACCCCCGAAGAGGTGGACTACATCAACGCCCACGGCACCGCCACCGAGCAGAACGACCCTGCCGAGGTGGCCGCGTACCGGCGCGTGTTTGGCGAGCGACTGGCGCTCATCCCGGTGTCGTCGGTGAAGGGTGCCCTGGGCCACTGCCTGTGCGGCGCCGGCGGCATCGAGGCGGCGATTACCGCCCTTGCCGTGGCGCGGGGGATGGTCCCGCCCACCGCCGGATTCGCCGAACCCGATCCGGCCTGCCCGGTGGACCCGGTGCCCGGCGTTGGCCGCCCGTGGCCCATCCGCGTGGCGATATCCTCGTCCTTCGCCTTCGGCGGCAACTCGGCGGCGCTGGTGTTGGGGAAGACGAGGTGAGCGGCGATCTCCTGGTTCGCAGCATGGGGGCGGTCACCGCCGCCGGCACGGGGGTGCCGGCGCTCATCGATGCATTGGGGCAACCGACGTGGCAGCCCGAGCTGGGGCTGGAACGCCCCGACGCCCCCCCGCTGCCGGTGGCGACGTGCCGGGGATTCTCACCCCAGCCTCACCTGCCCCCGCTGGTGGCGCGGCGGCTGGACCGGCCGGCGCGACTGCTGGCCGTGGCCGCCAAAGAAGCGCTGCGCACCGCCGGGGAGACCCTACCTTGGCCGCGCGACGAGGTGGGGGTCACCGCCGGCACCGCCAACGCCGGCACCGAGGCTCTGGTGGAAGTCCTCAAGGTGGTTTTTCTCGCCTCGCCCGAGGAGGCGCCCCCCATGCAGTTCCCCTCCACGGTGGCCAACGCCCCGGCCAGCCAGCTGGCGATTCTGGAGAAGTTGGGGGGGCCCAACCTGACCTTCGCCGAAAAGCAGGCCGGAGGGCTGCGCGCCCTGGTGGAGGCGGGACGTCTGCTCACTCGCCGGCGCGCCGCGGCGGTCCTGGCCAGCGGCGTGGACGAGGCCCAGTGGCTCAACGCCGAGGCGTACCACCGCCTGCGCTTCTCCCGGCGCAGCCCGCTCGGCCGCGGACCCATTCTCGGCGAGGGGGCCGCCGTCCTGCTGCTGGCCCCGGCTGGCAATCTACCGGCGTTGGCCCGCTTGGTCGGGTGGGGCGCCGCAGCCCTACCGGTGCCCACCCACCTCTACCCGACCTCGGGCGAGGCGTTGGCGCGTGCTGCCGCGCAGGCCCTCCAGAGTGCCGGCGTGGCGGCCGCCGACCTCGATCTGGTGATGAGCGTGCACAGCGGTTCCCGCCCCCTGGCACGGCTAGAAGTGGAGGGGTTGATCGGGGCCCTGGGGGCCCATCGGCCCGCCGCCGTGGCGGTAACCGATCGCTTGGGGGAGGGCGCCTTCGCCAGCGCCCTGCGCGCCCTGGTGGCGGTGCTCGCCCTGGGCGGCACGCCCATCGCGTGGCCGGCGCCTGCGCACCTGGCGGCCCTCGGCTTCCCCTCCCTTTCGGCGCCACCCCGCACCGCCCTGGTCACCGCCGTGGCCGGCGGCGGCTCGGCGGTGGCGGCGGTGCTTACCGCTCCGTAGAGTTCCCTTCTCCAGGTGTCAAGAATAACTCCCTCAAGCGCCGCGTGATGCGGGCGCGGTGGGTCCCCGGCCAGTACACCTGGCCGCAGCCGCCGCAGCGGGAAAAGCTACTGGCCCTTACCGCCACGAAAGGCGGCACGAGGGCGGCCACCTCGTCGCGGCTGGCCTCGGCCAGCACCCCGTTGCAGCGCGAGCAGCGGGAGAAGAATTGCGCCGGCTCGATGTGCAGGGGCAAGCGGCGGCGCACCTCCGCCACCTGCCCGGCCAGCTCCTGGGCGGTCAGCAGCAGGGCGCGCGGTCCCGCCGTGGACACCAAGGCACGGTCCCGCGACAGCAACCAGCGCCCCTCGCGCCGGCAGCGCTCGGCCAGCTGTCTATCGTCGAGCGCCACATCGAAGAGCACGTCGAAGCCGGCAAAGCGCAGCCAGCGGGCCAGCGTCCCCAGCATCGCGTCGCAGCCGAAGCACAGCGGTTCCATGGCACCCCAGTGTGCCACGCCGACGACGCCCGGTGGGGGCAATCCCACTTTTGAGGGATTGACAACCCCGGGGGGAAGAATGCCACCCGTCAGTTGACCGGCGCCGCGTCAGCTCAGAAAGGAGAGATTACGACGGCACTCATCCGAGTTCTTCTGTTGGTCAGCACCATCGTGGGCGCCCGTGCCGGTGCCCCCACGGCCCTCGCCAACGGCGTTGGCGAGGGCCGCGCCTGCATCCCGTCAGCCCGGCTGGAGTACATTGTATTGGCGGCTGTGATGGTGTGGGGTGTTATTATCGCGAGTGGGGCTACGACAGGGACAGAGTGGCGTGCTGGGCCGAATTCGTAAAATGCAGCACCCCGTTACTTTAAACTGTCAGTGGGGACAGGTTTCTGCCCGCCCCCCAAACTTCCACCCGCAGGCTCGCCAGCGCCAAAGGTGGGGGATGGTAGCGGTGATTGTGGCGGCCATCACCGCGCCGTCGGCGGCGCATGCCGAGCCGCTCCCCTTCCGTCTTGCTCTGCGAGCCTTCACCGCCGGCGGCGAACTACGCGTCTTTGACGGCCGAACCCTGTATGCCCGCCCCCAGGCGGGCGGCAGGTGGCGTCAACACGGCCTTCCTGCCGGGTGGGTTTTCGATGTGCAGGGCGATGGCGACCGCCTTTGGATTCTCGATGCGGCGGGCGTGCTGGTGCAGGAAGGGGACCGCGCCAAGCGCTTGACTATCTGTAAGGACGCCGGCTCCTTGGCGGTGGCGGGGGAAACGCTGTGGTGCGCGAGCCCCGCGGACGTCCTGAACAGGGTCACGGTGTGGCGATTCTCCACGGATGGCAACGAGCTGGACCGCCGGTCCGTCCAGCTCCCCCCGGATGACGGGGAAGCGAACCTCCCGGTTATCGCACGGCTGAGCCGGGCGTGGTGGTTCCTCCTTGCCGACGAGGAGAAAGCCGTAGGCCTGTCGCTGAACCGGTCCCAGCTGCTTTTGGTTCCGGCCCAAGGGCAGCCCCGGGTGGTGTCCTGGTCATCCCCCCTGGAAGAGCTCCGGCTGCGCCGCCCCCTCAGCAAGGGAGCGCAACCCCGCCTGCCCGAAGGCCACCTGCGGGGGGCGCTGCTGCTGCCCGGCGGGCAACTGCTTCTGCTCCCGGCCATCACCGGCATCGACGAACAGGGGGCGGTGACCCAGGCCGATCGCCTTGTGCTGGCAAACTGGGATGGCACGGTGTCACGCTCTGTTCGCCTCCCGCGCCCTGCCGCAGCCCTCGTGCACGACCCCGCGGACCCGCTTATCCTTTACCAGGACGGCACCTTGCAGCCGTTGCACCAACTCGTGGCGGCGCCCGCCTCCCCGCCGACCTCGTGAGCACCAGACAGCTCCTTGCCGTGGCAGCACTGCAGCTGCGCTTGGGCTTGCGACCATGGGTCAGGATCCTCGGGGGGGTGCTCGCCGGGCTGGTCCTTCTCGACGTCGCTGCCCGCCTCGTCATCGGCGAGCCAGTGCCCGCCCTTGCACCCTGGCGCTTGTTCTTCTTCGTGGTCCTCCTGCCCGCCTTTCTGGCCGGGGTCGTCCGCGGCGAGGCCGAAGAGCGCGCGCAGGCGGTGCTTTGCCCGATGGTCATGGCGCGGCGTCGTTTCGTGCTCATGGGGGTAGTTGCGCGCACCACCGTCCTCCTCGCCGTAACCGGCTTTTTGATCGCCCTGGGCCGACTTATGCCTGGGCCTGGGGGGGGCGAAGAGGCGGGGGTGCGCCAGCTGCTGACGTTGTTGTGGGTGGTGGAGCTCGCCACGGTTACTGCAGCGTTTTCGTTGGTCATACCCGGCGAAGGCAATGCTTTCGCCACCGTGGTGCTGCTGGGCGGGGGGTTTGTGGTCTTGCTTGAGCGCGCCAACGATAAGGTCCCTTGGCTCCTTGCCGGCCTGTACCCTCTCCTCGCCACCCCTGACCAACTATCCACCGCCGCCGTCAGCGCCGCTGCGATCGCTTTGGCCGCGGCGGTTGTACTCCTGCTCGGGGTACGAGAGCGCGCATGAGCACGCCACAGTTCACCCCGTTGGTTGAAGTCCACGAGCTCCAGCGCTTCTACCGCCGCCCCTTGCGCCGCCGGCATATCGCCCTCGACCGCGTAACGTGCGCGCTGCGCCCTGGCGTCGTGAACGCCCTGCTGGGCCACAACGGCGCCGGCAAGACCACCTTGCTCCGCATCCTCCTCGGCCAGCTGCGCCTCCACGGCGGGCAGCTGCGGTGGCGCTCGCCACGCCCCTCGTGCCGCTACCTCCCAGAGAATGGGTTTCTAGAGCCCTCCTTAAGCGCGACGGCGTGGGCGCCGGCGCTGGGCACCACCCAGGCGCAGCTGGCCGCCATGGCCAACCAGCTCGGGGTGGACCATCTGCGCCACCGTCCCGCTCGCACCTTGTCCCGCGGCGAACGGCGTCGCTGCGAGCTGGCGCTGGTTCTGGCCGGTCCCGCCGAACTCTACGTGCTGGACGAACCCGCGGCCGGCTTGGACCCGCTGCATCTGGAGTACCTCAAGGCGGTCGTGGCCTCGCTCGTGCAAAAGGGCAGCACGGTGCTGTTGAGCACGCACCTCCTGCGGGAGTGGGAAAACAGCGTCGGCCACGTGGTGCTCCTGCACCGCGGCCGTGTGCTGCTGGAAGAGGAGTTGGCCGCGCTGTTGGCACGCCATCGGCTGTGGGTACCCACCACCGCCTCCCCCCCACCCCTTCCCCGGGAGGCTTTCCCTTTGCCAGGCCGAGCTGTGGCGCCAGCGCACGTTCCCCCCCCGTCGGGGTGGAGCGTGCAGCCCGCCACCTTGGCCGACGTGTTCCTTAAGGAAACCGCTGATGACCGAACTCCTCTTCGCTCTTCTGACGTTCTCCCGCCTCGGGGGTGACGACCTTCCCAGCCTCCTGGCGGTTGGCGCCTCGCCCGAAGGGGTGAAGGAACTGCGCGTGTGGGCCGAGTTTCCTACCGACAAAGCGGTGGCGGAAATCCCGACGCTGCCGGGAGAAAACGGCCTTGTGCGGCTCACGCCCCCCAAGCACCCGGCGCCCCAGACCCTCTGGGTGCGCGGCGCGAACACCGCCTTTGCGGCAGTCTCGTGGCCTTTGCCACCCGAGCCGCTGCAGCTGCCGCCGCCAGGGGCTATCCAGCTCACCCTGCAGAGCGGGGAGCCCTCCGACCCGGCCCCCGAAACCGTGGCCGTCCGCCTCCTGTGGACACCCCTCCCCGACGCCCCGCCGCGCCCGGTCCCTGCGCCGGTGTACACCGTGCGCTGGGATCGCGCCCAGGGCTCGCTGCGCCTCGAGGGTCTCCCCTTCGGCCCCAGGCAACGGTACGACTTCCAACTTTCCAGCCCAGGGTATGCGCCCGTTGAACTTTCCCGCGTGGATTTGTGGAGCGCCGCGCGCGTGCTGGATACGGTGACGCTGCGCCGGGCGGACCGGCTCTGTGGAACGGTCCACAGCCCCGATGGGCTGGCCGCAGAGGAGCGGGTGCAGGTGGAGCTGCGCTGGGACGAGCACACCCTGCGCGTGCCCGCCGACGCCCATGGGGCCTTCTGTTTTCCCCACTCGCCCCGCGCCGTCGTGGCCACCCTCCGCGCCGCAAGCCTCTACCGCTCCAGTGCGTCCCTTGACGTGCGCACACCCGCCGACGGTGTGACCCTCGCCTTTCCTCCCCTGGCGCTCCTGACCGGCGAAGTGGTAGCCCCGGACGGGGCTCTCGTGGAGGAATGTCAGCTTACCGTGGTGCCGGACCCGGGGTTCGAGCTGCCCCGCGAGCTTGCCACCGCGCTCGCTGGCCAGCGCGTGGAGGCATCCTGCCGCGGCGGGCGGTTCCGCCTCCCCCGGCCGTGGCCCGGCACCGCCTTGCTCGTGGAGGTGGCGGCACCCTCCTTCCCGCTCGCCCGCCTGCCAATTCCCGAAGGGACAGCGAGCGAGGAGCTGCGGGTGGAGCTCTCCCCTGGACTACGGGTGAAGGGGCAGGTCCGTGACGCCGAGGGGGGCACCCCCGTAGCCGGGGCGAAAGTCACCCTCACCTGCCCGCGCAGCGAACCGGTAGACAGTGTCACCGATGAGGACGGGAACTTCACCCTCTCCGGGGTCGTCCCGGGGGGAACCTGCCAGGGCCGAGTGGACCACCCCGACTTCCCCTCTCTCAGCGAGGGGGTGCAAATTTCTCCAAAAGGGCCTAGGCGGTGGGACGTCACCCTGCGCCGTGGGGTTCGGGTGCGCGGCCGCACCCTCGCGTTGCCCCACGGAGCGCCGGTGGCCGGTGCGGTGGTGCAGTTCGTGGGACCCAACGGAGCGCGAGGGACGCTCACCACTGACCGTGACGGGAATTTCGTCACTGGCCCACTGGCTGGGGGCAGCTGGGCAATCGTCGTGAGCGACGAGGGTGCCACCCTAGCCACCGCGGAGCTCGTACTTTCGCCGCCTGCGCAGCCGCCGCCCCTGACCCTCTGGCTGGAGAGGGGCGAGGATATCTGGGGTCGGGTGCTGGGACTCGCCCCGCCCGGACAGGGGGCAACGATCACCTTCCTCCAAAAAGATGGCCGCTCTAGCCGCACTACCACCGGGTACGGCGCGGTGTTTCGCGCCAATGGACTCAAGCAGGGTTGGAGTCACTACTCGGTACGCCACCCTTCCCTCTCCGCGCCGTGCGCTGGGAGCCTGTGGATCCCCTCCAACCCTGCCAGCCAACCTCTGGAGCTGTCGTGCACTCCCCCCTCCGTGACGCTGCAAGTGGTGGGGCGCGAGGCGACTGGCCAGCTGGTCGCATCGGCAGCGCTGGTCGTGCAAGGCCGCGATGGCAGTCGCCGCACCTACCTCTGCCAGGTAGAGGAGGGCCGCGGTAAAGTGGAGCTGGTGCCAGGGACCTATCGGATTCTTTACCACTCCAGCGGCCACCGCCAGCTCCTGCCCCTGTGGGAGGGAGCCATCCTCTCCCACCTCAGCCTGGAGCTGGTGCTGCCGGCGCCGAGTCCGTAGGCGGCCTCGCCCGACCGGCATTGTGGTACGATCGGAGTGGATGCGGCAAAGCCCAAGGGAGGTGCCCATGACGTCGACCGCCGACAGGAGGGAGCAGCACGCTCAGACGGAGCCGGAGTTGCAGCGGCTCTTTGAGGAGCACCAGGCGCGGGAGCGCCGCCTCGAAGAGCTGCAGGCCAAGGGGTGGCTGACCCGCGAGGAGGAGCAGGAGGTCAAGCGCCTCAAGAAAGAGAAACTTCAGCTCAAAGACCAAATGGAGAGCTTCCGGCGCGCTCACTCCCAGTGAGAGATCCCCTCGTCCCCTTTGCCCCCGAAGGCTACCCCTTCGTCCTGATTCCCACTGTGGCCGGGCTGTTCCTCTGGCTCTTTGGGTACCACGGGGTGGCTGCCGTCCTGTGGGCGATCGGCCTGTTCTGCCTCAGCTTCTTTCGCGATCCGGCGCGCACCTCCGACGCCGGAGCCCACGCTATCTTGGCCCCCGCCGACGGCAAGGTCATCGCCATCTCGCCGGCGCCGGCAGCTCTAGCCGCAGCCGGTTTCCCACAGCAGATCTCCATCTTCATGTCGCCCTTGAACGTGCACGTCAACCGCGCCCCCATCGGTGGCCGTGTGACGGAGGTGCGCTGGTCGCCGGGGGCCAAGTGGCCGGCCTTCCGGGACAAAGCCTCGGACCTCAACGAGCACGCCTTCGTGCGCTTAGAGGGGGAGGCGGGCAGCGTGGCCTACAAGCAGATCGCCGGAGCCGTAGCGCGCCGGGTGGTGTGCGACCTCGCCGTCGGCGACCAGGTGCAGCGGGGGCAGCGGGTCGGCATCATCAAGTTCTCTTCCCGGGTAGACCTCTACCTCCCCCCCGAAGCTGAAGTGACCGTCGCCGTTGGACAACGCTGTCGCGCCGGGGTGACCGTCGTGGCGCACTTCCGCCACCCATGAGCGAGCGCCGCCACTATCGCTTCCGGCGGCTCCAGCGCCCCCGCCCGGAGTCGCTGCGGCGCGGTATTTACCTTATTCCCACCCTGTTCACAGTGGGCAACATGCTCGCCGGCTTTAGCTCCATCCTCTTTGCCCTCAACGGCCGCATCGAGACCGCAGCGTGGCTGATCCTCCTCGCCGGGGTGCTGGATGGTCTCGACGGGCGGGTGGCGCGCCTGGCCAAGGTGACGTCGGAGTTCGGGAAGGAGTACGACTCCTTAGCCGACGTGGTGAGCTTCGGGGTGGCGCCGGCGGTTCTGGTCTATCAGTGGGGGCTGTGGGGCATGGGTCGATGGGGGTGGATGGCGGGGTTCCTGTTCTTGGTCGCCGGTTCGGTACGGCTAGCCCGTTTCAACGTCAAGTCGGCCGGCGAAGATTCGTCGCGCTTTACCGGCCTGCCTATCCCGGGCGGCGCCGGCGCCCTCACCATGATGGTCCTCGTCGCCCCGGAGCCGGTAGTGGATCGCCCGGTGACCATCGCCGTGTGGGCGTTCGTGCTGACCATCTCGTTCCTCATGGTGTCGACGATTCCGTACCGCTCCTACAAGGATCTCAACCTACGCCGTCGTTTCCCAGCCACCGCGTTTTTTTTGATGGCGGCGGTGCTGGCGGTGATCGCAGTGTGGCCGGTGCCCACCCTCGCCGTCCTCGCCGTGATTTATCTGCTCTCCGGTCCGCTGGAGATCCTGCGGCGCAGGTCTGGGCGGTCCGCTGCGCCCCCCCTCAAGGAGGCGTCCAGTGGTGAGACAGACGCTCAGCATCCTTGATCCCACCTCGTTGCTCGGCCGGGAGGTGGTGTCCGGCCTGGCCGTCGAGCTACCCGACGTGCACTGCCGGCTCTTCCACACCAGCGGTGCGGACGAACACCTGATCACCGAGATCGGCGGCGAGGCCGGCGTGGTGGCGCCGCTCCAGTCCCTGGAGGAGCTGGCCGGGAGCGCCGCGGTGATCGTCAGCCGCACCCTCGACCAGGAGCTCGCCGCCGCTCTCCTCGACTGGCTGGTCCGACACCCCGAGGTGGCCCTGGTGGACGCCAGCCAGCCGGGCATCGCGGGGGAGCGGGCACTCACTGTGCTGGACGGGGCCCCCCGGCGCCGCGGCCAGCCCCGCTGGTATCACCTCCTCGATCCCTCCTTGGCGGCACCGGTGAGGCTGCTGCAGGCCCTCGCATCCCTGGGCCCCACGGGCGCTCAGCTCACCGTGTTTCGCTCCGCCTCCGGGTTCGGCGGCGCGGCGGTGGAAGAACTGGCGGTGCAGGCGGCGGCGCGGTTGTCTGGCCGGGCACCCGCCGCCCCCTCCTTCCTTCCCGCGGTCCTGGCCTTCGATCTCGCTCCAGCCGCCGAAACCGCCCACGCCCTCCTGCAACGCCAGTTCGCCGGGGTCGTGCCCGGCGTCGAGTTGGAACTCCAAGCGGTGGAAACGGGCATCTTCTTCGGGCACGCCGCGTCGTTCTTCGTCTCGCTGGCCGAAGCCGCAACCGAGCACCGCGTGCGCAACGCCCTGCGCGAGGGCGGCTTGCGCCTGGCCCGCCGCAACCAGTCGGTGCGACCGTCGGACCTGGTGGATCACGACGCCCCCACCTGCGCGCAGCTGCGCGTCACCGGAAGGCGGGTGAGCGGTTGGCTAGTGGCGGACGGCCTGCGCCTGGCGGGGGGCGCCGCCGTGGTCCGCATCGCCACCGACGTGATGGCGTATTGACCCCCATCGCAGCGGGATGTCGCTGCGTCAATGCGACATCAACGGTACTCTCGCGCCCCAGCGCGGCCGGCGGCGGCCGCTACGCCCCTAGGGCAGGCGCAGTTCCACGGTGCGCGGCGAGCCGTCACCCAAACGCACCCCGGCTCGCGCCGCCAGCTGTGTGGGCCGCACCGCGAAGCGGATGCGAGCCCCACCGACCCTCGCTTCGGGGCCCAAGAAGGTGAAGAACAGCCGCACGGCGTTGGCGTTTCCGGAGACCGTGGGGCTCCAGGCATCACCCGCCACACGCCCAAACTCAAAGCCGGAAAACTCCCCCGGCTCCACGTCCGCCACCTGGCCACTACCGAAACGGACCTCCACCCAGTTGCCGGAGGTAGCTACGGCGCTGGCGTGGGGCGAATCGTTGATCACCGCCAACTGCAAGAACGCCCCACTCCAACTCCCTTGCAGCAGCGGTCGCGGCTCCGGAACGCCTCCCCGGAAGTAGTCCACAAACGCCTCGAAGCTCATGCCCAGAGCGGGCGATGGGCGTGGCAACCCGACCGTATCCCAGCCCACCAGCGCCCCCCGCTGGGGACGCAGCAGCAACCGCAGGTCGCGATGGAAGCGACTGGTCTGCACCGCCTGCACCCGCACGCTGGTTCCCGCCGCCAGCGTCGCGTTGCCCCACTCGATAGCTCGCTTGAGGGAGAACTCATCACCCCGATTCCCTGGTCGATAGGTGGCGACGTGGTTGCTGGCCAGGGCGGCGAGCGAGGCGCCGCCACCGGGATCGGGGTCGGCCAAAGGACGCACCACGATGGCCGCCCCGTACGCCTGCGACCGCTCGCCCACCACGTCCAAAGCGGCGAGGTCGTCGTGGATGGTGGCGAAGGGCCAGCCCAACGCCTCGGGGTTACCGAAGACCACCGCCAGAGGCACCACCCCCGCCCATCCCTGGGCGGGGAGATGTTCCGCCAACGCCGTGGCCGGCAGGGCCAGCTCCACTGGCTCCCGAGCGGCCCGCGCCACGGCCATGGCGAAGCGCGGCAGGCCGGGCCAGTAGCGGCGGGCCGCCAGGATGAGACCGGCCCCGCCCCCCGGAAGTCCCCGGCGCGCCGGGGCCACCTGCGCCAGAAAGCCCTCCGCGTCGCCCGCCGCCTCGCCCGCTCCCTCGGCCCAGACCAGCGCCACCGTGCGCCAGCCCGCCAGGCCAGCGGCGACGCCGCCGGGAACCAGCTCCAAGTCGCTGCGCCGATCCCCCACCGCCACCGTGCCCAGGGGCACCACCAGCGCGTCCACGCCCAGCTCGCGCACCACCGCCAGGTTCTCGGGCGACGGCACGCCGTCCAACAGCCAAACCCGGTGGGAGAGGGCGCGCGGCACCTGGGCAGGGGTACCCCCGGCCAGGACCGCAGCCAGCATGCCCAACCACAAGGCCCTGCGACTCACCAAAAGCATGCTAGCAAACCGGCACGTCGCCGTCCCCTACCCAGCCGGTGCGCCGGGCAACACCAGCGTCACCTCCAGCCCCTGGCCGGTGTTTTTCGCCTCGGCCCGGCCACCGGCCCGCTGCGCCACCCGCTGCACCACCGCCAGCCCCAAACCTGAGCCCTGGGACTGGGTCGAAAAATGCGGCTCGAACAGTCGGCCCAGGTGCCCTTCGGGGACGCCGCCGCCGCTGTCACGCACCGCCAGCACCACCTGGCCCGCAGCGCAGGAGACTTCCACCACGATGCTGCCAGGCACGTTCTCCATGGCCCGGGTGCTGTTGTCCAGCAAGTGACGCAGGGCCCGAGCCAACCAGCGCCGGTCAGCGAAAACCGTGCCGGCGGCGCTGCCCACGATCTCCATCTCGATGCCCCGCTGGTGCAGCACCTGGGCGTACTCGCCCACCACCTCCGCGGCCAGTTTGGGGACGTCCACCTCCTCCGGCTCCCAGTGCTCCAGCGCCACCAGGTTGGAAAACCCCTGGGCCACCTCGGTCAAATGCTGGACGCGCTCGAGGATTTGGCCAGCCGCTACCCTGGCCACCTCCACCACCGCCCCGTCGCCGCGCTCCAGCGCCACTTGCAGTTCCTCCGCCCACAGGCGTATGGGCGTCAAGGGGTTCTTCACCTCGTGGGCGGCGATGCGCGCCAGCTCGGCCAGCGAGGCGAGGCGCTCGGCCCGCGCCACGTCCGAGAGGTCCTCCATGACCAGCACCACCCGCCGCTGCAGCGGCGACGATAGGGGCACGGCGTGGAGTCGCCACGCCTGGTCGGCACCCCCTGGCGGTCGCAGTACCTCGCTGCTGGCCTCGCCATCCAAGGCCCGCCGCGCGCGCGCCTGCAGGGGTACCGCGAAGCGCTCCTCCAACTGGCTCAGGTCCTCCCCTTCACCCAACAGGCGGCGAGCGGCGGGGTTGGCCAGCTGCACGTCACCCCGCTCCCCCACCACGATCACCGCGGCGGATAGGGCGCCCAGCACGCTCTCCAGGAGATCCCGCTCGCGGCGCACGTCCTCTTCGCGGCGCTGCACCTGCTCTGCCATGGTGGCAAACCCTCGCGACAGCGCCCCCAGATCCTCGTCCCTGGCCACGGGGAACTCCCGCACCACCCGACCCTCGGCCAGAGCCCGCGCCGCCTCCACCAGGCGCTGCAGCGGGTCGGCTAGGCGCCGGCCCAGCCCCTCGCCGATGACCAGCGCCAAAACCACGCCCCATACCCCCAACACGGCAAACCACTCCGAGGGTGCCGGCCCCACCCCGGAGGCGGACACCTGCATCCCCAACACCCCCACCACCAGCGGCTCCTCACCGACGCGCAGGGGTGCAAACACCGAGGTCTGGTTGCCCCCCAACACCACGGGCTCGCGCCACCCCCGCACCGCCCGCGTGTACGCCTCAGCCGAGGGCAGTGACGGCACCAACCCCCTGGCCAGCAGATCCGGACGCGAGCAGAAAACGATCTCGCCGCCCCGATAGACCGCCACCACGCCGTTGAGGTCGCGCACCAACCACGCCATCTCCTGCTCCCACCCCATGGAGGCCAGAGGCCGGCTCACCGCTCGCCCCAGCTCCAGCCGCATCAGTTCCCGCTGCCGCACCCACTGCTGGGGCAGGGCCTGCGCCAGCAGCAGCACCGGCAGCGCCGTCACCCCCGCCAACAGGAAACGCAGGCGGCCGACGAAGGTCCGTCGCTGCTGCCACCACGCGGCGAAGCGCTGACGCTTCTCCCACAAGGCCACCGGCGCCAGCCCCCACAGCGCCAAGGAGGCGGCCAGCAGCAACCACTCGGGCGCCGGCCGACGAACCCACGGCACCGCCAGGACGACCTGCCCGTGGGCGCGCAGGTAGGCGATAAAACGGCGCTCCCCCACCTGCACCCGGCCCCACGACCGTTCCGCCGCCATGGCCCGCCCCACATGAGTCGGCGACAGCGGCCGGAAGATGCCCCCCCGGGCCACCGGCGCCCCCCCGCGATCGAACGCCGCCACCGGTACTCCCACGCCACCCTCGTCCAGGGCCGCCAGCACGTCCTCGGGGTAGGGAGGCGCCAGCACCGCGATGCGCCAGCCATCCGCCAGGGCCCGGCTGGCCAGCACCTGGGGTGGCAGCAGGTCCTGGAAAGGTACCGCTCCCCAGCTGCCCTGCCGTTCGCCGTCCGGAGAGGTGAGCACCAGGGCTGCCCCCGGCAGCGTGCGCTCGAACTGCAGCCACTGTGCCAGCCGCCCCAATACCACCACCTGCTCGGGCGGCGGCAGGCGCACCAGCTCCCCTGTGGCTCCTTCCGGGAGCGCCATCAACAGCGTGCGCGCCGGCCGATCCGCACTCTCCCGCCGCGCCAGCACCGACTCGGTGGTGCCCACCAGCAGGCGCCGTTGACCGCTGTCGGCCCCCGCCAGCAGCAGCACCGCCGCGGCAGCCGCAGCCAAGTGCCGATGCGCCAGACCAAACGCCGCCACCGCCGCCACTCCCACCGCCAGCAGCAGGGGATCGGCGCGCAGCGCTCCCACCCCGAGCACCACCCACGAGCCCCCCACCACGGCCGCCGGCGGTAACCGGCGAGGCGACGGCAGACGCACCAGCAAAGCCGTCCACGCCATGGCCGCACCCACCACCAGCAAGCTGGGCGCCAGGGCGCGCTGCGCCGGCACCACCACTCCCAGTTCAGCCAGGATCCCCACCTGTACCCAGGCGAGCAGTCCCACGGCCGGCACCGCAGCCCACCGTCCCCATCGCACCCTCCCCACCCACCTCGCCGCCCACGCCAGTAGCGCCAGGCCCACCACCAACCACCACTGCGGGGGCAGCCAGCCCGCCGCCAAGGCGCCCGCCGCCACCGCCAGCCCGGCTGGCAGCCGCCACCAACCCCGCGCCGTGGCCAGCACCAGCAGCACGAAGACCACCGCAGCACCGCCAGGGGCGCTCCAGGGCTCGGGGCGGGCCCGCACCACCTCCACCCCCAAGCGACCCACCGCGGCGGGCAGCGGCACCAAGGTCCCCTCCCCCGCCGTGAGCCGCAAACGGGCGGCGCGACCGGCCCATACCCCCAGGGTGCGACGGGCACCGGCCTCGGCAACCCCGCTGCCGGCCACCAGCGCACCCACCGGGCGGCCCCCTTCGTACACCGGCTCTCGCCACCACAGCCACACCCCATCCACCGCCGCTTCCACAGCCACCGTTCGCTCCCCCAGCAGGCGCAGTCCCACCGGCACCCGCCGCGCCGCCTTCGACCAGGCCACCGGTGCCCCGCGATCGTCCGCTAGGATGAGCGTGTCTAGAAAACGGGAGGTAGCGCTGCGCACCTTCTCGGCATGGGTGAACAGCTCCTCCGGCTGCGCCTCGCCGCCCCCGCCCACCAGCAGCGTCTTGAGCTCCCCACGCTGCGCCTCGCCCGCCAAGGCGTGTCCGATTTCACTCACTTGCCGCGCCATGGCCGCGGCGGCATGGGTGGGAGTGATGGCAGCAGGCGCCAGAGCGTCCAGGGCCACAGCGGCCAGCACTAGCGCCGACGCCCACCCGACCTGGCTGCGCCGAAGGGTGCCACGCCACGCGAGGACCAGGGCGGTGAGGGCCACCGGCACGCGCCAGAGCAGGGTGGCCGGTGCGAGGTCGGGCCAGGGGCCGGCCACCAGCGTCGCGGCGAGGCACGCCGCCAGGGCGGGGTGACTCAGGCGGGCGGGAGCATAGGGATCTTGACGCCCATACGCCGGGCGCATGCCACGGCCTCCTCGTAGCCGGCGTCCACGTGGCGCATCACGCCGGTCCCCGGGTCGGTGGTCAGCACCCTGGCCAGCCGTCGGGCGGCAGCGTCGGTGCCGTCGGCGACCACCACCATGCCGGCGTGGATGGCGTAGCCGATCCCCACCCCACCGCCGTGGTGGATAGACACCCAGGTGGCGCCCGCAGCGGTGTTAAGGAGCGCGTTGAGCAGCGGCCAGTCGGCGATGGCGTCAGAGCCGTCCTTCATGGCTTCCGTTTCGCGGTTGGGGGAGGCCACCGATCCGGCATCCAGGTGATCCCGGCCGATGACGATGGGGGCAGCAATTTCGCCGCGGGCCACCAGCTCGTTGAACTTCAAACCGGCCTGGGCGCGCTCGCCGTAGCCCAGCCAGCAGATCCTTGCCGGCAACCCTTGGAAGTGCACCTTCTTTTGTGCCATGGTAATCCAGCGGGCCAGCGCGGGGTTGTCCGGAAAGAGTTCGAGGATGGCCTCATCGGTGCGCCGAATGTCGGCCTCCTCGCCGGACAGCGCAGCCCAGCGGAACGGCCCCTTGCCCTCGCAGAACAGCGGCCGGATGTACAACGGCACAAACCCCACCACCTCAAAGGCGTTCTCCACACCCGCCTTGAGGGCTTGCCCGCGCAGGTTGTTGCCGTAATCGAAGGTGACGGCGCCACGGCGCTGCAGCTCCAGCAGCAGCCGCATGTGCTCGGCCATGGTGCGGTACGCCTCCGCCTTGTACCGCTCGGGGTCAGCAGCGCGCAGCGCCAGCGCCTCGGCGTAGCTCATGCGGTTGGGGACGTAGCCGTTGAGCTCGTCGTGAGCCGAGGTCTGGTCGGTGAGCACGTCGGGGACGACGCCCCGCTGTGACAGCCTAGTAAGCAGGTCCACGGCGTTGGCGACCACCCCAATGGACACCGCCTTCCCGGCCGCGCGGGCGGCCAGGGCGCGGTCGATGGCGGCATCCACATCGTGGCTCTTCTCGTCCAGATAGCCGGTGGCCAGCCGTTTGTCGATGCGCCCCTCGTCCACCTCGGCGGCCAGGAACGTCGCCTCGTTCATGGTGGCAGCCAGCGGCTGGGCGCCGCCCATGCCTCCCAGCCCAGCGGTTACCACCAACCGCCCGCGCAACGTACCGCCGAAGTGGCGGCGCGCCGCCGCCGCAAAGCACTCGTAGGTACCCTGCAAGATCCCTTGTGTGCCGATGTAGATCCACGAGCCGGCGGTCATCTGCCCGAACATGGTGAGGCCGAGCCCCTCTAGGCGCCGGAACTCGTCGGCGGTGGCCCAGTGGGGCACGAGGTTGGCGTTGGCGATGAGCACCCGCGGCGCATCCTCGTGGGTGCTGAACACCCCCACCGGCTTGCCCGACTGCACCAATAACGTTTCGTTGGCCTCCAGGCTGCGCAAGCTGGCCACGATGGCATCGAAGCACTCCCACGAGCGCGCCGCGCGACCGGAGCCGCCATACACCACCAACTCCTCGGGGCGCTCCGCCACCTCCGGGTCGAGGTTGTTCATGAGCATGCGCAGCGCCGCCTCCTGCGGCCACCCCTTGCAGCTCAACTGCGTTCCCCGCGGTGCACGTACCACTCGCGGCTTGCTCATGGCTTTCAGCCTCCTTTTCGCGTCCCGCGCCGGCTGTTCGGGACAGCTCTATGCTAGCGCGACTTCGCAGGTCAGGGAGGGCGGGCGTGGCGCGGTGGACACGCGGCGCGCCCCGGCCCCGGCGGCGGCAAGGGCTGCGGCGGCCACCGTCTCGCGCCGCTGCGGCGCCGACCACAACAGCACGCAGCCCCCGCCGCCGGCTCCGCACGCTTTGCCGGCCCACGCGCCGGCGCCCACCCCGGCCTCGATCACCCTCTCCAGCTCCGCAGAGGACACCTCCGGCGCCAACCGCCGCCGCGCCCGCCATTCAGCGGCGATGGCGCGGCCGACCCCCGCCTCGTCGCTGGCCACCAGTGCCGCTCTGCACTCCCGCGCCGCCTCAGCAATGGCGGCGAGGGCCGACGCCGTCTGCGCGTCGCCCTCCACCCGCCGGCGGTACACCTCCCAGTTCACCAGGCCGGAGTGGTGCGAGATCCCCGTGTCGATGACCACCAAGCGCCGCTCCACCCAGGGGTGGCGGCGGGGCAGCCGCTGCACCACCTCGCCCCCCGGCGCCAGGCGCACCGCCAAGGTGCCCCCCAACAACGCCGGGTAATAGTCCTGGCAGCCGGTGGGGGCGTGCAGCACCCCCGCCTCCAGGTCCTTCAGCAGCGCCACCAGCCGGGTAGGTGCGGCGCGGCGCCCCTCCAGCGCCAGGCAGGCGCGGGCCAGCGCCACCGCCAGTACCGATGACCCACCCAGCCCGGAGCCTACCCGCAGCTGCTCCCTTACCTCCATCGCGACGCCCCCCTGCGGGAGCAAGGCAAACCCTACAGCCGCGGCCAGATGGTGGGATGCGTGGGGGGGGCACAGCTCCACAACCTCGCCCCCGGGACCGCGTAGGCAAATGACGCCCGGCGCGGCGCCGCGCCACACCCGTACCCGCACCCCCTCGCCCAACGCCGTGCTGACCACCAGCGCGCCGGGGTGCCAACAGTACAGTGGCCAGAGATCCAAGGTACCGCCGGCCAGATCGGCGCGCCCCGGGGCGAACACCTCCACCTCGACGGGCGAGGTGGCACCGCTCATGGCCGGGAGGGGACGCCGGGGCACCCCCACCTGGCGGGGAGCCCCCCCTCAGCCATCGCCTTCTCCGGCGGAGGAAATTGCCGCCAGCCGGGCGGGATCCACCCCACCCGGCACCTCCAGCAGCCCTAGCAGCGCCCCGGCGCGGGCCGCAAAAGCCGGCCGATCTCTTTCGTCCAGGGGTGGCGCTGGATCTCGCCCCAGGCGCATGGGGTTGAGGTAGGAGCCGTGACGCAGTACCCGGTAATCCACGTGGGGCCCGGTGGCTAGGCCGGTCGCACCCACGTAGCCGATGACCTCGCCCTGCGAAACCCGCTGGCCTACCGTGAGGCCCTTGGCAAAGCGGGACAGGTGCAAATAGCCGGTGGTGTAGCCGCCGGCGTGGCTCACCTCCACGGTGTTGCCGCCGCCCCCCTTCCACCCCCGGAAGGTGACCGTCCCGTCGGCCGTCGCCATCACCGGCGTTCCCTCCGGCGCCGCGTAGTCCACCCCCCAGTGAGGCATGGCGCGGCCGAGCACGGGGTGCATCCGGCTGGTGGAAAAACGCGAGGTGACCCGGGAGAGCTTCAAAGGGGCGCGCAGGAACTGCTTCTTCAGCGGCCGTCCGTGCTCGTCGTAGTACCCCACCCCGCCATTGGCGGCGAAACGCACGGCGGTGTAGCGCCGCGCCGCGGTGCGATAGGAAGCCGCCAACACCGGTCCGTAGGCCACCGTCCGCCCGTCGGCTCGGACGCGCTCCACCAGCACGGCGAAGCTATCCCCGGGCTGCACCTCCCGGTGGAAGTCGATGTCCCATTGGAAAACATCTGCCAGGGCCAAGGCCAGCCCGTCGGTCTCCCCGGCACTCACCACGGCTTGGAATAGCGACGACCGCACCTCCCCCGCCACCACCACCGGCTCCCGCTCCACGGCTCGAGCCTCGCGGCGCCCGGCAACGCCGCCCTTCGTCCGCTCCAGCACCACCTCCGCCGACCAGTCCGGCACCAGCCGCAGCGACCGCAGCACGCCGTGCAGATCCCAGCGCGCCTCCGCCACCAGACCCACCGGCAGTGCCCGCACATCCAGCAGCCGGCGCGCTTCCTCGGCCCACTGGTGGGCCTCCTGAGCGCCCAACCCGAGGCGCTGGAGCAGGCGGATGAGTGTTTCTCCGGGACCCAGACACGCCTGGCGCACCACCTCGGGCATAGCCAGCGGTACCACCACCGGCGCGGGTTTGGGAGCGGCGGGCGGCGACGCCGTGGGCAGCCACACCGTCGCAGCCACAGCGGCGATCACGATCCCCCCTAGCGCTGCCCTTGGCCCCGCCAACCTCACTTCTTCACCCAGCTTTGCAGCAGCGCCCGCACATCCCGTGCGGCCGGTCCCGCCTGCGCCAGCACCGCCCCCTCCGCGCTCACCAGCAGCACCACCGGGGCCCGGGAAATCTTGAGAACCCTCGCCAGTTCGCCCCGCGCATCCACCACCCGCGGCCAGGAGAGGCCCCGCTCGGGCAGCCCCGCCAGCCCCTGGGCGGGATCGTCTTGGAAGAGCACCACCACGCCACGCCAGCCGCGCCCGCGGGCGGCCTCCTCCACCTCGGGCAGTAGCGCGGCGAACTCCTGGGCACCCGGCAACCAGGAACTCCACAGTACCACCACCCCTGGACCAGGAGTGAGCACCTCGGCCAGCGAAAACGGCGCTCCGGCAGGGGTGCGCAAATCGGCGGCGGGGAGCGTCAGCGCTACGATCACCGAGGCCACGGCCGCGTTCATCGTCAGTCAGTCTAGCAAAACACGAACCCGCGGCACCACGGCCGCGGGTCTGAAACAGGGCGAGTTGTTCTCAGTTGATGGGCGTGGAGCCGGCACCCCGGCTTTCACCTTTCCGCAGCACGCCGTCCACGTCCAGGTCCTCGGAGCGCAGGCGCTGCGGCCGGCCGTGGATGTAGTTGTAGCGCACACCGTAGGATAGGAGCGCCTTCTCGAGCAAGCGACGCCCGCGGTAGAGACGAGACATCACCGTGCCTACCGGAATGGCGAGGATCTCGGCGATTTCCTTGTAGGAGTACCCTTCGATGTCAGCCAGCAGCACCACCACCTTGTAGTTGTGCGGCAGCGACGTCACCGCGCGGCGCACCTCGCCGTCCAGGGAACCGTCGATGAGTTCCTGCTCCGGCGTCGGCACCACGGCACCCCCGGTGCTCAGTAGTGCCGACTCGAAGGTCTCCTCCAGCTCCCCGAACTCCACTTGCGCCGGCACCAGCTTACGCCGCCGGTACTCGTTGATGAAGGTGTTTTTGAGGATCTTGAACAGCCAAGCCTTAAGGTTGGTGCCCGGTTGAAAACTGTCGTAGTGGCGAAACGCCTTCATGTACGTCTCTTGCAGCAGGTCCTCGGCGTCGTCCGCGTTGCGGGCGAGCCGCAGGGCAGTTTTGAAGAGCTGATCACGGTAGGGAAGGTCTTCGTCGAAGTTCCAGGAACCGTTCTGTTCCATAGCGACCTCCATCTCGCTGAAAATTGTATATGAAAACGAGACCATGCGTCAAGACCCACGACTGCCCCCAACCAAGAATTCCGACCAACGGCGACCGTTGCCCCACCGAAAACACTTGGCGACGGGGCGGAGGGACACTCCCTTCCGAGGAGGGAAGGGGAGGTGGGGGTTTCCCTGAATGTTGACACAGTGGGACGGGGTTTACGTCAGTGGGCCAGGGGGGAACCAAGAAGGTGCGGCGGGACGTCCTGGCTGGCGTGCCCGTCGCCAGGGGTACAAGGGGTTAAGGGAGCTCGTTGTTTCCCTGGCCTGCCGCGATTTTGCACCGCCGCGGGCCACCGTCTTCTCCCTCGCTTCCAGGCGAGCCTGGCTGCCTGGGGGCCGCCGCTGCCCGCTGCGAACCATCAGAAACGCGCCGCCCTCCGGGGGCCGGGAGGGTGTCGGGGGGGTGGAGGCGAGATAGCGAGCGTCCGGCTTCGCCGGCGCGAGCGGTGGGGGCTCGGGGGGCAGAGGCGGCGGAGGGTGGGTGGGGGGCCGCCGGCCCCCCGAAAAAAATTGAGGCCCCGGCCCAATGCCGGGGCCTCCGCCCGGAGGAGAGGGCCTCTCTCTTTACGAGAGAGGCTTTGCTGCAACGTGGATACCGTCGTTGGTGGTGTTGTCGTTCACCGTCGCGAAGACGAAGATGGCCGCCGACGCCTGATAGGTGACAAAGAAGTCCGGCTGCGTTTGATTGGTCACACCGGTGATGAGGCTGAACACTGCACGGATGTCGTTGCCAAAGGCGGGGGCTGTGGCGGTGACCTCCCCCAGTTTGGTGCCGTCCGCCGCGTACGCCGCAAAGGTGACGTTGACCGGGCTGCCGGTGGGGTTGAACCAGCCGATGTTGGTGCGGAACGCCCCGCCTTGGGAGAGCCCGTACATGACCCCCTTGGTCATCGCCGCGGCTGCCGGCTGGCCGTCCACGAATTGGCCGAAGGTCCCCTGCCCGGCGGCGCGCTGGTCGTTGTAGGTGCGTACCTGCGCCGAGAAGGGCGAGGAGGCGCGCAGAATCAGTCCGCCGCGAGTCTCGCTGGCTTGGAACAGGGTCACCGGCGCTTCCGCGGTGAACTTCTGCCCCTTGGCCGCCACGGTAATGGTGGCCGTCTTGGCCGGCCCAGAGAGCGTCTGCCCCGTGGGGTACCACTCGGCGACGACCTCCAGCGGGTTGCTGCCCTGGTTGCCGATCACGAGGTCGGACTTGAAGTTGGAGCCCGCCTGACCTTTCAAGGTGGCGATCACCGGCACCACCACCACGGTCCTCTCGGTGGTGGCCTGGAGCGTGCCGCGGATGGCCCCCCCGGGGAACTCACCGTTGACCACGTTCACGTAGTGCCCGGCCGGATTGGCCAAAATCGCCGACACCGCCCCCGCACTGGCAGTGACCGATCCGGTGGCGAGGTTAGCGATAAAGTTGACGTTAAGGTCGATGACCACGGCGTTGTCCGAGGCGCGCTGAATGCGCGCTGCGGTGGGTGAGGCGATGGTCTGCACCAGGATGCTGTAGTCAACCTTGGTGCCGGTAAAGGTAACGACCGCGTAACCGGTACCATCCTGGTCACCGCCGGTGCCACCGGCCAGCGTCGCGGTCAAGGTGGTCTGGGCCGCGGCGAGGCCAGCCGACAGCACGGCGACGGCGAGAACCGCTACGAGCGATGACGTTGTGCGCATTGCTGACTCCCTTCCCTTTTGGCCGGCGCCTAGTCGTCCGAGAAGATGGCCCAACCGGTGGAGACCCAGTCGTTGCCAGGGCACACGCCGCCGATGCAATTCACAGAGGTGTCAAAGAAACCGTTATCGGGCGGCGTCTTCACGTAGTTGATGTCCAGCGCGGGTGAGCCGGGCAGCGGCATCACGTTGGGGTTCAAAAACTTGTGGTGCGCCCAGGTGCCAAAGGCGAGCATTGGGTCGACGTTGCGGTTGAACTTCATGGTCTCGAACAGGAATTCCCGCGTCCTGGGCCCATTGTCGGCGCTGTTGGGGAACTTGGAGAAGTCACCGAAGAGGATCGAGTTATCGAAGGTCAGCTCGCCAGCCGTAATTTGATTAAAGGTGGCGTCATTGCGCACCGTCACCGGCGCGTGGCGGGACCCGTAGAGGATAATATTGTGGTGCTTCCCTGCCACGCCACGGCGCAGCACCCAACCGTAGGCCCCCAGCGTCGTGCTACCGGTCCCGATGGCGGTGACGTTGTAAATCTGCGGGTTCGTGCGGGGGGTCAAATCGAAGTTCTGCGGATGTCCGTCACCCTCACCGCCGAAGTTTGAGTCGTTTTCATCGTTGAGGGCGGTCTTCACCGCCACCACGTACTGCACGTTCCCCTGCCAGCCCAGGTCGTAGTCAATGCCGTCGTCGGCGTTGGAGGTGAAGAGGAGGTACTTGGCGTTGACCGTGCCGCCGAAGAACTCGAAGGAGTCGTCCTTGTTGAAGTGCACCTGGACGTACTCGATGAGGGTACGGTCGCCAACCCCGCCCATCGTCAGACCGTTAATCTCCTGGTTCGCCTCGATTTCGTACCCGCCGAACTCCAGCCGCACGTAGCGGACCACGCCGGAGTTGTCGTGCGGATCGGTGCCGCCGAAGGCGTACTGAGGCTGCGAGGGCAACCCCTCGAGGAAGGCCTGACCCCCAGGTTCGTTGACCGGCGCGCGCCCGAACAGCACCAGGCCGCCCCAATCGCGCTGCGCTCGAGAGCCCACCTTCTTGGCCGAGGTGAACACGATGGGGCGCATCGCCGTACCGTTGGCCATGATCTTGGCGCCCTTGGTGATGAACAGAGTGGCGCGGGTATCGCCGCCCAAAATAACGGTGCCCGGCTCGATGGTCAGCACCGCCGGCTCGCGCACCAGAACGAAATCACTGAGGACGTAGCGCTTGGTGGCCGTCCAGGTGGTGTTTTGGGTGATCTGGCCAACCACCGACACCTGCTCGGTGACGAAGGAGTACATGGCGTTGGACTTGGAAATCACACGCCGGCCAGCGGCGTCGCGGATCTCTACCACGTACTGATACAAACCGGGCTGCGAGGGCGCCGTGATGGAGGGCCCCAGAGCGCCGTTGATCCCCCAGCTCAGCAGGGGCGGATCGCCGGCCGAACCGAAGAGGACGAAATCGTTCAGCTGGGGCAGATTGATGGGGACCGGCGAGCCGCCGGGCGTGCCGAACAGATCGGCCACCACCCCCTGCGCCTGGAGGCCGCCGCCCGGGATGCTGTAGTAACGCTTGAGGCCGGTGACCCGATCCTGCCAGTACAGATACATTGTTACCGGCGTGCTCCAGCCGTTGGGATGGGTGGTCAGGCGCAGTTGCAGCTTCTCACCCGGTAGAAACGCGTAGAAGTTGGTCTCCAGCAGCACCACGGGCCAGTTGGCCGAGGGCGTCGTGGCGGCCGCCGCGGCCTCCTCGATCTCCGCCTCGGTCATGATCGCCGGCTCGACCCACGCGCGTGGGGTGGGTTCACCACCCTCCCACGGGTCGGCGACGTGCCGCGGTGGGGCGGCGAAGGCGGCCGTGGCCACCACTGCCACCAGGGCGACGACTACGTTCTTTCTCATGCTTCCTCCCTGTCCAGTTCTTCTCGTTTCACCCGGTACATCGGTTCACTCCACCTCGTCGCGACGATGAAAGGTTTCTGGGTTAAAAGGCCGTGTACCCAATCGAGACCCCGATGCCACGACCACTGGTGTACTTGCGGTGAATTCGGCCGCCTTGGGTGAAGCTCCGCTCGGCGTCCAGGAGGTTCGTGCCCGACAGCTTCAGCTCCACGCCGGGGAAGATCCGAGCCAGCGACTGGGACACCACGAGATCCAACACGCCCAAGTCGTCCTCGTAAATGTCCGGCAGGCCGTAGGCGCCCACCTCGTGGATACGGCGCCCGGTGAAGTTGTACATGGCTCGCACCATGGTGCCCCAGTTGGACTGGAAGTACTGCACCGCCAAGTTACCCACATGCTTCGACTGACCCTCCAGCGGCCGCGAAGTATTGGTGATCACCGAGAAATTCCTCTCGCCCACTTCCACCGAGGCGTCCACGTAGGCGTAGTTGAGGTTGACCGTCCACCTCTGGAGCACCGGCGACAACACCGCCAGCGATTGCCGGTACTCCACTTCGAGGCCCGCCAAAGTGGCGCCGTCCGCGTTGGTGAAGGAGCTGCGCAGCTCGGTGGTGGGCTGGATGATGCGCTCGATGGGGTTGGTCAGGTTCTTGTAGAACGCCGAAACGGCGATGACCTCCCCGGGCCGGGGGAAGACCTCCCAGCGCACGTCGTAGGCGTCGATCAAAGCCTGCTTCAGCTCCGGGTTGCCGGCCACCGACTTTCCACCGGTCACCTCCACGAAGGCGAAGGGCGAGAGCTCGCGAAATTCCGGGCGGTTGACGGTGCGGCTGGCAGCCAGGCGCAGGTTGGTGTCGGGGCGCAGTTGGTAGACCACGTTGAGAGCCGGCAGCCAATCGCGGTTGAGGTCACGCGCCACAGCCAACTGACCAGGGAAAAATGGGTTATAGGTTCGCACTTCGAGATCAGACCGCTCGTAGCGGGCGCCACCGATGAACCGCCACTTGCCCCAACTGGCATCCAACATCGCAAAGGCCCCGTCCACGTCGTGGTAGGCATCGTAGGCGTCATTGGCACCCGTCTGTTCGCGAATCTCGAAGCCACCCGGCCGGATGTTGTCGTAGGTGAATAGCCGCTCGGGCGGCAGGCTGAGATCGAACTGCAACTGGTCGGCCACCACGAAGCGCAGCCGGCGCGCGTCGAACTCGCGCTCCCGGCGGTTGGTGGCAACGCCCACCTTGACCGAGCCGAAGCGGGTGTCGGAGAGGGAGTAGAACGTGCTCCAGTTGAGCCCGCCGCCGCGAATCTGGTCCTCAAGGTCGAAGAACTCCAGCTTGCCGCTTTCGGGCATACCCGGCAGCAGGGTGTAGCGACCCGGGGAAATCTCGCCGTACAAGTTCTCGCGCAGGTCCTGCAGGGTCGTGGCCTTGGAGGAGGTGACATACCACTCCACGGCGCTGCCCATCCCCAACCCGGCGAAGAAATGCTCGCCCGCCAGCTTGCTGGTGAGCAACTCCTCCCGCTGGTAGCGGGCACGGAGGTCGCGCACGTTCTGACCCGCGTTGTTCATGTACCCCTCGTACTGGCGGCTCTCCGCCACAGCGTCACGGGAGAAGAGCGACGCAAACCTCACCCGATGGCCTCCGGCCAAGCGGAGCGCGAAGTTGCCCACCAGGCCGTTGCGGACTTTCTCCGCGTCCGTGACCATGTGGTAGTCGTTGCGCGGCACCAGTACGTTCCCGGAGTCCAAACCGAAGTAGACGTGATCCGACTCGACCCGGGAGAAACTGCGGGAGGTGACCCCGGAGACAACCACTCCGAAGCGGCCAAAGGTGTTGCCGTAGGTGAGGCTCAAGCTGCTATTGGGCGAAATGGAAGGAGTCTCCTCACCCGTCCAGTGACCCACAAACAACCGACCCACCGCCTGCAGCTGCTGGGGGGAGAGGCCATCAGGGTTGATGATGGTTTGCGGTTGGATGCGCTCGGCGGGCAAACCGGCCGGCTTGGCCTGCCCACCCTTGCCGGCCCAATTGAGGCCGCCGGCGTAGCGGGAAAACTCGCCGCCGGTGGTTTGCGAGTCCCAGCTGCCGCCCATAGACACCTTTAGCGACGCCGTGGAGGGGAAGTCGAGGGTAGACATCTCCACCGCTCCGGCGCCAAAGTCGCCGGGCTTGTCGGGGGTGTAGGTCTTGGCGATGGTAATGGTATCGAGCAACTTGGAGGGGAAGAGGTCGAGCGGCACCACCCGCTTGTCCGCCTCGGTGGAAGGCAACGTTGCACCGTTGAGCATGGTGTTGCTGTAGCGGTCCCCGAGCCCCCGCACGTACACGTACTTGCTGTCCACCACGGTGATACCGGTGAGGCGCTCCACCACCCCGGCGGCATCGGCATCGGGAGTGCGAGCGATCTCCTCCCGGGAAATCGCATCGCTAACCACCGCCGCCTGCCGGCGCTGGTCCAGCAGCGCCACCTCGCTGGAGCGGGGCGCCTCGGCAGTGACCTCGACGGTTTCCTGCAGCGTGGCCAACGCCAGTCTGAACTCCAGCGTCAGCCGCTGGTCCACCACCAGAGTCAACGTGGTCTCCGACGGCTGAAACCCGTCCAATTCGGCGCGCAGGGTGTACACCCCCGGGTTCAGCCCGTCGAACCGGAAGCTGCCGCTGCCGTCGGCGTAGGCGATCAAGGGCTCACTCAGCGACTCGGCGGACAACGTCACCGTCACGCCCGGCAATACTCCGCCGTCGCTGTCCTTGACCGTCCCGGTAATTCTCCCAGCGGCCCAGGCCTGTGTCCCGAGCAGCACCCAGGCGCCCAGCGCCGCCAGCACTCGGGACCATCTCCATTGTCTTACGTTTCCCCACAAAGTCTTTTCGTGTCGCATCCTCATCCTCCTGGGGCCTCCAGCCGGGGGGAGGATGATGGGGGGATGTGAAGATCAGGTTAAGACCGCGTGAAGAGCGTTGGAAGCCTTCGAAATCATCTCGCAAATGATAGTGACTATTGAATCTTTGTGTCAAAAAGGGGGATGAACCCAGCCTCGGCAACCAACCTCTGACCCTGGGGACCCAGGATGAAATCCACGAACCCTTTCACCAGGCCTTCCGGTGGTCCCACGGTGATGACGTAGAGGTAACGGGACAGTGGATAGGCGCCTGATCGCACCGCCTCGGGGGTTGGGGGTGCGCCGTCCACGACCACGGCCACCACCCCCTCCCGGCGATAGCTCATACCTCCATAGGCGATGGCAGTCTCGTCGAGGCTCACCAGTTCGACAAGCTCGGCGGTGGTTTCGATGACGGTGGCGAAGGGGGCATACTCCTCCCCGTCCAGCGCCACCGCCCGGAAGAAGGCGTGCGTCCCTGAGGACGGCGGTCGGATCAAAACTTCGATCGTGCCCCCCACCCCCCCAACCTTCTCCCACTGGCGTATGCGACCCGTAAAGATCCCCTTGAGCTGCAGCTTGGTCAAGGCGCGCACCGGGTTGTCAGGGTGCACGAACACCTCTAAAGCGTCCCGTGCCACCTGCACCCGCACTCCCAAGCGGCCGTGACGTTGGAACAACTGCTGCGCCTCGGCGGCGGTCAGCGGGCGGGAGGAGGCGCAGAGGTCGGCTCGGCCGGCGATCAAAGCGGCGATCCCAGCTGCGCTGCCTCCCCCCCCCACGCTCACCCGCACCCCTGGGTTGGCCGCCTCGAACGCCCTGGCCAGCAGGCGGGTGAGGGGCAACATGGTGTCCGAGCCAACCACCCGCAGCTTCCCACTTCTTGCCGGCCAGCTGCCCGTGGCGCAGCCCAGCAGCACCACCGCTCCACTTGCGGCAGCGACCAGCGCCAGGACCCGTTTAGTGCCGGCGCCCGCCATGGGCCCCCCCCATGCCGAACGGGCTGCCCGGCAGCCAGGTGGGCGACGTTTCCTGGTTGGCGATGTAGCGTACCAGCGCCAGGATCACCTCGGCGTGTTGCGTCGCTGCGTCCCAGTTGAGGCCCTGGGCGAGATCGTCAAAGGGGGTGTGGTAGCGGGTCTGCCCCCACCCCACGGCGTGGGCGAAGGCCTCCTCGGGGCGGCGGTTGCACACCTTGAATCCCTCGTTGATGAGCACCGTGGGGATCCCCCCCTGGGCCAGGGCAATCTGATCAGACAAAGCGTAAAGGTCAGGCCGCGCAAAGGCCGGCGGTACGGGCGACACCTCCAGCCCTAGGGAAGCGGCCACCCGTGCTGCCATCTCCCCCAAAGTGGACCACTCCCCCCCCAGCACCACGATGTCTTTGAAGGTGTCGAAGTGGGCCAAACCGTCCACGTTCACCGCGCCCACAATGGCTCGTCTGGGGACCACCGGGTGATCTACGAAATAGGTGGAACCCAAAAGCCCCTTCTCCTCGCCGGTGAAAAACACCGCCAGCACCGAGCGCCGCGGTTTCACCTCTGAGGCCGCTAGCACCCGCATCACCTCGAGTACCGCCGCCACTCCTAAGGCGTTGTCCACCACACCGTTGTAGATACCGTCCCCGTTTAGGGGTGGACCTTCACCCAAATGGTCGTGGTGGGCGGTTACCAGTACGTAGGTATCGGCGAGGGCCGGGTCGCTGCCGCGTATCACCCCCGTCACGTTGTGGGCGACGAAATCTCGCTCTGCAAACGCCCCCCGAAAGCGCAGCTGCGCACGGGTCGCAAAGGTGGGCAGCCGCCCGCTGGAGTCCCCCTCGTCCAGAGCCTCCAATGAGTAGGGGCTTCCGCAGAACAGCTTGGCGGCCGCTGAGCGGTGTACCAGGGCGGCGAAACTCTGCGTCACCCCATAGGGCAGTACTACGTGTTCGAAGGCGAACTCCCGCCGTCGGCCTGCCCAATCCCGCCATATGGGCTCCCGTAACGAGGGGATGACCACCAGCCCCACCGCACCGCGGGACAGGGCGATGCGCCGTTTCGTCTCGGGGGCGGCGTACAGGGTTGGACCACCCCCTGCGGCCTTGGCTCCAGGGCGCCGGCGCGGCTCCCCGGCCATCACCGCCACCACCTTGCCCCGTACCTTAAGCCCCGCGTACTCGTCCTCCCCTAGCTCAGGGGCCACCACCCCGTAGCCCGCAAACACCACTTCCACCGGTTGCGGCAGGAGCGTCGCGTCGCCGCTGGTGAACAGCAGGAAGTCCTCACCCAGCGACAGCGGCCCGCTATGGCAGGGGGAGATAAGCAGCAGCTCGCTCTCGGGCAGCGGCCTGCTGCCGTGCATGGGTACCGCCTGCAGGTATCCCCCACCGGCCACGCCCCCCGCTACCCCCGCCGCGGCCAGTTGGCCCGCCACGTACGCCTCGGTGAGGGCACCGCCCCTGGTTCCCACTGCTCTCCCCCCGAAGGCGTCGCTGCCCAATACCGTGACGTGCTGGCGAAGACGTTCGGCCGAGATGCGCACTTCAGCAGGGGGTGCACCCGCCTGGCCACCGGCGTTCGCCGCCACCAGGAGCAGCGCTGCCCACCCTTGCAAACCGGTCCCCCGACGCGAGCACGCCCCGCGATCACCCACGCTGCGAGTTTCCCCCACCTGGCGCCTGCGGGCAAGGGTCGCCTCGCCGCCCACTGGGCGGGAGATCACCTCCCAAAGGTGCGGTCACCCTGCCCTCCACCGAGACATCCGCGCCCCTTGGACACCGTGCCTTGGGAGTTTCGGGAGGAGGGGACCCGGCACCCCACCTGCGCCACTGCCAGTGGGAGTTACAGCAGTTCACTCCCCCAGCACCGGCCGGTCGAGGTCGCACAAGGTGCATCTCGAGGTGGTGCCGGGGGGCCCACGGGGCGTTCACCGTTGGCATCGTAGAACCTCCAACGGTGGATCCCCGCCCCCTGAGGAGAGGTCCTTTGGCTCACTGCATCGCCCATGAGCGTCTCAGCATGTCCTGGCGAGGGGCGCGCGCTGGCCAGCCCTGCGAGAAAGCGGGAGGTGGCAAGCCGCGCTAGCTCCGCCGGGCGCCGCAACCCAAGGCGACAAACAACTTTCGAGGGTCGCTTCGGTTCGTCGTGTGCCGCTGCGGGCCCCCGCCCCCATGGTTCGTAAGCGGGCCGGTGGCGGTACCTTGCACACGTCTCGGCGAGGCAGGATTCGTCCATTACCGGGCACGTCGAACCTATCCGGGGCCGGTGTCGGAACCGGAGGTGGCTACCCTCAGCGGCGAGGAGCCCACCTTCTGTCGATACCCCTGGCCGTGGTATCTGTCAATGCCCCCCACTTTTACCACCACAGAGCAGACGCCACCTTACGACAAGGCCGAACCCGGCCGATTCACCGCGGGACTCGCCGCTCTCGCCGCCCTCACCTGGCTGCTGGCCGGAGCACACCGCCAAAGACTGCTAGCCGCTAGGCTCATCTCCAAAGACGACGACGGCGGGGAGGTGACCCTCCCCGCCGGAGCTACGCGGGCGATGGTCACCGCCGCCCGCGCCGGGCGCCTGCCACCGGCAGGCCGGTGGCCGGATCCCGGAACACCAGGATGAGGCCGCTCGCCCGATCGGTGAGGGCGAGAGCAAGCCACACCTCGGCACCGTCCAGCTCAGCAGGCGCCGCTTGGATCTCGAGGTCAGCACCTGGCGCTGGTACATAGCCCGCCTTGACCAACACCGAGGCTGGAGAGAGTACAATAGGTACCTCGCCCCCCGCCGTGCCGACGGTGACCGAGGCGGGGCCAGCTCCAGCGGCGGCGACGAAGCTGACCACGTAACCCGAGACGACGGTGATCCGCGCCAGGTCAGGCACCAAGTGGTGGCCGGAGCCTAGCCCCCCGCTACCTTGACCGGCACTCCCCTTGCCAGTGGAGCCGCCCGTAGCGTTGCGACCGTTGCCACCGTTGCCGCTCCCAGGGTTGCCCTTGCCGGTAGAACCACCGCCGTTCCCTTGCCCGCCCGTGTGGCCGCCGGCCTGGTGGCTCATCCATAGCGGCCGGCCGTTTTCGTCGCGCAACGTGAGGGTCACCCCTTGCGTGTTATTCACCACCTTGGCCACGGCCAGCCCCACCTCGCAGAGGTTGCACGCGTAGGCGGTGACGGTGACCAGATCCCCGGGCGCGGCGACGAACTGCTGTTCCCTGAGGTACCAAAACGGGCCGAGGATGAAGGTGTACAAGTCGTGGGCCGCGTCGGCAACCACGAGGGCAGGCACGCCCTGCCCGAAACCGGCGGAGAACTCCTGTACCGCTCCCTCTACCACCACCACCTTCGCCGTATCTACTAGTGGTCCGGACCCGTTGCGCGATCCGGTGCGGCCAGGTTGGGCCAGGACTGGGCTGGCCAGTGCGATCACCAAGGTTGCGAGGACCAACAGGTTGCGATGTTTCATGAGACCCCCCTTTCGTCGTGCCGCCTTTGGGCGGCTTGCTCCAGTGAGGAATCACGTTTCATGCCAGCTTCGGCAGGTGAAATAAGAATCTCAAGAAAAGCGACGTACGTGTGCAACGTGAAAACGAGCAGGTGCGGGGTGGGGCAGGGTGACCCAAGGGTGAGTCCACCAAGCCCGCCGGCTGGGTCGGACCGACCCTTCAGCCAGGGTTTCCCCGAGCGGTTCCCCCCCGCTTCCCTCGCTCCGGTGTAGACGGCGGGGTGTGGGGCCCCGACGGCGGACCCACTTCAGGGGCTCGCGGCGATCCTGCCATGCCCCGTACGGTGAGCCCGCCGCGCCATTTTTCGGCGGTAACACCAGGTGGCAATGGCTGACGCCGTGGAGCTTCCCGCACTCCATAGCGACACAACTCGCCCGCCCCGACGCGCGTGCTCGGGAAAGATGGGTCGACTGGCAGAACTTCCACCGCGCCTTCAAAAACGGCCAGCGTGGCAGTGCCGTCAGCTCCCACCTCCACCGCGTACCGCGTCCCGCGCACGCCCAGCAGAGCTCCGGGGGTAGCGACGATTCGTGCGTCAACGCCGCGCACCGCATCGAAGAAAGCCTTCAAGCGGCCGCGCTGGACGGAGAGGAGAACGCCAGGTTGCGGGCCTGTCAGTTGCACTTGCGTCGCCGGGAGGATTTCGAAGCGAGCGGCGTAGGCGGGGGCCTCGAGCAGCGCACGCCCCAACCACCCGGTGCGAACTGCATCACCGGCTAGACCGACATCCCCCACCCTCGCCCGTCGTTCCACCCCACCGTGAGTCATGACGACCGTACTCTTGACCGCCGTAAACCGGTACGTGAGCGAAGGTTCTCCACCGGCCAGGAGTACCACCACGGCAAGGGAAAGGGTGGTCGTTCGCACGTTTTCTCACCTCCGCCACCCCAGTCTTCATGATCGATGCCAAGGCGGCGGAGCTTGCGGGTCAGCGTCTTCCGCTCGATCCCCAGGATCCGGGCGGCAGCGCTGCGGTTGCCAGCTGTGGCCACCAGGACCCGGCGGATGTGCTCCCGTTCGGCTTCGTCCAACCTGGCCAAGCTTTGACCTAGCGCCGGCGAGGGAGGGGCCTGCTGAGCCAGGGCCATCGGTGGGGTCGGGGCAAGCGCCGGAGGTAGGGCCGTCACGTCGCTGAGCGCACCGGTGTCGATGATCAGCCGGCGAACGATCTGTTCCAGTTCCCGCACGTTGCCGGGCCAGGGGCGGGCCGCCAGCGCGGCCAGCATCTCCTGGCTGGCCGGGGCGGCGGTGACCCCCAGCTCACCTTCGACCCTCTGGCGGAAATGTTCCACCAGAACCGGCAGATCGGAGAGGCGCTCGCGCAGGGGGGGAAGGCGGATCTCGTAGCCCGCGAGGCGGTAGTACAGGTCCTGTCGAAAGCTGCCGGCGGCCACCATGGCCGGGAGATCTCGGTGGGTGGCGGCCACCACCCGCACCTGGACCTGCTCGCCGGCGTCGGCGCCCACCGGGCGGATGACCCCGTCCTGAAGAAAACGCAAAAGCTTCACCTGAAACGCCGGTGAGACATCACCGATCTCATCGAGAAACACCGTGCCGCCACTCGCCTGGGCGAGGGCGCCGCGACGGTCGCGGTGGGCGTCGGTGAAGGCCCCCTTGACATGGCCAAACAGCTCGCTCTCCAGCAGTGCGTCCGGGATGGCGGCGCAGTTGACGGCCACGAAGGGGCCCTGGGGGCGGCTGCCAAAGCGGTGCAGGGCGCGAGCGATGAGTTCCTTCCCGGTCCCGGTCTCGCCGAGGATTACCACCGGCACGGGCAGGGGCGCCACCCGCGCCACCGCCTTGTACACCTCGACGATGGCCGGGTGAAACCCCACGATCATCGATTCCGGCCCTTCTTCGGGGGTCGGCGCAGAAGGGGCGGCGGGACGAAGCGCCGCCTCGACGCGGGCCCGCAGCACGCCCAGGTCGAAGGGCTTAGCCAAGTAGTCGAAAGTGCCGATCCGGCGGGCGAGCGCTGCCGTTTCCACGGTGCCCCGAGCGGTCATGACGATGAGCTTGGGTGGCGACGGCTGCTTACGCAGTTCGGCCAGGAACGCGAGCCCGTTTTCGCCAGGCATGTAAATGTCGCAAAGGATCACATCGAACTGTTTCGCGTGCAACGCGGAGCGCGCCGCCGCCACGCCTGCAGCCGGGGTGACCGTGTGTCCCGCCGACGCCAGCGCCATGGCCGTCATCTCGCGTATGCCAGCATCGTCATCGACGACCAGGATGCTCGCCATGGGGCGCTGCCTCCTCACGCCAAGGGGAGCGTCACCTGGAAGGTGCTGCCCTCCCCCGGGCGGCTGGTGACGTGCACCGAGCCGCGGTGCCACATTACCACTTCGCGAACCAAGGCGAGGCCGAGCCCCATCCCCTCTCGGCCCACCGCCGACGATCCTCGGACAAACCGGCGAAAGATGGCCTCCTGCTCTTCGGCTGGAATTCCGACCCCCAAATCGCGGACTTGGATCTGCGCCCGGTCACCTTGGCCCTCGGCCCGCACCATCACCTCGCTGTCAGGGGGCGAAAACTTGAAGGCGTTGCCAATCAAATTATCGATCACCGTAGCCAATAGGTGGGCGTCGCCGAGTACCACCAGCCCCGGCGTCACCTCGACCCGCACACGACGGCCAAAGCCCCTCGCCAGCGTCGTCGCTCGACTATCCACCAGAGCCGAGAGATCGATGCGCTGCCCATGTTTCTCCAAGGGGCGATGCGCCAGCCGCTCCAGATCGGTGAGGCACTCCACCATCGCCCCCAGGCGATCCGCTTCCCTCACCAAAAGGTGCGCAGCTCGACGCCGCTCCTCAGGCACGAGCTCCAGGTCTCGCACCATTTGCGCCAAACCCCGAACCGACGTGAGCGGGGTTTTTAACTCGTGCGCCAGGACGCCGGCGGAGACTTCGCCGGCAACCCGTCGGCGCGCCGCCTCCACAGCCAGCGCTTCCGCAAGCTCCAGCTGTCCAGCGAGGGTGCGTCGCGTTTCTGCAACGCCTCTTCCCAGGGCGGCTCCAAGAAGAGCGGGGATCCTCTCGGCGACGCGCCAGGCCCGCAGACCCGCGTGCAGCTCCCCAAACCCCACCACCGCGATGGCCGCAACCGTGAGGGTGACCGTGGGAATGAGACTCCCGGTGAGGTGGAGCGCTGCGGCGGCGAGGATCATTGGCGAGAGGATGAGAGCAGCCTGGATGGGGAGACGCAGCGGCCAGCCCAGGCGCCCCGCTGCGGTAGCGGCCGCCACCAGCCCAAGGGCCACAAGACCGGACAGCAGCGGGGGCAGTGGGTGGAGGAGATCGCCCGCGAGAAACGACTCAGCAGCGGCGGCGTGCACCAGGACACCGGGGTCTGGCACCTCCCCTCCCGTGACCGGGGTGACCACGCGGTCGCCGAGCCCCACGCCACTGACGCCAATGAACACCAAACGACCGATCAAAACCGAACCGCTTGCACCTTGCAAAACTTCCACTGCCCCCAGGTGCGGCACAGCGCCGGGGGGCGAACGGAATCCGGGCACCAGGGACACCCCCACGGGAATCGAAAGCGATGGCTGCTGCAGACGCGCAGCCGCCAGCGCCAACGCAGGAAGTACCAAGCCCCCCGCCTGTTTGGTGGAGGCAATGCGGCGCGCCACGCCGTCGGCGTCCAGCTCCACCGCACCGTGGCCGAGGGTGGCGGCGGTGCGCAGTGGCTCGACCGGGAGAAGCCAGCTTGGCGTTGCCTCGGACAGCGCGCACACCAGCGCGGCGGGTGCGGCGGCCAAGGCGGCGTGCAGCGCGTCGTCGCCCTCGGCCGGCTCCACCAGCAAGATATCCAGCACCACCCCAGTGGCCCCTGCGGCGAGGGTGGCCCTGACCACCTCCGCCAAACGCTCCCGCGGCCAGGGCCACCGGCCGAGGGTAGCCAGGGCCGGCTCGTCGATGAGCACGGCAGCAACCCGCGTCGCCGGCCGCCGGGGCAGGCGACGCTGCAGCACGTCGGCCACAGGTAGCTCCAGGGGACGCAGAAGGCCAGCTGCGCTGACCCAGACAACCAAGCCCGCCACCACGGATGCCCCGCCCAAGCGCCCGAGGGCGTGCCTCCAGCCCATACGCAAAGGATACCCGCCGCTCCACCGGCGGG
>Ga0209017_10000491_pt1 | contig 38617 bp, 27 predicted proteins | sample YNPBryunderm2012_FD_185812 | JGI IMG/M metagenome (GOLD analysis project Ga0209017, IMG submission 185812) | Anoxygenic and chlorotrophic microbial mat microbial communities from Yellowstone National Park, USA - YNP Bryant MS undermat 2012... ...
TGCGATGCCCTTGGCCGTCATCTGGTCTGGTTCTCTCAGGGTGGATCGAGACTTGGAGTTTGATCCACCCTCGAAGGGTGTCTCAACCAAGGTCGAGGAAATCTCTCGTTTCAGCGCGTTCCAGTCTTGTTTCCGTGCGTTGGATTGGATCAGCGTCCTAACGGACCTCAATAATTGGTTTACTTGGTTTCGGGACCGCCGAATCCGGCTCAGACCGTTGTTGTGACGCTTCAGCTCCACCACCCCGTCGTTCCGACGACATCCCGCGCCGGGAAGTCGTTGGGACGGCAGGGTGATGGTTCGAGGGTGGCTTCAAGTCGAAGACGACGATCGACTTGGTTGGGTGATCGCGGTTGACAGGGGGGGATCGGTTTGCGAAAACGCCGGCGTGATCTGGCGACCCATCGTGCCGCGCGAGGACGTGCGGAGTTGGATCGTGGGAGGGGAGTCGGCGACGATGATTGGACGCGCGCTCGTCTTGGGGACAACGTGGAGTTTCCTCCTGTTCGACGCGGGTTGCGTGGCGTCGCGGACTCGTTGGCTCAACGACTTGCCCACGCCGATTGACTCTCGGGAAATCGCTGGCGATTCTCGGGTGCGAGCCGCGGGGGAAAGCCAGACCACTCCGTCCTCACTTTTGGGAGCGGATCAACGCGCCTCGGTGATCGGGCGGGACGACGCGCTGGCGTTGACAGCGCGGCGTCCCGACTCTGGCTTGTCGCCTCCTCCTCCTGACGAACTGCCACCGCCACCGTTGCCTCCCGGGCGGTTGCTGGCCGAGGGACCGCTGCCGATCGACCTGCCCGCGTCCGAGGAACCGGTGTTGCCTGCTCCGGTCGCCCCGACGGACTCTTCAAGCTCAAGCTCAGGTTCAGATTTAGCGGTCACTCCGGCGGGGCTTGAAGCCCAGCCGCCGCGCTCCGACCCGATGCAACCCGCCACGCCTCGGCTCGCCGCCCCCTCCCCACGTCCGAGCGAAATGCCGCCCATTCCCCTCAAAACTCCTTTGCAGCCCGCGCCGCCGGCATCCCCCGCCCCCCAACCCGGCCAGGCCGTCCCCTCCAACACCACTCAGCCCGGTTCCCTCAACAACAACGCGACTCAGGCCACACCTGAAGCGATCATCCTCAGGGCGCGCCAGGTTCTGGAATCGATCCGCAACTACCAGGTAACGATGGTGCGTCAGGAGCGGGTCGGAGGCCAACTGCAAGAGCCCGAGCGGTTGGTGTTGAGTCGTCGCCGCGAGGATCCAGTCTCGGTGCGTTTGGAATGGGTCGAGGGACCTTACAAAGGTCGAGAGGTCATCCATTCGCCGGTATTGTGGCAGGGCAAACTCCACGTGCGAATGCCCAACAACAAGCTAATGCCGCGGATGGCGATTTCGCCCGACAACCCGATGGTCACCCGCGCTAGTCGCCACCCCATCCAGGAGGCTGGGATCGAAGGGGTGCTCGATTCGATGCTGGCGACCCTGGAGGCACGCCGACGTGGCGAGGCGGTCGGATCCCTTAGACTTGAGGGCATCACCGAGTTGGGTGGGCGACGTCTGATCAACGTCCGCCGCGACGACCCCAACGGCGAAGTCTGGGTCGTCGGCTTCGACGAGCGCACCGGCCTGCCGCTGGCGATCGAAGGTCGCGACCGCGACGGCAACCTGCTAGAACGCTACCAATTTTTCGACCCTCGCTTCGACTTGGCCGAACTGAGCAAGCCCGAGGCGTTCGACCCCGACGCCCGCTGGGGCGTGCCACCCCGAGGCACGCTGGCCAGTTTGCTAAGCGGTCTGGGAGGCCGCGAACCCACGGAGGAGGATCTCAAGACCATCATCACCTCCCCCTCCGACCCTAATGCACCCCCTCCAGATGTTCCTCACCCCGACGACGAGCCTCCGCCGATTCCCAACCCTGACGATGATCCGCCTGGCTTGTCTTGACTTCCCCCGGCGCTCGCTGGCCTGATTGCCACCCCAACACTATAATCTCATGGCGATCGAATGAACGGCGACGTTCCATCGTCTCGTCAATTCGCCCTCCAATTCCGTTCGTGGTGTTCCATCATTGCCGGGTCAATCCACGAACTCAGCCCTTCGGCCCTCATTCGAGTCCGCGTCGCGCCGCCGCTGCGGCCTGGTGCTTTCGCGGGCGATCTCCTATGATCGCGACTTGCTCTCATACCCTGCTCATCACCGCCGACGACCCCAACGCTCGGGAACTCCTCCGGGAGATCCTGGAGCCAATCGGCTTTCGAACATGGCTGGCCGAAAGTGGTGAACAGGCGATTGATATCATCCGTTCGACCGACATCCACCTTTGTCTGATGGAGTTTCACCTGCCGCGGCTCTCCGGCCTGGAGGCGGCTCGGATCTCCCGGGACATCAAAGCCGATCTGCCCACTATCCTCTTGACCGGCGAACCGGACGCGACTTTGTTGCGCCGGGCCCTCGAGGCGCGGATTTATTGCGTTCTACCCACCCCGCCCACCCGCGATCTGGTGGTTTACCATGTCCACCGGGCGTTGCGCAAAGTGCCTCCTCCACGTTGGAACCCGTCGGCCCTGCCTCCTCCCACCGACCCGCCAGTCCCAGGATCGGTGACGATCCCCAACGGCTGGAGACAACCATGAAGGGGACTGTCGCGCCACTTGGGGCGCTGGCATGGTGGCTGGGTTTGGGTTGGGGAGGGGGTTGGATGGATTCTTCTCCAGCTCGCGGTCATGACATCCCCGCCGCCCGAGTCGATCGCTCCACTCAGGCGATTCTGGAACCAGGACGGTTGATTCTGCTTTACGAGGTGAGTCTGGCGGAATTGACCCTCACTCAAGATCTGCGCGGGTTGATCGGCACCCTGCCTGGCGGCGGTCGGAACGACTGGTTTCAACGCTACGGGGAGGTGATTGGTCCTCTCAACGCCCGTGGTTTCCTCGTCAAGGTCGATCGACGAATCGTCCCCCTCCGGGTCGTCAGCTTCCTCCTCACGGTCGAAGACCATCCTCGTTATGTGTTCCGATTCGAGGCTGATTTGCCTGTCTCGGGACGCCTGCTCATTCACGACACCAATTACCTTGCCAGCGAAGGCTTGAGTCAAATGGCGCTTCAGGCCACTCCCGGCGTCATTTATCGGGAGGAGGGTCCCCCTGAAAACGTCGGCGCGATCCCTGAACGGTCGCCAGCCCTCTTGAACGACGAGGAGGACCGCGCCTCCCCACGTTTGGAGGTTCACTACCAAACCATTCCGCCCACCCGCGTCGCCTCCCACGCCACCAATGACGTTCCGTCAGTTCCGCCGACCGAGCGGGCGATCGCCGGCACCGCCCTGTCGCAAGCAAAGCCGCCCTCCCTGGAACGACCCGAACCCGCGTCGGCAAAATCGGCCGCGGCTCCCAAGCCCTCAATCGCGAAGGAGTCGCTGAGCCAGTTGTTGGAGGGACCGAGGCGCGGTTGGGGATTGGCGGGACTTTTGGCGATCGCCTTGGTTTTGGGTGCGGCCCACGCCTTCCAGCCAGGGCACGGCAAAACTTTGGTCGCGGCTGTTACTTTAGGACGAGGGGGCGGTTTGGGACACGGATTGGCGCTGGCTGGATCGGCAACGGTGTCGCATATGTTAGGAGTTTTGGCGATCGCCTTGATCCTCGGCTTGACCCGCACCCAACGCTACGACGCGATCAACTCGGCGATCGTCTGGAGTTCGGGTCTGGTGCTGGCGGTCATTGGAGGGTGGCGGTTGGGCCGTCATCTGGCCGGTCACGATGAGCATCGCCAGCGATTCGGTGTCCAGGATTCCAGAAGAGAGAGGATGGCGATATCCCGCGACGGTTCGCGTCCGCCTCGGCGTTTGGGTTGGCGTTCCACCATCGCCCTGGGGTTCGTCGGCGGCGTTACCCCCTGTTGGGACGCGGTGTTGTTGGTGGTGATGGCCGAAGCACTGGGGCGTTTGACTCTGGGACTCGCCCTGCTGGCCGCGTTCAGCCTCGGGATGGGTGGTCTCTTGACGGGCGTGGCGTTGGTGATGGGGTGGCTGCGCGATCGTTTCGTGGCCGCACAGACTCATCCAAGCCAGGCGGTTCTCCTTACGTCCGATCGTGCCACCCCCTTACGCTGCTTCGAGTTCGAATTGACCAACGCGGGCTGGGAACGCCGCCTGGGGTTGACCTCCGCCATCATCCTGCTGGTGCTGGGGATTGGGCTTTGTCGCGCTAGTGGGGTGTGATGGGATTGGGATGGTTGTTGGAAGAGGCCAGAACACAGACGGCTCGATCCAAACGGCCCACGCCCACGCGACACGCTTGCTAACCCCGGCGGTGAAGGCTAGTTTGACCCGCTGGGTAGGATGTCCGCCCAGACCGTGGAGTATCCGTGGCCAAACGCCCGCGATGTCTACCATTGGTCTCCTCTTTCGCTGTCGTGGGTCCCCTGCGGTATGGCCGAGGCAAAACGATGCATTTTTCTCTTTCCCTACGGTGTTCAACCCGTCTGGCTCTTGCGGCCGCGTGCTTGATCGGCCTGACCGGCATGAACGCGGTCTCGAGCGACGACGACGGATTTGTGTCCCTGTTCGACGGCAAATCGCTTGATGGCTGGCAACGCTACGACGGCTCCACGCCCGGTGCCCAATGGGTCGTCGAGGATGGTGCGCTGCATCTCAAAGGGGGTGGTGGCGGCGACCTGGCCACCGTCGAGCAATACGGCGACTTCATCCTCGAACTGGAGTGGAAAGTCGCGCCCGGCTCCAACAGCGGGATTATCTACCGCGCCCGTCCCGGCGATCCCGCTCCTTACATGAGTGGTCCCGAATATCAGATTCTCGACGACTCCCGGCACAACGACGGTCGCAACCCCAAGACCTCGGCCGCGTCGTTTTACGCCCTGGTCGCCCCCGAAGGCAAGCGACTCAAGCCGGTAGGGGAATGGAACACCGCCCGCCTAGTCGTTCAAGGGACCAAGGTAGAACACTGGGTCAATGGGCAAAAGGTGGTGGAACTCGACATCAGTTCCGACGAGTTCAAGAGCATGGTCGCCAAAAGCAAGTTCAAAGCGTGGCCCCAATTCGCCCAAAGCGCCAAGGGCCACATCGTTCTTCAAGACCACGGCGACCCGGTCTGGTACCGCAACATTCGCATCAAACCACTCTAATCCCCATCCCGCCGCGCGGTTGGGCGCGGGACAGAGGAACGTTCTCCCGGCTTCGAGCTTGGTTCGGCTTGACTTGAAGAATGCGGCGGGACGCCTACACTTTTCATAGAGATTCATAGAGAAGGAAGAGGAAACGGCGTCCTGCCGTTCTTCAAGGAGGCTGTATGATGGCCGCGAATCATTCTTCGGAATCCCCTACGCTTCGCGTCTCCGGCCCCGATCCCTCGCTGAGTCCTCGGGATGTGGTGGCAATCCAGCTCGACGCGCTTCGTCACAACGATCAACCTTACCACGACGCTGGAATCGAGACCGTGTTTCGTTTCGCGTCTGAAGGCAACCAACGCTCGACCGGGCCGTTGCGGCGGTTCGCTGGGTTGGTTCGTAATCCGCTTTACGCCCCCTTACTGTACCATCGTCGAGCCGACCTAGGCGAGACCTACACCTTGGGCGATGAAGTGGCTTGGATGAATGTCCGCGTGATCGATGACAACGAGCAATCCCACATTTATGAGTTTATGCTCTCGCGCGACCCCAACACCAGTTGCTGGCGCACTGATAGCGTGTTGCCCACCCTGCCGGATGGGTTCGAATTCAAGGCTGAATCTTGAGTCCGATTGGCCGCGACGCCCATCGCGTCGCGGCTAGCCTCGCGTTGTGGCGCGTTGAAGTGGTGTTCGAGGTTTGATTGAGAGTTAGGTGACATTCGCGTCGAGAAGCGTCTCGCGTTTGCCCGTTGAGGTTTGGTTTAGACGTGGCACGAGCCGCCGCCGTGCTTCTCGAAGTACCGTTGATGATACTCTTCGGCCTTCCAGAACGGACCGGCGGGCGCGATCTCGGTGACGATAGGTCCACGAAACCGTCCAGAAGCCTCCCACTTGGCTTTGGAGGCGTGAGCCTGGGCCAGCTGCGCTTCGGTGGTGGAGTAAATCGCCGAGCGATACTGACTGCCCACGTCGGGTCCCTGGCGGTTGCGGGTCGTGGGATTGTGCATTTGGAAAAAGACGTCGAGCAGTTGGTCGAAACTGACGACTGTGGGGTCGAACACCACTTCGACCACCTCGGCGTGTCCTGTCGTATCGGTGCAAACCTGACGATAGGTCGGATGATCGACATGACCGCCCGCGTAGCCGCATACCGCGTCTAGCACGCCCGGGATGCGTCGGAAGGCGGCTTCCACTCCCCAAAAACAGCCCGCGCCGAAGAGAACCCGCTCCGTGACGGTGGCGGCGGGTTGTGTGGTCGTGGTCATGGCGAGAGACTCTCCCTAAAGGAAGACCGCCGGACGGTGGCGTGATCGATTGTGGCCGAAAGGAACCGCCTGGCGAGACCCATTGTAGGGCGGCTCGTCGAGATCGGCCACGCTGGGAATTTCAATGTCTTGTAGGGTCTGGCCCAACCCAAACCCGGCGTCGGTCCGGTTCAGGTTTTCCTTCGCGCGATTAGGCTTTCGGGGAAAAGGCGGGCGAGGTCGAGGCGGTCGGGGTCGGCGGAGGTCCAGGGAAGGGGAGTGAAGTCGGTTTCGCGGCTGAGTCCGGGGAGGCGGTCGGCGTCGTCGGCCAGGGCGGGGCTAATCCAAAGGGTCGAGAGTTCCAGGGTGTTGGGAATGAGAGCGAGGCGGACCTCGGCGGGGTCAAGTTTCCAACAGGTGTCTAGACCGGCCTGGATCGCGTCGCGGTCGGTGGGTAGGTCGATCGGAACGCGGGCGCGGGTCAGGAAATTGGTGGTCAGACTGTTGACCCGCATCGGCGTCGGGTCGATCGCCTCGGCCAGACGGCGGGTGATGAGGTCGGCCAGACCGACCCCTAGCGCGTTGCCGTGGGTCTCGACCGACAGCCCCAGGGTGACGATGCGGGTGATGACCGGGCGGGGCAGATCAGGCATGGTTTCGATCCGTTGACGGCCAATCACATTGGGGTCCATGCCGGTCCCGGAATAGTTCTTGCCGAGTTCGCCGACGATCAACACGTCAAGCTGATCGAATGGCAGACGGGCCATCATCTCGCGGGCGCGCTCGAGCAGGGCCGGTTCCTGGGCGACGATCGCCTCCGGTTCCAACGCCACAATTTGGGCCACGCGGTCGTCGGCGTTTTCCAGAACCGCCACCCCCAGCGCGACGGGGGCGTGTTCAATCAGAAATGCGCCAACTTCGGGAATCAACACCTTCAAGCCGGGCAGACCCAACTGATGAACCTGAGCGGCTCCCTGACGTTTGCCCAAACCGACGGCCAGCATCTTAAGCAGCCCGCTTTCGTGGGTGCCGGTGAAGGAGGTGTGGGGCTTGATTCGATTGAAGACAATGATCCCGTCGGCGTTATAGGCGTGGCGGTCGAAATGGATCGGCAGGCCGAAGCGGTTGCGCCCCAGTTCAAGGGTCTCCATCTCAGCGCGGATGGGGCAACCGATGGTGGATTCGGTGACACCGAGTTGAGCGAGCAAGGCGCGTTGGCCTTCGGCGGTGCCGCCGCCGTGACTTCCCATCGCGGCGACGACGAACGGGGCAAACCCCATCTCCTTAAGGGTGGTGACGGCCGCGGTCACCAGTTGGGGGAGGCCGTGAATGCCTCGACTGCCGACGGTCAGCGCCACTGAAGCGCCCCGTGGGAGGCGTTCGGACAAACGACTGGCGCGGAGGACGCGGGCAAGTTCCCCTGCAGGGTCATTGAGGGCGGGATGACGGGTTGCTTGGCGAATCCGGGCCACGGGAGGCAGGGGCATCATCGCGGGGGGAGATCGTGTGCAGGGGAATCGTGTCGGCGGGGCAAGGACACGTGATCGGAGAGGGAACAACATGGCATGGACCGGGACAACCTCCAGGTGGGGGAGGCCGTCCCGGTCGCGTGGGGTTGAGGAGAGTTGAATTGCCGAGCGGGCCTTCATCTAGACGCCGTCCCGGCAGGCGGCTGGGTTTGCTGGTGTTAGGCGGCGCGACGACGGCGATGCATCCGGACCAGAGCCGCGGCACCCAGGACGCCGGCCCAGCCCAGCAGGGTGGCCGGTTCGGGGATAGGGGGTTGGATGTTGTGAGCTTGAGGGTTCCAAATTTCAGGCAGATCCCGACCTTCCACACCCCGATAGAACTCGGGACCGTTGACGTCAACGGTCGCAGTTTCCTCGGGGGCGACAGTGGAGAACAGGGCGACGACCGGGGTATTCAAGGTGCCGGCTTCGGGCAGCCGGAAGTTAGAAGTCAGCACGGCGAAGCTCGCGTCGTCCTCAGAGCTGCCGAACCGTTCGAAGCTGAAGCTGGCGTCGGCCAGGTTGTCGATGGTCGGTGTCTTGTAGAACGGGCTGTCGCTGTCTTCAATGGGGCCGCCGATCTTCACAACATGGCTGCCGCCGAAGAGATCGTCGTTGGCGACGGGCTGGGCGTTGAAGTAGTTGCCGATGCCGCGAATGGTCGGCATGTTCCGGGGGTTTTGGCTCTCGCCTTGAAGTTGGAAGGTGTAGGCGTAGAGATCCTCGTCGTTCTTTTTGTACACCTGCGAAACGATCGTGGTGTCGATACCAGTCCGGGCGAACCGCGAGACGCCCGAGATCGCCGCCCCCGGGGTGCCGGGGGTGGTCGAGACTGGCGAGAACAGCGAGCGGAAGGTGGCCCAATCGGTGGTGCCGCTGATCAACATCGTGGTGTCGAGCGAGCGGACGCCCGCCGGCAGTTCGGAGGGCGTGATCGCGGTCGTTTCAATCATCGGGTCGGGGATTGTATCCGCGGCTGGGTCGATAGCGGCGGGCATTTCATCCGCGAGAGCAACAGGGGAGGCCACGGCCAGGGCGAAAGCGGCCCCCAGGGCGGAGTAACGCGTGTTGAACATTGCGAATTTCCAGGGTTGATCCGGGGATTCGTCCGACGAACCCCCCGCAAGCGAGTCCATCCTTAACTCGCCGACCGGAGACCGACTCCGGGCGGGCCCCGCGCGTGGGTACAGATGTCTCAATCGGACGACGGCGCGCGGGACGGAAGCATCCTGCCGCCGTCGCGCCCTCGGAGCCCATCGTCCCGTGCGGGTCGGGGTGGCGAAGTCAGGGGAGCCGAAGTGATCCGACGGACACCGTCACGGCCGGATCGCGGCCTCTCTCCAACTTCGACCCGCCCTGAACACCAATTGAGGATCAACAACTCACCTCTTGCGCGTCCAGGGCACGAGCTCTTGAGACAACGCGCCTTAGGTTGAGCTAACCTGATAGACAGATCGTTCCACCCAAGGCGACGCGGAAGGTACCGGATTCATCGACTTGGTCAACCCGGAGTTTCCTGGTTTTTTCCAAACCCGATCGTCTTTGCCGTAACCCGATTCCAAGAGAAGGGTTGGGGCTGTTCTCCGTTTCTTCTTCGCCTCACGCGGGTGGCTTATGACATCGCGTCACGCCAGGGATCGGCGATCGGGATGGAGGGTTTGACTCCCGGGGGATATACTGCTTGCGGGGCGGATCGGCCTGAGTTCGAGTCGGATCGCGTCCGATCGGTCAACCACGAACGAATCGTACCGAATCGAGTCGAATGCCGTCGAGTCGAATCGGGTCGAAGTGGTCCTAACTGAGCCGGATCGAGCCAGGCTCGGCCATCACGAGCCGCGATCCCCCGGAGCCGCCGGCCAACGGTTCCATCCCCGTGAACCAAGCCAACGAGGGAGAGGCGCGATGAAGAAGCGAGGCATCCTCAACCCGGCGATCTGCTCGCTCCTGGCCGAGTTGGGGCATCAGGACGAACTCCTGATTGTGGACGCCAGCTTCTCTCTACCAACCGATGCGCACGTGATCGATCTCAGTTTGATCCCCAACCTACCCCGGTTCCTCGACGTTTTCAAAGCGATCGCCGAGGAGTTGGTTATCGAGTCGGTGGTGGTCGCTCACGAGATCCACGACGCCAATCCCCGCTTGTTCCACGAAATCCGCCGGGTTATCGAACCGGGGGTCGAACTTGAAGAGGTGCCCCACCGCGAACTCGTTGAACAGGCCGAAGACGCCAAGGGGATCATCCGCACCGGCGAATTCACCCCCTACGCCAACATTCGGATCGTTTGCGGCTCGGCCTTCTGATTCCCCGACCCGACGGCCTGCCGCGTCTCTGCGGCGTCGTGGGGAGTCGGACAGAATTCGTTGATCAGAATCAAAAGATAAAATCAAAAGATGAAGAGGGGGCCCGGGATGGGCCGGTAGGTCAGCAGGGCTAGCGATCCGAAGATCGCGGCCGCCCATCCCAGGCGAAGCAGCCGCGCGTGGCTGCGCCCAGCTGCTTCCAGCGGAACCCGATCCCACAACAGGCGTCCCACGAGCAGGGCGGCCATGACTCCCACCGGCATGGCGAAATACGGCAGAAGGAAGAGCGCTTTGTGGTTGAGGTCCTTGCGCCAGAAGGCGTTTTCCAAGGCGGCCCCCCAGGCTCCCGACCGCCAGAGCCAGTAAGGACCAATTGCCAGGATGCCTCCCAACCCCATTGGCGAGCCCAAGAGGATCAGCATTTGCTCTTGGCCGAGGCCCAAATTGGTGAGGACCAGACCGTTCCAACCCCACTTGGGGATCAGCGCTACGATCGCTAGGAGAAGGACCAGGGAGTCGATCCAGCGCGCCGACACCCAAGGTCGGGGTTCGGGGGTGTGAGGAAACAGGTCTTGTTCCAGCTCGGCGATGGCTTGAGGATTGAACGCTGGTTCGAGAGGTTCGGGATCAATCGGCGTGGAGGGAAACTCGCGCCGCGCCAGGGCGGTTCCCGGCGGACATGGTGGATTGCTGATAGCATTCACGGGCATGCCGTTATTCGAGTGGGGAAGATTCGCCATGTTGGAGGGCGAATCGTGGTTGGACGTGGGGTCGAGCATAGAACAGGTTGCTCACGCCTCGGGTCGAAGGGTGCCGCGGCGATTTCCCGTCCCGCTTCGGGTCGATCGTCAGAGCGGGTGCGATTCAGGGACGCGACGCGATCGTTGCCATCCCAAGATTCCAAGCGGATCGATTGCCGCGGGAGGGGACACCATCGGTAAGGAGGATCAAGCCGTCTCGTCGGCCTCCTCTTCCGAGGCAAGTGTAGGTTGCGTCGGGATCGCTTGAGGTCTCCTTGTGGCGTCTCGATCCCGGCCGTTGAGGTGAGAGGTGGCGTAGCGTCCGTGATCGGGTTGGGTGACGTGGGAGGCTTCCTCGGGGTGGTCGCGTAGCAAGGCTTTGAACGAGCGTCGCGCCCGCTGGTTGCCCAGCTGTTTGAGCCGTCTTTTCTCGTCGCGGAATCGTTTCTTGTCGCGTGGGTTCATCGCAGCGGCTCCGATTTGGTCGAGCCGAGTGGGCGAAAGCAGGTTGGGGATATTCAGGCGTTGGTTCAGGAGAGGAGACGGTGTGGCGTGGAGTTCGCGTTCTCGAGTTCTCAGGCCGTCGTGGCGACGCGGGTTGGCTGCCGACCGACTCATTGGCCGAGGAGTTCCAGAGGGGGAGGACGCCGCCGTCGTCCACTGATTCGGGCAAACCGGTCGAGCAACCATTCGGCGAGATCGACGGAGTAGCGATAGGGGTCAGGTTCGAATTCCAGGGTATGGTGGGCGTCGGGATAGTCGATCACTGTGCGGTCGCCTGAAGGCAAAGCGCGGAGGAAGTCGAGGGTACGGGCGTTGTCGATGATTCGGTCCTGCCCAGCCAACATCAGGAGGGTTGGCGTGCGGATCTGCTTCACCAGACGTCGGACTCGGCGATCCAGGGTGCGGCTGGCCAGCATGAGGCGGGCGGTCGCCCGTCGCAGAGCGAGATGATCGTTGGCGATGTATTCGATGGCCGGCGGGTTGGCAGTGAACAACTCGGGGTCAGACAGCGGGATAGGGAAGGTGGTCCGGGGTCGGATCGCCAGGGCCAGGGCAATCCCCAGACGGGTCCAAAGACCCGGGCTGACCCGGGGAACTAGACCCGGACAGATCAGCGCGAGAGCATCCACCAGATCGGGCCGTTCGCCGGCGACGACTGCCGCAAGCTTGCCGCCCCAACTGATCCCGACCAGACCAACCGGGGCTTCTGGCTCCCGTTCCCGAAGCGCTTCGAGGCGTTCCACCACGTCGTCGATAAGACGCTGAGCGTTGGGAGTATCGCCCCGGTTTTCGACGTTGGCTCCCGAGCCCCGACGGTCGGGGAAGTGAGCTTCGAGTCCCAACGCCGCCAGGGTTCGTCCCAGATCGAGATACCATTCGGCGTGGCTTTGGATGCCGTGAAGCACCACGACCCGCCCGTAGGTTTCGAATCCATCGGGAGGGGACCAAACTAGTCCCCGAAGGGAATACGTGTCGGAAGCAAGTTGAACCATGGGCCGCGGTTCGACCCGTTCAAATGCGATCCGGTCGGCCTCGGCCTGAGCGTGGGCTATCGCCATAGCCTGGGCTTCGGCCTCAGCGCGGGGATCAAACCCGCCTGCGGCGTCCCAGTGAGCGCCCTTGCCGCCGTCTTGATCGGGGAACTCGCGCGCCATCACCTCACCAACTCTCCCGATCGAGGGTCATTCGCTCCAAGGTTTCGGAGTCCAAGTCAACCCCCCATCCCGGTCCCTCCAACGGTTCGGCCCGCCCGCCGTACCCAAAGGTGATATCCTGCCGAATCGGGTTGGCGGCCAGGACATGACGATCATAGGACCCTTCCAGATAACGCAGATCGGCGATCCGCGTGGCGACTTGGCGTCCGGCGGCCGAAAGCAGGCCGGTTTCGCCGGGGTGACACCCCAGTTGCACTCCCAAACCCGAGCGTTTGGCCAGACCAATCAGGGCCAGCGAGGGACCAATCCCGCCGCACTTGGACAAACGGACGTTGAACAGGTCGGTCAGGCCAAGCTCAACCGCTTTGACCGCGTCCCCCCAGCCGCACAACGACTCGTCCAACATGACCGGAATTCCCAAACGGGGTCGGAGTTGGGCCAACACTTCGACTTGAGCGTGGGGAACCGGCTGCTCCAAGGCGGTCGGGCCAAATGGCACCAACGCCTGGGCTCGTTCTTCGACCTGGGAAACGTCCCAGGCTTCGTTGGCGTCAATCCGAAGATCGCACGTCTTGCCCAGAATCCGTCGGAACCGCTGCAGACGCTCCGGGTCGTTCTGACCCACTACACCTACCTTGACCTTGACCTGATGGAAGCCGTAGAGCCGCATTTTCCAGGCGGCGATCCGCTCCGCCCACACGCCTTCGGCTGTGATCGCTCCAGAGTAGCGGACTGTCGTGGGATTCAGCCGCAGACCCGCCTCGGGGGGAGCCATCCGGACCAAGGCCTCGCCGATTGAACGATCGAAGCCGCGGGCAAAGGCCTCCAGCAACGCCATCTCCAACGCGCAACGCGCGGCGTTGCCAAACGCGCCGCGAGGATCGGCGGCGCGGGCGGGGGTCTCTAGGTTGGCCAAGCGATCGACCGCCTCTTCAAACGAACTCGGCGCGCCGAGCTGCCTGTCCAAATCCCAGCCACGGAGCATTTCAAAGGCGGTCTCCAAGGTTTCGCCGGTCACATAAGGGCGGGGAATCCCCTCGCCGTGTCCAACCGCGCCGCTGTCTAGGCGGGCCGAGACGATCAGGTTTTCGCTTTCGGCGCGGGCGTGCGAGGCGTGTTTGACCACCTTGCGTAGCGGAACCCGCACTCGCCGCCATTCCAAGCCGACCACCTTCATGGTCCCACGCCCCCGCCTCCTTGAAGAGACCACGCCTTGAGAAGAGACCCCACCCTCGACCCAGATTTGAACACAGGCGCAACCCCCCAAGGTGATCTCGCGGAGCGGATCGGGTGCCGGAATTGTAACGGTTGGTTCGACTAACTCCAAGGTCCGGACTGGTCGGGCGACGCCGATTTGGGTATCCTGTCCCTTTTGGAGAACACGCGCCGGCCCTCGGGCCCGGCGAACCTGGAGATCCTCCACCCCCAACGTCGCCTTCGCCTTGTCCCGCTCACCTGGCGCTTACCAAAACCATTGTCGAGCTTTCCTGTCATGAAGATCAAAGCCACCGACATCCGCCGAGGTATGGTCATCACCATGAACGGCGTCAACTTCGTCGTCGTGGACTTCGCCCACCACACCCCCGGAAACCTGCGCGCCATGGTCCAAACCAAGCTGCGCAACATGAACACCGGAGCTATCATCGAAGAACGACTACGCTCGGTTGACCAAATCGAAGTCCCCTTCGTCGAAACCGTCACCTACGAGTATCTTTACTCCTCCGGTGATGAGCATGTCTTTATGAACGTTGAGACATTCGATCAGATTTCGTTCGGTCCGGACATGGTGGGGTCAGCGATGCCCTATTTGTTGCCCAACACACGGGTGGGGGTGATGTTCATCGACGGCAAGGCGGTGTCGATTGACGTGCCGGCCTCGGTGGAGATGACCATAACAGAGTGCCCGCCTTCGATAAAGGGGGCCACGGCGACGAATCAGTACAAGGAGGGGGTTACTGAAACCGGTCTGAAGGTGATGGTGCCGCCGTTCATCGAGCCGGGCGAGAGGATTAAGATCGACACCCGCACTGGCGAGTATATTGAGCGGGTTAAGTGAGCTGGTCGCATTATGAGTTTAGCGTGTGTGTCAGCGTGGTGGATTGACGACTGCGCTCGCGCGTTTCCGCTGGTTATTCGATTGGATTTTGCCAACCCTGCCCAACCACACCGGGGCCGTGCCTGGTGAAGTCGAGCGGGGTTGGATTTTGAGTTGGGCCATGTTGGGGACGGGGCTAAAGGGTTAGCCCAGCAAGCGGGGCACGATGGGCCGGGACAACGGCCGGACCAAGCTGGAAGCCGGCGTGGTCGCGGGACGGAGGCGCGCTTCGGGGTCTTCCTGGGCGCGAGCCCAGGTGGGCGACGCGGTCATCGGGGTGACTCTGGGCTGAGCCGTTACCGCCACTGGGGTTCGGACCACCAGTGTGGAGCGATTGGCTCTCTGCTGAGTGGCGGCCTGGCCGCGCAACGGGGTGGACATGACGCGATCGAGCCGCCGTTGCGCCTCGGCGACCACCGACGCGGAAGCCGGCTGCTGACGACCGATCACCGGATTGACCCGTCCGGCGACCACGTCGCGCACCAGGAAGATGGGTTGAGGCGGCACGACCCGCAGATCGTTGGTGTGGAAGATCGGCTGGTTGTAGACCCGCGTGGCCGTGGCGAAGGTCCGCCCGTCGTAGAGTTCGCCCGCCACCGTCACCATTTGGGGACCGCGCGGCAGATCCACCTCGTCGGAGCGATAGACCAGCAGCAGATCGAGGAAGCCGTCGCGGTTGACGTGGTGAATCAACATCCAGGTGGGCGACGCGCCGCCGAGCAATACCGACTCGGGGTCAATGTCGCGCACGTCCAGGTCGGGACCGCCAAAGATGTTGACCCGGATCAAGCCGCGGTGGAACGTGTTGATGTGATGCTGGTCGTGATGGTTAATGAACACTGGCGGCCGCAGGGGAACTTGCGGGGGCGTTGGCAACAGTTCGAAGAAATCGTAGTTGATTCCGGGCAAGTTGGCCTGCAACGGGATGTTGGAGATGACGTTGACGCCGGGGGTTCCGCCCCGATTGCCTACGATCACTCCACCGTCGAGGAACCCGGGCGGCTGGGTCTGGGTGACGGTGTAGGTGCCGGCCAAGAGGTTGGTGAACTCGTAGAACCCCTGGGCATTGGTGGTGGTGACTTGAGTGACCGGACGGTTGAACAGATCTGCCCCGGTCAAGGTGAGGGTAACGTTGGGCAGGAGCTGGTCGCCGTTGTCGAAGAGGCCGTTGTTGTTGACATCCACGAAGACGATGCCAGAGATGCCGGTGGGCTCGATCTCGACGAAGTCGTAGCGAGTGCCCGCGTCACCGCGTCCCACCACAATGTTGGAAATGACGTTGACTCCCGGCACGCCGCCGAGACTGCCCACGTTGACGCCTAAATCCAGCAGGCCGGGCGGCTGGGTTTGGGTGACGGTGTAGGTACCCGGCTCAAGATTGGTGAACTCGTAGAAGCCTTGGGCGTTGGTGGTGGTGACGATCGGCGTGATAGGTTGACCGGTGTTGGTCACGCCGGTCAGCGTGACGGTCACATTGGGGAGCAACCGCGAGTTGGGGTCGAGGATGCGATCGCCGTCGTTGTCCACGAAGACCAGGCCGGAGATCGAGCCGGGTCGTACCAGGAGTTCGAAGAAGTCGTAGTTGATTCCGGGCAGGTTGGCCTGCAACGGGATGTTGGAGATGACGTTGACGCCGGGGGTTCCGCCCCGGTTGCCCACGATCACTCCGCCGTCGAGGAACCCGGGCGGCTGGGTTTGGGTGACGGTGTAGGTGCCGGGCAGCAGGTTGGTGAACTGGTAGAATCCCTGGGCATTGGTGGTCGTCACTTGTTGAATCGGCACGTCCAGGACGTTGGTGCCAGTCAAGGTGAGGGTAACGTTGGGCAGGAGTTGATCGCCGGCGTCGAAGACATTGTTTTCGTTGACATCCACGAAGACGATGCCAGAGATGCCGGTGGGCTCGATCTCGACGAAGTCGTAGCGGGTGCCGTTGTCTCCTGAGGCCACCACGATGTTGGAGATGACGTTGACGCCGCCGATGCCGCCGAGCGAACCAACCACCACGCCTAGGTCGATCAGGTCGGGCGGCTGGGTTTGGGTGACGGTGTAGATGCCGGGCAGCAGGTTGGTGAACTCGTAGAAGCCTTGGGCGTTGGTGGTGGTGACGATCGGCGTGATGGTTTGACCGAGGTTGTTAGTGCCGGTCAAAGTGAGGGTGACGTTGGGCAGCAGCCGGGAGTTGGGGTCGAGGACAAGATCGCCGTCGTTGTCCACGAAGACCAGACCAGAGATGCGGGCAGGATCGACTAGTGGGAAGGTCACCAGTTGATCAGGCAGCGCCGCTTCACTAATCGGGCCGTCATTTGAGGAACCGGCGAACCCGAAGATTCGGAACGACAGTTCGTTGACGGGAGCCTGGCCCGTGACCTGGGTGACCAGTTGAGTGAAGTTGCGGATTTGAAACTGGAAGGCTGGATTTTGCGGGGTCTCGCCGATGAAGAAGTCGCTCGCAAGGCCGGTGAAGCCGGGGAGTTCTTGACCGAAAACAAACCCTTGACGGGTTCCGCCAGGATTGAGGGCCACCCGGGGCGTCTTGTTGACGAAGTCGGGGTCACCCGAATTGCGCTGGGGAATTCCGGCGATGATCTCGAACTGGCCATCCAAATTCAGGTCGAACTTGACGCCCATCGTCTCGGTGCCGCCGAGCCGGGCGAAGTCGATAAAGTTGTCCGGATCATCCACCAGGGTGAGGATGATCGGGTTGATTGTGCCCCCGTTGCCGTTGTTGTCAGCGTCGCCGGCGATGACCCGGGTGCCGTCGTTGAGCAGGGGGTTGAGGGGTTGTTGGAAGCCGATCGCCAGCACGTCGGTCACGCGGTCGTAGGCTAACCGCAACCCTTCTAACTCGAAACCGGAGATTCCGACGAGGGGTTCCAGGGTTTCGCTCAGCAACGGTCTGGTGAAAAACGGGGTTCCCTCGGCGAAGGGCCCCAACACGCGCACGTTGGGATCGTCCGCGGGGAAGTCAGCGATCACGTCGCCGGTGAAGTTGACAGCCAGCAGTCGGCGAGATTCGAGGGGTTCGACGCGAGGCCGATTGGCCCGTTCCACGCGGCGCTGTTCCCTCTTGGTGTGATCGTCGCGCAACCGCTCGCCCGAGTTGTTCGGAAGGGTGATTCCACCCGGAGCAGGGAATTCCATAAACACGGACTCGCGTTCGAAATGGTGGGGGCGTTCCTAGCCGACTCTGAACCATCGCGTCAATCCGGGAGCGGCAACGGGTGTGGCCCGTCGCCAGGCGGCACCTAGCCCTACTCCAACCCCTCTACGCAACAATTCAAAGTCCCCGCTCCGGTCTTCCTTCTAACCCAACTCGAGACCGAATCGCCAAGCTGGATCGACCGGACGGGTCTCCCTCACACGTCAATCTCAATCCACCACCTGAAACGACCCCAACGGACAACCGCAACGGGATCGTCCACATGCATCCATGCTACCAGCATGGTGGACGTACACGCAAGCGGTCTCCGGAACGAGTGGAGTCGGGAGGAATGAACTGATTTCTGGTGGTGTGGACGGGATGTCCGAAGCTCACTATAGCTGGTTTCGCGTACAAAAACTTGGAGGATTCGCGTGTCAACTGGAAGGACGCGCGTTAGCTTTGACCAGATCGTTTCGACCGCTGGAAACCGAACAGATCGACAAAAAACGATTGAACCTAATAGACAAAGAACACCACCCCGTCGCGATTCCCTCAGATCGACATCCGAGGCGGCGTCGCCGGAAGATCGATCATGCGTGATTGGGACGCGCGACGGGGTTTGGTGGCGTGAATGAGGATTGGATTGAACTGGATTGATTAATTCGAAACGGTGTTTGGGATGGGGTGAGGGTGGAACGAGGCTGGCTTACACTCGGACATCGACCCGAGAAGCGCCGGGGATCATGGTGGCGGCGTCGTGGGGGAGGTCGGGGTTGGAGTTGTCCGAAGGCGAATCGTTCTGGGGGGAGTTGGTTCGGAGGTAGTTGCGGCCTTCGACGAGTTCGGGCTGGTCAACCAGGGCATCCACGGGGCGGGAGCTTTCTAGGTGGCTGCCGGCTATGTCGATGCCGATCCAGTTGAGGATGACCGAGTTGGGGTTGATGCGGTTGTGGGGCATGATCCAGCCCTCCTCGTCCCGAGCGGTCACACGAAGGTCCGCCCCCCGAGGTGGCCCCTCGGCTCCAGGCGCATTGCCCACTAGGGCGTTGGATTCGATCCGATTGCCGCCAGCTCCTCCGGCAATCACCAGGCCGTCGCGTTGATTACCTAGGTTGCGTGCCGTCTGAGTGCCTAGAGGCGTCCGATTGGGGTCGAGTCCCACCACGTTGCGAAGCACCTGGTTGCCGGTCGTGGCCGCTCCCAGCAGGGTCAGGCCGGCCCCCTGGTTGCCCGCGATCCAATTGCCTTGTGACGACTCGTCGCCCCCGATGCGGTTGTCCGGCGAATCGACAATCCGCACGCCGTCGCCACCGTTGCCGCGGGCGGTCAGGGTCAGGGGGTCCACGCCGACCAACGAGGTTTCGACCCGGTTGCCGCCGGCTCCACGAATGACAATGCCGTGGGAGGGGAACCCGGTCACGGCGATTCCACGAATCACGTTGCCGCCGGAGTTTAAAACGAGGCCGGCCACATCCTCATGGTCGGGTCTCTCGGCGAGCCGATCGCCTCGTAGTTCCACCCCGATCTCGGAAAGCTCGGGACCAGTCGGGTACAACGGCGCGGCTTGCCGCTCGGCCTGGGCGCGACGTGCTTGGAGCCATGCCCCAGCGTTGGCTGGTCGGGAACCGGTGGCTGGGGAAACCCGCCGCGCCCCGCGTTCGGATTCGGATTGGGTTTGAGTTTGCGCGGCCTCCGCGCTTTGGCGGGCCGCGACGAATCGGGCTTGACTGACACCGTCCAGCATGACCGGGTCGTTGATCTCCGGTAGGGGACGGGTGGGTTGGATCACCGCGACGCTCGCCGTTACAGTTGGAATTCGAAATCGAATCACGTCGGGACCCGGATGCCGGTTGGCTTGCTCCAGCGCGTCGCGGAGTGATCCAGGCCCTTGGTCGGCGGTGGTCGTCACCACGATTGGCGAGGCCACCCGGCTCCAGTCAATCATCCGAGCCGCGCCCGCGGAGGCGCTGCGGACTGCCTCGGGGGGATCGGATGGAATGACTGGGTTAGAAGGGGCGGTTGGTCGAGTAGGCGGGGTTGGCGTGGGACGCCCCGCCCGCGATCCTCCGACCAGGGTTCGGTGAGAGGCCGAGACCGCCGCTGGCGGGATCGTCGAACCACTTCGCCCGAAACGTGCCCCGCTGCCAACTAGGCTCGAAGCTTGACCAACCGAGTGGGGGCCGTTGGACTTCGAAGCCGACGAAGTCGGCGACGCTTGCGGTGAATTGGAGAGCGTTTCCGCTGGAGGGCCCCCGTGATTCGGTTCAGAATCGCTTGATTCGAGCGTGGTCGTGGACAGGGTTCGCCCGTGGTTGGGCGCGGGGTTGCGGGGGTTGTCACTCCGAGAACCAGAACGGATCGGATCATCGGTGTTCATCAATGCCTTGGCCACTTCGCGGGAGGGTGAGCTGAAGCGACTCGGTGGCGCGGGGGAAGTCGCCGTCGGTGTTGGTTCGACCGCGGCCACCGCCGGCGTCGTGGTCGGTTGTGGTTCGGAGGTTGGGGGTTGGGGATGCGAGGACATCGCGTTCGCGGAAGCAGTGGGCGTGACCGCCCCATCCAATTCGATTCGCAGGCGGCTAATTTCACCGAGTTCCCCGCCTTCGACCGCCGGGTCGATCGTCAGATCGAGCGCGTTGGTCAATAACAGCCCATCGTCCTGACTACGGGGCACCGGCAGGCTCAACCAGGCTTCGGCTTGGCCGGCTTGGAAGGTCAGGCGGCCCGCAAGGCCAGCCAGATCGCCCGGCGGGATCGTCGAGGAACCGACCGGCGAGGCGGAGTAAGCCACCGTGGTTGTGCCCAGGCGGTCGCCTTGACGCGCCAAACGGACCACAATCGTCTCGGCGGCTTCACCGACCTTGATCAAGGACTCCGCGAACGACACCTTGTCCGGCTCGATTCCCAGCGGATCGGGAGCCGGACGTACCCGCGCCAGAAACGACCCTGGCGTGTAGCTCCACACTCCGCCGTCGATCCGGTTGGGAACACCCAGAGGCGATTGGAGCGAGTCGAACTCCAGCAACAACGTGGTGCCGTTGACCACGGCGATCTGGGAGGCGAGGGTTTCCGACCGAGCCGAGACGGTCATTCCGCCCCGACTCAGCTCAGCGTCGAGCAAGCCCCGGAAAACCACCGTCGCCTGCTTCTCGGGCGCATCGCTGACGCCGGGCTGCGAGCGGTCGGCCACCTGGATCACGAATTCGTAGGGCAGGTCGTCGAGCCGAAGAGTCTGGTCGGGACCGAGTTCCGAGGGGTTGAGCGGTTGCAAGCTGCCAAACGCGATCAAACGATCGGCGGGGTTGGACAGGAAACGGACCCGTCCCAGATCATCACGCCCCTCCAATCGGATCGCCACGTCCCGCTCGTCGCTCCCCTCGGCGCGGAAGACCACGCCCTCGGTTCCCCGGGCGGCGTCTTGGGTCACCTCCATCTCCAAACCGTCCGCTGTCCAATCCGGGTCCAGCAACCGCAACTCCGCCCGAAACCCAAAAGCGTCCAAACCACTCAAAACCATCCGAGGCTCCAGAAAGGACCAACACGCCCCCTCTGTCCAGCCTTCACGCCCCACCCGACGAGACCGCGGGCGTTCGTGACGGCTTCTCGACCCGTCCAATCGAGACCAGCGCAACCACGTTCCACCCATGATCCCCACCTTTCCCCAAGGGAAACGGCCCAAGTCTCTTCTCTTCTCGATCGCCCTAACCTCGGACGCGACGATCGGTCCGGTTGTAGCGATTTCATCGTCTCGGTGGATTGTTCGGCTTGACAAATTCGCCACATCCTCCTCAACGCCCGCTTTTGGCTAACAGGGTCTTGTACTTTTGAACAGGTTGCGATAAAGTGCGTTTGACGACGACGCGGGAGCCAGGTGAATTCGTCGGACTCACGAGATGAGGAGCGCTGAGCGGGATGAACAACCTGACGCGGCACATGGTCGCGTTGCGACACCCAGGGCGATCGCCTTTGGAAGGGGAAACGCGGGGTGGCCGACGCGGAGAGGAAACCACGATGATTGACGAGTCGATAGATCGTGCAACGGACGGTGTCACAGCCGCGGTGCCGTGGCGGGGGAAGGCTTCTCCGACGTGGTTTGAGGAATCGGGTGGCCTGGCGCGTCGAGAACGTCTGACGGTGACGATTCTGGCGGGCCTTTGTCTGGGTGGTCTGGCGATCAGTTGGGCACGGGGGTTATGGCAGGAGGCGCTCGTCGGCGGGACTGAATCGGCGGTGACGGTGGGACGGGACCAAGCGTCGTCAAAGTCTTCCTTCGCGTGGGAACGGGATGGAGGGACGGTGTTCCGGGAGGAAGGGGAGCCGCTTCAGCCCCGCCTGGGTCTGGCGACGTTGGACTCGGGCGGTCGGGACGCCGCCAAGGCGGAGCACAAGGAGGAATCCCCCCCTGAAACGGCGATCAACCGGCTCGACCTGAATCAGGCCAACGCGATCGAGCTTCAGGGATTGCCGGGGATTGGTCCGGTGTTGGCTCAGCGGATTTTGGCCGAGCGGGTCCGGGGCCCATTCCAGTCGCTGGAGGATCTGGCCGAGCGGGTTCGGGGGATTGGTCCCCGGACGGCGGAACGCCTTCGGCCTTGGGTTGTATGCAGCCCATCCCGACCGGCTACGGCCCAGGTCAACGGCGAGGCTCGACCCTAAGTCGGTCGCTACGCGGGAGCGTCGATCAGACTCGCCGGTCCGGCCAATCGGTTTGGTGCCGGGCGTCGGCAACGCTTCACGTGACGTGATGGATGGTCACGGTCGCAATGGGGTTGGCGGACGGGTTGGTGGGGGGGATCCTCCTCATGGCCCGCCCGCCCTCGCCGCTTCCGTTCACCTTGGAGTTGAGTTGATGGTTGAAGTCAATCGATCATGCCTTGATGGATTTCAAACCCTCTTGAATTGAGGAAACCATCACGCTGGCGACATTGGACGACCCGTTGGTGTTTTATTGAAATCGCAACAGGGAATGCAATTAATCTTGGTGGCGCGATCAGAAACGGATGGGTTGTCTGATTTTTCGAGAATCGACGTGGTTCACCCGGTCACAAGTTCCGTTTCTCCGCGTTGGACGACATGAAAATGATAGTTTCCCATCGCGCGAGGGGTGCGCGACTAGGCTTCGGAATCAGAACCTGGTTGGGAATTGGTGGATTCATCCATCCATCAAAGGGAAATCGAACCGAAGCGGAGTGGTCCCGGCATCGGTTTGGGCCGCCGTGGCGGTTTGAGCGAGACTGAATCCTATGGGGGACGATTGGACTTACGAAAGTTCTCAGGGGATACGTTTCGAGGATTTCAGCGAGCGAGGGCAGGCGTGATGAGGACACCCTGGCCTACCCCGTCCCGGTTGGTCGGCGGGAACGTTCAACCAGTGGCCCCCCCGGTCCCCCAGCACGGCTCGACGCCATCGCGTTGCGGGTTGTCGGTCCCCATCGGTTGCTCGGTTCCCGCCAGCTCCCATCCGATCGCGTCAGTCGTCCCGAACCCAAGTCGGAGTTCGCCTCTCCTTTCATCGCCGGCGTCGCTTGGTTCTATGTCCATGTCGATGACCTCCTCCACCACCACTGTCAGCCCCTCTTTGGACGCCTTGGCTCTCGCCCGGACCGAGACGCTGCCTGAAGGGGTGCTGTTGTGCGGCAAGTATCGGGTGATCCGCAAACTCGCGCAGGGCGCGGTGGCTGGCATCTGGCTGGTACGTCACGAATTGCTCAAGGTCGAACGGGCGCTCAAACGGATTCCAGCTCCGCTGGCGCTTGAGGATCGGGTGCGCGGGCGTCTGGAGCGCCAAGCGCGAATCATGTCTCGATTGGATCACCCCGCTGCCGTGGCGGTTCAGGATTGCGGCGTTTCCGACGGCGCGCCCTACCTGGAGATGGAGGCGGTGCGGGGACGCGCTTTGGAAGACGAATTCGCTACCACCACGTTCTCCGCCGCCGACTTCGCGCCGCTGTTGGAACAGCTTTGCGACCTGCTTGACCAGGCGCATGGTCGTGGAATCGTCCATCGGGATCTGAAAGCCTCCAAAATTTTGCGGCTGCGGGATCGTCGAGTCGGACGCGACCTCAAGGTGTTGGGGTTCGGCATGGCCTCGCTGGTGGAGGATCCCTCCCTCGGTGCCAACGATCCCTTGTTCATCGGCACACCGGCTTATGCCAGCCCCGAACAGATTCTCCGGGGTGTCACGGCCGCTCAGGGGGAGTCGATCGACTCCCTGCCCACTTTGGACGCGCGTTGCGACGTCTATTCGTTGGGGGTGATCCTTTACAAAGCGCTCAGCGGGGTTTCCCCCTATCGGGGCAACCTCAATTCGATCCTATTTCAGAAGCTGAACAAACCGGTTCCCCGGTTCGACGAGGCGACACGTGCCCAGCTGCCGACTGGGATCGAAGAGCTGGTGCTGGCCTGTCTATCCAAAGACCCGCGCCAGCGTCCCGCCACGGCGCTCGAGGTTTGGGAGACGTTCCAAGCTGCCTTGAATCGGTCTTCGATCGGGCCGGTGACCGTCCCGCTTCCGGGAGAGGCCAACGCCCCAACCTCGGCGTTGCTGGCCGCCTCGCCCAAGTCCACGACCGCGTTGGAGGCCGCGGCCACCTCCGTGGTCCCCGAGGATTCCAACCACCCCCCAACCTCATCTCCCACCCCGGCCGATTCTCCGGTTGGTTCCTCCGACACGTTTGGGGGGGCCGAGACCGAGACGCTGGACTCGACCACCGCGGCGATCGCACCCAGCGGAATTCCCGAGGACTCGCCGGGATATTCGCTGCCTGACGCCGCCCGCTTGCTGGGAGTTCCGGTCGATCACCTTCGCGCCCAGGTCGAAAAAGGGTTGCTAACCGCCGTCAAGCGGGGCGATCAATGGCGCGTTCCCAATCAAGAGCTTGAGCGACGGTTGCTGATTGGGGCTGAACTTGATCCCGCCTTGATGAACGATCCGGAATTCCTCGACATCGAGGAGCGTCTGCAACGCGAGCCAGATCGTCCCCGCCACGTTCTTCGGCGCGGCGACCTGTTTCTCAAGCATCGGGCTTATGAGCAGGCGATCGCGGATTACAGCCGAGCGATTCGGCTGGACCCCCGCGAACCGGAGGGCTTCCGCAAACGGGCGCTGGCTTATCGGTTGATGGGCGACTTCGAGCAGGCAATTCGGGATGGCTCGACCCTGATCGAACTAAGTCCCCGCGATCCCACTGCCTACCTGCAACGCGGTTACTCCTATCACCAGATCGGCGACTACGATCGGGCCATCGCCGACTATTCCAAGGCAATTCGGCTGGATCCCGGCGAAACCAGCGGCTACTTCAACCGCGGACTGGCGTTGCGTGCCCGGGGAATGGAACTCGAAGCGATTCAGGACTACACCAGTGTTCTGGAGATTGACCCCAAAGATGTGTCAGCCCTTGTGAATCGGGGATTCACCTATCGACTCAGGGGCGAGTTCGAGAAGGCGATCCGCGACTACGACGAAGCGATTCGCCTGGCTCCCGACCACGCCCTGGCGCACCTCAATCGGGGCTACGCCTTTTCGGCCCAGGGGGATCACGAGCGGGCCATTGCCGACTTTACTCGCTCCATCGAACTCGAACCCCGCAATCCAGCCGCCTACTACAATCGGGGGTTCGCTTGGACCTGTCTGGGGCAATTCGCCCGCTCCATTCCCGACTTCACCCAGGCCATCGCGCTGGATCCCGAGGACGGTTCGGCCTACGCCAACCGGGCCTTCGCCCTGCACTCGCTGGGGGCCGTGGCGCAGGCGATCGAGGACTACACCCAGGCGTTGCAACGGCTGGGACGCGACGCCTCCACCTACTACAACCGGGGAGTGGCTCACCGTGACCGGGGCGACCATCGCGCCGCGATCGACGACTTCGCCGAGGCATTGCGGATTCAGCCCAGCGACGTGGCCGCGGCGGTTAACCTGGCCGTTTGCCGACAAGCGGTTGGCGACCTGGAACGGGCGTTGGCCGACCTCAACGAGGCAATCCGCCTGGACCCCGACGAGGCGGAAATCTACCTGATTCGCGGCCGCCTGCACCTGCAACGCGGCGACCCCACCCAGGCCGCCGCCGACTTCGCCGCCGCCCTCAAACTCAACCCCGATTTGCCCTCGGCGCTGCGTCTACGCGGTCTGGCTCTCTTCAAGCTGGGCAAGCGTCTAACAGCATTGCTCGATCTCAGTCGGTCGCTGCTGGCTCGTCGCAGCGTGCCTCCCTTGCGTCGCCGCCTCCGCCGCGCCCGGTTGCGGCTACCAGAAGGTGGTGGACCCCATCCGCTCGATCAGGACACCCGGCGCAACCGAATGGAATGAGTTGATTCAAGAACATCGATTCAAACTCCGATATGGACGTTCAAGAATCAGATTGTAAACTCATCCAGTGAGGGAGTTTCCTCCTTGTCGGATTGCCGGATTGGGTTTGGTCATGGGTGGGGCAGCGCCACCCGTTCCAAAGCGGCCACTCGGGCGCGGGGCGTGGGAGCGTTGCCGCGGAGCAGGGCGTCGGCCAGCCTGGGGTCGGGAGGCTCGCGGGTGAGGATCTCGGTGCCTCCCTCGGCCAGAGGGCGGGCGGATTCAATGGTCCAGCCTTGGGTATGTCCCACCGCGTCGCGGACGATGAGGGTCCGTCCACTCAGTTGCTGGGGACGCGGCCAGGTTTCTGCGATCACGAAGCGTCCTTCCCCCGTGCCGGCGAGGGGACGGGGGGAGTCGGTGGTCCGTTGAATCGCCGTCAAGCGGCCTTCCCAGTGGGGCAGTTCGACCACCTGGCGGGTCCGGCCACGGTTCCAAATCAAGAAGGTTCCACCCGCCAACCGCAGTTCGTCGGGGCAAACCCGGGCCGCCAAACCGTCGGTGCGGACAGTCGAGCCGTCGGCCAGCACCACCTCGATCGGCTCGAACGGGGTGGCGTTGAGGATGAGATGCTCCTCGCCCGCCTCGGTCTCCACGACCACGACCAAAGGCGTGCGGGGATCCTCTGTCTTCCACCCGGGTTGTTCGACCCGTCCCGCCCGTCGTAAGCCCGGTCGGTGGGAGTTGGAGTCGGCGGGAATCGGTTCGACCACAGCCGCGAACCGCGAAAGAAACGGCGGCGTGGAGTGATCCGTCGCCTTGGTCGAACCGTTGGGTGGGGTTGAGGGGGAGTTTTCTCGGCTTCGCGCCACCGCCCAGGCGGGACGACGGCGGGCCAGGTCCAGCCCATCGGGCACGTGAGCGGCGATCAGGTCGATGGGACCATCGTTGAGTCCGAACCACCGGAGACCTCCCCGCATATCGTCCGGTGGACAGACGAGTTGAAACGTGCCGGAGGCAATCGCCACCCGTCGCGGTTGGCTCCAATGTCCCGCTCCCTGAATGAACCACCGCCCGGTTTGGGCCGCCTGATCCTCCAAGAAGAGGATGTTGGGTTTAAGCAACGCCCGCGCTGGATCGCGGGGGTTGATCGGTTCGTGAGGGGCGGGGGTCGCTCTCCAGGCGGCGCGCCGTCCCGGCGCGGCTTGAATCAGCTGGTGATGGGTGGTTCCTCCCAACGCGGCGGCGAGGATCAGGCCATAAGGTGGTCCTCCTCCGACTGGCCTCGTGATCAAGAGGACTTGGGTCAGCACGCCCTCGCGGTCGCGGTAAGCCCAGCGGTCGGTCATGCCGACCACCTGGAAATCGGGGTCGGCGGCGAAGAAGGCGAGGTCGGAGGGTTGTGGCGGGCCGGCGGAGCGGGCGGCGATTTCGCCGTGAGGAGTCCGGTCGATCACCACCGTGGTGTGCGACCAGACCGAACGCTCAAAGCCGTCCCCCCGCGCCGGTAGGTCGTCCAGGTCGCCCAGTACTGCCTCGCCGCCCACGAAGACCCGAAGCGCCAGGCGGGTTGAGGCGGTGGGGCCGCCGGCCACTCCGCGCAGGTCCAGAGTCAGCCGTTCGGAACCGTCGCCCGCCTCCAACCGCGCCCAGCCCGATCCACCCAGCACCCGAGGTCCCCTCACGTTGATCGACCGATCCAATCCCCGACCATCCCGAAGGGTGAGAGAGCGACGGTCCGTATGGACCATCCTTTCAAAGGAACTCGAGAATTGGCGATCTTCCAACCCCGCCGGTCGGATTGCGTCCGGGTTCGCGTTCGCGGGGGACCAGGACCAGCAAGCCGCAGCGCTGAGCCATTCGGCCACACTCAAGGCGCGGGCTTGGTTGGGAATCTCCAAAGCGCGCCAGTCCCAGCCTCCCCGATCGGGCTGGCTCAACCAACCCCGGCACGCCTCCAACACTCGTTGTTGGCCAAGGAGGGTTCCTTCACGCCAGAGTCCATCGCGCGAGAAGCCCTGCTCGAAGAAGCGAACCAGTCGCGCCTGGGCGGACGCTTCGCGCGAGGCGCTGCCGAGAAGGCGGGCCAATGCCAATTCGCCCCGCACCACGCGTAGCGTCTCGGCATGATCGGGCTGAGCGTCGATGGCCGCGCCGGCCACTTCGGCGCAGGATTGGAACCAAGACAAGATGGAGGGGCGGGGATCGACCCGAAACAGGCTCCGATCGGTCCAGACCGGATGATGGCGCAATAGCGCATAGGCAAAGATCAGTTCCTCGGGAATTTCTTCCCAGGCGCGTCCCCGCCACCGTCCAAAGCCGCCGATTCCGGCGGTCGGGCCAAAGAGCTTGGGTTGATCGGGAAGGTCCAACCTAGGAACGTACTGGGGAACGACCTCGGCGAAGCGGGCCAGAAGAACCGCCGCCTTGCGCGCTCCGGCAGAAGCCTGGGGATGCTCGGGCCGACGAACGCCGCGGAACGCTCCATGAAGCGCCGCGGTGGTCAGATACCGACTCGTCGAATCGTCAATCAACGCTTGAAAATAGAGACGGATGGTTTGACCCGTTGCTTCGTCGAACCAGCGATGGTAGGGGTAGCGATGGAATGTGCCCGGCACGCTGGGCAGTTGGACGACCTCTTCGGGGACGCGGCCATCCACCTTGGCGGGAACAGTATCGTTGGGAAAGACTCGCCCGCAGCTGCGACAGGTGAGACGGTCAGGGATCTCCGGATTCCAGGTCAGCGGCTCTTGACGCTCGCCAGCGCGACAGGCCGGGCAGGCGCAGCCGCGAAAGCCACCCTGGGTTGGAACGAGATCGGCCAGAGCTTGGGGAGTAAGGCGATCGAAAACCCGCCCCTCGGGACTATTCCAGAACCGCTCGACCTCTGCCTCGGACAACGCGAAGGAGTCGAACGGCTCGATCCACTCGGCGGGCTGAGCGTGGAGTCCGTTGGAACCGACCCAACCACACCACACCGCGACAAAAAAAAGAAGAAACCGCGCCAATCCAAGCGGGCCACGCGGCGAGATCATCGTGGGAGCTCCCTCCTTGGAGATGGTGAGGTTGGGCGACAGGTCGAGTCGAACCCAGTCGCAACGAATTGGAACGGATTGGAACAGAACGACGGTCCCAGCTTCACGCGCGGGGCGACCGTTTAGGTTTTGGAATCCCCCTCCTGCTCGGCCTGGTCGAGATCGCGGGTGGTCTTGGGCGGAGCCGGATTCAGATCCAGAGGATCATCTTCCTCGGCAATCGGCAACTCCGCGTCGCGTAACCCGGCCACAAGCCGTCGTAACACGACGGGGCCGACGTATTCGCCTTCGGAGACCCGAAGCGCTCGCCGACTCGCGGCGGCCCGGGCCATTAGGTCGTCGCGGTGGAGGCGGCAAGCCAGGCCGTAATGCTTCAACTCACGTTGGGAGCCGTCGCTCCAGGTGGCTCCGGCCTTATAGAGAGCCAGCCGTCCGCAATCGGGGACCGAACAGAGGGGAGGATATTCGAAGCGAAACGTTTCATCCACCACTCGAACCGTCGGTGTGGCGGACATGTTACGGGGTGGGACTGTTGTCGTGTTCATCACGCGCCAGCGGGCTTGGAGGCTGGGAATCAAAACGCTGGGTCTTGATCCGACCAAACAAACGGGTGAGGGAAGATCGGCTCAAGCCGGAACGAGTCAGACGGCGCGGAGAGGATTCGCTTGCGTCCCTACATTCCGAACTTAACACCCAGCCGAATCGAGGTCAACGCCGGCTCATGGCGGGAACCGCCGTGGTCGCCGAGCGGATTGTGGGAGTCGTTTTCCTGCCAAAGCCGGTTAGGTTACAATACCGGTATTCTTCTCGATGCTTGGGAGCCGTTCCAGCCATGACTCAGGCGACCGCCGCGACCACACCTCCACCCCGCGACACCCTGGACCCAGCCGGGTCGGCTGCGTCCACCTCAGTCGTTGTATGGGATCGAGACCGCCTGCAAAGCGTGTTTGGAGCCCTCCCGCTCGATCTGGAACGGTTGCGGGCCAATGTGGCGATGGTTCGGGGCAAGATCGCCGAGGCGGAGTCCCGCGCGGGCCGCCCGGCCGGTTCGGCTCGCTTGGTGGCGGTCACCAAATACTGGCCCGCGGAGTGGTTGGCACCGTTGGCGGCTCTAGGAGCCGACACCTTCGGCGAAAACCATCCCCAAGCCGTTTGGAGCAAAGTCCCCGCGCTGGCTTCCTGGCGCGGACCCGACGGCGAGATCCTGACGATTCACTGGCACCTTATTGGTCATCTCCAATCCAACAAGGCCCGCCGCACTTTGCCAATGGTCGAAATGATCCACGGGGTCGATTCGCTCAAACTCCTGAAGACCCTCGACCAACTCGCTGCCAATCTCGGGACGGCGACCACTACGTCCCATCCGCCTGCCCGGGTCTGTTTGCAGGTGAATCTCTCTGGCGAAGCCAGCAAACACGGTTGGAGCGCCGAGGGTCTGATGGCCGACGCCCAGGAGATCGCCGCCTTGCGGTCGATTTCGATCGTCGGGCTCATGACCATGGCCGCGCTCGGCACCGACACCCGGACCGCCCGCCCCACCTTCGAGGCACTTCGGGAGTTGCGCGACCGCTTCGCCCAGGCATCGGGTCTGACCCTGCCAGAACTCTCTATGGGCATGTCCAACGACTACGAAGCAGCCGTCGAAGCCGGTTCGACCCTAGTTCGGATCGGCTCCGCCCTCATCGAGGGCGTGGCCCTCCAAGCACCGCCCTCAGTATGAGCAACGTTTTGCAAAGACGTTCACACTGAAACTTTGACAGTTTGGTTCCTTGACATCTCATCGCACTATGAGCCATTCTTCTCACCGCGCTCCCAGTACTGACAATTCCCCTCCGGAAGGGGAAGACGTCATCGAGGCCACCTCCGACCGCGCGGGGGGCACCTTGCTTGCGGTGATGGCGCGTCCTCGTTCGCGTCGTCCCGGCGTGGTGGGAACGCGGTGCGGGGCAGTGGTGGTGGCGATCGCCGCGGCTCCCGAGAAGGGCAAGGCCAACGCCGCGATTCTGGAAATCCTGGCCGACCTTCTAGGGATCGCCAAGAGTCGCCTCGACTTGGTTTCTGGAGCCACCGCCCGTTCCAAGATGGTCCGAATCGCCGGTCTGGAGCCGGACCAGGTTCGCCAAGCAATTTACAATCATCTTAAGCGGTCTACACTCAACGATCAAGGAAGATTGTGGGAATGAGTCGCTCGGGATGACAAACCAAGTTGTCTTGTCTTGGAATACGATCATGCCCACACACCACGGTCCAAGGTGCGATAACCGACCGCCTCGGCGACGTGGTGGGGCTGAATATCGTCACTGGCTTCGAGGTCGGCGATGGTGCGGGCGACTCTCAAAACCTTGTCGTGAGCGCGGGCGGAGAGGCCCAGTTCCTCCATCGCGCCTTTGAGCAACGAGGCGCTTTCGGGCTTGAGTTGGCAGAATTTGCGGACCTGGCGTGGAGTCATCCGACCGTTGACGACGAGGCCACCGTTGCGAAACCGTTCTGCTTGACGTTGGCGGGCGGCCATGACCTTCTGAGCAATTTGGGCTGAGGTCGGACCGGGGGGCGCTTCGGACAATTGAGTGAAGGGCACGGCTGGAACCTCCACATGAAGGTCGATGCGGTCGAGCAGGGGGCCGCTGATCTTGGAGAGGTATTTTTCGACCTGGGGGGGCGAGCAGGAGCAGCGGCGTCGGGGGTCGGTCCGATAGCCGCAGGGGCAGGGGTTCATCGCCGCGACCAAGATGAAGTCGGCGGGAAAGGTGGTGGCGCGGAGAGCTCGGGAAATGGTCACCTGACCATCTTCGAGGGGTTGGCGCATGACTTCGAGGGTTTTGCGGTTGAACTCAGGTAGTTCGTCGAGGAACAGCACGCCCTTGTGAGCCAGACTGATTTCGCCGGGCTGGGGCACGCCGCCGCCGCCGACGAGGCCGGCGTCGGAAATCGAGTGGTGGGGCGAGCGGAACGGACGGGTGGCCATCAGCGCCTGACCGGGTTTCAGCAACCCCATCGCCGAATAAATCCGAGTGGTTTCCAGACTCTCGGCTGGGGTCAGCGGCGGCATGATCGTGCCCAGACGTTTGGCCAACAGGGTCTTGCCGGTGCCGGGTGGACCAATCATGAGCACGTTGTGACCGCCTGAAGCGGCAATCAACAGCGCTCGTTTGGCGTATTCCTGGCCTTTGACGTCGCTGAAGTCCTCCTCGGTTTTGGCGTGGGCGAGGTAGGTTTCGGTCAGATCGACATGGGTGGGTTCCATGTCGAGATGGCCGGAGAGGAAACCGACAGCCTGCGGGAGGCTGCCGATTGGGTAAATCTCGATCCCATCGACGACCGCCGCTTCGTTGGCGTTGGCCAGCGGTACGAGCAGCCCATCCATCCCAGCGCGGGCGGCTTCCAGAGCCATCGCCAGAGCCCCTTTGATGGGGCGGGTCGAGCCGTCCAATCCGAGTTCGCCTACCACGGCGTAACGACCGGGACGTTCAAGAGCGACCTGGCCGCTGCCGGCCAGGACACCCAGTGCGATGGGCAGATCGAAGCCTCCGGCGTCCTTGCGGAGATCGGCGGGGGCGAGGTTGATGACGACCCGATCACCCGGCAAATAATAACCCGAATTAGTGAGCGCCCGTTCGACCCGATGGGTGCTTTCCTTGACGGCGGTTTCGGCCAAACCCACCAGAATCACCTTGGATTGGGCCGAGGCGGAGACATCCACCTCCACTTCGACGGCGGCCGCGTCGATGCCCACCAAGGTGTAGGAGGTGATTTTCGAGAGCATGATGGGGGCACTCCCTCCCGCTTGGCCGACGCGCGAGCAGGGCGGACGTGGCCAACCTCCGCTCGCTTCATAGCGCGCAAAATCGACGCCCGGACGCGCCGCGACCAGTCGATCGCGGGATTATCCCCCTTGACGCGACGATTCGCCAGTCATCGCTTTCCCGATTGGCCGATTTCCCGTCAACCCTTCAAGATTTCCGCGTTGATGAGGCAAGGGGGATAGGGTTGGGATCGCTCCAGAGCGAAGGGGTGGTTTGGAAAGGGCGTTGAGATGCCCGGACTCGATTCGGCCTTGACCTAGGGGAAGCGTCGCGCTAGATTCGGCTTCATCCGGTTGACAGGTCCAGGCACGAAGGAGTGCGCCGGGGCGGTCGTTGACCAGGGGCCGCGGTCGATCGGGCTTTGCGACCAAGAACAACGGTTGAGCGGTTGGACCTGGCTGCGAACCGATTCTTGTCCGAGGTGACCTGGTTGGTGTGTGGTTGATTGAAAACACACGCAAGGAGGCGAGGCATGAGGCGCAGAGGCCCCGCGTGGTGGAGAGGCAAACGGCTCCCGGCCCCAGCTCTGGTGGCGGGGCTGACAATCGCCTGGGAGCTCGGGGGTGTGCCGCGCTTGGACGCCGTCGCTGTCGCTGTCGCCGACGACAATGGTTCCACCACCAGTAAGGTGACGCTTCGCACCGAGCAGACGGTGGGCGACCTGGCGTACATCGCCAACCTCTCCGATTTGAGAGTCGAAGGGGTGGGGTTGGTTATCGGTCTGGATGGGACCGGAAGCGACGTGCCGCCGAGCCTATACCGCACCGCCCTGCTCAACGAGATGCGCAAGGCGCGGGTGGAGAATCCCGAGGCCATCTTGGCCTCATCGGCAACCGCCGCGGTCGTGGTGCGGATGAAGCTGCCCACCGGGGCCACCCGCGACGAATCCTACGATGTCGAGGTGGAGGCGGTCCCTGGCTCGGCGACCACGAGTTTGGCTGGCGGGCGTCTGCTCCGCGCTGAACTCAAGCAGGTGATGATGACTGAGCAAGGCCAGGCCGAGGGCAAGGTCCAGGCGTCTGCCTCGGGCGCGATCCTGGCCGACGAGAAGACCCCGCGCAAGGGGGTGATCCCCGGCGGTGGTCGATCCAAGACCACCTTGCCCTACACCATTTTGATCAAGGAAGCGTTCCGCAGCGGCAAGACCGCCGCCTTGCTGCAAGGGGCGATCAACACCCGGTTCCAACAACGCAATGGCCGCGACGACCGAGGCGTGGCGCTGGCCAAGAGCGATCGCCACTTGGAGCTGATCCTGCCCCGGATTTACCGCAACAACCCCGAGCGGTTCTTCCAGGTGGTCAAACTGGTGCCCTTGGTGACCTCTGAGGCGATTGTTCGCAAGCGGATCGACACCTGGGGAGCCGATCTGATCGCACCCGAGACCTCCGGCCTGGCCGCGTTGCGGTTGGAGGCGTTGGGCGCGGCGGGCCGGGAGACCCTCAAGAAGGGGCTGGCCAGTCCCAGCCCCACGGCGCGGTTTTTCGCCGCCGAGGCGTTGGCCTACCTAGGAGACGACTCGGGGGTAGACGTGCTGGCCGAGGCGGCGGTGGTCCGTCCGGAGTTCCGCTCACAAGCGTTGCGGGCGTTGGCCTCGATGGACCAAGCCCCCGCGCTTCTGAGATTGCGCAAGCTCATGGGGCATTCCGACCCGGCGTTGCGCTACGGGGCGTTCGACGCTCTGAGACGAGCCGATCCGTTCGATCCATCATTAGGGCGGGTCGCGGTCTTCGACACGCCCGCCGAGCAGCCTTGGGAGGAGGACGAGGTCTCCCAGGAGGACTCTCTACGTTGGGCGATGGACCTTCAACGGCCTCGCCGGCCAACCCGACCCCAAGACCCCTTTGCGCTTCACGTGGTCGATTGTGAAGGGCCCCCCCTGATCCATGTCAGCCGAACCCATCGGGCCGAAATCGTCCTATTTGGTCGGGGGCAGATGTTGGAGACCCCGATGGTTCTGAACTGCGGTCCCAACATCCTGATCAACGCCGCCGACGGCGACACCCAAGCCCAAATCAGCCGCATCGTTCCAGGCGCGGCCGAACGTCGGACCCTCTCCAGCCTGGATTTGGCGACCGTGATTCGGACCCTGGCTCAATTCGGCGCGACCTATCCCGAGATCACTTCGACGTTAGATCAAGCCCGCCATCGTCAAAACCTGGCCGCCACGCTGGTCTTCGACGCCCAACCGACCAAAACCGCCGACTATGACCGGGCGCTGATGTCAGCGGCGCTGCCGCCGGAACGTCAGTTCCGCGAGACCGCTGGGACTGCGGTCGGTTCGGGTCCGGCCGGCCGTCTTGACGAGGGGGTGACACAGGCGGGTGCCGAGGCTCCGACGTCCCGCCGTCCCTGGTACGCCCGCCTTAATCCCTTGGCCTGGCTCCGACGCGCTCGGACCTCGGACCCCATTGCCCAGGCGTCCGCTCGTTCTAAGGACACGAATCCGCCCAACGAGACCCCACCCCTCGCCAAGCTCGACGACCAAGTCAGCCGAGCCGGTCTGGAACGAGTGGAGGGCGTCACGTCGTCCCAAACCACGGTCCTTCGCAACGAGGAGCGGGAGCCGGCGGACAACGAGCGGGACGCCTCCGCCAAGCCCGCCCGGCGCTGGCGGCTCTGGCCATTCAACCGTCGTCGTGGGGTCGAGAAGGAGCTTGACGATGCTGCTGCCGCTGCCGCCTCCGCTGAAGCGACCGTCCGCCGGGGCTGGCTGAGCCGTTGGTTGGGGTGGGGCCGCGGTCGGAGCGACTCGGCAGCATCGGAAAGCCCTTCTGAGTCACTCCCCCCCGACAGGAGCGAACCCCAAGCGAATTGACCCGCTCCAATCCAATGACGCGCGGAGGGCGAGAGGGGGGGCCGTTGGTCGAGAGGAAGGAGCCGGGAGGACTTGGTTGCGCGCCTCGCCGGTTGTCCCGCGATAGGGGTTGGTTGGCGATCTGGTTCCAACGTTTGCTTTGTGAGGTGGGGAGGAGTTCGCTCCACCGCGCAACATGATTCCTTCGGCGTGGCCTCTTTGGAGTAGTCGTCCCGATCCTGGCCAATCCCCTCCCGCGGCCTTGGTGGGGTCGGGAATTGATCACGGCGATCCCTCCCATTTGCCGTCTTCGGAGAGGATGATTCCGACCACCCCGTCTGCCTTATCCGCCGAAGCCGGGTTGGCCGACCGGATTGATCCCGGCGGTGGACCCGGCTCGACCGTCTTAAAGTTCAAAGTTCCGGGCCGCAATGGATCGAAGATTAGTCCTGACGGACGGGTTCGCAGCGTCGCAACGATGGGAGTCAAGAGCAATCTGACTCCAATCGTCAAACCAGCGCGGCGGACTCCGCCCTTCGACCGATTGCGGTCGTCGGGACCGCTGAATCGATTGACCTCCAGATCGTTCTGCCCCGGAACGGTCGCCCGAACCTCCCTGTTCTTCACGTCGCGCGAAGAATAGGAGACCGCCGAGTCGATTCGATTCATTGGTTGGGGAGTCGCACGATGGTTCGCCGATTCCTTCCCGAGAGGAGTCCAAGAGGAACCATCGCGCGTCGGGAGCGTTCAGACCATTCGCCCGGTTCCCGAGGGTGAAACGGTTGCGGCGAATCCCGGCGAGTCTGGACGGCGTCGCGTCACCCTCCGCGGGTGGGACGACCGTTTTGGACGGACTGGCTCCACTCCTCCCCCACCCTGTCCCGTTGCTGCCCCGCTTCATTGACGCGGCGCGGTGCGATCCGCGAGCGGTCGAGATCGGAACCATCCGGAGGGGATCGTCCCAACCCCCCCGAGGTCTCGCGACAACCCGCACGAATGCGAGTGGAGTCCTCGTTATGAAGAAAGTGTTTACGACCGGCCAGGTCGCTAAAATCTGCAAGGTCGCGCCCCGCACGGTGTCGAAATGGTTCGACTCGGGGCGGTTGCGGGGCTATCGCATCCCCGGTTCTCAGGATCGACGCATCCCGCGGGAGCATCTGCTACGGTTCCTCAAGGAACATGGCATGCCCTTGGGAGAGCTCGAGGCGGAAGTCTATCACAAAGTTTTGCTGGTGGGTGCCGAACCGGACCTAGTCAAGGACCTGCAAAACCACCTCCGCGAGTCGGACAACTTCAAGGTCGAAAGTGCCTCCTCCGGCTTCGAGGCGGGGATTCGGGCCGAGAGCTTCCATCCTGATTGTATCGTCATCGACCTGGCGGTGGGACGGATCGAAGCGGCTCAGATCGCCCACAACCTCCGCAAGTCCGAGGACCACCTCTCCACCATCCTCGTCGCCCTCACCAGTGATGAACCAACCCCCGAACTCACCGAGTGGGGCTTCAACGACGCCTTTAAAAAGCCGTTCGACGGAGCGCTGCTGGCCGAGCGACTCCGCCGCCTTATCACCACCAAGAAGGCCGAGGAACTCTGATCGTCTTCCCTGGCTCCGCCCGCGATCCGGTTTCCTGGTTCTCTCACTTCACTCACGCTCGGCCCGCCCGTCCCCCAGCTTCATGGACGGTCGCGGGCCGCGCGTGTTGCGACCCGTGGCCTTACGCTAAGTCCACCCACTTGCTTGGTTCGTCTCGACTTCAAACCGGATGCCCCCTGGTCAACTCTTTGGTCGATTCCTATAATCCGTTCGGAATCAACAGTTTCGACCGAAACGACGTGCCAGTGCTGCGCCGCTCTTGGTCGGGGTGGAGGTTCACGGGATTGGAAGGTGAGGATCCACGTTTGAACGGCGCGTCAGGTTTGCCCCAACCAATGTCGGGCTCGGATTCCACGGAGTCCAGTCGTTCATCGGCCTCCCCCCTGACTCATTTCGACGAACGGGGGGCGAGTCGGATGGTGGATGTGACCGCCAAGCCGATCACGTTGCGAATGGCGCGGGCGGCGGGATGCTTGCGAATGGCTCCCGAGACCCTACGGGTGATTCTAGACCGCCGAGCCGCCAAAGGGGACGTGTTGGAGGTGGCCCGCCTGGCGGGTATTCTTGCGGCGAAACGAACCGATGAATTGATCCCGTTATGTCACTCGTTGGGGTTGGAGGCGGTCGAACTGGGCTTTCACCCTTGCGACGACCAGCGGTTGAGAATCGAGGCCCGCGTTACCACCCAGGGCCGAACCGGGGTCGAGATGGAAGCCCTCACTGCCGTCTCGATCGCCGCCCTGACTGTTTACGACATGGTCAAGGCGATTGACCGGAGCCTGGTCATCGAGTCGATCCGCCTGGAGGAGAAGACCGGGGGACGAAGCGGGCGTTTCCTGCATCCCGAGGCTCAATCCCACCCCGGTGACGGAATCGACACCAACCCCGATTCGTGACGCTCCGCCCATCCGGGGCCCGGCTTTAGGAATCCTAGACGACCAGTGGATGCTCATGCTCAATGGTAGCGTGGCTGATGTTACGGGAACCGGTACGATGAGCGCTTCGACGATGTTGGGACAAGGACCGCGGATCGCCGACTTCCTCGCGCCGATCGCTTCGGAACTGGCCGAGGCGGAGCGGATTTTCGCCCAGGAGTTGGGCAGTCGTCATCCCTTTGTCCAGCAGCTCGTCGATCATTGCTCCGCGTTTCGGGGCAAACGGTTGCGTCCTGCCTTGGTGCTGCTTTGCGGGCAGGCCGTCGGTCGTTTGACCCCGGATCATCCAGTGCTAGCGGCTGTGGTCGAAATGATTCATACCGCCACGTTGGTCCACGACGACATTTTGGACGAGTCGCTGGTGCGTCGTCACG